>WBZM01000017.1_pt1 | contig 362219 bp, 302 predicted proteins | sample 5204271 | NCBI WGS metagenome assembly WBZM01 (sample SAMN12344346, study PRJNA552823) | activated sludge metagenome | biome: Activated sludge suspended growth; feature: Nitrification reactor; material: Wastewater; isolation source: activated sludge from nitrification reactor of wastewater...
GGTTGGTGGTTGGTGGCATGCGGGCCTCCCCCCCCGCCCCCTCCGAAGGAGGGGGAGCTACATGGCCTTTATAATCAACAAGATAGCCGCTCTTGTAACGGCCAAATTTATTTGGCCGGAGGTTCGTTTTCAGGGCTGCCGCCAAATAAATTTGGCGGTTACAGGATCAGCCCAAACGCCTTACGCCCCAACCACCAACCATATCTTGTCCTGCTTAGGACGCTGCAAACTCCGGTAACAAGGGCCGCTGATGCAGGGGATGAAACGCCAGGACAATATCGCTTTTTGGAATACCCTTGCCTGCAAGCATTAAAGCGACTTTCAAATCGGTACCATCGTGCTGAATCAGAACACGCCCGTTATTATTTACGTCTATATGCAAAAAAGGGGCATACTCCCGGTTGTCTTCTTCCCAGCCAACAGAAAAAAGGAGGTAGTGACCTCGGTCATCATCCGTAATTAATTGTGTTTGCACGCTTTCGTCAGAAGGTGACATGGAAGCGATTTCACTGCACAATTCCCGGACGATTTGTTTGTATAGCGCTACCTTTTCCATCGTATGATTTTTGATTCTTTTTCGTTAAATATTAGCAAAGGGATCTCATACAGGTCAATAATTTCAAGAAAAAAGGAATCCTCAAAAAACTTGACAAAAAACCCATTCGGAATGGCCAAAAATAAAATACGGTCAGGTTCTTTTTTTGTCAATGCCGGTTTGTATAGCAGGAATTGACCCATGGCTTCTTCAAAAGCATCCAGATCCGATAGCCCTACAAAACTCTTGATCTCGACAGCTATTTTTTCGCCTTCCCGCTCAGCCCCTACGATCTCTGCCCCTAAATCAATATACCCCTTCCTCTTGCCTATCCGCATGAAGTAGGGATCGTGGGTAATGGTCCAACCATCCTGTTCTAAGGCATGACGAACCACATCGTGATAAAAATCTCTTGCGGGCATATTTTGCCGATCTTAATAAAAATAGAACAGGAAAAATTGTTCTATGGTTCTGAACAGGTTTTATACCAACGAGAAAGTGGGTGGGTGGGTAAGGCGTCAAGGCGTTGGGGGAGTGGGTGGGGCAATGAAGTGGATGCCGGAGGTTCGGCCCGGGGGAAGGGGTTTCCGGCAGGCGGGGCGGGCCTCCCCTTCTTGTGCGTTGGGTACACCTTTGGGCTGAAAGTCCAAACCGAAGTGTTTGGAGCCGGGGGGGAGTCACCTAAGCACGCCGAGTACTTCCTCAGGGGAAAAGCAAAAATCAAAGGCGGGGTCGGAGCTTTTTTTCCGTGCGAAAAGGACTTTTACGATTTTTTTTCCTTTAGCCGGCGGGAAAACGGAAGTGAAATAGTCCAGCCGTCCGGAAAGGGATTTGGTATGGGGTTCGTCCGACCATTTGACTTCTCCGGCGACGAGCACCTGTTGCGCCATATCGGTTGCCAGAAGGTCTATTTCCATAGAGGCGCCGTCGGATAATTTTCCCCACCACCGGGAGGCCGGTTGGAGATCCAAATTGGGGAGCAGCGCGGGGAGGGCTTCCCTGCACATGGTTTCCCAGACGCCTGCCACGTGCTGGCGCCATGCCGGCTGAAGACGTTCCCAGACCTTTGCGCCGCGTCCAAGCTCCAGTTCCGACCGGTTTGGAGACACAAACCGGAAATAGAAAGCGAGAAAAGGATCTGCGATGGAATAGATCCCCTTTTTGGAGTTACGGGCAGATTCCCCAAACGGAACCTCCCGCAGGAGGAAATGCAAATCGGTCAGAAACTGAAGGGGACGGGCCAGTTGCGTGGCCGGTTTTTCCAGGCGCCCTGCAATCTCCGACAAGCGCTGGCTTCCGCTCCCGACCAGCGACATAATCGAGAGCGGTTGAATAGCGCTCCGGGCTTCATCCAGGAAAAGCCGATCGGGTTCTTCGTATAAAACGCCGATCGGATCGAACGCTAAATCCAGGAGGGCTTCTTCCAGGTTCGCATAGGCCTGGCGTAATTCCCAATATCGGGGAACGCCTCCCCAAACGGCATATTCTTCCACCAAAGCGTCTGGCGTCAACTGCGGAAACCCTTGGCTCAGCCAATACGCCTTTAACGGGTGTATCCTTAGAATTTCTTTCGCGCGGCCGTATAGTGGCGCCGAAGCGTCCAGCACCAACCCGCGCATCATTTGTTGGGCCGATCCGCACAACAGGATAGACAACGGCCCATTTGGAAACCGATCCAAAAACCCCTGAAGTATACTGGGCAGGGCTTCGTCGCCGCGCACCAGATACGGAAACTCGTCCAGACAGATCGCCATAGGTCCTTGCAAGCGGTAGTGGAGCGCATGCAGCAAGGCCTCCCAATCGGGGTATACCGCCTCATCAAACCCCGGCAGTTGACGGGCAATTACGCCCGCCAGGGCCTGCCGTTGAAGCGGCGCTTCCCGCTGGTCGGCCTGGAAATAAATCAGGTTCGTTTCGCTCAACTCCCGCACCAGGCGGGATTTTCCGCATCGCCTACGCCCGTATACCACCGCCAGGCCGCCTGCTTCCTGCCCAATCATCCGGCGCAACCGGCGCAACTCCGCTTCCCTGTTGAAAAATGAAAACATTTATTTATATTATGTTTGACAAAAATAATGTTTGTCAGGCATAATTGCAAGAGTGGGTGGTGGGTGGTGGGTGGTGGGTGAGGGCGCAAGGCATAGGGCGTAAGGCTAAAGGCGTTAAGGCGTTAAGGCGTTAAGGCGTTGGGGCGTTAAGGCGTTGGGGGAGTGGGTGAGGCAATGAACTGGATGCCGGAGGTTCGGCTGGATGGGTTTTAGCCTGGGGAAGTAGCGGAACAGCAGGGCGTTGCTTTTTGTCTGAACCAGGATTTGGGGGGATTTCAGGATGGGGAGAGCGGGTGAGTTGTTAGTTGTTGGTGGTTGGTGGGTAGTGGTTGGTGGGTGAGGGCGCAAGGCTTAGGGCGTAAGGCGTTAAGGCGTTGGGGGAGTGGGTGAGGCAATGCACTGGATGCCGGAGGTTCGGCCCGGGGGAAGGGGTTTTCGGCAGGCGGGGCGGGCCTCCCCCCCCGCCCCCTCCGAAGGAGGGGGAGCTGCATTGCCTTTATAATCAACAAGATAGCGGCCCTTGTAACGGCCAAATTTATTTGGCCGGAGGTTCCGTTTTCCCAGGCTGCCGCAAAAAAAACGCCCAAACACCCAAACGCCTTCAGCCTTAAGCCTTGCGCCCCAACCACTCAACCCACCAACCACCAACCACTCACCCACCAACAACCAACCACTAACAACTAACCACCAACCACTTAACCCCCCCCTGCCCATTGGTAAAACGGAACGATATGGATTTCTGCTCCGTCCACGCGGAGGGTATCGGATTGGTTGGCGGTGACGAGAACGCCGGTATCCAGGTGGAAGAAGCGCATGGCTTCCAGGAGGCCGTTGATTTCCCGGTCTTTGTTGGCGCCGGTCAATTCCCAGCAGGATTGGTACAGGGCAGTCTGGGCGCCCTGCTGGCACACGAAATCACATTCATTGGTTTCTTTGAAGTACCAGATGGATTTCGTTTGCCTCCGGAGTTCCATGAAGACCATATTTTCCAGGATTCGGCCGTAGTCGGCGTGGAGCTGGGTGGAGTTGGCCCGGGCGAAGGCGTGGTCCACGATATAGGCTTTTTTGGGATTATTCTGCTGGCGCCGGAAGCTATAGTCGAAACGGGAAACCACGCTCAGAACGTAGGCGTCCTCAAACATCCGGACATAGTCGGCAACCGAGGTTATGGATTGAATGCCATAATGCCTGGCTATGGCCGAGAAGGAGAACGGCCTGCCCAGGTTGTTGATCAGATGCAACGCCACGTTGTTCAGGTCGTAGCTGTTTCTGATGCCGTAGCGGACGGCGATATCCCGTTGTACGATGTCCTGGAACAATTCCTGGTGGTAACCCGGCATATCGTAAACCAGGGCCTCGGGGAAACCGCCATGCTTCCGGTACGCTTCAAAGGAGGCAAACGAGGGCTCAGCGGTGTGGTAGTCCAAAAATTCCCGGTAGGAAAAGGGGAATAATTCATATGTGGTATGCCGCCCGGTGAGCAGGGTTCCCAATTCCTTACTCAGCAAGCCGGCGTTGGAGCCGGTTATGGCAAATCGCCTGTTGCGCTCTACGCCGTGCCGGATATATTCTTCCCAACGTTCGATTTTCTGGATCTCGTCAAACTGGAAGTAGGATTTATCTTTCCAGATGTCCTCCAAGGTGTAAAAATCGGCCAGTTTGAATTCGTTTAAGCGGGGGTCGTCAAAGTGAACGTATCCAACCACATCGCGCTTTTCCCGCAGGAGATCCTTCAACAGGGTACTTTTCCCCGAGCGGCGTATACCGCTAACGATCACCGCTTTGGGGACTTCCAGGTGCATACTGCCCGCCAATGTCCTGCCAATGATGCGCGCTCCCGTTTCAAAGTACTGTTTCTGGTCTGCCAGGATTTGCTCCAGCTCGAATCGAAGCATATCTTTTTTTACAAATGTAAGATATCTTTCATTGGCAATGGAGTTTTTTTGAGTGGTTAGTGGTTAGTGGGTGGTGGTTGGTGGGTGAGTGGGTGGTGGTTGGTGGTTGGTGGGTGAGTGGGTGAGTGGGTGAGGGCGTAAGGCGTTAAGCATTAATCACATGCATCACAGTTCAGAAGAAAAAATGGCGAAGGGGATGTTATGATGAACGCCTAGAGCAAAGATTTGAGATAATCCAAGTGCCTGTAAAAATCGGAATCCAGTGCGGCATTTAGTTCTCCTGGGTCATAGTCTATTTTTTTTAGCATTTGGATAAGTGCCTGTTTCAGTTCAGGGAGATCAATGGTAGCTACGGAGAAAACCAAAAAGAAATCAATACCACGATAATCATGGGCCAAACGATTACGCATTCCGGCTATGGCATTCCAGGGGATGGTAGGGAATTCATGCTTTAAGTCCTTGTCCAATTTTTTACTTTCTTCCCCTATGGCAAGCAAGAGGTTGGTTGTCGCGTGAAAAAAGAGCTGATCATCCGTTTCAAAAAAATCTTTTGCTGCCTGAAATCGCGTTGTGAATTTCTGCGCTTTTTCGATCGCTTCCAGTATCGTTAGGAGGTAAAGCAGATTGTCGCCGCTATACATAGACAAAATGCTTTTCGGCGCGGAAGCGCACGATGGGGTTCATGAAATACAGGTTCACCATATCGACTTTTCTTCTGCGAAGGATGGTCCGGATTTTTTCTTCCAGAGCGTCCAGCTCTTTCAGGTTCAGGCGCCGGCCGTCCTCCAAAACGTAAAAAAGGTCAATATCACTCCCTTTCGTCGCCTTACCTTCTGCCAAACTGCCAAAAATACCGATCTGAACAATGCCAAACTCATTGGCCAATTCCTTTTTCCTTTTATACAGCGTTTGTTTTGCTTCCTGCAGCGTCATAGATACCGTATTTTCTACCTTAAGCCTCATTTTCTTAACAAAAACAATGTACAAAAAAGATCCGGTGGAGGCAAGACGAAGCGTCTGTGGAATCTGGGGGAATCCATGATTCGGACAGTTGGGGTGCAGCGAAGGGTAAGGCGTTAAGGCGTTGGGGAGTGGGTGAGGCAATGAACTGTCCCCCTTTGGAGAGGGATTAGGGGGAGGACAGGCAATGAACTGGATGCCGGAGGTTCGGCCCGGGGGGATGGTTTTCCGGCAGGCGGGGCGGGCCTCCCGCAAACGTCTCAAAGAGTTCTATTTTTGTAAAAACTGGCGCTGAAGGTCCAGACTCATTGTCTTTCCGTTTTAGGCTTGCATATTGGGCCAAAATGATCGAAATTTAGTTCCGGAAAACGGGAAAGCCAGCCCCAAATGCCAAAATTTGAATGGGACGATCAAAAAGAGCGCTCCAACAGGGAGAAACACAAGGTTTCCTTCAAAGACGCCGTCGATATCTTCAATGACAGCGAAAGGATACAATACACCTCCGTGCGCAACGGGGAACGCCGCTTTAAAGCGATCGGAAAAGCTTTCCAGGCAATCATCGTGGTGATCTATACGACAAGAGACTTGATTGTAAGGATCATTCCAGCTCGCCGGGCAAACAAGGAAGAACGAAGAATTTATTTGGCAAAAAAATTAAGCGATCAAAGGAATGACAAAAAATAATATTTCGGTTGCAGAGGCGCTTAAGCGATTGGAATCGGGGCAAACGCTTTCCGGGTTCTCCATTGATTTCGAACGCATTAAGATCGAAGCGCTCGACGTAATGAAGCTATCCAAAGCTGGAGTAAACGTGCCGGAAGAAGCCATTTTCTACGACGATGACGATATTGCACCTGATGAAGCATTTGAAGGAAATTGGCAACGAATTGACTACGACCCAATCCAGGAACTCGATTCCCAAACCCAAACAGAAGTTACCATTGCCTTAAGAAAGGAGGTGCGGCAATGGATAGCGGAGGAGCATATCCACCTCAACCGATTGATTGAAATCCTTATCGACGGCTTTTACCAGTCTCAAAAGGTGGCGAAAGAGAAATAACCTGCGGGGAGGCTAAGTGGTGGTTGGTGGTTGGTGGTTGGTGGTTAGTGGTTAGTGGTTAGTGGTTAGTGGTTGTGCACTCAACAACTAACAACTAACCCACTAACCACCAACCAGCGGCTTTTGTAACGGCCAAATTTATTTGGCCGGAGTTCCGTTTTCCCAGGCTGTCGCAAAAAAAACGCCCAAACGCCTTACGCCTTAAGCCTTGCGCCCCAACCACTCAACCCACTAACCACTAACCACCAACCACTAATCACTAACAACTAACCACCAACGCCCCATCTGCATATGGCGCCAAAATTTTCTATATCTTTGTTTAGAAAGGAAACCAATAGCAATGAAAACCTTCCTCGACTACATCCAAATCGATCCGGATATCCGTTTTGGGAAACCTTGCATCCGGAATACCCGAATTTCGGTGGGCGATATTTTGGGATGGCTGGCATCCGGCATGACCTTTGAGGAAATTTTAGAAGATTTCCCGGAACTCAGCCTGGAAAGCATTCGCGCTGCGTTGGCTTTTGCCGCCGACCGGGAGGAAAGCATTAAAATTTTAACGAGCGTATGAGGCTATTGCTCGACGCCAATCTATCCTGGCGGTTGGTTAAAAAATTAACTCCTGTTTTTCCTGTTGTCGTGCATGTAAAAGACACAGGCCTTTCCAACCCGGCTAAAGATGGGGATATTTGGCAATGGGCCCTTATCAATGCTTTACCATCATTACAAACGATGAAGATTTCTCCGATTTGTCCATCTGGCGCGGATTTCCTCCGAAAGTAGTATTGATTCGAAAAGGGAATTTGACGACGGCCCAAATAGCCCGGATCCTTCTGGATAGTTCAAAGGAAATCGAAGCGCTGGAAAAATCTTCGGCGCATGGGTTGCTGGAGATTTACTAGCGGGCAATTCAAATTTAAAAAATTGATTTCAATAGGTGGGTGAGTGGGTGAGTGATCAACTCTCCTGCCCGGGGCGATGCGTTTTCCGGCAGGCGGGGCGGGCCTCCCCCCCGCCCCCTCCGAAGGAGGGGGAGCTGCATGGCCTTTATAATCAACGGGATAGCGGCTTTGTAACGGCCAAATTTATTTGGCCGGAGGTTCGTTTTCCGGGCTGCCGCCAAATAAATTTGGCGGTTACGGGTTGTGCTTTCGTCCAATACTGCCGAGCGGATATCAACCAAACAACCCAACATACATGACGCGAAGTGGTATGGAAAATTCCCATACCATTTCGCGTCAGTATATCTTCAAATCAAAACACATCGCCTTCATCAAAGAGCCGGCTAAATTGATCTAAATTCAAGACTTCAATCTTTGGGAAAGGGACCTTCCTTAGGATTTGGAAATGCTTGTCCTGTGTAACGATGAAATCAGCGTTCACAGCAATAGCACAGTCTACAAACTTATTGTCATCCGGATCAATCTCGATCAGGTTCCAATGATAATACTTGGTAACAAAGTGAACATGGGGGTGCTCCATCAAGGCATCCATTGTCTGGGACATTACCTCAACTCCCATATGCTCCTCAATAATTTCAGCATATTCATTTAGAATCTCCGTTGTAAAACAAAGGGTAAAGGCGCCTTCTGCCAAACGCTTCCAAACCCAATAACAAGGTGAACCATCGGAAATGGAAACCAAAAGAATATTGGTATCTAAAACAATTTTCAAGACTCTTCCTTAGCATACGGAGTACGAAGATGGGAACCCAACAACCGATCAAAGTCTTCCTTCGTCCAGCCTTTTTCCTTCACTACCCGATTGGCTGCCTCTGTGGCCCTTTTAAACCGCCACTCTGAAAGCAGTTGTTTTATTTCCAGCAACTCCTCTTCGGAGAGATCCTCTGAAAAAAGCTCCAATAGCAGCAACTGCACATTACTAAACCGTTTTCTTACCGCTTCGCTCATCGTTCTTTCCTTAATAAATCGTTTGAAAGCAAGTTAAAGGAATTTTCCCTGCCTTTCAAGAGCCGGGGGAAGTTTTGAGAGAGAGTGGTTGAGTGGGTTAGTGGGGCATTAAGGCGTAAGGCTTAGGGCATAAGGGCATTGGGTGAGTGATCAACGCTCCTGCCCGGGGCGATGGTTTTCCGGCATGCGAAGCGGGCCTCCCCCCGCCCCCTCCGAAGGAGGGGGAGCCACATTTCCTTTATAATCAACAAGATAGCCGCTCTTGTAACGGCCAAATTTATTTGGCCGGCGTTCCGTTTTCCCAGGCTGCCGCCAAATAAATTTGGCGGTGACGGGGATTAGCCTCTTACCCACTCCACCACCTAACCACTAACCACCTGAACCACACTAAAACGATCTGCCGAGAATTTCTAATTGAGCCGATCCTCAAAATCCTTCTGCTGAATCTCTTTTTCGTCTATCACCCGATCCAGTTCCTCCTGAAGGGATCGCTCATAAAATTCGATCAGCATAGCGCGAAGGGCAAGGATTTCCTTATCGTCCATTGGTCTGCTAAATAGCCGCAATAGCGTTAATTGAACTTCATTCAACGGCGCCTGAGTAGTCATTGGCATATCATTTTTACAGAAACGTAACCTTTCTCATTCCGGCAAATTAAAGGGATTTTTGCTGCCTTTCAAGAGCGAGGGGAAGTTTTGAGTGGTTGGTGGGTGGTGGTTAGGGGTTAGTGGGTGAGGGCATAAGGCGTAGGGCGTTAAAAGGGGGGCACCGTCTGCGGTTGCTTCTTGTCTGAATCACAGATCCCACTGATTTTGGGATGAACGCAGATGGGAAGTGGCCTTTCAACATAATCTGTGAAATCCTTTCATCTGCGTCATCAGCGATTCAGACAGAAAAAGCCATGCACGCATTTTTGAGGTAGCCAGTTTCGTTTGCCCTTGGGCGCGTTGCTGCGTTGTCTGAACACGATTTGCAGGATGAAAGGATGGACAGGATGGGGGGCGTAAGGCGTGAGGCTTGGGGCGTGGGGCGTAAGGCGTGAGGCAAAGGCTCCAATCACCCTGCCTTACGCCTTACGCCTCAACCCCTTAACCCCTCATTCCCGCACTGCCTTTTCTGCCCGATACAAACTAACCACAATGGGTTTTAGCAGGGTTTCCAGCTTTTGCTTGTTTTTTTCGATCCAATCATCAATTTCCGGTTGGTGCGTCGACAGGTCAACGGTGACGGGTTGTTCCCGGTTTGCCTTGTCGCTGTAGGCTTTCGCTCTTTGGGCCTTTTCCTCCCAGGAAAGCTGCACCACACCGCTGGTGATGACCAATTCGTCTATGTCCTCATCGTATACAATGTCCTCATCGTTGTAATAGATATTTTGCTCCGGGATGACGATTCCACCCATGGACAAAACCATCGCGTCGCGCACGTTCACCTGCTGGGTAGTGCTTTCGTCCAATACCACGTCTTTCAGGCTTTCCCCTTTGTTGACCCGCTCCACGGCTTCTTTAACGGTCAGTACGTTCATCGTTCTGGTTTTTTAATTTGTGCTCCAGATATAGGTTGCGCTCGTCAAAATTGATTTTGTGCTTTTCTTTATTTGCCTGATTTTTATTTTCATCCCAGGTGAACTTCATTCCTTAGAATCATTTGGTTGATAAAGTTACGAAATGCGTTGCAGGAATTTTTACATATGCCGATATCTCGGCCATGTCAGACTGACTCCCCCGCCTCTAGTCGCTACGGCCTGGACAGGCTCTCCGAAGGAGGGGGAGCTGCATTGCCCTTATAATCAGCGGGATAGCGGCTTTGTAACGGCCAAATTTATTTGGCCGGCGTTCCGTTTTCCGGGCTGCCGCCAAATAAATTTGGCGGTTACGGGATCACTAACCACCAACCACTAACCACTAACCACCAACCACCAAATACGACCCAGAGGTTGAGGGCGAGCTGAAGGACGGCGTACGCCCCCGCGACGCGCAGGTGGGGCCATCCTTTTTCGTTGGCGAGGTATTGGTAGAAATGCAGGCGGTGGGCTTTGAAAATGTCTTCGCGGCGGGAGAGGCGGTACGCGATCGTCAGGACGGTGTCGGCGCCGTAGAGGGCAAGCATCAGGAAGACGGGCCATTGGTAGGCGGCGGGGAGTACCGAGGGGCTAAACGCAGCAGGGAAGGCTGTGCCAGCCTCCCATAAGCCCAGGAAACGGGCGAGCAGGAGGAAAACCAGCGTAAAGCCGATGCCGACGCTGCCGACGTCGCCGGCAAAACATAGGGCTTTTTTGCGGAAATTGAAAAACCCGAAAGCGAGTACGGCGGCGATCAGGTACGGAAACGGGCTGCCGGGTTGCCACGCGGCGAAGCCGCCGCCCGCATCGATGGCCAGTGGAATCAATACCGCCAGGGTGTACAACCCCGTGATGCCGTTGATCCCATCCATGAAATTGTACGCGTTGACGACGCCCATACACACAAGGTACAACAGGGGCCATTGCCAAACGGGCACAAACTCAAATACGTGGAGCTCCTGGAAACAAAGGGTGAACGCCGCTGCCTGTACCGCAAGCCGCCAGCGAATGCAAATGGTCCGCACGTCATCCGCAAAACTGATGGCGGCTACCAGCAAAAGACCGAGCGTGAAAAAGGGAAAAGCCATTCCGTTCCAGAGGGAATAGCCCAGCCACGCGATCGGAAATACGATACCCCCGCCCTGGAGGGTCGGCACGTGGTGGGAAGAACGGAAATCAGGAAAGGAGAAAAGCCGGAAATGGCGGGCGAGACGAAGGTAGGCCAGCTCAAGGGCCAGGGCTATGGGGAGGAGGAGAAGGAGGAGCAGTGGTTGGTGGTTAGTGGTTGGTGGTTGGTTAGTGATTAGTGGTTAGTGGTTAGTGGTTGTGCACTCAACAACTAACCACTAACCCACTAACCACCAACCAGCGGCTTTGTAACGGCCAAATTTATTTGGCCGGAGGTTCGTTTGCCGGGCTGCCGCCAAATAAATTTGGCGGTTACAGCGAGCCGCCACCTACCACTAACCACTCGTCTCTCCTACTCACCATTTCATACACTCCTCGGATACCTTCTTCCAGAGAGATGCTGTGTTTCCAGCCCAGGGCGTGGAGTTTGCTTACATCCATCAGCTTGCGGGGGGTGCCGTCGGGTTTGGAGAGGTCGTGGCGGATGGGGCCGGTGTAGCCGACGATATCGCGGACCAGGTGCGCTAATTCCAGGATGGGAAGGTCTTCGCCGGTGCCGATATTGACAAAACCTGGTTCGTCATAGCTTTGCATGAGGTAGAAACAGGCGTCGGCAAGGTCGTCCACGTGGAGGAACTCGCGGCGTGGGCTTCCCGTACCCCAAAGCACCACTTCCGGCAGATTGTCGCGCTTGGCTTCGTGAAACTTGCGGATCAGGGCAGGCAAAACGTGGGAAGTAGCCAGATCGTAGTTGTCGTTCGGGCCGTATAAATTGGTTGGCATTACTGAGATGAAGTGGCTGCCGTATTGGTCGCGGTAAGCATCGCACATTTTGATCCCTGCAATTTTAGCGATGGCATAAGGCTCGTTTGTAGGTTCAAGCAAACCGGTGAGCAGGTAGTCCTCTTTTAACGGCTGTGGCGCCATTTTGGGGTAAATACACGAGGAGCCTAGAAACATTAGTTTTTTTACCTCATTTTGGTAAGCCGCCTCAATGACGTTGTTCTGAATCATCAGGTTGTCGTACAAAAACTCCGCGCGGTAGGTATTATTGGCTAAAATACCGCCCACTTTAGCCGCTGCGAGAAACACGTAATCCGGACGCTCCCGTTGAAAAAAAGATTCTACTTCAGTCTGCCTCCTCAAATCAAGTTCCTTTGAAGAGCGCAGCACAAGGTTTTCATAACCTTCAGCCCGAAGCCGACGCACAATGGCCGACCCCACCATGCCGTTGTGCCCGGCGACGTAAATCTTTTCACCTAATATCATGATTTGTTCGTTATGTCTTTATTTTTAAAGGGGTAAGGCATAATGCGATAGATTGAAGGGCTGGGATGTTTTTGGCGGTGGAATTTGGTTTCAATAGCACCTCCGCCTTACGCCTTAAGCCTTAAGCCTTGCACTCCACCAACACATCGCCCTTGTAACCAACTACTTAACCTCTAACCCCTTAATCACCCATCTCAAAGTCTCACTCAAACTCCCTCCGTACTTGATAGCCATGCGCTTTGAGCAGGGTATCGCGGCGGAAGCTTTCCAAATCGGCGGCGACCATTTCTTGTACCAGATCCTGGAGGCTGTATTTGGGCGACCAGCCCAGCTGGGTTTTGGCTTTGGTGGGATCTCCGATCAGCAAATCCACCTCGGTAGGGCGGAAATAGCGGGGATCGACCGCCACGACCTGCGTGCCCAGAGGGATTTGGAATTCCGGTTGGGAGCAGGAAGCTACAAGGCCTACTTCCTGAACGCCACTCCCCTGAAACTCCAGCTCGACGCCAACTTCCCGGAACGCCAGGCGCACAAAGTCGCGCACGGAGGTGGTGACGCCGGTGGCGATCACATAATCCTCTGGTTCGGGTTGCTGGAGAATAAGCCACATTGCCTCCACGTAGTCTTTGGCATGGCCCCAGTCGCGTTGGGCATCGAGATTGCCCAGGTAAAGCCTGTTTTGCAACCCCAGCGCCATCTTGGCCACGGCGCGGGTGATTTTGCGCGTCACAAAGGTCTCGCCGCGCAGGGGGCTTTCGTGATTAAACAATATGCCATTGCAGGCGTACATACCGTAAGCCTCGCGGTAGTTGACCGTTATCCAGTAGCCGTACAACTTTGCTACCGCGTAGGGCGAACGCGGGTAAAACGGCGTGCGTTCGCTTTGCGGCACTTCCTGCACCAAGCCGTATAGCTCAGAAGTCGACGCCTGATATATCCGGGTTTTCCCTCCTAACCCCAGGATGCGGACCGCCTCCAGCACGCGGAGCGTCCCTACCCCATCTACTTCGGCAGAATACTCTGGCTCCTCAAAGCTCACCTTCACATGACTCATGGCGCCGAGGTTATAGATCTCGTCGGGTTGCACCTCCTGCACAATGCGAATGATGTTGGTGGAATCCGCCAAATCGCCGTAATGGAGAATGAAGTTGCGCTGATCCACGTGCGGGTCCTGGTACAAATGGTCTATCCGCCCCGTGTTAAAAATCGAACTCCGGCGCTTGATGCCATGTACCTCGTACCCCTTTCCCAGCAATAACTCGGAAAGGTACGCCCCATCTTGACCGGTGATACCGGTGATTAGTGCTTTTTTCATTGGAAAATTCAGATGTTCTCTTCACCTAACTTGGAATCACAACCGTAAAACGGTCTTTTATGCTATAGTCTGGACGTAACCGCATTGATAAAGCCAACAGCAAGAATTCTAGATATGCGGGGTGGGCCTCTCCTATTGGCAATTGTGTAGTTAAGTGGGTAAGTGATTAAGTGTAAAGGCACCATACTGGACATTTTTGCCATCTACTGGGTAGCCCTTTTGTAACGGCCAAATTTATTTGGCCGGAGATTCGTTTTCCGGGCTGCCGCCAAATAAATTTGGCGGTTACAGGATCACCCACTAACCACTAACCACCAACAAACCCATCCAGCACCTCAAAAATCCTTCCAAACTCTTCTTCGGTGAGGTTGGAGCCGCTGGGGAGGCAGAGGCCGATATCGAACAGGCGTTCGGAGCGGGCGGCGCCGTAGTAGGGGGCGCCGGCGAAAACGGGCTGGAGGTGCATCGGTTTCCAGAGCGGGCGGGCTTCGATGTTTTGGGCTTCCAGGGCGAGGCGGAGGGTTTCGCGGGTGAGGCCGCGGTTGGTGGCGGGGTCGACGAGGATGCAGGTGAGCCAGCGGTTGCTGAACATGCCGGGGAGCTCCTCCTGGAAGCGGATGTCGTAGCCTTGGGCGTTCCAGGCGTCGAAATAGGCGCGGTAGCGGGCGAAGTGGGCGCGGCGGGCGGCGACGCGGGCGGGCAGGGCCTGCATTTGGCCGCGGCCGATGCCGGCCAGCACGTTGCTGAGGCGGTAGTTGAAGCCGATATGGCTGTGCTGGTAATGCGGGGCCGGGTCGCGCGCCTGCGTGGCCAGGAAGCGGGCTTTCTGGATCGCTTCGGCATCGCGCCCCAGCAAGGCGCCGCCACCGCTGGTGGTGATGATCTTGTTGCCGTTGAAACTAAGGACGCTCATTTCCCCCAGGGCGCCGCAGGGCGTCCCCTGGTAGGTAGAGCCCAGCGCCTCGGCGGCGTCTTCGATAACGGGGATGCCGTAGCGGGCGGCGATGGCGCCGATCTCCTGCATGCGCGCGGGCATGCCGTAGAGGTGCACCGGCACGATGGCTTTGATTTTATGCGCTTCGCCTTTGGCCTCCAGGCTTTTGATGGCCGTTTCGAGGGCTTCGGGGTCCATGTTCCAGTCGCCATCGGCCCCGTCGATAAACACCGGCGTAGCGCCCTGGTAGGCGATGGGGTTGGCCGACGCCGAAAACGTCATGCTCTGGCACAACACGTAATCGCCCCGCTGCACGCCCAGCAGGATCATGGCCAGGTGCAGGGCCGCCGTGCCCGAGCTCAGCGCCGCCGCGTGCGGCATGCCGGTGTACCCGGCCAGGTCTTCCTCAAACCCGTTGACGTGGGGCCCCAACGGAGCAATCCAGTTGGTGTCGAACGCTTCCTGAATGAAGCCTTGCTCAGCGCCCCCCATGTGGGGGGAAGACAACCAGATCCTTGGTGCATTCATAATTTATTGGGAGGTAATAGATTGACAACCAAAAAAAGAATCATAAATTAAATTCCTGAAATCGGATAATCCTGGCCGGGTTTCCCACCACCACGGCAAAATCCGGCACATCGCGAATCACCACCGCTCCGGCTCCAACCATTGCCCATTTTCCTATCCGGATTTCCTGGATTACCGTTGCTCCTGCCCCGATCCAGGTCCCCTCCCCTACCTGCACTAATCCGCTCAACGTGGCGTTTGGAGAAACATGAACGTAATCGCCTAATTGGCATTCGTGATCGATAACAGCGCCGGTGTTGACAATACCATGTTTTCCTATTGCTGCCAGCGTGTTCATGATAGCGCCTGCCATCACCACCGTACCAGACCCTATCGCAGATTCTTCCGACAGGATGCTTTTGGGATGTACAGCCCGTCCATAGGCATAATCCGACCGATCGTTAATGCGCTTTCGAATGAAATTGCTACCGATTGAAAGAATAACGGGTTCTTCCGCGTTGGGCTCAGGAAGCGATACGGAATACCCTTGGAGCACTTTTTGAGGGTTGTCGTCCCAAAACAGGATATGCTCCTCTCCGCAAGCGCGAAGAATATCCGCAATAACCAGTCCATGTCCGCTAGCGCCGTACAAAATCATTCTCCTGAACCTTGAAATTTTTCTACCGTAGCCGAGTTTACGCTCGTAATTCCTTTAGCGCAAAAGACTTTAGCTACGGTGCGCCACAAAATCTTGACATCGAGCGAGAACGACAAATGATCGACGTACCAAACGTCGTATGTGAATTTCTCTTCCCAACTGATGGCGTTGCGCCCATTGATCTGGGCCCACCCCGTAATGCCGGGCCGCACCTCGTGCCTTCGGGCTTGTTCCTGCGTATACAAGGGCAGATATTCTACCAACAAAGGCCGCGGCCCCACCAGGCTCATATCGCCTTTGATCACATTTAGCAACTGCGGAATTTCGTCTAAAGATGTTTTTCTAACGAATTGGCCAATCGGGGTCAACCGGTCTGCGTCAGGAAGCAAATTTCCAAGGGCGTCCTGACGGTCGTTCATCGTTTTGAATTTCACGATGGTGAAAATCCGATTTCCTTTCCCAGGGCGTCGTTGGAAGAAGAATGGCCTACCCTGATTGGCGATAGTCAACGCTAAAGTGATCAGAAAAAAAATAGGAAATAACAAAGTAAACCCGATCGACGCCAAGACAAAATCGATTACCCGTTTCAACGCTTGCTTATACAGCATAACCAATAGCAGCTTGGATGTGGTCGATGTATCGCTTCGCCAATACTTCGCGGTCGAAATGCGCTTTGGCGTATTCGTAGCCAGCCTTTCCCTGTGCCTCCCAAACATTGCGAGGCAGCGCTAAATACTCCCGAACAACCGATTCGAAATGAACGGGATTCTCGGGCTCTACGAAAACGCCGCAGCCTGCCTCCTCCACCAACTCCCGCGACACCCCGTCGATTGCCATTAAAATGGGAATTTGACAGGCCATGTAATCGAAGGTCTTGTTGGAGTAAACGGTTTTAAACGTATCCACTTTTTTGAGTACCGAAGTACCGAAGTCAGAGGCAAGGATATATTTAAACACTTCCTGCTTAGGCACTGGATCGACAAAACGGACGTTGGATAACCCCCTACGATCCGCCTCCTCCTTAAGGGATTCCTTTTCCATGCCCCCCCCGATGAGTTGAAACATGACTTCCTGCCTGTCCCGCAATAGCTCTGCGGTATCGAGCACCTGGATCAAGTGATTGGCTACTCCATGCGCGCCGACATAGGTAATGACGACCTTCCCTTCCATTCCGTGGGCTTTTCGGAAAGCGTCCCGGTCGAAGGTATCCAGTAAATGGTCGGAAAGGGAAAAATCGGCGGCATTCGGGATAAATAGGAGCTTTTCGGCGGGAACGCCTTTTTCTTTATTTAATTTCTCCCGAAAAGCAGGCGTGAGCACATTGATGCGCCGAGCCTTCTTATAAATAAAACCTTCGAGCCAAAAGGCCAGGCGGATAAAATATTTATTCTTTAAAACTCCTGTATCGATGGCGGATTCTGGCCACAGATCGCGTACTTCGAAAATAAAGGGAATCCTTTTTGCCCTCGACAGGACATAGGCAGTAACCCCAACGAAAAGCGGGGGAGACGTAACGACCAGAACGTCGTATTTTCCAGACGCTCTAAATAATCCGCCATATATCCCTGATACCACAAAGGAAAAATACCCCCATAAGCGGCCCAGGAAATGGCTGTTGTACGACTCCGATACGTGGCAGCGAATCACCCGAATGCCCTCCGAATAGGGATCGACAAAAGTGAATTTCCGCTTGTAGCGGTCTCTTTTTTTGCCCGTTTGGTAATGCACCATTCCTGCCAAAACAGTCACCCGATGGCCCATTTCTTCCCAAACCCGGGTGATTTCGTTGAACCGGGAACCTCCGCCGTCGTCTTTTTCTAAAAAATACTGATGTATGAGCAGGATGTTCATATTATTCTTAAAGTGGTTGTGATTTGTTTGTTTGGAGTTGAAAAGGTAAGCATGGACGCCTGCTCTTTCCGTCCATAATATCGCGAATACCAACTATCTTCCCAAACAGGAGCCAATGACCGACCCGCTTCATCCATGGCTTCAAACGCCAACCGACCAGTGAATTCAGCCGAAGGATGCCAGTGCTGGCATACCGGCAAACCGGAGTCATGCAGTATCTGATCCGTTATTTCCCACCGCAGTTCCCCCTTAAACTGCCGAATGGTGCGGCGATGCTCGATGCCTTTGGCCAAATAGGCAAAAGCCTGGATGGCGCCTTGGAATTCCCAATAATCCGGGTATTCGGTCCACCCGGCATACAGCGCTTTGCTCCAGTGAAACCAGATAAACCGGCTTCCTTTCCGCATCTGGTCTTTTCCTCCTAAGGTAGCCGTATTATGTCCCTTGGTACCAAAAAAATGCGCCCCTACCTCTTGATGCACGTTGTATTGATAGGTACCCGCATCGCGCAACACGTTTTCACCTCCTATCCAAAGATCCCAATGCAGGTTATCTGCTTGGGCGGGCCGGTCGCGAAAACGAGCACACCGAACCAAACTTTGGGCTTGAAGAGTGCTTAAGAGGTAATAGCCACCGTAGGGGAGCGATTTAACCTCACTCTTTTCCGCAGGTTTTTCGGCTGCCCGGGGTACTTCTTTGCCATTAAGGTACCAGTCTGCTTCCTCTCGCCAAGGTCCCTCCGCATAAGCGTGTTTCCCCTCGATCACGGCATGGAGGGCATTCAGAGCAGGGCGAAAATCGGTATAACCTGCCTGACTCAACGGAAAAAATAAGGCGCCATCATTGTGGCCGTAATTGGGCAGTTCCCCCTGGCTGCCAAACTGAAAATCGAGCAAAAATTTCAACGTAGCTCCTGCCCTATGATAGGTAATAGCCTGGAAACGCTCTCCATGAGCATGCGCCAGAGCAAACGCCCAACTCAGCAATTGAACCACTACCCGCTGGTAGTTGAAGGAATGCTGCAGATATGCGCCGTCTTCGTAAACCTGATAGGCTATCTCCTGCTCAAACCAAGTCTTCCCTTTGGACTTCCAGCGCTTGGCCTCCGGGAAGAACGGAAAGAGAAGCCCACCCAGATACAACATCAATGTTTCCGTGATCGCGTGGTTGTTGCGCACGGCGATTCGCGAAAAGTGGATATGGGCGTACACATGCCTGAGTTGCCAATAGATGACATGCAGTATGCGGTCAAAACGCTCCGGAGTGAGGGCGGTGTGGTTTTTGTAGTAGTAAAGGGCAAAAGTCCAGTTAAGCATGCGCAAGCTGATTTCCTGACTGCACCGCCAATTGGGGCCCTGGTTTATGGGGTTGTGCTCGATCCAGGAATCGATGGAAGCGAAAATAAACGCTCCGTGGTCCTGCCCGTTGTGGTAATCGTCGCGGATGAGAGCATACAGCCACGAAAACCTCGACGGCTCCCACACGTATTTGATATCGCCCGATTGGGGATGAAAATCCGGTATTTCCGTCCAGTGCTTTTTCCCGTCGTACCGAAATCCATTTGACACGTTGAGCAGCCAATCCATTTCGGGGCCTAAATCGGTTTTTGTTGCGCTAAAAAATAACAAACGCCCGGTTAAAATGTCCTGGGCGTTTTGGCGAAGCAACTCACTGGGGCGCTTCGTTATAGCTACTTTTTGTTTATCCGAAAAAAAGAAAGCAGGGGTGTCCTTTCTCCAAGCCGGTAAGTCGATGATCGATCGCGGGGAAGGATTAACCGGAAAACGGCGCTTTAGCCTGCCGGTTCTTAGCCTTAATTCGTGTCCGGCGCGAAAAAAAGCGTAACGCCACCCCATATTGGACAGCAACTCGAGGTACTGCCCCACGTTCATCATAACGCCAGGCGGTTTAAATGGTCTACAATGCGTTCGGCGGTGCGGCCATCCCACAATTCAGGTATGCTGCCTTTTTTCCATTGACCCGAAAAGAGGGTGTCGAGTGCAGGGGCTATGGCAGTTGGGTCCGTGCCCAGCAATTCATTCGTACCGACGGTGACTGTTTCTGGCCGTTCTGTGTTGTCGCGGAGCGTCATGCAAGGAATGCCCATCACCGTAGTCTCTTCCGTAATGCCCCCGGAGTCGGTGATGACGGCTCTTGCCCGCTCTACCAGATAGTTAAAATCCAGATACGGCATGGGCTCGGCATAGTGAAGCCTTGGGTGCTGAATACCCAATCCGTTGAGCACTTTTGCGGTGCGCGGGTGTACGGGAAAAATCAAGGGTAAGTCCTGGGAGTGGGCGATAATCTCTCCAATGAGGGTTTTGAGTTTGGCCTCTTCATCTACATTGGCTGGCCGGTGCAGGGTCATGACGAGGTACTCCCGGTCGTGAAGACCTAACTCATCCCACAAGATAGGCTTCTGAAAGTGAGGCCTGTGATACAGAAGCGTATCGATCATGGTGTTGCCCACAAAGAAGAGGCGTTCTTCCGCGATGCCGCTGCGCCGAAGGTTGTTGTTCGCCACTTCTGAGGTGGTGAAAAAGTAATTGGTGATACTATCGGTCACCATGCGGTTGATCTCCTCGGGCATGGACCAGTCGCCTGAGCGAATGCCCGCTTCCACGTGGGCCACACGGGTTTTTAATTTCTGCGCGGTAATGGCGCAAGCCATGGTAGAAGTTACATCGCCCACTACCAGGCAGAGATCAGAAGGCGCCACCAGCAGGATCTGCTCATAGCCGGTCATGATTGCCGCCGTCTGCTCCGCCTGGGTGCCGCCTCCGGCTCCCAGATTGAAATCGGGCTCCGGAATCCCCAGTTGCTCGAAGAAGCTGCCGCTCATATTCTGATCATAGTGCTGCCCCGTGTGGATGAGCCGGTACCTCAGTGGACTACCGGTTTTTTGCGCCTTTTCCATCGCCCGAATGATCGGGGCGATTTTCATAAAGTTGGGCCGGGCGCCGGCTATAAGGTCGATCAGCATTGCGTTATTATTTCCTATCCTATTGAAATCCATTTGCCTTCTTTCATGCTTTGAATAGCCGCAAAAGATGCTTGGGTAGTATTTATCAAGTTTTCGAATGGAATGAGCGGATCACCCCCTTGCTGAATCCGTTGTATGAGTGCATGAAACTGTGCTTTATGTCCTTTATCTTGAGCAGACCTATAACCTCTAAAGCCCTTAAAGCCGTAGGCCTTAGTTTTTCGAAAGTTATCCATTACGATAGTCCTTCCTTGGCTGAAAACTTCTAACCTTTCTTTTGAATACCCCTTATTTCCATTGGAAAAATAATTAACTACCGCATTGCTGCCGTCTTCAAATTTCAAAACAATAGAAGCATTATCGGTATTCTCTTCAGGTGTCTGTCCTAATGAATTCATGAAAACTCCGGAAACCTTGGACATGGTCAGAAAGACGCAGAGATCGATAAAATGACAAGCTTCTCCTATTATCCTTCCACCACCTATTTTAAGGTCGTGTACCCAAGCGTTTGGAGGAATATATCCTGCATTCATGGTCGCCACAATATTTAAAGGCCCCTGACCAAGGGCCTTCTTAATTGCCACAAGGTGGGAGGAAAAACGACGATTAAATCCAACATGAATAGAAACCCCTGGAAACTGCTTTTGTGCGTGATTATACGCTTCTATTATTCCTGAAAGTTGCTCGTTATTTAGAGCAAGGGGTTTTTCGACAAATACATGCTTGCATGCCTGAAGGGTTTCAATCACCTGTGCGGCGTGCAAGTGATGTCTAGTTGTGATTAAGACTATATCCACTTCTGGATCATTCAGAATTTCCCGGTAGTCTGTGGTCGAATGAGAGAAACCGTATTTTTTTGCCAAAGCGGTCCCTGTTACCCCCCCAGCGCTTGCGATATACTTAAAATGCGCTCCGGTCCCTTTTATCGCCGGCAATAAGGTCATCTTTGCAAAATTTCCCGCACCAATCAGTCCTACGACGCCCTTAGACCTATTGAAGTTTGGCGCCTGGCTTAAGATTACCGTTCGAGCAGGAGTTCCTTGGTTTTCAGGATATACTAACAAAGAGGCGATGGACCTGGATTGTCCGATGGAACCATAAATTTTTAAATAATCTTGAAGAGGAATCCGCTCGGTGATCATCCCATCCGTCTTTAACTGCCTCAAGGATAGGGCCTGCAAAACAGCCTCGAAATTCCTTTTCTCTGTCCATCGTACAAAAGGCAAAGGATAATCGAACCCTTTTTGTTCATAGGTTTCATCATAACGACCTGGCCCATAAGAACAGCTGACCTGGAATGTCAATTCCTTTTCGTAAAATTCTGAACGGTTTAAATTTAATCCAACAACGCCGACCAGTACAATGCGGCCACGTTTTCGAGACATTCTGGCCGCTTCAGAAATAACCTCATCCGTTTTAGCAGAAGCAGTTATAATAACCCCATCAGCTCCAATTCCATGGGTTTGCTCGTGTACGAATTGAACCACATCTGTATCTGAAGGGTTGCAGGTAACAATACCCCAAGACTTGGCAAGCTTCAATTTTGTCTCATCGAAATCCAAGCCGATTACCCTACACCCATTTGCTTGAAGTAGTTGAGCCGTGAGTAATCCAATTAGACCCAAGCCGGTTACCACCAAAGTTTCTCCTAAAGTAGGGTTTATTAAACGAATGCCTTGGAGTCCTATTGAGCCCACAACAGTAAAGGCTGCTTCCTCATCCGAAACGCTATCTGGAATTTTCGCAACCAAATTTTGGGGTACGCAAACCACTTCCGCATGGTGTCCGTTGGAAGCCACGCGATCCCCAACTTGAAAAGAAGCAACACCTTCTCCTATTTCAACCACCCTGCCTACATTGCAATACCCTAAAGGCAGGGGCTGCTCCAATTTGTTGAAAACCGCCTCCAAGGTAGGCAATAACCCATCTGTCTTAATTTTGTCCAATACCTGTTTCACACGCTCGGGTTGCTGCCGCGCTTTGGAAACGAGGCTGGCTTTTCCAAACTCAACCAGCATCCGCTCAGTCCCCAAGGAAACCAACGACCGCGTGGTTTGAATCAGGAGCTCGCCTTTACCGACAACCGGAGTCGGTATATCTTCTAAAATGGTTTGGCCGGTTTTGAAAGACTGGATGATTTGTTTCATAAGTGTCAATCAAGAATTCAAATTATCTCTGACTCTTGCTTACAGAAAGTTCTTGTTCCGTTAGTACAATCGCTGCTTTTCAGCCCTGTTTGGATAACTAATTAGTACCGCCCTGTATTTGCCCTTAAAAACGAATAAACTGCCTGCAGCAGCTCCAATTATTTTAAATCTACTGATCAGCGCTTGAATATCATTCATTGATCCAGCGCCGCCCAAAACTGTAATGGGCACTTCTACAAGGTTTCTTACTTGCTCGATTAAAGAGACGTCGTAACCGCTCATTGTGCCGTCCTTATCGATGGAGTTGATCACGATTTCACCTACGCCGATTTGGTCTAGCGCTTTCAGGTACTCCTCAAATTTTAGATCGACTTTGGTCTTTCCGTTATTGATATAAACGTCGTACCCATGCCCACTAAACAAGCCGGGACGCTTTTTTACATCTATCACCACTACCACGCTTTGAACGCCAACGGCGATACCCATTTCCTTGATAAGATTGATATTCAGTACTGCAGCAGTGCTTAATGCTACTTTTTCTGCACCCAGGCGAATAATTTCCTTGGCTTCCTCCACTTTGGAAACCCCGCCACCGTAACAAAACGGCATTCGACACTCCACTGCGAGGTTTTTGATCAAATTGAAATCCGGCCCTCTTTTTTCTGCGCTGGCATCTATATCCAAAACGATCAATTCATCGACTTCTTTTTCGTTGAATATTTTAACTGCATTGATCGGGTCGCCCACGTATTTCGGATCTTTAAACCCGACAGTCTTCACGAGGCCCTTTTTGTGTACTAAAAGACAGGGAATTATTCTTGGCCTTAGCATAGGGAATCAGATGGAGGCAAAATTTTTCAACAGTCGTACGCCATTTCCATGACTTTTTTCGGGGTGGAATTGCGTACCGAAGATGTTTCCGTTGATCAGCGAGGACGCAAATGCTTTGCCATAGAAAGTGGTAGTCAACACATGCTCCGGGTTTTGGGGTTCAAAATAATAAGAATGGATGAAATAAAATCCAAAGCTATTGTCTATCCCTTCCAGTATTAGCGCCTGACGCCTGGGGCTTATGGAATTCCAGCCCAAGTGAGGTAATTTGGGCTTTTCAGCAAGGGTGTTTTTGTCAAACTTCTTTACAAAACCGGGTATCCACCCCAAGCCTTTTAGATGTCCTTCTTCACTTCCATTGGCCAGAATTTGCATACCAACACAAATTCCTAATACCTTTTTTTTCTGCTGTAAAACGCTTTCATCCAGCAAATCCCGGAAACCGGATTGATTCAACATTTTCATGGTTTCGTCAAAAGCGCCTACCCCTGGCAGAATAATGCGATCGGCGTTTCTCAGTGCCTCTGGGTTATCGATGATCTGGTACGGAATACGCAAAGAATCGTAAATATTGCCAATAGCTCTTACATTGCCCGACCCATAATTTATGATCGCGATCATCTCTTGATCGATTTTTCTGCACCCAAGAATTTTAGCGCTTTCGCCCCTGCTTTAAACAGCTTCTCCTGGTTGGCATAGTCCCAATAGAACTTTTTGGGCATATTGAAATACCCCCTTAATGCTTCGGCGGTAATCCCCAATTTGGTGGCAACATAATTGAATTCCTCTTCAATGGTTTCCGGATTATAGGCAGGCTTCTTCAATAACTCCAATGCCTCCGCCCTTGTCATTTGACCCGTCAGGATCAGACTGGAATACTGCACCTTTCGCGTATCAAAACCGAAGCGTTCCGGCAGCCAATACCCTTCATAGAATTTGGTAAAACGGGATTCGAAATGTTTTTGTGGATAAGGTTTCCAGCCGTATTCCTGTTCCAGTAACTTGAGGGCTTCTCCTTTGATGTAGGGAAGGTAGTTAAGCGGCTTCACCACTTTTACGCCTTTAATATACCGCAGGTATAATTTATGTCGTAAAATAGAACTGAAAGGATAGGTTTTCATTGCTACAGTACTAAAGCGATTCATAATGTCCCTGATTTGGGCCATGTCCGTACCGTAGTAAAGCCATTCCATTGGATTGCGAACACATTCGGTGGAAATATTCCCTCCGTTCAGGATGTATTTGACCTTATACTTGTCGGCAAAATGGTACAAAGTTGCTACAAAAGCGTGATCCTGAGGAATATCGATATGCGGAACGCCTGATTTGAAAAAGGCGAGTTGAAAGTCGCGCATTTCCTCCCAATTGATCACCTCGGTGTACAGATCCAGTCCAAGCTTTTCAATTAATACATGTATGTTATGTACCGCCAGCTCAGAGTTCCAGCCTCCGTCTACGTGAAAGACCAAGGGTCTTAATCCAAACTCTTTGACTGCGAGATGGAGCATATAAGAGCTGTCGACGCCGCCGCTAAGCCCCAACAGGCAGTCGAAATCCCGCCCTTTGCCATCCGCTTTGATTTTGTCCATGATGCGTTGCAACTCGGCTTTTCCGCGACCATCGGTTATCCATTGAGGCTTTACATTTTTATAAAAGTCATTGCAATGGTCGCAGACGCCCTTATCGTCGAAGACGATTCTGGAATCTGTGGTGTCCATTACGCAGTTGGTGCAGATTTTATACAAATTTCCCATTTTTAACATTCAATTGCTTTTTTTGCAATTTGATAGTAGGAGAATGCTGATATTCCCTTTGTTTCAGCTGTCCTTTTAAGGTGAGTATATAGTTCCTTATCGGAGAAGATACGAAAGATGGTTTCTTTTAGCGCATTAGGGGAAACATCATCCAATAGAATGCAATTCCCGCCCAAATCAACGTGTTCATGACCTTCGATCCTTTTGAAAATGCAGGGCAACCCCATGCCTACCGCCTGCTCCCAGATTACCGAATGTTTTCCTGGAAAACAGACCAGATCTGCGGCATACAAATAATGATAAATGGTATTTGCGTCCAACCACCCTGCTGAAATGATGGATTGGTTATTGAGGAATGGCCTGCAATATTCCTCCATTTCAGCATCCATCTCGCCAAAATAGAGCAGTTTAATCTTCGGGGTGGATATATTGGCGACGGCTTCAATCAGCAAATGTATGTTTTTAAGCTTGTTGATCTTCCCTCCTGTAATCAAAATGAAATCATCTTCATTGATTCCGTGCTTTTCACGAACCTCTTTTCTAGCTTTATTTTGGTCTATGTGGTGGAGAATTTCATCATCAACCCCCATTACTAATAGCTCAATCTTCTTGGGATTTACATTATACACTTCCTTAAAAAAGCTAACCCTGCATGGCAAAGTCCCATAGAATTTTAAAACATAGGGCTCAATAATGGAGCAATAGTATTTATATATTACTTTGTGTAGTATGTATTTCGACACCCAGGTCCTGGCGGAATTGGTAAAGTCCGCATGGCCGTCTGCGTATATTTTAACATGTGAATTTTGCTGTGCATATTTTCTAATATAAATATTTGCAAGCGATTGTACATCGTGCAGGAAAATTATGTCAGGTCTGAATTCGTTTAAAAATTTTTGAACACCTGTGTAAATTCGTAACTTAGTAGCAATTTTGTGCGGTAGCCAGCCTACATAAGGAAGTCTAGTGACTGGTATCCCATCGTTATTGATGTAGACTTGGGGCTTAACATAGCCTAATTTGGCATTTTCTACATAATTCTCAGTGGATGCTAAAATTGCAACTACATGCCCCTGTAGTTTATGCATCTTTGGTAAGATATTCTCTTGGTAACCGAAATTATCTATATAGAACGCTGCTAGACAGGTGTGCAAGACTCTCATTCGTTAACTTTTTTAATAAACTCAATGGGTGATTTGATGTAAGATGCGTATTTTTTTAGCCGATCGTCATCAAATTTCCACCATTCGGTTTTTAGAAGCTGGCTAATGATTTCCTCCTCAAATCTCATTCTAATAAGGCGGCCTGGATTTCCAGCAACAATAGAATATGGGGCCACATCTTTCGTAATTACACTTCCCATGCCGATTACACTCCCAGTGCCAATGGTAATCCCTGCTTTAATATATACACCATAGCCAATCCAAACGTCATGGCCAATGATAGTTTTTTTAGGTGAGGGCCGTTTATGTTCAGAAAACTTTTTTGCGACACTGTCCTTCCCTTCATAAAACACAGGAGACATTCCTACCCAGTCCATCGGGTGCATTCCTCCTCCTATTACTACACGATTTGCGATCGAACAAAATGAACCTATTTCGCAATTAATAATCTCACAATCATAACCGCAAAAGGAATACTTGTCGAACACAGTGTCAACTATGAGACTACCAGGCTCTACCTTGGAGGTAGGATGAATTATTGAGTCCTTTATTGCTCGCCCCCTAAGTTTCTTAAGGATTTTTGCCCAGAAATATTCAATCAAAGAAGATGTCATATAAGGTGAGGGCTGAGTTATATTCCATTATTCGTTCAAAACTTGGCTGCATCTGGTAGGTCTGTAATTAAGTACTCTTTTGCCCATAAATGAACCTGGAAAAATCGGAATAACAAAGGCTCATATTTTGTACTCTGGGCAAGTCTTTGATTTTTTAGAAAAGATTTTAATTCTCCTTCCCTAAATATAGGCCAATTTAGTATAGGGGATGTTTTTAATTCACTAACGAACATTTCCTTTATGGGTTGGGCAATGAATGATGCGAAGCCAACCTTTTCGCGTTCGAGTATATCCTTAAAAGCAATAAAGACAGGGTGCTTTTTTAAAACAGCTTTGTTTCTCCCATTCTCAACCTTCAATCGAAAACTCGCTTTAAAGGCTGCTTCAACGAGACGGTGGTCCATGAAAGGCGAGCGATTCTCTACCGAATTAGCCATAGCAACAATATCTCCGTAATATAATAAATTCTTTAAGCCATTTTGATGTTGATTGATTAAGTATTTATTAAGGTATTCCTGTTTATTAGGTTTTTTGCTTTTAATGTTCAAAAGCGGTGTTTGCAATTTATGATTTGAGTTTTTTGTGAATAGGCGCTCGTAACCGTATACAATACGCATAATCTTTTTCAGCCCCGGCGATAAGGAAAGTCTAAGGGCATACAGTAAAATTTTTACTAAACCAACTTTTCCGATATCCTTTATTGTAATCCAGAACTGCCCCCATTGATTATATCGAATCTGGTCAAGCAATAAGTGGAAATGGTAGTGCGTATATCCAGCCAATAACTCATCAGCTCCTTGTCCATCCAAGGTTACCTTGAATCCTTTTTTACCGAGGCTTTCATAAAGGTAATCTACTGAGATGATTGCTGGTGATCCGTGTCCACGGCCAAGGTGACGAACCAAACGCTGTAACCGGTAAATAAAGCTTTCCGGATTTTTATCCTGCTCGCTATGATATAATTTAATATTTAACCTGTTAGCAACTTCTTGTGCAAACTTGGATTCATCATAATCGTCGCGGGAGGCGTAATTAAAAGCGGAAAGTGTGGCGTTTTCTCCTATCAATTTGCGTGTGATCCCTGAAATCAGTGTGCTATCACATCCGCCTGACAAAAGCAAACTGTAGTTCACGTCAGAGCGAAGGCGTAAAGCAACAGCATCTTCTAAAAGTTGATGGAATTCAGTAGTCGATGTTTCCGGAGTCGTTACATAACCGGGATATGACCAGTATGTGTTGAATGAAACTTCTCCTTGTTGAGAGATTCGGAGGAATACTGCGGAAGGGAATTCAAAAATATTCTCGAAAAAAGTATTCCATTTAACATTAAAATCTGCTTCTTTCAAAAATGATTCAATAGCTCCAAAATTGGGTTTGACCGGGACGATAGAACTCAATGCCTGTAACTCGCTTGCTATATAGAAGTCGTTTTGAAACTGCGTTATGAATAAAGGCTTTTGCCCATAACGATCACGGCAAATGACCAAGTCCTTCTGTTTTAGGTCGTAAATAGCCAATGCCCACATCCCATTGAACAATTTGAAACACTCTTCGCCATAACGGTGGAATGCCTTGATAACCACTTCTGTATCTGATTGACTTTCAAATGAATACCCATCCTTCTGTAAAATTTGGCGAAGCTCAATGTAGTTAAACACTTCGCCATTATAAATCATGACGAGATCTTCATAAATAAAAGGCTGGTTAGCTAAAACCCCGGTGTCAATAATGGATAAGCGGGTATGACCTAAAAAAATCTGTTCGTCAGAAAAATGGCTGATATTATCAGGGCCGCGATGTTTAAGAGAATATAAGGCTTCGTATAGTCCCTTGTGTTTGGAGTCAATAATACCAGGCCCGAAGCCTGCTAAAATGCCGCACATATAGATTAGGTTGTTTCGGAGTTAATAGTTGACGGATTTGTCGTTGGTATGAACAAGAGAGGGTTGGACTCCCCATAACTTTATGCAAAGTAAGCATGTTTCTGAAAATTGTGCGAAATTATTTTAGGTTTCGTAAATTATGCGGTAAGCGCCACCATCTATATATTGCAGGAACAGGATTTATGTATAAATATTTTTTAATTATATTTTTTAATAAAAGGGCGAAAGAATAAAAAACGAACAAATAAGCAGGAAAATATTCCTTCTTTGCTTCTATACGCCAGGCATAACTTTCTTTCATTAGTTTTGGATTCTGAGAAACTCCATCACCTTTGTAAATAATTAATACCTTTGGTATATGAAAATATGCTACTTTGTCCATATAAATCATATGTAGCAAATATCTATAATCACTTCCTATTGGGAAATCAGTCTCATAGAGCCTTTTTTGCAAATATTGCTCGCGAGCTACAAACCAGCATTGATGGCAGATCATATCAGAGAATAGGAAGAAGTCTGTCAACTTTGCGGGATAGAGTTCATACCCCATGCGAGATTTCAATTTTTTGGCATCTCCATATATAAATGCTGTGCCAGGCATTTCCATAATTATATTTGCTGCGTTTTGGAGTACATTTTCATCGAAAAACAAATCGCCTGCATTCAGTAAACAAATATAATCCCCTCTTGTCATTTTAATTCCCTGGTTCATTGCGTCAAAAATGCCGGAATCTTTGAAAGTAAATAACTTTATTCTTGCATCCCTTGGAATATTTTCCAGTACACCGTTTGTAGACCCCCCATCTTTAATTATTAACTCCCAATCTGCAAAAATCTGGCTAATAACAGAATCTATTGTGTTCATTAAATCATCACTAGATGGGTTCAGAGTAACTGTAACAATACTGATTAAAGGTGAATTCATGAATTAGTTTTGCTCTGTAAATCAAAAAAAACACTAAAAAGGCACTACTAATGCTCACTACGAGATTCAGAAAGCAATGGATTTTTACTCAAATTCTTTTTAATAAAAAATGCGTAAGAACTAAAAACAGCTCCAATAAAAAAAACATTAATTGACATTAATTGATTATTTTTAAAAATGGATTCTGCCAATATATAAACAAACCAAACAGAAAGAGACAGAATACTGAACGCCGAAAACACCTTTTCCTCAATACTAAACTTTTGTTTGAATTTTTTTACTGAAATTCTGTAAGTTTTTAAAAAAATAAAAACATAGCAAATTAACCCCGGAATACCAAACCGCAAAGTCATCCAACCGATATCTGAATGTTCACTTCCTGGCAGAACTTCCTTCGAAGGACCACGTCCTGTAATTAATATCAAAGGTTGTTTTGATGCCAACAAAAAAGGCTCAAAATTATCTCTACGCCGAGCAGCCAAGGAAATCTGATGAGATTCGCTGCTAGTACTAAAAAGACGCTCTTTAGTTTCCTCAGGCACATAGGAAAGGTAAATAGCCAGCATTACAGGAATAAAAATACCGATTGTCAAAAAATATCGAAAAAACAGCTTTCGTGAAGAAGCAACTAAAAATAATGCACATAATAATAATACAAAAACGGCTAAGAGCCCTGTCCTAGATGCTGTTACTATAAGTGCCGCCAACATTAAAAACAAGGCAAAAACATAAAGTAATCGGTAAGATGGCTTAAATATGATTAATGCAGCGACAACGCCAGCTAAGCCAATATTCAGCAGGTAAGCAAAGTGCCGAGGATCTCCAACCGTTCCTGATGAACGACCAAAAAATAATCCTTGTTGCAGGGCTTTTATCTGACTCTCTTGCTGAATATATATTGGAGTAAGCCAATTATTAACTCCAGCAAGGTTGAATTTTTGAGCAATTCCAATGACGGCGGAAATACCTATAAAAAAAATGATAAGCTTCAGAGCGAAAAATTTTAACCCCTGGTCTCGAATAGAATTTGAATAAGAATAAATTATCAAGTACTGGATAATCATTGGCAGGATCATAAAATCTCTATAGGAGAAGGGCGTATCAAAGAAAAGATAAGAACTAAGAATGGCAATTATCGATACTATCAAGAGTGCGCGAAATACCTTAATAATGTTATCTGATGTATTAAACCTTACTTTCCCTTGAAAAACTGCCAACAGAACTACAAAAATTTCAGGCCGAATCGTCGGCAACGAAGACGAGAATTGCAATGGAGGCAAGAGAATCGCTCCTAACAAAAAGAAAATAATTGAATTTTTTTCTACTGTTTTCTGTTTAATCGGCTGCACTATTTCAATGCTTGGTTCTCAAAGTATTTAATAATTTTAGCGGGGTTGCCCGCAACAACACAATAAGGTGGAACTTCTCTGCTTACTACTGAACCCGCTCCAATTGTACTACCCTTACCAATAGTAACCCCTTTTAAAATAATAGCACGAGCTCCAATAAAGACATGCTCTTCAATAATAATTGGGCTACATTCTGCCCCTAGGTTTGGGTTTTGCATCCTTGCAATGGGGTTCACCGGATGCGCATCAGAATCTGAAATCAAGCATCCGCTTCCTATTAATACATTATCTCCGATACTGATTTTAAGCGATGCACTAATTGTACTTCCAGAAATACCAACATTGGAGCCTAACTTAAGCAGAGCGCCTGGACCACTTTTTAGAATTACAGGTTGAAATACTCCGATTGAGTTTGACCTTATTGTGCTACGTGCAGTGAAATTTTTTCCAATTTCGATTTTTCCCTGACCATATGCCGTATAAAATTTAGGCAAACCAAAGAATCGCCAAGATCTATCAAATGTTATACCATTAACCCAGCAATAGGCGTAATTTATCGGCATTTGAAAGAGCCAAATACCTGTTTTTATTATTTTTTTTAGGTTCTTGATTAAAGACATTTACATTTAATATTTCCTTTCATTGAGGTCTATAATGATTTGATCTCCTCTTGAATCCCAGGTGTTTTGAGCCGCAATATCCTTTCTTAGCGAAATAAAGTTTTCATTATCCTCGCGATGGGCTTTACGAACTTTTTCTACAAAGTCGTTCTTGTTATTGGCCACATAAAGAACGCCTTGGGGTAGTGGTAAAAAATTGGGTAAATTTGAGGATACTATTGGCCTTAAGGTAGAGATATACTGAAACAGTTTACTTAAAGTGGTAATTGCTTGGACTTCAGGCAATGACGTACGATATGGAATTATTAAAACATCCATTGCTTCAAGTTTGGCAATCATCTCACTTTCAGAAAGCGGCGGCAATAGATTAAAACTTGAATATTTTCTAAGGGCCTCTATAGGAAAATCTTTACTTAAGGGGCCAATCAAATATAGTTCAATATCATTCTCGTTTAAAAGAGAAATAACCCATTCTACATCAATTCTATAGTGTATAAATCCAGCATATGCAACCTTAATTGTACGAGAAGTTGATGAGTTAACTAAATGAGATGAAGGGTTTCTTATTAAGTTGTTATGTGCGTGAAAAAGCATCCGTACATCCTTGTTATATTGTTTTAATTTCTTTTGTAAAGGATAATGAGGTGTGTAGCAAAAGTCTGCCTTTTTTGTAACTAATTTCTCGTATTTGTTAAACAACCAGCGTTGATACCATCTTTTAAAAAATATTTTACTCTTACTAAACATTAAAGGAAATTCATCATTACAAACATAGACTTTGGTCAGAAAATAATCAATGTCAAATAGTTGATAATAATTCCAAGAGAAATTAAACAAAATTGCTTTTTCATATCCAAGCTCTAAAATTTTCTCTTTAATCTCATTATTAAAGTTTAAATTAACCCATTTATGAATCGGAGGGATATTTATATATATGCTATCTTTGATTTCTTTTCTTACATTTGGCCGAAATATAATTAGCCGATTTCCTGTTTTGATTAATTCTTCTTTTTGTCTTGTATTTGGGAAAAACTCGACAAACAAGACATTAAATGACTTGGCTAACTGTTCAGTTACATGGTGTCTCATTCTTGGGGGTTCGTTCCACCGGGTATTTGCGACTACTACTGTAAGAGGTAACGTTTGATCCTGGAATTTCATCTCTTAGTGGTTAATTGATTACATTAATTACAGCGACAAGTAAATGGTTTGGGAATTTTTTTGTCGGCATTTACTCAAAACAAAACGAGTTTAAAAATTGAAAAGTCGCAAAGTACCGTATTATTGGAATAATAACCATTATTTTGTTTTTGCTATGTATATGCTGCCTCCTTGGTTCCTCAAACAAAGAGGCATCTTGGTTTCTAAAACATTTTTAAACTTTTCGCAAATATAGGAATTAAAAAAATGGATTTTCCAGCTGTCATTGTAGGCCAAAAACGCTCTAAGGAAGTATGCTTCATTCCAATAGCGGCCTTGCTCTAGCCACTCAGGAAAATACTCAAAGGGATAAATAATATCATGAAAATGAACGAATACGCCTTTCTTTAATTTCGGTAAAACCTGGAAGAACAAATAGTGCAGGTCGCTGCCATACTTCAACACATGGCTGGAGTCGATGAACAAAAGGTCGTTTTCTTCGAGCGTGCCGAATATTTCAGGCATTACCTTTTGAACAGGCATTTCTAGTACGGTAGCCCTATTTTTGTCGCCTTCGCGCAACAGGCTATTCAGGCGGTCTGGATATGGCTCGATAAATGTCAACTCCGGTTTGTTCTCGAAAAACAGGTCAATAGTGTCGAGCATGACGGCAGAAGAAAAACCGGAGCCAACTTCGATGATTCTCCTGGGTTTTTTGTCTCTAAGGAAACAGTACAAGGAAATAGCATCGAAGTAACAGAACCAGTCCTGGTCAAAATAGTAACGGGTTTTGCCTGCTTTTTCTGAGAAAGGAAGCTCTTTGTAAAAAGTTATGTACCGTTCTAGTAATGTTTGCTGTTCTTCGAATTGTAAATCAATTTCTTCAACTGTGGGAGATATATGTTTACTTTGATCAAGTATTGCTCGGACCTCCTCCTTTCGCGGAATGGGAGAGTAGTAATGCCCAGCTGGGTATCTTCCTTGAGCCGCTACCTGTTTTTTCAAGGTTCGGATGTAGGGCAATTGATCGATAAGCCTGAGTAAGCTAACTCTCATACGGAAACAATTATAACATTCTTTTAAAATCTGGAGTCATTTCAAAGAAAGCCAAGGGAGAAGCATACCCAGCATTTCTCATTTTAATAATCCTTCGCAAGCTCATCACTATAAAGCTTAAAAGCCTGAGTTTTACAATCATATTTTCCATTGAAGTGGAACTGCCAGCGAACAGGGCCCGGCTGAGTACGCTTAGTAAATTGATCGCTATTCCAGGCGATCTGCGACAAAGGCGATACCTTATCCAGGCTTTCTCTAGCATAAGTGTTTTCTGCCGGTTATAGTTGACCTCGATCAAGTTCTGGTTCCGGTCATGGTATACTATGGCTTTGGTACAGAGTCCGATGTGAAATTTTTTTTCCTTGACGCGGTGTAGGTATTCGAAATCCTCTCCATAATGCTCGAACTCTGGGTTAAAAAGACCGATGACTTCCACACCTTTTCGAGATAACATCCAGGCTGCAGCATTAGCAAAGTCGATTTTATAAAAATTACACATTTGCCTTGATAGGAATGCATCTGACAATATCTGACCTATAGTTACGGATTGGGACAGGTGTTTCCCAAATTTCATATCAAGCTGGGTGCCATTGCCATTGAGTTGCAAGGGGGACACCAATACATAATCTTCATGTTTTTTTTGCTGGGTTAACAACTCCTCAATAGCACCGACTTGTACATGTGCATCCTGATTTAAAAGGAAAATAAATTCGGCGCCCCATTGAAAGGCATATTTAATGCCGATATTATTGGCTTTTCCAAAGCCCAGGTTTTCGTCTAAGCTCATTAATTCTACCTCTGGAAAATCTTTCCGGACGATTTCTATCGTATTATCGGAAGAATGATTATCGATGACAAGGATTCGAACTGGAATACTAGAAGTTTGCAACGACGACAGGCATTTGCCAATATAGGTACTCCCATTATAAGTAACGACTACTGCAACTATACATTCATTTTTAGTCGTTTCGGTCATTTTTTCACTAGGATTTGAATGATGAAAGGGTGGATTTTCCTGATATCATGAAATTTATTTACTCAAATTGTTTAAAATTATCTACACTAAGGACGCAGCATACCGTAAATATTCCGTAATCCATAGAAACATTCACTTAAAAGGAAACCGTTTTTTCTCAGGATGGTGAATTCGCGATACTCAGAGGGTGTAAGCAGTGCAAATCGCGTTGGAATTGTTATATAATTGATTTGGTTTTTGAGTTTTCTAAAATATGCACGCCTTATTTGACCTCTAGTGGCGACGTACAGTTGAAGAAACCGGGAAATTTTTAATTCATTCACTAGGGGCTGCATTTCCGGAGCACTTTGGGTTTTTGCATCGAGCAAAGCCATCACCGAAAATATATCTAATGCCTGCTTCCCTAAATTGCTGCTAACTGATCCCTCGCGCTCCTTGCGGTAATAATACAGTGACTCAGGGGTGCTAATTATTTTTTCCGCATTCAGCAACGCCGTAGCGACGAAAAATTGATCTTCGTGCAATATGCCGGAAGGGAAACTGAGGTTTAATCTTTTGAGCAATGAAGCCGAAAACAGTTTATTACAGATGGTCAGGTTTCTGAGTATCCAAGGGCGTTCCGAAACATGAAATGCTTGCTCGCTTTCCAATAACTGTGTAGTTAATAATTGTTTTTTCGTTCCAGACTGTTGGTAAAAGATTTCGATATTGCAAATGGCTATTTCTCCGGAATGGCTTTTAGCCAGTGTCAACAACTTTGAAAACATTTCAGGGTGAATAAAATCGTCAGAATCAACAAAACCGATATATTCTCCGCAGGCGATTTGAAGCCCGGCATTTCTTGCGTCCCCCTGACGGCCTTCAGGATGATGAAGGATTTTGATGTTTTGGTGTGTTGCTGCAAATTTGTTGAGTAGCGAAATAGAATTATCGGTCGAACCATTATCGACACATATAATTTCGATATTGGCTAGATCTTGTGATGTTACGCTATCAATGCATTGCGTCAGGTATAAATCAGTATTAAAAACAGGTATAATTATTGATACACAAATATTATTTGACATGTTTTTTATGCTGATTTTCCAAATATTAAATTTATTAATTTCCTTTTAAAGATTTTATATTTAATATACTTCAATCTATTAAGATATCGGTTAAACTCATCCTCCGTGATTAATTTATGCATATAGTGAGTTCGCATTCGTTGATCCATACGCTCATAATCATCAATTTTACTGCTCGCACCATTGTTTCTATAGTTGGTAATAATTGCATTTATCCCCCAAAAAATAGCACCATTTAGTTTAGCCCGGATTAAGAATTCGTAATCCGAAGCAGTTTTAAACTCTAAACTGTACAGGCCAATCCTGCTATATAAAGCTCTTCTTATAAAACAGGTTGGATGCTGAGCGGCAGATTCGCATCCTGATCCAATTTTGGCAAGGTAATTCTCATAACAATATCGATAAACTTGTAGCTCGTCGCCATTAGTCATGAGTATTCGAATAAAACCATAATAAATGTCGACATTCGGGTGTTGCTCCATTGCCAGAACAACATTCTGCAGGGCATCTGGTTCGTAATAGTCATCACTATTTAATAGTCCAATAATCTCTCCTGAAGACATACGAATGCCTTTGTTCATGGCGTCATAAATGCCTTTGTCTGATTCAGATTTCCAACGAAAAGAAATTCCCCTTTCGACAAACCTTTTTTCATAGCCTATAATTATTTCTTTTGTTCCATCAATGGATCCTCCGTCTATTACGAGGTACTCAAAGGGTTTATTATAGGATTGACAAAGGACAGACTCAAATGTTTGTTGTATAGTATTTTTACTATTGTACGAAATTGTGATTACTGAAACCATATACTTTCAATGGGTTGAAAATTCAAAAATGCCGCCAGGCTTTTTATTGATTAATCAAGACAGCTAAGATTTTAGTCTTGAAAATTGTTTAAGAATTTTTCAATTTCAAAAAAGTACTTTTCAACAAGCGACAGTTTTTCTTCCGGCCACTCCCACCAATTAATAGATAATAATCTTTCTCTGGTTGCCTCATCAAAACGGTACCTCAGGATTTGCATAGGAGAGCCCACCACAACTGCATAAGGAGGGACATCTTTTGACACGACGCATCCTGCGCCAATTACGGCGCCATCGCCGATGCTTACTCCATCGAGAACAATAACATTCATACCGATGAATACATCATTCCCGATGGTGATCTTCTTGCGTTCCTGGACCTTATTTGTGGAACTCAATGTGGCACCATTTTGAGCCTGCGTTGAATAAAACATTGGGGAGGTGGAAATCCCTTCAATTGGGTGGATGCCCCAACCACAACGAAAATTTGGTCCTATTGAGCAAAATTTACCTATTTCTACTTGACTGAGCCATGAATTATGCGCAATATAGGAGTAATTTCCAACTGATGAATTCCAAATGTGATAAGGTGGATAGACTTTTGATTTTTTCGATATATTGACATTTTTCAATATGCTAGGCGGATAATTTTGGGCGATGCTGTTCAGTTCAGGAAATAATCTCTTAATTGGCCAACGTAGCAAGCCTCTTAGCTTTCCTTTAATATCATTTGCCGTATTTTTAAATTTTAAACTATTTGGGATGCTATGGTGCTTCTTGTAATAAAGTCCAATACTATTTCGGATATTTTTATCCTCGACAATTGGCACTCTATAAATTTCAAGATGGTCAATTGGAATTACATCGTACATATTTGTGGGTGCGCAGTGCTCTCCCGTACCATCCAGACCAATATTTTGCACCAATGATCTTGCAGGAAACAAGGATAATCCGCCTGCCCTGAAACAAGAGGCATACCAGCGCACTGCAAAGGAAAAGCCTGGTAGGTGCGTATTCCTCTCCAACTGTTTGAACCAACCTGCATATCCCCCCATGTCAAAAGCTTTAATCAAGCGTTTGTCATTGGAAAAATAATTATAATGATCTATCGCATCATGATTATATAGATCCCAGGCTCTTTTCCAGGTTCCCCAACCCGGGCAAGATTGGACATTCAGGAAAAATGTCGATTGTTGGGTTGTGAATTCTGCGGGATACATATAGCCGCTTACATGCATTACCTTTTCATCCTTTTCATAAAGGACTAAAGCCTCATTCATATATTTAAGAAAACCCACACTTGTTCTTTGATCGTCTTCCAAAACGATCACTTTTCCATATTTGTTAACTGCCTCAGTTACGGCTTTGATAAAAGACTGGACCAACCCAAGATTGACTTCTGATTCGATGACGTGAACTTCCTTACACCACTGCTTGCTTTTCGCTATTTGTCTTACTTTTTCGATGTTTTCAAGGTCTTCCTCAAGCGCCAGATATTTGGGGCCATCACAATAAATGTATAATGTAGATTGATCGGCTAATGCATTAAGCTGGAGTGCTTCAAGCGTTTGCTCTGTATGCCAGGGGCGCTTATAGACAGTCAAGACGATAGGAGCGAGGCTATTAGACATAATCATATTTTTTAAACTATGTTTTGAGGCACGAATTCCTGGGTATTCGCAATCCAATTTTGGTCGACCAAAAAGCCATCCTTGTGGCTAACAATTTTTCCAGATCCAAAAAAATCACCCTCTATGACTGCCAGAGAGCCTGCATGTTGAACCCAATCTGCCTCTTGGCCCTGTAAGGAAGAATATAGGTTATAGGAATATATGCCAGGAGTAAGAGGCAGTTTGTCAATTTGGCAATACAATAAACACCGGCTTGGCAATTCTTTAAATACATATCCACTACCAGCACTCGAACAATTGAACATAAATTGACCTCTGCTGGTGAAAAAGGTGACATGTACATCTAAAGCCCGCAGGGGTTTGTCATCGGTAGATTCATACTGGATAGCAATAATTAATTTCTGGCCGCAAGCGATCTGCTCAAGCTCATGGCCATTTTCATTTAGAAAACTAATACGTACGAAGCGCCCTAAGCCGTTGCCTTTCCTGTCCGTTCGTGTATTGATTGGGGAGTTCCGAATTTTCTGTAAATTTTCCAGGTATCTATTGATGACAAGACTTGGAGCACCTTCATACAGAAGCGAGCCTTTGTTCAAAAGAAATGCCTTTGTACAAAGGTTTTCAACAGCTGCCATGTTATGACTAACGAATAGCACTGTACGTCCACCACTTGCTACATCTTGCATCTTATCCAGGCATTTCTCCTGAAACGCAGCATCTCCAACCGCTAACACCTCATCAACCACCAGGATTTCAGGCTCAAGATATGCAGCAATCGCAAAACCCAATCGCACCCGCATACCTGAGGAATAGTGCTTCACCGGGGTGTCCAGGAATTTCGAAACGCCTGAAAAATCAACAATTTCATCGAATTTGGCATCGATTTCCCGTTTTTTCATGCCGAGAATAGTGCCGTTCATGTAAATGTTTTCCCTACCGGTGAGTTCGGGGTGCATTCCAGTACCGACTTCGAGCAAAGCGGCCAACCGGCCATTGATTTCAGCATAGCCGGCCGTAGGTTCAGTAATGCGGGATAATATTTTCAACAAAGTCGATTTCCCGGCGCCGTTGTGCCCAATAAAACCTACCACTTCACCTCTGGCTATTTCAAAACTAATGCCTTTCAAAGCCCAAAACACCTCGTCTTCCCGAGGCTCCCTGCTCTGTTCCAGCAGCCACTGGAAAGGAGAGGTGAGTGCGTTTTTAATCCTTTCGCCAAGGTATTTAGGTTGGGGCAAATTCTGCCCAATTCGATAACGTTTGCTTAGCCCATCCACTCTTATTGCTATGTCCTTATCCTGCATAACAGTGTTGTGATTTGCTTGATTTTTGTGATGGTGCATGGTGGATTTGCATGATGAGCAATGGATTCGTTTGATTTTTACTGTTAATGTCTCTTATTGCAGGTCCACTATGCTTCGTTCGCTTCGCCGAAAGACGAAGGCGCCGGTAACCAGTAGGATGAGTACCATCACCATCGGATATACCATGAACCAGGACGGCCCGGTCGGCGTATCCAGCAAAGCCCAACGGAAGCCTTCAACTATCCAATACAAGGGGTTCATTTTGAGGAGCCATGCCCAACGGGCAGGTACTGCCGCTTCCAAATGGACGGCGGTGTAAGCCACAGGAGTAACGAACATAAAAATCCTTAAGCCATAATCGACTACTAGTTTTAGGTCGCGGAATTTTACGGTTAGGCTTGCCGACCATAAACTTACCGCCATGGTGGTTGCCAACACAAAAAGCAGATAAAGGGGAATGGTAAGGATTTTTATTCCAGGATAAATACCATAAAAAGCCATCATAATTAGCAGAATCGCGAAAGTGACGGCAAAATCGACGAGCCAGGCCAAGGCGTCTGCTAGGGGGATGATCATCCGGGGAAAATAAACCTTGGAGATGACGCTCATTTGGGAAACCAATGAGTTAGCCGCGAAAGTGCAAGAATTTTGGAACAGAGTCCATGGGATCAGTGCACTCAAGGTTAAAAGAGGGTACGGGATTCCGCCGCTGTCCATTTTGGCCATTCCTCCAAAAACGAAACTAAACAAAAGCATATTGATAATGGGCTGTAAAATGATCCACAGTGGTCCCAGTGCCATTTGCCGGTATTTCCCCTTGATATTTTTTAGTATATTGAACCATAAAAGATCTCTGTATTCCCAGAGTTCATGTAAGCCTAAAGCAATAAAACCCCTAGCCGGCTCAATTCTTATTTTTTCCATAATAAAAGAAGCTTTTATTATTTAAGTGTAGTTTATTAACTCCAAACTTGGTTTTACTGGTCGCTACATTCTACACGAAAGTAGGTGCGAACTTTTGTTTAATTAACAAAGTCAAGCATCCCTTTAAGGGATTGAAAAAAGGCGCTTAATTTTATGCTTGAACTCGCCCACATAAGTTTCTTCAGAATACATTAGCGTGGCAAATGATCCGCTAGTATATCTATCCAAAGCTCAACAGCCTTTAAATGCCCTTCATTATTATAATGTACCCTATCACTGGAATAAGCAGCAATCTTTGGCTTAAACCAAACATTTTCATTAATCCCTGAATAAGCATAATACGAATATTGAGGCCGCGAAACGACGAAATCAATCCACCTAGCCATATTCAAAGCATGTTTATCATATCTTCCATCCGAGTAGTCATCCCTATATGGTTTAATCCAAAATATCTTTGCATCCGGCCATCTCGAATGAAGCCTTTCTAAAACAGGATACATTCTCTTTACCCAACCAGCACTATCCAGTGTCCCTATGACCATTTGACTCAAATCGTTTGCACCTCCACTTACAATAATAAAAGTTGGATTATACGTAGCGGATGCAATTCTCGGAGATATGTAAGTCAAAATTCCATCCGTCCTTGCCCCCGGAAGCCCAATTCTATATGGGGCTTCCCTCCACATCTCGTTAGTTAGAGTTGTTAGGCCTCCAGCAAGTAAAGGTAACCACCTATCATTTTCGTTTGCTGTTTTAGAATCTCCCACACCCAAAATGGACAAGCTGGATGGATAAACGACCTGCCAAATATTTTCAATTTGTTTATCTGAAATATTGCCTTGTCCAAATGCCATGTGGGCAAAAGCTCCTCTCCATCCATTGAAACTTCCAATTGAAACTGATGTAATACTATCCGGGGCGGCGCCAAATTTTCCAGAATACACCCTTTGTCCATCAAAATACAATGACACTATGTCCTGACTTGCATTCCATTTATACACAACAAAATTCCATTTATCTTGATTCTTACTGTACTCGAAGTAAGGAGTTGTCGGAGAGTTGTCAATTCCAAACACATGCCTGCCGTACTCAGACGAATCTGACTTGCTCGCATAAAAAGTGGTTAAAGAAGAAGTAGCTAACTGAAAAGCTCTACTTTTAATTCCGTTTCCATATACTGCAGAAGCATCGGTTTTATACCAAAACATAAGCCAGCCATTATCCCAATTCCAAACATCATTTATTGCCGAGATAGGAAGTAAAATTCGATCATCGCCATCTTCGAAAGAGACTGCCAGATCGCCTGATGGAAAGAATGTGTTTAATGCAATATCTCCCATATAAACACCACTTAGGTCCAAATTAGCCAAATTACTTCCGGCTGGATAGTTTTCAGTTAATGGCCAGTATGAAATTATTCCAGAAAGGTTAATAATTACGTCCGCTAAGTCAGAAGTATAAACTTCAGGGAAGTAATCTTCTTCTGGCAGGCTACAAGAATAAAAGCTAAAAGCAGCTAAAAAAGCCATGTAAAAACTTCTTCTAAAATACAAATTATTGCAATTTAACAACTTATAAAACATCACATTGTTGAACACCTTGTTTCAAACCATGTAGTTCTAAAATACACCTAGTCGCATGATTTTTTACTTATATATTTTTTTATTCTTAGTTTTTCCCCCTCCAAATATCCGTCTTCACCCCATTAATCACAATTGCAGGCTGGGCGATTTTCCCTTCCTGGGTTTGTTCTTCGAGGAGGCGGAGGTGGGGTTTTTGCGTCATTTGAGGCATAAGGGATTTAGGCGTAGGGCGCAAAGCATAAGGCATATCGCCGTTGTTTTCTGTCGTGCAGAGGCAAAACATGGCGTCTCTTCCTTTTCACCAACAGAGGCAAAACATTGCGTCTCTACCTTTTCACCACCCCTAAACGCCTTAACGCACAAACGCCTAAACGCCTAAACGCCTAAACCCCTAAACGCGTTTACGCTTCTTCTTCTCTTCCTCATAATACCCGTAGCCGTACCCATAGCCGTAACCGTAGCCATACCCATATCCGTAGCCGTACCCTCTGCCCGCTTTCACCCCGTTAAAGACGATGGCCGGTTGGGCGATTTTGCCTTCCTGGGTTTGTTCTTCCAGGAGGCGGAGGAAGCCTTTCCGGGTCTGGTTGAAGCGCACCACGAAGAGGGTGCGCTGGGCGTGGCGGTTGAGCAGTAGGGCGTCGCTCACGAGGCCCAGGGGCGGGGAGTCGAGCAGGATGTAGTCGTAGCGGGTGCGGAGGTAGGCGAAGAGCTCCGGCAGGCGGGGGCTCTGGATGAGTTCGGCGGGGTTGGGCGGGATGGGCCCGCTGGAGATGTAGTCGAGCTGGGGGTGGAGGCCCGAGGGCTGGATCGCCTGGGGCGCTTCGGCTTCCCCGATCAGGTATTGGCTGATGCCGGTCTCGGAGCCGTGCTCGCGGCCCAGGTACTGGCCCAGCTTGGGTTTGCGGAGGTCGAGGCCCACCACCACGGTGCGCTTATTGCCCAGGGCCAGGCTCATGCCCAGGTTGAGGGTGATGAAGCTCTTGCCCTCCCCGCTCACGCTGGAGGTGACGAGGATAAGCTGCCCCTGCCCGGCCTCCCCGGTGCGGGCAAACTCGAGGTTGGCCCGCAGCAGGCGGAACATCTCCGCGATGCCCGAGCGGCTGTTGGGCTTCACCACGATATGGTCGCCGGAGCGGCTGTAGCCTACCGTGCCGAACAGGGGGATATTCGTTAAGGCCTTGATCTCGTCCTCGCCGCGTATGGTGTCGTTGAGGAGGTCGCGGAGTACGATAAAGCCCACCGGAAGGCCAAGCCCGAGCATTAAAGCCAACGCATAAATCATTTTGGGTTTTGGTTCAACCGGGGGCCCATCGGGACGGGCCGCGTCGATCATGCGCGCGTTGGGCGTCGTCACGGCCAGGGACAGGGCGGTTTCCTCCCGTTTTTCGAGCAGGTAGAGGTAGAGGTTTTCCTTGATGCGGGCCTGCCGCGTGATCTCCAGCAGCTCCCGTTCCTTGCGGGGCACTGTGCGGGCCTGGGCACGGAAGGTCTGCACGCGGGTTCGGGCGGAGCGCAGGGAGGCGTCGAGTTCCCGCCGGTTTTGGGCCAGGGAGGCCAGGAGGTTGTCCTGCAGGGTGAGGATCTCGCGGTTGAGGGCGTTCCAGGCGGGGTTGTCGGCCCCCGCCGAGCGCTGCAAGCGCTCCCGCTCCAGAATCTTCTGGTTGTAGGTCTCGATCTGGGCGTTGAGGTCGCGTTCCCCCACCGTCAGGTTGGCAGGCAGGAGCTCGAATTTGCCTTTCTGGCGGCGCAGGTAGTCTTCTACGGCGCTAAGGAGGTTGGACTGGACCTCCATCTGGGTGAGGTCTTTCTCGGCGGTTGTCATTTCTTCCAGTAAGCGGTCCGCGCCTCCATCAGGGGTGGCGCTCACGATGTCGTTTTCCCTCCGGTAGCTTTCCACCCCTTTCTCCACCGTTTCGAGCTCGTTGGTGAGGAGGTCGAGGCGGTCTTCGATGAATTGGAGGGTATTGGCCGCGATCTGGTTTTTGTCGCTCACCGCCGCTTCGTTGTACACCTCGTAGAGGGTATTGAGGATGTCGGCGGCCTTTAGGGGCACGGGATCTTTAAGGGTAAGCTCCAGCACGCTGGAGTATTGCTCTACCTGCTTTACCGTAATCCGTCCGGCATAGTCCTGCGCCACGTTAGTCGGGTCATGAAAGGATACCAGCACCGGCGAGGTAAACCCCCGGGAGGCTTCCCGGTCCCGGGCCACCACGTACTGCCCGCCTTTCCGGGTAAACGGCAGCTCGTAGGCGTAGGTCGTGCCCACTTCGCCGGTATCGAGCTCAAAGCGCCCGGCGTCGACCGGTTTCAGCAAAAAGCTGGCCTTGGTTTGGGCCGACAGGCTATCCAGGGGCCGCATCGCCACCGGGCTGTTTTGGTACAGCTCCGAGTCGCGCACCCTGCCTATGGCGGTATACGTCGTGGCCAGCCCGAGGCGGTTCACCACCTCTTCCATGAGGGTACGGGATTTCAGGATCATCACCTCGTTCTGGATGCTCTTGTTCCCACCCGTGAGCCCCAACTCCCGCAGCAGCATCTGCTGGGAAGCCGCCTCATCGGAAGCCGTGGCGGGGTCTCTGATGAGGATGGTGCTGCGCACCACGTACTGCGGGGTGGCATAGCGCAGGTAGAGCCTCGCGCCGATGCCGGCCAGGGCCAGTCCGATCGCATAGAGCCACCACCAGGCCAGCACGTATTTAAACAGCAGCGCGCGGAGGTCGATGGGTTTTTCTTCGAGGAATTCGGGAGCGTTTGGAGCGGGCATAAACTAAAGTTGCGAGGTTGCGAAGTTGCGAAGTTGCGAAGTTGCGAGGCGTAAGGGTGTAAGGGCGTAAGGCGTAGGGCAAAAGGCAAGAGTTCAAAAGTTCAACATGATTATGGGAGTCGAAGTTTAGGTTTTGTATCCCAGCCATCTGTGTAATCCGGGCATCGTAGGGCCTCCCCCCAACCCCCTCCGAAGGAGGGGGAGCTATACAGGGGTTTGGTTCAAGTTTGGAGGCCGGCTACTCCCCCCTCCTTCGGAGGGGGGCTGGGGGGGAGGCCCGGCCCCTATGCCGGAATCTACCGCACAGCCAGGAGACCGTGAAAAGGCGTTAAGGCGAAATGTATCCTGGCCATCTCTTAATCCGGTATATCTTGAGGAGACTATTCGGGCATCGCAGGGCCTCCCCCCACCCCCCAGACGCTGCGGTCTGGACGGATCGCCCTCCAAAGGAGGGGGAGCTATACAGGGGTATGGTTCAAGTTTGGAGGCCGGCTACTCCCCCCTCTTTCGGAGGCTATAAGTCCTGACCGCAGCGTCTGGAGGGGCTGGGGGGGAGGCCCGGCCGCGGATTAAGCAGCATTCCAACGTTTTGAGATAGCTTCGAGTCAGCCACTAACCACCCCTGAACCTTCCCTACGCCTTAACGCCCTAAGCCTTACGCCCTATGCCTTTCGCCCTACGCCTTTCGCCTCACCCATTTCCGCACTGCCCCTCTGGGCGCCAGTTGCCATACCCGCTCGTGCAGGTAGTAGAGCATAATTTTGGTAAACACCTCCACCCCGCCGATCGACACCGCCCACTTTACGCTGCCGGTGATCAGATAAGAAATCACCATGGTATCCAGGGTGCCCAAAATCCGCCAGGTGATGCCTTTGATCACTGAGCGGAGGTGGGATTCGCGGATGGGTTTTTCTTCCAGGTGGTTGAGTAGTGGTTAGGTGGCTAAGTGGTTAAGTCGCTGGTGGTTGAGTGGTTGTTGATATTCGTTATAAAAACTTGCTTATGAGCAAAGTACAACTCCCCCTCCTTGGGAGGGCGATCCGTCCAGACCGTAGCGTCTGGGGGGTTGGGGGGGAGGCCCGGCCGGAAACACCTCCCATGTTCCGCTTCCTCCTTTAGGGGGTTAGGGGGCCAACGAAGCAGTGGGGAAGTTGCGGAGTTGCGAAGTTACGAGGTTACGAAGTAGCGAGGTTGAGAGGCGTAAGGGCGTAGGGTGTAGGGCAAAAGTTCAAAAGTTCAAGGGGGCGTATATCCGTGAAATCCGTGTCATCCGTATAATCCGTGATTCAGACAACAAGAAACGGCAGACGGGGAACGGCTGACGAGTCAGGCGCCAACCGCCCTTGAACCCTTGAACCTTACACCTTGCGCCTTACGCCTTTCGCCTTACGCCCTTTACCTCCTCGTCAAAATGATCACCAGGTTAAGGAAGACCGTTCCGGCTGACACCCAAGGCAAGATGCGGGTCGTCTGGTCGGCTACCGTAGCTACTTTTTGCTTCAACGGCTGCACGTAGAGCACGTCGTCGCGTTGGAGGTAGAAGTAGGGCGACTGAAACACGTTGCGGTCGCGGAGGTTGACGTGGCCGTAGAGGCGTTGTCCGTTCTGTTCGCGCACGACGAGGATATGTTCGCGGTCGCCGTAGTTAGTCAGGTCGCCGGCCATGCCGATAGCCTGCAGCACGGTGACGCGGTCTTCCGTGAGGGTAAAGGTGGTAGGGGTTTTGACTTCCCCGAGCACCGTAAAGCGAAACTGCGCGAAGCGGCGCAGGGTAATAAACGGGTTTTTGACAAAAGGCGTCAGAACGGCGACGATGCTGTCGCGGGCCTGGGCTACGGTAAGCCCGCCGATGTGGAACGTTCCAACCAAGGGCAATTCAATATTTCCCTGTGCGTCGACCTGGTAGTTAGCGCCTGCTTGGGCGGGACCAGAGCCGGTCGGCGCCAGGGCGCCGGTTGGGTTGGTCGCCGGCAGGTTGAAGGGCGCCACCGCTTCGGGGTCGAGGGCGTTGATCGACAGCGCCAGCGCGTCGAAAGGCTGGATCAGCGGCTCGGGCGCCGGCGCGATCGCCTGCCCCGCCGCCGGAAATTCCGGCCCCTGGTTGAAGTTGACGAGCTGCTCGTGGCTGACGCAACCGACAACCGTCAGAAGCAAGGGAAAGAATAGGATTGGGTAGCGCATTTTTTGAGTGATTGGTTGTTGAGTGGTTGAGTGGGTAGAGACGCAATATTTTGCGTCTGTGGTGGTTAGGGGGGGGGTATTCTGACTATCCTTAAATTCGGTCAATCTTGAGGAGATCATTCGGGCATCGTTGGGCCTCCCCCCAACCCCCTCCAAAGGAGGGGGAGCTATGCAGGGGTATGATTCAAATTTCGGATGCTGAGCTACTCCCCCCTCCTTCGGAGGGCGATCCGTCCAGACCGCAGCGTCTGGGGGGTTGGGGGGGAGGCCAGTCCCCTATGGCGGAATCCATCGCACCGCCAGGAGACAGCAGACGCAAAACATTGCGTCTCTAACCACTCACCTTCCCCAAGGCTTTCCGCACCCCCCTACTCCCCAACGCTTCCTTCAAGTGATCGAGGTGGCGCTGATGATGGAGGTCGGTACACAGGTAGTCGACCATACCGAGACGGACGAGCTTTTCGGCGGCTTGCTGGATGGGGCGGTCGTAATACCCGCTCAGGGAGAGGATATTGACCTGGAAGGCGCAACCCAGGTCTTTGAGGCGCTGGTATTTGCCAAAATCCTGGTGGAGGAAGCCGTAGCGTTCCGGGTGGGCCAGGATGGGGGCATAGCCTTTCGTGCGCAGGCGGAAGATGTAGTCTTCCAGTTTGGGCGGCGCGCCGAAGAACGACATCTCCACCAGTACGTAGTTATCCCAGAGGGTAAGCAGGGGCTCGCCGGAGGCAAGAAGGCGCTCGAAGTGGTCGTCGAGGTAATATTCTGCGGCGGCGTGGAGCTCCACGGGGATTTGGTGTTCCCGCAGCGCGGCGCGCACCTCTTCCAGCTTGCCCAGTATGATTTCCCGGGTATTCGGGTAGTATTCAGAATTGATATGGGGCGTAGTGATCAGCCGTTCAAACCCCAGCTCCCGCATCTGCCGGATGAGCGACAGGCTGTCCTCCAGCGTCTTTGCGCCGTCGTCGATGCCGGGCAGCAGGTGGGAGTGGAAATCGCGTCCCAGGATGGAGTACGACGGGTAGTGGGGGATTTTTTGGAAAATGTTCAATTAAGTGGCTAGGTGGCTGATTAGTGAAAACGTAGAGACGCAATGTTTTGCATCTGTGGTAGTTAGAAGCTATCTCAAAACGTTGGAATACTGCTTAATCCGCGGTTGGGCCTCCCCCCAACCCCCTCCAAAGGAGGGGGAGCAATGCGGGGGTAGGTTCAAGTCTCAGAGGCTGCGCTACTCCCCCCTCCTTCGGAGGGGGGTTGGGGGGGAGGCCAGTCCCCTATGGCTGAATCTACCGCCTCATAATCCGGTATATCTTGAGGAGACCATTCGGGTATCGTAGGACCTCCCTCCAACCCCCAGACGCTGCGGTCTGGACGGATCGCCCTCCAAAGGAGGGGGAGCTATGCAGGGGCAAGGTTATGTTTCAAATTTCGGAGGCTGCGCTACTCCCCCCTCCTTCGGAGGGGGGTTGGGGGGGAGGCCAGTCCCCTATGGCGGAATCCAACACACTGCCAGGAGCCGTGCAGACGAAAAACATTGCGTCTCCACTCAACCACTTAGCCACCAAAAAACCCTCTATACCACTCCACAAACTTCCCAATACCGGTTTGGATACCGGTGCTGGGTTTCCATCCGAAATCGCGTTCGAGGTCGGCGACGTCGGCGTAGGTGGCGGGCACGTCGCCGGGCTGGATGGGGAGGAATTCCTTGACGGCTTCTTTGCCGAGGGCTTTTTCGATGGCGGCGATGAACTCGAGGAGCTCCACGGGCTGGTGATTGCCGATGTTGTACACGCGGTAGGGCGCCGGGGAGGAGGCAGGATCGGGATCGAGGCCGCTCCACTGCTCGTTGCCGGAAGGTGGCCGGTCGATGATCCGGACGATGCCTTCCACGATATCGTCGATGTAGGTAAAATCGCGCTGCATTTTGCCGTGGTTGAACACCTTGATGGGTTCTCCGGCGAGGATGGCTTTGGTAAACAGGAACAAGGCCATATCGGGGCGGCCCCAGGGGCCGTAGACGGTAAAGAATCGGAGCCCGGTGGTGGGGAGCTTGAACAGGTGGCTGTAGGTATGGGCCATCAGTTCGTTGCTCTTTTTGGTCGCGGCGTACAGCGATACGGGATGGTCGACGTTGTCGCCCGTAGAAAAGGGCATGGCCTCATTTAGCCCGTATACGCTGGAACTGGAGGCGTAAACGAAGTGGCGCATACCGCGGCTATGCCGCGCGCACTCCAGCAAGTTGAGGAAACCGGTGAGGTTGCTGTCGAGATAGGCGTAGGGGTTGATCAGGCTGTACCGCACCCCCGCCTGCGCCGCCAGGTTCACGACGGCATCGAAAGATTCCTTTTTGAACAACTCATCGAGCGCTACCCTGTCCTCCAGCTTGAGTTGTATGAACCGGAAATTGCGCTCGGTTTCGCTTTCCTCCACCCACCCATACTGAATGGCTTTCTGCTCGACGCCCAGTTCGGTCAGCCGCCCGTACTTCAGGCGCACATCGTAGTAGTCGTTGATGCTGTCGAGCCCAAGCACCTCGTGCCCATCGTCAATAAGCCGCTTGGCCAGGTGAAACCCGATGAATCCGGCCGCGCCGGTGATTAGTATTTTCATGGTTACGAGGTTGCGGGGTTACGAGGTTGCGGGGTTACGAGGTTGCGGGGTTACGAGGTTGCGGGGTTGCGAGGTTGCGGGGTTGCGAAGTAGCGAAGTAGCGGAGTAGCGGGGTAGCGGAGTAGCGGGGTAGCGGAGTAGCGGGGTAGCGGAGTAGCGGGGTAGCGAGGGTGCGAACTTCGTTACTCCGTTACTTCGCTACTTCGTTACTTTTAAAAACGGCTTCGCCGACGAAAAGTCGCAGGGGCTTTTCGGAGAAATTAAAAATAACAATCTCTAAATCAGTCAAAAGTATATAAATAGTCTCTCTTAACTCTCAACGCCTAAATCCCTAAACGCCTAAATCCCTAAACGCCTAAATCCCTAAACGCCTAAACCCCTAAACGCCCTAACGCCTCAACGCCCTAAAACCTACCCAAATATCCATCCTTGTCACGCCCGGAGGGAGCCGCCGGGGCTTCTTTCCGGTTTCCGGTAGGCCGGATATGATCCAGTTCCAGTTGGAGGCGGAGCGCCAGCCCGAGGTGTTCCAGCTCGATCACAACGCGACGGCTGTTTTGTTGTTCGATCAATGTGCCTTTGAGGCCAAATAGTCTTCCCTTGATGATTTCGACCTCATCGCCTGGAATTGGACTCCCGGCGATCGGCGTCACTTCCACTTCAATGTGCTCGCCAGTGACTGCTTTGAGAATATCGATTTCCCTTTCGGGAATGGCAATCAGGTCTGACCGCTGTTTGACAAAATACAAAACATCGGGGTCTTCCAAAACAGGAACATATTCTTTGCGCACAATCCTGACAAAAACATAACACGATATTAACGGCAGGTCAACATGGCGGATCTTTCTCGTGTAGTACCTTGTTGTTCGTTGCAGCGGCAGATACGACTCGATACCTCTGGTTTGCAGCCGTTGCCGTACCAGTTTCTCCCGTTTGAACCCCGTATACACGGCGAACCACCGGGCCTCCGCCTCGTGCAGCTGATTGATTGGTTCGCTGGGTTTTGACATATCTGTTTGTTTTCAAAAGCTATAATCTTATCACCCCTTCGGGGTCAGTTTGTTCTACCGCTGTACCGTCTCCCGTCTCCCGTCTCCCGTCCACCGTCTCCCGTCTAACGTCCAACGTCTAACGTCTAACTTCTACAGCCTCCAGTAACCGATTCCGCCCTGCTCCATATCTGCCCGGTTGTAAATGCCTTTAATATCTATGAGGAGGGGGGCGCCGTTCATCAGGTTTTTGAAATAGTCCGGGCTCAGGGGCTTGTAGGCATCGTGCGCTACAGCCACTACCACGGCGTCGTAGTTATCGGCGGGCTGATCTGCCATCGTCAGTTTGTATTCGTGAGCGACCTCGTTGGGCGACGCGTGGGGGTCGACCAGGTGCACATTTACGGAGAATTGCATCAGCTCGCGGATGAGGTTCGCCACTTTGGAATTCCGGATATCGGCGACGTTCTCCTTAAACGTGATGCCTTTGACCAGCACTTTGCACTGTCCGGGGTTTTTACCGGCCTGGATCAGCATCTGCACGAGGCGCTTGGCGATATGGCCGGGCATGTCGTCGTTGATGCGCCGGCCGGCGGTGATGACCTGGGGAGTAAAGCCCAGTTCTTTGGCTTTGTGGAGAAGGTAGTAAGGGTCTACGCCGATGCAATGCCCACCTACCAACCCCGGGGAGAAACGCAGGAAGTTCCATTTGGTAGCAGCCGCTTCCAGCACCTCGTTGGTGTCGATCCCCATGCGGTCGAAGATCAGCGATAGTTCGTTCATGAACGCGATGTTGAGATCGCGCTGCGTATTTTCGATCACTTTTGCCGCTTCGGCGACACGAATGGTGCTGGCTTGAAAGACCCCTGCCACGATCACTTCTCCGTATACCCGGGCGACGACCTCGGCGGCTTCCGGATCGTTGCCCGACACCACTTTCAGGATCTTCTCCACCGTGTGTTCTTTATCGCCAGGGTTGATCCGTTCGGGAGAGTAGCCGACTTTGAAATCCGGACCCATTTTCAAACCGGAGAGCCGTTCCATGATGGGCACGCAATCCTCCTCGGTGCATCCCGGGTAAACGGTGGATTCGAAGACTACGTAATCCCCCGGTTTGAGGATTTTGCCAATGGTTTCGGACGATTTGTACAGCGGCGTCAAGTCGGGGTTGTTGTGCTCGTCGATGGGAGTTGGCACCGCCACCACGTGAAAATGGGCCTGCTTCAGGTCTTCGAAATTACTCGTATATACGATGTCTTTATTCAAAAAGGCTTCGCGGTCCAGTTCCTGGGACGGGTCGGTCCCTTCGCGCATCATCTGCACCCGCTCTTCGTTGATGTCAAACCCGATGACGCGGAATTTTTTGGCAAATTCCAGGGCCAGCGGCAGGCCCACATATCCCAGGCCGGTTACAGAAATCGCTTTTTCTTTGGAGATCAGTTGGTCAAACATGGTTAAAAAGTTTCGAAGTTGCGAAGTTGCGAAGTTACGAGGTAGAGAAGTAGCGAGGTAGCGAGGTAGCGAAGTAGCCCCTTACATGCATATATACTACTTCGTTACTCCGTTACTTCGTCACTTCGTTACCCAAAAAAAGTTGCCACCCCATCCGAAATATACGCCAGTTGTTCCCCGGTCAGTTCGGTGTGCATGGGCAGGGAGATGACGCCTTTGCACAAGTGGTCGGTGACGGGCAGGAAGGTGATGTCTGTAAACGGTTTGAAGGCTTCCTGTTCGTATAGAGGGAGGGGGTAATAGATCATAGTGGGGATACTTTTGCTCTGGAGGTGTTCGGCCAGGGCATCCCGGCGGCCGCCGTCTACCAGCAGGGTGTACTGATGGAAGACGTGGGTAGAGTTGTGCTGCCTGGCGGGGACATGAAGCCCGGCGATGCCGGCGAAAGCGTTGTCGTAAAAAGCGGCAGCCTGTTGCCGTTTGGCGGCATATTCGTCGAGGTGCTTGAGCTTAACGTCAAGGATAGCCGCCTGGATACCGTCGAGGCGGGAGTTGCAGCCCACCAGGTCGTGGTAGTAGCGGCGCACCTGTCCGTGGTTGGCGATCATATGCAGTTTGGCGGCCAGGGCGTCGTCGTTGGTGTACATGGCGCCGCCGTCGCCATAGGCGCCGAGGTTTTTGGACGGATAAAAAGAGGTGCAGCCGATATGGCCGATAGCGCCGGTTTTTACCCTGCGCCCATCCGGATACGTATAATCGGCGCCGATGGCCTGGGCGTTGTCTTCGATCACCCAGATGCCGTGTTTCTCCGCCACCTGCATGATAGGCCCCATATCGCAGCTTTGGCCGAAGAGGTGTACCGGTACAACCGCTTTGGTGCGGGGGGTGATAGCGGCTTCGAAGATCTCTGCCGTCAGGTTAAAGGTATGCGGGTCCGCATCGACCATCACCGGTTTGAGTTGCAGCAGGGCGATGACCTCCGCAGTGGCTACATAGGTAAACGCAGGGACGATCACCTCGTCGCCGGGTTGGAGCCCGGCGGCCATAAGGGCGATCTGCAGCGCGTCGGTGCCGTTGGCGCAAGGGATGACGTGCTTTACCCCCAGATACTGTTGCAAGCTTTCTTTAAAGCGGTTTACCGCAGGCCCCCCAATAAAGGCCGTCGAGTCGATGACTTCCTGAATGGCTTGGTCGATCTGAGGTTTCAGCTGCTGATACTGGGTTTTCAGGTCGACCATTTGAAGTTTTTCCATGATGTGTTTTTATAAGTTCAAAGGTTCATCGCCTTTTCCGCAATCACGCGTCCGACAGCCAGGGAGGCGGTCGCTGCGGGGGAAGGGGCGTTGCAGACATTTACGACGTTCCGGCTTTCCAGAACGACAAAATCGTCGATCAGATTGCCCTGGGCGTCGCAGGCCATTGCTCGGACGCCGGCGCCGCCGCGCTCCAGGTCGTCGAATCCCACTTCAGGGATCAGGTGTTGGAGGGCAGTGACGAAGGCGCGTTTGGAGAACGAGCGTTTGAATTCGTCGAGGCCAAAGCGCCAATGTTTTCGGGCCATGCGGCGGAATCCCGGGAAAGCCAGGGTTTCTGCCAGTTCGCCGGGGTGGATATCCCACCGGGAATAGCCTTCCCTGCGGAAGGCCAGCACGGCATTGGGTCCGGCTTCGATCCCGCCTTCGATCATCCGGGTGTAGTGCACCCCGAGGAAAGGAAAGGCCGGGTTGGGCGCCGGGTAGATCAGGTTGCGCACGAGGTATTGCTTCTCCGGTTTGAGGGTATAATATTCTCCCCGAAAGGGAAGTATTCTCAAACCGCGCATATCCTGGCCGGTCAGGGCGGCTACCTTATCCGAATACAGTCCGGCGCAGTTGATCAGCACCCGTGCGCTGAGGTCGCCGGCAGGGCCTTCAACGGTCACTTCTGCGTCGTTTTTCCGAATTCCGGCAACCCGGAATCCGGTGCGCACTTCGCCTCCTTTTTGCCGGATCAGCGCAGCCATTTTCTCTGCTACGTTCCTGTAGTTAATAATTCCCGTTTGCGGTACCCAAATCGATTCGAGGGCCGCCACGTGGGGTTCTATTTCAAGGGTCTCTTCCCGGCTCATTCGCCGGATACCCGTCAGTCCGTTGGCGTTCCCATGGGCCATAATCCGGTCGAGCAGGGGGCGCTCCGCTTCCCGGGTAGCTACGATCACTTTGCCGCAGATCTCGTAAGGCACGTGGTGTTCGTCGCAAAACCGCAGGAGGGCCTGGTAGCCTTCCAGGCAGTTGAGCGCGCGCAGGCTCCCCGGCCGGTAATAGATCCCGGAATGGATGACGCCGCTGTTGTGCCCGGTCTGGTGGGCAGCCACGCGGTCTTCTTTTTCCACTATACAAACGGTTGCCCCCGGCTGTCTTTCCAGCAGGTTCAGGGCAGTTGCCAGCCCCACAATTCCACCGCCTATGATTAAATAGTCGTTCATGCGTTTGGTGGCTAGGTGGTTATCCTACTTCGTTACTAGTGAGGCCTCCCCCTAACCCCCTCCAAAGGAGGGGGAACCTATCAGCCCTAAGCAGACGAAACCAACCTCTCCCCCCTCCCTCGGAGGGGGGCCGGGGGGGAGGCCAGCCCCCAAATTCCGGAAAAATTTCCCTCCGGGACTACCCTGCCCCTCAATGCAGAAACCCGCCTCCCCTAACCCCCTCCAAAGGAGGGGGAATAACAACAGAGCCATTCCTTCTGCCTTTATTCCCTTTGTTAATAACGTATTAGGTCCGGTTTCCCAACCTCATCACTTCGCTACCTCGCTACCACGCTACTTCGCTACTTCCTTTCGCCTACACGGACAACAGGAAACGACGGCTCCCCTTATGCCCTGCGCCTTTAGCCTTGCGCCAAAATTACTTCGCAACCTCGCAACCTCGCAACCTCGCAACTTTTTACCCCGTCACTTCGCCACTTCCTCTCGCCCAAAGCAATAACGGCTGGGGCTCGCCGGAAGGCAAGCCGGGCAGCAGTTCAAACTCCCCGGGGGTATAGATCAAATACCGGATCTTTCGTTTAATGAGTCCTTCCGCTTTTTCGATCAGTTCCAGCAAATAAAGTTTGTCGACATCGCCGACAAAAACGAGGTCGATGATTTGTGAATCCATGCCTTTGGCGAACGCGCCGGCCAGATAAACGCTGTCCAGGGCGCCGAGGCGGCGGGCAACCTGGTCGACGATCTGATCGAGGCCGAGGTGTTTGCGCACGAGGCTGTGGATTTCAGAGAAAAGCGGATGGCGGGTATTGGCTTTAAAGACTTTTTTGTTGCCTTCGGTTTGGCTGACGAGCATCCCGGCGTCTTCCAGGCGGTTGAGCTCGAGGCGTATCCCGTTGCTGGACTCGCCAAACTCCGATTCCAGACCGCGCAGATAGGCGGTGGTGTCGCTGTTGAGAAAGAATTTCAACAGCAGCTTGATGCGGGTTTGGGAGGAAATAAGCGCGTCGAGCATTTGCCTGGGAGTTACTTGCCAAAGGTAGAAAACGAAGATCAATATTGAGCAAAAAAATTACCCGAAAATGAAAAAAAGAGACATTCAGGCTTCAATGGGCATTTTGTATCTTGTGAAAAAAAGACGCCTCATGTATACCCCCGAAAACACGTATGTAGCGATCATGGCCGGCGGAGTAGGAAGCCGTTTCTGGCCGGCGAGCCGGGAAGCTATGCCCAAGCAGTTTCTGGATATTCTGGGTGTCGGCAAGTCGCTCCTCCAACTGACGTTCGACCGCTTTCGCCCGCTATGCCCGGTAACCAATATTTATATCGTTACGAATGCCGCCTACCGGGAGCTCGTCCTGGAACAACTCCCCGAAATCCAGCCCACACAAATCCTGGCCGAACCTTCGCGCAACAACACCGCGCCCTGCGTGGCGTATACCGCCCTGAAGCTCCACGCCCTCAACCCCAAGGCCAACCTCGTCGTCGCCCCTTCCGATCATATCATCCTCCAGGAAGACACCTTCCTCGACGACCTGCGCTACGCGCTGGAGTTCACCTCCTCTCACGAAGCCTTGCTTACCCTGGGCATTCAGCCTACGCGGCCGGATACAGGATATGGGTATATACAGTACGACTCCTCCCCCCTCCTTCGGAGGGGGGCCGGGGGGGAGGCCAGCCCCCAAATCCCGGAGAAATTCCCCTATGAGACTACACAACCCCTGGATACAGACGCTGGCCTCCCCCTAACCCCCTCCAAAGGAGGGGGAACGGATCAGCCCCAAGCAGACGAAACCGACTCCTCCCCCCTCCTTCGGAGGGGGGCCGGGGGGGAGGCCAGCCCCCAAATCCCGGAAAAATTCCCCTATGAGGCTACACAACCCCTGGATGCAGACGCTGGCCTCCCCCTAACCCCCTCCAAAGGAGGGGGAACGGAACAACCTCCAGCAGAGGAAACCAACCTCTCCCCCCTCCTTCGGAGGGGGGCCGGGGGGGAGGCCAGCCCCCAAATCCCGGAAAAATTCCCCTATGAGACTGCGAATCCTAGGGCTTACAAATTTCTCAAAAAGATGGCTGCTCTTCAAAAGGAAAATCCAACGAAAGCAGAAACCTACTTGTGGGAGAAAATTCGAAATAAAAAACTAGGAGGCTATAAATTCAGGCGACAACATATCATTGACCGATTCATTGCGGACTTTATATGCCTCGAAAAAAAGTTCATCATCGAGGTCGATGGCAAAATCCATCAGCTTCCAGATGTGAAACTCCGAGACGAAGAACGAACAGCTATTCTCAATGAACTCGGGTTTGAAGTCCTGCGCCTTTCCAATGAGGACATTTTCAACGGAGGCAGCGAATTACTCGAAAAACTGAAACGAATGCTGGACAGTTTGGGCCTCCCCCTAACCCCCTCCAAAGGAGGGGGAACGGAACAACCTCCAGCAGAGGAAACCAACCTCTCCCCCCTCCCTCGGAGGGGGGCCGGGGGGGAGGCCAGCCCCCAAATCCCGGAAAAATTCCCCTATGAGGCTACACAACCCCTGGATACAGACGCTGGCCTCCCCCTAACCCCCTCCAAAGGAGGGGGAACAGGACAAAGCGTCAGGGGGGCCGGGGGGGAGGCCAGCAAAGTCCTCCGCTTCACCGAAAAACCTCCTTTGGATAAAGCCCGCGAGTTTCTCGCTGCAGGCAACTTCCTCTGGAACGCGGGGATTTTCATTTGGAGCACCGAAAGCTTACTCGCCTCGTTCGAAGAACATGCGGCAGACATTTACGCCATACTGGCGAAAGGAATGCCGTACTACAATACCTCCGGCGAGCAGGCCTTCATCGATCAGGCGTACCCGCAAACGCCCAATATTTCCATCGATTATGCGATTCTGGAAAAAGCAGCCAACGTATACACCATTCCCACCGCGTTTGGATGGTCCGACCTGGGCACCTGGGCTTCCCTGCACGCCGAAGCGCCGAAAACCGACCACCACAATGCCCTCAACGCCGACCCCGCCCTGCTCTTCGACGTGCACAACTCCCTGATCCGGGCGCCCAAAAATAAACTTGTAGTGATCAAAGACCTGAACAACTTCATCGTCGTCGACGAAGGGGACGTACTCCTTATTTGGCCCAAAGACCAGGAGCAGGAGATCAAAGCCATCACCGCACAGATAAAAGCTATGGACCTGGGAAGATTGCTGTAGGGCGTAAGGGCTCAAGGCCTAAGGCGCAAGGCCAACTCGCAACTTCGTTACTTCGCTACCCCGCTACTTCGTTACCTCGTAAATCGTACACCGTAAAATGGATCCACTTTTCGCCCCATCGCCTATTTCGCCGGAATCAGCCCTGCTCAGCCGCAGTGCGGAAGCGGGGTTGCACGTGGCGCTGATCGAAGCGGGGGTACGTTCCGGCGATCATGTGCTGACGCCAGCCTTGGCGAGCGCCGCGCTTGCAGGGGCGTTAGTCCGGGCCGGCGCCGATCCCATTCTCGTCGATGTAGATCCGTCCAATTGGCTGATAGACCTCCACCTGATGGAGGAGTTTTTGATGGGGCATACCATCGTCAATGAGCGCGACGAGTTGATCTTGCGCAAAACGGGCAAGGCCATTCGGGCGGTAATCCCGGTACACCTCAACGGCAACCCCGCCGACATGAATCAGCTTCGGTTTATAGCACACCGGTTTTACCTCAAAATCATTGAGGATGTAAGCGAGGCCACCGGGTCGTTCTTTCAGGGCAGGCCTGCCGGCGTTTATGGCGACTTGGCCGTGTTCAGCCTCGACGCGCATCCATCCGGATACGACGAAAAAGGGGCGCTGCTCATTAGCCGGGACGAGCAGGCTATGGCTGCTCTGCCCCGGCATCCGCTGCTGAGCCGTTATCCGTATGAGTTCCACCTAGTGCGGATCAACCTGCAGCAACTCCCCGCGCTACGAGCCGCCAGCACGCAAAGCAAATCGTTTCTGGAGTTCATACAAAAAGCGTTTCACCAACTTCCCAGCCTTCAGTGGCAGCATGCGCATCCGGAGGCAGAACCCGCTTTCCAGACCATGAGCTTTTCCTGTTCCCGGGCCCGGGAATTGCGCCGCTACCTGGCCCAGGAAGGCGTGCTGACCACCACCTTCACTCCGCCGTTGCACCAGCTTCCCGCATTCCGGAACGGCACGTTTATCCGCAGAGACGACCACGCTGCGCAACTTTTTGAACAGGTGGTCCGCATTCCTGGAATAGCAACCCAGGAAGAAAAGGATTGGCAGGAGTTGGCGAAAACTATATGGTCGTTTTTTAATCCTTGACCGAAATGCCTTAATGAACGATATTCGGCAAAAAAACAGAAGATTATTCCCTGATCGCTTACCTTTATTGCAACTAAAATTACTGGATATGGCAACCTTTCCCACCACAAGCACCAAAGCAGAAGTTCTAAAATCTGGCCGCCAACCCATCCAAATCTCCGCCGACCGAAATAAAGAGGATTAATCCTCTGCTCCCTGCTCCCTGCTCCCTGCTCCCTGCTCCCTGCTCCCTAATCACTCATCACTTAACCACCTAACCACCTAACCACCCTCTGACTCCCTTGAACCTTTGAACTTTTAACCATAAGCCTCAACGCCTATGCGCTTCCTCCGCCCTTTAATAACGCTCCTAGCCCTTGCCGGTCTGTTCATCCTCGGATTTTGGATCGCCCGCTCGATGTACCAAAAAAAGGAAAAGGTAAAGACCGAAGAAGACGCCACCGTACTCCTGGAAAAGATCCAGACGGTCGCCAAGCTCGTCACCGTAGAAGGGTATTTTTCCGAATTGTACAACTACAAGGACTACTATGCTTACGATTGGTGGATATTCCGCAAAAAAGCTATCCTGCGGGTGAAAGCCAAAGTATCCGCCGGGTATGACCTCAGCGGGTTAGCATTCGACGTGCAGCCGGACCAAAGCCTGATCGTCATCCGGAATATCCCGGATACCCCCCAGATCATTTCCATCGACCACCAGATCGACTACTACGATATTTCCGAAGGAACGTTTAATTCCTTCAGCGAAACAGACTACAATAAAATCAACCAGAACGCCAAATCCTTCATCGAAGAAAAAGCCCGCCAAAGCGACCTGCTCCCCAAAGCCAAGGAACAAGGCATCGAAATGCTGGAACTCATCCGGTTCATGGCCGAAAGCGCCGGATGGAAGGTTCAGATGGATCGCTTTCAGGAGCCGCCAAAAAGTAGCGGAGTAGTGGAGTAGCGAGGTAACGAAGTAACAAGGTAGCGATGTAGCGATGTAGCGGAGTAGCGAGGTTCTTCGTTACTCCGTTACTCCGTTACTTCGTTACTCCGTTACTCCGTTACTTCGTTACTCCGCTACTTTTTTCATTCCGGCAATTCCGAGTCGACCTCCTTACTATTTTTGGAAACCTGCGCGGTTAGCGGGTATTTGATCCCGTTGTAGCTTTTGAGGATGGCTTTCACTGATCCGACGGAGATGGGGGATTCGATCATCAGAGGCAGGCGGTTTTTATCGTCGGAAGCCCAGATCTTGAGCTTGTTTTCGTCTTTAAAAATATACCCTTTGATCACGTCCGGGCTCATCAGGATCGTTTTGAACCTGCCGAGTTTGTGAATGCGCTTGTCGGCCACTTTTCCAAGGTAACGCACGCGCAGTGGCCAGGTTTTTTTATCGATAAAAATCTTGATGGGAATGGGGGCGCCTGCGCTGAGCTGGTCGACGTCAACGTTCCGGGTATAATAGATGATCGATAATACGTCGTGAACGCAAGGGTCGACGGCATATTCCGTGGTTTCGAGCGTTTCTTTGGATTTACCCCGCTCGGAGATCACTTTGTTGTTGGCCCGGTCGAAGGTCAGTTTGTCGATCAGCCGGTATTTGCCTTCGGCCACTTCCCGGGAAGAAGCTACCGGCAGGAGGGTGTTTTTGTCGAGGTAAACCTCGTATTTATCGCGCACCTTGTAGAACCAGTCGTACGATTTGTAGGTGCTGCCCTGAGCGGTAATGTGGTAGCGGTCGCCGAGGTCGTTCACCCGAAAGACCAGTTCGCCGGCAGACATCCAGACGAAGTTCCAGTTATAATAGATCTTGTATACCAGTTCCTCGCCGGAGAGAAAGGTATTATTGGTAATGGAACACTGGCTGATGGGGGCTGCCTGGACATCTGCGCCGGAAATGGCGGAGGTTGCCGGAGCGGAATCGGAGCCCCGAAAGGACATCAGGCAAAAAGCGGTGAGAACCAGTGCCGAAAGCCGGGAAGTAGTTTTTCTCATGCGGTAGACCAATGGTTTTGAAAAGACAGTAATCATCGCTTCCGGGGAGTCTCTTTCCGAAACATCCACAGTACTCCCACTAACGCCGGGAGAGCCAGATTTATTACAAACAGGCCATACGTTGCAACCAGCACCTGAATGGGACCGACCGGCCAGGTTTGCCAGATCAGGAGCGCAATTTCCCCCCGGGCGAGAAACCCTAGCGCTGGTGGCAGGGGCAGCCCCGTCTGGATAAGATAGATCGTGCCCACACCGGCAAATGCCTGGCCCAGGTTAAGCGCAATTCCGGAAAACCGGAGCATAGCGATGTATTGGAATACGTATACGGCGTATCTCAGGATCGCGAGGGCCAATCCAGTAGCCAGTTGCTTTCGGGTAAATGTGCGCAGAGGTTCGGCTTTGGCCAGCCACTTTCTCCAGAAAGGGTTCCGCGCTTTACGGATAAAAAAACCAATGAGGGGCTGGATAAAGAGGCCGGCAACCAGTAAAACGGCCAGTAGAACAAGCCCCGACCCGATGAAGCCGTTCCATCCCCGCCATTCCGCATTCCCGCGATATGCCCCAAATAGCGCAAAGGCCGGAATGCCCAGACCGGCCAGAACGAGGATCTGGCAGTAAGCGCCTGCCAGGGCAGCGTAAACGGAATTCCAACGTTCCTGCTTCCCTGCGCTGAGGACTCTGCCTGCATATTCCCCACTCCGGTTGGGAGTAAGAAACGACCAGGCAATGCCCCCAAGGATTGCTTTCCAGCTATGGGCCATGGGAGGCCGGCCCTCCCGGGGCAGAAAATTTCGCCATTTGAGCACCTCCAGGTACCAGTTCAGCGGCATGAGGATAAAAGCCGCACCCAGCCAGGACCAATACGGCCGGAAGGGCTGCCCGTGCAAGGCGTCCAGAGCCGCCTTCGCTTCCCTGCTGCCAAAGATCTGCCGCATCAGAAGCCAGATCAGCAGCAAAGCAAAAAGCGTTTTCCACCAGAAGCCCGCATCAAAAGATCTCCTGGAAAATGGAAGGTTTAGCCTGAAACGCAAAACAAAGCGTTTTAAAAGTTTGTAACTCCCGTAAAAATAGTTTTACTTTAGCGGAAATGCAGCGGCTTTGACAGAAAAATTGAAAACCAATCGCATTCTGGGCGTAGATCCCGGAACCAACATTCTTGGGTTTGCCGTACTGAGTGTGGAAAGCAAAACACTGCAAGCCCTGGAGATCGGGGTGATCAAATTGCACCAATTCGAGAGCCACCCCGAACGGCTCCGCCGGATTTTCGAGCGACTGCAGGGGATCATCGAATTCCACCAGCCTCAGGCGATGGCAATTGAAGCGCCTTTCTACGGAAAAAATCCCCAGTCGATGCTCAAACTGGGAAGGGCTCAGGGAGTAGCCATCGCGGCAGCCATCACCAAAGGGTTGGAGGTGACGGAATATTCCCCCAAAACGATCAAGCGAGCCATCACCGGCAACGGGAATGCCGCAAAAGAGCAAGTGGCGGCTATGCTGGAGCGCATTCTGGGCGTACCAATTACCAGCGAATACCTCGACGCCACCGACGCCCTCGCCACCGCCGTCTGCCACCATTACCAATCCGCGAATCCGCTCGCCGGGCTGGCTTCTAAAAAAGGATGGGACGCCTTTCTGCGGGAAAATCCGGGCCGCATAAAATAACAGCCCCGCTAGATCCGGGCCGCTATGGCCGAAGCCAGCGCCTGCATCTCCTCCGCCGGAATGCTCACGGGCCCTTTGGCGAAGTTGATATCGCTCATGCTGTTGAGGGGCACCAGATGAATATGGGCATGCGGCACTTCCAGGCCGATCACCGCAACGCCGATGCGTTCGCATGGCACGACCTCCCGGATAGCCCTGGCTACATTCTGGGCAAAAACCATGATCCTGCTCAACCGGTCGGGGGAAAGGTCGAAAAGATAGTCGATCTCCTCTTTGGGAATAACCAACGTATGGCCCTTCGCCTGAGGACGAATGTCGAGAAAAGCAAAGAACTCCCCATCCTCTGCCACTTTGTAGGAAGGGATCTCTCCGCTGACAATCCGGGAAAAAATGGTGGGCATGACAACAAGATTAGAAAGAATCAAACAGCAATTTCCAGCACCTCAAACTGCATGGTTCCATTGGGGGTGTTCACCTCAGCGATTTCGCCCACCTTTTTGCCTAAAAGCCCCTGGCCCATGGGCGAGTTGACAGAGATCCGCTTGGATTTCAGGTCGGCTTCCGACTCCGAAACCAGCTGGTAAGTGACTTTCGCTTTATTTTTTAAATTCACAATGGTCACTTTGGCCAGGACCGTTACCTGGGAAGTATCCACGCTGGAGGAGTCCAGCACCCGGGCGCTGGAAAGCTGTTTCTCCAGATCGTTGATGCGCAGCTCAAGCATCCCCTGGGCTTCTTTTGCCGCATCGTATTCTGCATTTTCAGAAAGATCTCCTTTTTCGCGCGCTTCCGCGATGGCGCGGGCTGCTTCCGCCCTACCTTTGGTTTTCATATCCTCCAGTTCCAACTTCAGTCTTTCGTACCCTTCACGAGTCATGTAATGAATCGCAGACATAACCAATTTTTTTACAATCAACAAAACGCCCGGAGAAAACCATCTATTCCAGTAGGCACAACCGCCAACCAGTCCTTTCCCGGACCCTTCTCTTCCATGGAAATCAACCCGGCTGGGGAAAACCCCGCAAGCCTGGCAACGACGGGGCTGTATTAACCGTTCTTCGCCCGCTCAAGCAGCCCCTAATGCGCTAAAAACAATGAACGCTTTCACATAGCCATTGTGAAAACGTTCATTCGCCGTTTAGTGGAACAAATATCTGAAATAATTTCGTATTAATCAAGTTCCGGAAGCGTTCTCCCGGAAATTTGCTCCGAATCAAAGTCCAATCCGGAGGGTGAAATTATGGGTGCCGTTCCAGACTTTTGTAGCCCGGAAGGCATAATCAATAGAGAGCCGGGTTTCTTTCTGGTCTTTGGAAAAGGGCATCTCCAGGGTCGCTCCAGCGCTTAGACCGGAATAAATGGGAGCTTCCGCAGCATTGGATACGCCGAGTTCGTAATTGTACCCTGCGCGGAGCATGAAGATTTCCCGAAGCGCATATTCAACACCGGCACCGAGCTGATCGCGGGAAAAGGAATTGGAGGCGAAGTTTCCGAGCACGGTAAGCCGGTGATGGCCGCCAAAGTAAAGGTCTTGGGAAAGGCCGATATTCAGCAGCGAAGGGAGTTCAAACTTGGCGCCCCGCTGGTCGAGGGTGAGTTGATAGGATCCGCCGTTAGGACTCGGGCGCTGCACCGACAACGCCTCCCCGCGGTAGGTCATCGGGGCGCCCACATTTCGCAGGCTGATCCCGAATTTGAAGTTGTCGTTGGGGCCGGTCACATATTGAACGCCGGCGTCGATTGCAAACCCAAACGCCGTGACGTTGGACAAGGATTCGGAAATGGCCCGAATCAATATCCCAACGGAAACGCGGTTTTCAAACATGTGGGAATACCCAAGGCCCAGGTTAAAGAAATTGGGAGAAAACGTGGCGCCCGTGCCTTCCGGCTGATTGTTGGTGGTAATGGGAATTTCTCCAAAGTCAACAGCCATCAGATGCAAACCAAAGGCCCCGCTTTTCCCCAGCCGCTGGCTCAGCCCTGCCGCGTTAAGCCGGATATCCGTACCCTGCAGATACAGGCTGTGCCCAAAACCGACTTCCAGCTTGTTCACCCGGCCCAACCCGGCAATATTAAGTTGCATGGCTTCTACGCCCCGCACCATCGCCGTGCTCATGGAATGCAGGCCGGCGCTGCGGGCCCAGGGGTTCATCAACAGCTCATACGCTCCCGCTTCCCCCTGCCGGTCCGGGTTGCCCGCCAACGCCGCACCCGAAACCGCCAGGCAGCACATCACCGCGCATAATGGCTTTTTTATATTCATTGCAATCGCTTTTCAATTATTCTGGTCAAGGTTCAACGAACTTTGAACTTTGAACCTTGAACTTTGAACCCTTCTCCCCCTCTACAACCCCGACGGGTCAAACTTCCGGTTAATCCCAAACCACTTGATCGTTCGTTCCCCTAAGCCCTCGGCATTGACGTGGATCAGGTACACCCCTCCGGCCACCGGAATTCCTTTGGCATTTTTGAGGTCCCATTCCAGATCCGGGGTGATTTGCTGCTGTTCGATGGCGCGGTTGTTTCCTCTCGGGACCAGCCCCGTCTCGTCTCTCCGGTACTGCCGCACGAACTTGCCGTCGAGGGTATAAATGGTCACGACGCATTTGGCCGGCAGGTTGGTGATCTTCACCGTAGTGGTAAACTGGGACACCTCGTAATCGGAAAAGCCATAATACGGGTTGGGCACGATGTTAATCTGATTCAGCGCCGCATTCACTCCGGGAGCATCCAGGCTGGAGGCTTGTTTGCCTTCGATCATAAACCGGTATACAGGATAGCCGTTCTGGGTTCCGGAATCGGTTTTCTTCACAGCGTATGGATTCTTTACTCTCAACTTTATGACGACATCCGAAGGGATCAGGCCGTCTTTGTAAGACTTGAGCTGAACGCCGGGACGGAGCATCATCAAGCCTGCCCAGGTGATCTCCCGCACCCCCCGCAGCTTGGACAGCGAGGGTCCGCGGAAGCTCGACTCCAGGTTTTTACACCCATCGTAAGCTTGTTTGGTCACATAGATAAAATGCTGGCCGCCGGCGATGTATGGCAACAGATCTCCGTTGGCAGACGACCCCAGGGAAAGGATGGAGGAGGGATTGAACATCATATCCCGGCCGTTGTCCAGGCGGGGGTCGCCCAGCCCTCCATATACGGAGTTTTCGCCAAAGAGGATGTTCAGGCGCTGTCCGGTTTCCACGTCGATCGCATACCCGGGGAACCAGCCGTAGCCGGTTCCTGGGTTTTCGGTGTCGGGGTCCGGAAGCCCATCGTTGTTGACGTCCTCGCGGTTAACATTAGGCGCCGAGCGGAGATCGAAATGCCTGCGGTTTCCTTGCGTTGACAGGCGTTCCTCCTGGTGGAAGCGGTTGGCCGTTTCCAGGATCAGGCAGCGGCTCCAATACTTTTTATCCGAAGTAAGTACAATGTCCACGTTGTTCAGATCCTGAAGGCGCATCGTACCCAAGGCGACATTGTTCCCGGTGATATCGGTCCAGGCCGGGGTAATGTATTTGGAAAACCGGCTTCCCTCGTAACCACAGTAATTGGCCAAAATATACGGTACAAAATAGCCCTGCCCCATTTGGCTTAGAGGAAAGTTGGGATCCAGGTCTTGGGGGTCCGGCGATCCGTCGGGTTTACATACCCTCGTGGGAGCGATAAAATCGAACACCTGCTGGTCGAAATCCAGAAACCCTGGTTCCAGACCGTCGTTGACGCAATAGAACCAGGGGGCGGCCCCGGCGGCGAGGTATTCTTCCTCATAGCCGATGGCGCCGTTCGTGGCGTCTTTTCGATCGCCTGCATCCTCGGTCTGCCCCATGGTAATGGAAAACCCGTAGCGCTTGATGATCTGTTCGTTGAGCTTGTCGAGGGTCTGTTCGGAGAAGATTACCGGTTCCCGGAAATCGGTCAGGTTGCGGAGTTCCCAGCGCACAGGGGCGTCGTCCAGGTCGCTGTCACTTAGATTTCCATCGGTGATCCGGAGTTCAAAGACGCCGTCTTTGACATCGAGAGGGTTGATGATCTTCACCTGGAGCGGGCTCCGGCCGGGCCGGTAGGTGATCTCTCCTTTAAAGGTCCCGTCCAGGATAGCCAGGCGGATAGCGGGCTCCATATCCAGGAAATTATTGCCGGTTCCGCTGCCTTCTATTCGGGTAACGACTACCCCTTCCCCAAACGAGGCATTGAGCTTGCGGTCGGTGACAGGCCTGGGAATCACGGTATAGAACGGGTTAACTCCGTCGCCAATGTTACGCCGTCCTTCCAGATAGGGTTTTCGCTGGCCGATATTGACCTTGGGGTCAAAGGGCTTGTAGTTGTTGTAGGCATAAGCCACGGCCAGGAAGTAGTATTTCTTGTGGTTGACCAGCCGGCGGTCGCCTTCGGCAAATTGATCTTCGGTAATCCGGAAGGTATGCTGAATGCCCTGGTTTTGCCCTTCTGCTTTCAGCTCCGGGACAAAATAGTCCAGGCCTGTCGGGTTATCCACCGTCTTCCAGTTAAAGATCTTGCTCACGCCGTTGCGCAAATCGACCTGGTACACCAACCGGGATTTGTCGGGGTTTTCCAGATCGGCCACGGAAACCTGCGAACTCGCCAGTTGGTAAAGTTTGTACCCTTCAAACCGGTATAAACTATCGGTTTCCCCGGCAGGGATCTGAAGGCCGCGCTCTGCGTAGGCCTCGTAGGCATTGTTGGAAGTCAGGGTATCGTTGGTAAAGATGGCCACGATCTCGCGGTCGAGTTCGAGGAAGTCGATATCCGGCGCATCGGGGCCGTCAGTAAGTTCAAAGCAATTGTCGAACAAAGCCTGAGCGATGTCGTCTGCTTCGAGCAACTTGCTAATATCCGGACAGGGGTATATCTGGTCCGCCACCCATACGACCCCGATGATCAGTTCGTTGACGGCGCCGGGATCCAGCCGGAATGGGCCGGAAGCCTGGATGGTGCGGCGGTCGCCGAAAGGAAGGCCTGCCGAACACATCGACCATCCGTTGATGTCGTTGGGGCGTTCTGTGAAAGCATAGCGAATAGGGAAAGACGCTTCCTGGTAGGCGTCGTTGCCATAGGTAAACGGCGTGCCGTCACGCCAGGAACCGGAGAGGTAGTTGTAGTATTCCTGCGCGGTCGAGGGGTCGGTAGTACCCGGAGGCGGGCCGCCAACGCCGGCATTGTTGTAATAGGTAAAGGAGGACATACCGATCTCTTCGCCGTTTTCATCGAGCGGTCCCCGGAAGTAGTCCACGCCAAGAAGGGGCACTTCGTCGCAATAGGTAGTGACGCCGCCCGGGCAGGCACATCCTGTCTGGCCGTCCAGAGCGTCTTCGTTGTAAATAAAGGCCAGGCTCCGGGTGGTATCGCAGCCAACGTAGTCGTCGGTGGAGCAACCCAGGTCGGGGTCAACCCAGATGGCGAAGAAGGTGCTGTCGATACTTTCCACCGCTCTGTTGATCAGCTTGTAGCGCTGAAAGGTCATGTCGTTGACCTCGTCGTTGGTGGCGTAGGAGAACGCCTGAACCTGCACCTCCATCTGAATGGCGTCGCCTCTGGATTCGGCGTGGGCGCCACCGGCATCATTGTAGATCCAGAATATCATTTCGTCGGGAAACTGGGGTTTATCGGTACAGCCCCGGATCTCGATAACGGGAAAATCGCCTTGTGCGGGGTTGTACAGGCCGTCGCCGTCCTGATCCCAAAATCCGGCAAGGCCCTGGGAAGTATTTGGAAGTTCAAAGCGGTGCACTTCGAAAAAGAACTGGTTGCCGCGGGCAGGCCAGCCTTTAATATCGCGGGGAATGTCCTTTGAATTATAGGCTACGCCATCGCGCTGAGCTTTTTGCCAGTTGCGAAGGTGTTGTTGGACGCTTTCCCCTTTCACCACAAAAAAGCGGTCCCATTTGGCGCAAATGTCCTGGGAAGTACGGCCGGTTTCGGGGTTGAGCGGGCCTGGGTAGTAATCAAACGTTCCGCCGCTGCGGCCAAACGTCTGGGCAGCTACTTTGAGGTTGCCGGCAGGGTCTACGCCGCCGAGCCAAACGGCGCCGGCATAGATAGAGGAAACCTCCGGCACGCCTGCAGGCACTTTGGGCACAATGTAGCGGCCGTCGGTGCTGTTCCACCAAACGTCGCCCCCGGTCGTCAGCCGGGCGCGCACATTGTTGATCGCCTGATCGACCTGAGCAATCGCATTGTCGCAGTCGGCCCGAAAGCGGGGTTGTACATTAGAAGAACGGGGCCTTTTCGCCCACTCTGGATTGATATACCCCTGGGCCGGTTCTGCCCATAGAGCGCAAAGAAAAAGAAAGACGCAAATTTTATGAAGTCGCATAGCGGCTGGTTTTCAGAAATTTACGATTGAACCAATGAAAATATGGCGAGGTCCGCCAAAAAATCCGGGATTCAGGATACGCCACTGGTAAGAAGCAAGGTATGCATCCACGAGGCGGGCCGACGTTTGAATGGTCTGCAATTTATCCTGTCCGTTGGCGGAAGCCAGAAATCCATCGTCTTCTGCGGAGCCGGTAACAGGATACACAGCCAGGACGTTCCTGCGGTCGAGCAAGTTGGAAACCCGGCAATAGACATTGACATCCAAGCCTTTGGCTACGGAGAAGGTCTTGTCCACGCGAAGGTTTACGGAAAGCGTCCAGGGTTTGCGAGCGCCGTTGAGGGAGCCGATGGTTTGAGCGCCCCCTAGTTCCAGGGGCGTCTGCTGAGCCGTATACGGCCTGCCTGAAACGGCCACTCCCTGAAGGTTGATCCCGGTGTTAGCCAGAATCTTGGCGCCAAAAAATTCCGGGCCGGTATAGGCATTACCGGAAAGGAACCGGTAATCGAAGTTGAGATTGATCCGGTGGCGTTCGTCAAAGTTCAGCGGAAAAAGAGTACGCAGGTTTCCCCGGCTGGTAAGGCCGCGCTGGGAATTGGCATCCGAACCGGTGCCCTCAGCAAACTGGATGGTGTAGTTGGCCATCAGGGAGGTGTTGCCAGTGCGCCGTAGTTCATATTCAAAAGAAAACCCTTTCACCGTTCCGAAATCCAGGTTGTCATAAGTAGTATACTGGCTGATGACGGGCACCGGGAAGAAGGTGCGCACCTGGATCATATCGCGCATTTCCCGAACGTAAGAAGAGATCTTGATTTTGGACGATTTGGATAATTGCTGCTGGAAACCCAACTCAAAGGTAATGGTGCGCTCCGGCCGAAGATCCGGGTTGTTCTTAACGGAAAATGGGTTGTCGGTAAAATAAAAGTAGTCGGCAGGGGTGGCAATGGTATTGGACGAGGGCCTTTGGACCAGCACGTCGTAATTGGCAAAAAAGTTGGACGCCTCGGAGATCGGGAAGGAAAAAGCCAGGCGCGGCATGACGTTAATTTGGGGCTGATAGTCCCGGAATGAAACCGAGGGGTCGAAGTCGCGGGCTTTTATGAAGTTGGGGTTGGCCTGGGCGCGGTCGTCGCGGTAGCGTGGGAAGACCAATCCGCCGGTAAAAATATCAATCGGGCTGTTGACGGGAGTGCCATTCGGCCGGTACCACTGGTCGCCGTCGCGGTAGGCCTGAATAGCGTTGCCAGTATCATCGAGGTAAACCTTGAAATCGTCGCCGATACTTCCCGGTTGATCACCTCCAAAACGGGCATGGTATTCCGACGCCCCGATGATCTCGTACAAGGCATAGGGATCGTGAAGGACCCGGGTATTGGCGTCGTAGCGGTCGATACGGACGCCGAGGCGGAAGATAATATCCCGGAAGGTGAACTTATCCTGAATATAGGCAGCGCCATAGACCGGCCGGTTAGGGGCGACGGGGAAGGTGCGGACGCCATCGGCGCCGGTGGCGGTGAAAAAGTCTTCATAGGCGCCATTGAAGAGGTTGCCCAGATAATCGTATCCAAAATAGCCGATAACGCCCTGGTCGTTGAGTTCTTTGGCAGAGAACATATCCATCCGGAGTTGGTCCGGGGTTAAGCCGTCGATATTGACGAAAGCGTTCAGCGGCAATCCCAGGCTTTCGCGGATGGCGCGGTAAAACCGGTTGTCGGAGTCTTCCGAAATAGAAACTTCCAGGAGCGGGGTTTGGGGGGCATTAGGGATGTCGATGTAGCCGACGGTGTCGGCGCCTGGAGCAATCCCCTGGATATGGCTGTTGGCCTGCTGGCGGGCTACCTCCCACAAATCGCGAGGCGCAACGCTGTACCCGCGGTCGAACCGTTGTTCAAAGATAAACCCGGCCTGGATGTTATGGCGGCCTTTATCCGAGTTTTTGGGCGCCAGATCGAAGTTAATCCGGGCGTTGGCGGTGTACACGTCGTTCTGACCGGTGGAGGCCGAATTGTATACCCATCCGACATTGGTATGGAATCCCCAGGAATTGCTGAATACGCCGGAAATAAAACCGTTGGGCGCGATAAACGACCCGCGGGATAGCACCGACCGGTCGTCGAAAATATCGGAAAGGATGTACTTGCCTACCTGAGAGTTGATCCCTTCACCGGGCGTCAGCCCGAGGGCGTTATTGTAGTTGGCCAGAACAGGGTTTGCTGCGCCAGGTTCGTACCCCCTAAGCACCTGACGGTAATCGGTATGTCGCAGCACGTCGCGCTGAAGAACGGGGTCAAACTGAACCGAGAAAGTAGGCACCCACTCGATGTCGAACTTCCCCACGTAGCCGTAGTCAAAGTAATTGAAGCCATGGCGATGATCAGACGTTTCCCCGTCCGACCGCTCGAAGCCGAACTGAAGGGTATAGGAGGCATTCTGGATCAATCCGCTTTTTTCAGAACCTGCGCGCCCCCCCAGGCGGTGCCGGAACTTGAATAGCCCGCGGGTGGTGCCGCCGGTACTATAAGGGTTGTTATGGCTGTTGAGCGTCCTCCAGGAAAGATCGGGCGTAAACCGGTTTTTGGAATCGGTATAAGAGCCGGTAAATGAAATATCGATCGCATCACTGAGGTAAGCGTCCAGAATGAGGTTGACATCCAGTCGATCGCTCTCCTCAAACGGGCGGACTTTTCCCGCTTCTACATCGCCGTTGGTCAGAAAATCGGCAGCTACGAGCAAAGAGCCGGATTGCAACAGAACGGGATTGGCTTCCAGTTCCTGGAGTTTATCCTCCCGAATCCGGTAGAGCGGCACGGCCGAAGGGTCGTCGTCCACCCGGTGGGTGAAACGGCCGGAGAATCGGTACCCCAGGATCGAGAGCCCCTTGGCGTTGCGAAGGATGGGGCCCGACAGGCTGAGTCCGGCCAGGGTATTGCCATAAGGGCTAACCCCGGAAGACGTTTCAAGCTCAGCGGAGCCCGCAAACTTTCCGGAGGAGCGCTTGGTGGTGATCGAAATGATCCCGCCGGTTACGTCGCCGTATTGGGCTTCGACGCCTCCGGTAATGACCTGAAGCTGGTCGATCTCCGATTCGGGGATGAGGTTGCCCTGAATCCGAATCCCGTCGATGTAGTAATCAGTGGATGTCGTTCTCGAACCCCGCACCGTGATGGCGCCGCCTTCATCTGCCGAAGCCAGACCTGCAGCAGTGGCAGCGAGCGCATTGATGTTGCGGGTAGGAAGATTCCTGATGGTTTCACTGGTGATCACCTGCCCGGAAGTGGTATTGTCCTGTTCGACCAATGGCACGCGGTATTCCGTAACCTGGATTTCATCCAGAATTACCCCGCCTCCGGTACTGATCGCAATATCCAGTTTGTTGACTTTACCGGCCAGCACTTTCACGCCGGTTATCCGCCGGGCTTGATAGCCTGTGAACGACGCTTCCACGTCGTAAGTGCCGGGGTCGATATCCGGGAAGTTAAAATTGCCCTTTTCGTCCGTTTCCTGGCCAGTGACCAGGACCCCGTTTTTATATAAAGCCACGGTGGCAAATTCGACCGGTTCGCCGGAGTCTTCGTCTGTTACTTTTCCAGACAAAGCGGTCTGCCCCGTCAGCAGGAAGGCGGGGAAAAGGAAGCAAAATCCCAGAAATAGCTTTCGCAACATAAAGCCGGTATTTAGAGCGCTGCGCAATGTTAAACAAATATTGATATTTCCGAAAGGGAAAGTCAGGCGGAAGACCGTTGGAAGACGACAATTTTTGAATTCGTCCTAAAGACCGCCCTACATAGACAGGAAATACTCGATAGCCAATTCATATCCTTTTAGTCCTAATCCCACGATGCTGCCCACACATTTAGGCCCCAGGTAAGACGTATGGCGAAACGGCTCCCGGGCGTACACGTTGGAAATATGCACTTCCACAACCGGGGTACGGATACCTCCAATGGCGTCGGCCAGCGCGATGGAGGTATGCGTATAAGCCCCGGCATTCAGCACGATACCGTCGTAACTGAAGCCCGCTTCGTGGAGCTTGTCGATCAGATCGCCTTCGTGGTTGCTTTGGAAATAGTGCAGGGTGACGGTAGGGTATTCAGCCTGGAGTTCGAGAAAAAACTCTTCAAAGGTTTCGCGTCCGTAGATCTCCGGCTCGCGAACGCCCAGTAAATTCAGGTTTGGGCCGTTAACAATCAGGATTTTCATGGCCTGCAGGTTTAATTGGCCAGTTCGGACAGGAACTTGATCCGGACCAACTGAATTTCTTCCATGCGGATGTCCTCGTCTTTCAAGGCTTTATAGGCTTTGTCCACCGAATCTTCGGTTGAAACCAGAAAATAGTCGTAGATCTCTTCCCGGGTATATTCATCAATGGTTTCGTCGAGGTAATAATCGATGTTCACCTTGGTGCCGGACAGCACAATGGCGTATAGTTCGTCCAGCAATTCATCCATCGTCAGATGGTTGGAAGAGGCAATGTCCTCCAGGGGCATTTTTCGGTCGATGGCCTGAATAATACTGATCTTAACCTTGGATTTGTTGGCAACCTGCTTGACGACAAAATCGGTAGGCCGTTCGATCTCGTTCTCGTCCACGTATTTACGGATGAGTTCAATAAACGCTTTTCCATAACGCAGGGCCTTCCCGCGGCTGACGCCCGTGATCTGGGTCATATCCTCCATGGAGACGGGATATTGGGTAGCCATATCTTCCAGAGAAGGATCCTGAAAGATCACATAAGGAGGTACGTTGTGGCGTTTGGCTTCCTGCCTTCGGAGTTCTTTGAGCAGTTTGATCAGGGTTTCGTCGAGAACGGCAGTCCGCCCGGTTTCTTCTGAGAGATCGGGAGCTTCCTTTTCGTAATCGATATTCAGCGGTATCTGAATAGGGAACGGATCCGCAGCATAGGCGAGGCCTTTTTCGGTAATCTTCAGCAGGCCATAGCTTTCGATATCTTTTATGAGCAGGCCATTGAGCAGGGCATGGCGAATAACGGAACTCCAGAAGTTGCCGTCTTTATCCTTGCCCATTCCAAAGCGCTTCTTTTTGGTAAAACCAAAATCTTTGATTTCCTTGGTTTCGTTGCCCTGGACAAAGTCAATGAGGGTCTTCATGGGATAATTTTCATGAAGGTCCTTCACCGCTTTGACCGCGATTTGAATTTCCTTACTAGCTTCAATTTTTTCTTTCGGATGCAGGCAGTTGTCGCATTTGTCGTCGCATTTCGACTCGTCGTACTCCTCGCCGAAATAATGCAGGAGGAACCGGCGGCGGCAGGCGGTGGTTTCGGCATATGCCATGACTTCCTGCATGAGTTGGGTACTCATTTCGCGTTCGGCCACGGGCTTGTCGCGCAGGAATTTTTCCAGTTTAAGAATGTCCTTGTAGGAATAAAAGGCAATGCACTTCCCCTCAAGGCCGTCGCGGCCCGCCCTTCCGGTTTCCTGGTAATAGTTTTCGATACTTTTGGGCATGTCATAGTGGATAACAAAACGCACATCGGGTTTATCGATGCCCATCCCGAAGGCGATGGTCGCTACGATCACATCCACTTCTTCCATCAGGAAATCGTCCTGGGTTTTGGAGCGTGTTTTTGCGTCCAGCCCGGCGTGGTAAGGCGCCGCTTTGATGTCGTTGACCTGAAGTGCTTTGGCAATGTCTTCGGCCGATTTGCGGCTTTGAACGTAAATGATTCCGGACTGGCCGGACATGTTTTTGATGATCTGAACGATTTGCTTTAGCGCCTGCTCCGGTTTGCCTTTCGGGCGTACCTCGTAATAGAGATTTTCGCGGTTGAACGACGAAAAGTAGGTTTGTTCGTCGCGCATCCCCAGGTTTTTGACAATGTCCGATTGGACTTTGGGGGTTGCGGTTGCGGTCAGCGCGATGATTGGCGTTTCGGGGTTAATGGCATCGAGCATAGAGCGGATACGCCGGTACTCCGGGCGGAAATCATGGCCCCATTCCGAAATGCAATGGGCTTCGTCGACGGCGACGAAAGAGACATTGACCTGCCGGAAAAACTCGATGTTCTCATCTTTGGTGAGGGTTTCAGGGGCGATATACAGCAGTTTGGTGTGTTTGTCGGCGATATCCTGCTTCACCTGCTTCATCTGGGCTTTGGTCAGGGAAGAGTTGAGGAAGTGGGCGACTTCGTCGTTTTGGCTGTACCCTCTGATGGAATCCACCTGGTTTTTCATCAGCGCGATCAGCGGAGAGATAACCAGAGCCGTCCCTTCCAGCATCAGGGCAGGCAGCTGGTAACAGAGGGATTTTCCGCCTCCGGTCGGCATGATAACGAAGGTGTCTTTGCCCTGAAGAATGCTGCTAATGATCGCTTCCTGGTTTCCTTTAAAGGTGTCGAAACCGAAATGTTTCTGCAGGGCTTCCTGCAAAGTTTCTTGTGTTGCCATCATGGCGCTTACTTTGAACCGAGTTTTTTGGCGTAGTTTTGCTTTGAAAAATGGCGCCCGGCATGAGGCCATGGTGTTGACGATCCAATTGGGCAGCTGTTTTCATGCGAACAAACATTGCATGGGCCCAGGTCAAGCAAACCCACATTTTAAAATTAAAGAAAAAAAATCGGGGCTTCCACATTTCTAACCCATTTTTTTTCAATTCTTTGCACAAATTGGCTTCGGGCTGCTTTTTTGAAAAGTTGCCCAAAATAATAAAAAAATCGTGAATACCGAAACGCTGATCCTAAAAACGGCCCGCCGTACCCTGGAAATTGAAGCGGAGACGTTGCAAAAGCTGCAACAAAGCCTGGAATCCGATTTTGTTTCGGTAGTCGAGGCTATTTTTCGATCTTCCGGGCGGACCATTGTCACCGGAATCGGAAAAAGCGCGCTGATCGCTCAAAAGATGGTCGCCACGTTCAATTCAACCGGCACCCCGGCCAGTTTTCTGCACGCAGCCGATGCGATCCATGGCGATCTGGGCATGATTCGGCCCGACGATATCGTCATTTGCCTTTCAAAAAGCGGAGAAACCCCAGAAATCAAGGTGCTGACTCCTTTGGTCAGGCATATGGGCAACCTGCTGGTAGGTATGGTTAGCCGTAAAGATTCATTCCTCGGCCGGCAAGCGGACTTTGTGCTCCTTACGCCCGTCGACCAGGAGGCCGACCCCAACAACCTCGCCCCAACAGCTTCCACTACAGCCCAAATGGCCCTGGGCGACGCCATGGCTACGGCATTGTTGGCACTCCGAGGGTTCACGCCCCAGGATTTTGCCCAATACCACCCCGGCGGCGCGCTGGGCAAACAACTCTACCTCCGGGTCGCAGACCTCTACCCTCTTAACGAAAAACCCTGTGTTTTCCCCAGCGACAGCCTCCAGAAAACCATCCTTGAGATGACCTCCAAACGCCTGGGCATGACTGCTGTGGCGGACCAGGACCAAAAGCTCCTGGGTATCATTACCGATGGCGATCTGCGCCGGATGCTGGAGAAAAGCCGCGACTTTTCGACGCTCTTTGCACAGGACATCATGTCTGCCCAACCCAAAACCATCGCTCCGGAAGCTATGGCAGTAGAAGCCCTGGGAATCATGCGCCGGCACAGCATCACCCAACTGCTGGTTTGCGGCGACGATCATCGCTACCTAGGCGTGATCCACCTGCACGACCTGATTCGGGAAGGGCTAATCTGAACGCTTATGCCGCGCGCTTTGTTCCTTCTGTTAGGGGTGGTTTTTCTACCCAATTGCCGAAAAACGAATCCGGAGGTTACCAGGGGGTTCTACCACTGGCAGACCCGCCTGGCCCTTAGCCTGGAGGAGCGGGCTTACCTCAGGCAACTGGACGCCTATAAGCTGTACGTGCGTTTTTTTGATGCCGATTGGGATCCCGATCTTCAGGACGTTGTTCCACTCGCTGAGGTTCAACCCGACGCTGCTTCTCTGGAAGAGGTGCACACCATCATCCCATGCGTTTTTATCACCAACCGGGCCATCCGGAACCTTTCCCAAGACCGGATTGATGTTCTGGCGAAGCGCATCCATTCGAAAATAGGAGATTTAGCCCGGACGCTTCCCCACCATACGGCTATTCCTGAGGTTCAAATCGATTGCGACTGGACCGTTTCAACACGCCAGACGTATTTTGCCCTTCTTCGGCGCCTCAAAGACGTGTTTAACCGGGACTCCCGGCAATTGTCCGTTACTATCCGTCTGCACCAGCTCAAATATCCGGACCAAACGGGAGTACCGCCCGCCGATCGCGGCATGCTGATGGCGTATAATACCGGCCGTCTGGAGGACTGGGAGGAATCCAACAGTATTTTCAGCGAGGAGCGGATTGCTCCTTACCTGAAAGGGCTGAAGGCTTATCCCCTCCCGCTGGACCTCGCCCTGCCCGCCTTCCGCTGGGGCGCCGTATTCCGGGATGGCCGCCTGGTCAGGCTGATTCACGGCCTCGGTCAAAGCGACTTAAGCGATTCGGACCGGTTCCTGGAAACGGGATCCAACCGGTTTGTCGTCCAAAAAAGTACGTATATTGAGGGGTATTATTTGTACCAGGGAGACCGGATACGCCTGGAGGAAGCCGGCGCCAGGGAAATGGAGCAGGCTGCTATGCGGCTCGGACCAATCTTCCGGAAAGAACCCTCCCTGACCGTTGCCGTCTATCATCTGGAACCTTCGCTGCTTCAAAGAATTCCTCATGAGACTATGGTCAAAATTTTCGAGACGATCCGTTAAGCCATCCGGGCAGTGGCTTCCTGTAGTTATTGGCACGCTGCTGGCGATACCCGCAGCGCTTTATCCGGTGCGCATCAGCGGCGAACAGTGCCTGCCGGACGTTTATGCGTTTCAGGGCTACTCCTTCGTCCATCCCTTAATCATCGAACCAAGGCTGCCAGGAGCAGCCCTAACCCTGGACTTCCAGGAACTATACAACCGCTTTGGAAGGCAAGACCGACAGCAAGCTGACGAGAATATCGAGGAATGGCGGCAGCGGTTTTGCGATATCCCCAATCTGGAGGACATCCGGTCGGTTATTTACGGATACTCGATCGACGATTACCTCGAGATCAGTACCGCTATGACCATGAAAGGGGCCGTCATCGATCCCATCCTCCGGCAGAACGCCTTCGTCCGTTACCTGATTCGCAACAAGTGCCTGGAAACGATCGACTACCTGCTGTTTGCCAAGGACTGCGAGCCTTATGTAACCCGGCGCGACGACCCCTGGTCCAAGGAAGACAAAACCTTCCGGTTGCAGCAAATGGACCAGCTCATCGACAAAGGGCTGAATGTATTTCTTGGTATCCAATCGCATTACCTCCGACTGCGCTATGCCTACCAGATCATCCGGCTCGCCCATTACTCCGGCCAGCATCAGCGCGTACTCGACCTGTGGGACTACCTGATGCCCAAGATCGACCACGACCCCAGCAAGATCGAGTTTTGGATACTGGGCCATAAAGCCGGCGCCCTCCTCGCCCTCGGCAGGAATGTAGAGGCTTCCTACCTGTATGCCCGGGTTTTTCTGAACTGCCCCGGTAAAAGAGAGTCTGCCTATCGCAGCTTCCGGATCAATACCGATGAGGAATGGCGGCAATGCTTGCTGTTGTGCCAGGACGATCAGGAACGCACCACCCTGTATGCCATGCGCGCCTACGCCCGGGATAGCAAAGCGCTCGAAGAAATGCAGGCCATTTACGAACTCGACCCTTCAAGCCCCTACCTGGAAGTTTTACTCGCCCGTGAAATCCGCAAACTCGAACGCCAGTTCCTGGGCCTGGAATTCAACAGCCACCGGGAGAGCAACCGCCGCTACCATGGTGTTCCGGAAACCGGAAGCCGGTCGTACCTTATTGCCTTGCAGGGGTTTGTGCGCAAAGTCAACGCTGACGAAACCGCACCGAACAAAGGGTTATGGCTCATCGGGCAGGGGTATCTCGAATTGCTCGCCGGAGATGTCTATGCCGCCCAACGCTCCTTCCTTCTGGCCAGGGAAGCTACTAAAGACAAAATCCTGCTCGAACAAATCGAGGTGTTTGAACTTGCCAACCGCATCGCCGGTTTCCGGCAACCGACACCGGAAGTGGAGGAAACAGCCGCAGCCATCATGCTGGACGAACCGCTGTTCAAAAAATATCCCAGCTTTCCCGATTTCTTCCAGGATAAAATGCAATGGCTGTATACCGAAAACAACCGCCCGGGCAAGGGCTTTCTGGTCGGGCATTCCTTCCAGGATCTTAAAATAAACCCCCGGGAGGATTTGATCGACGACGTGCTGGCCCTGACGGAACAAAAAGACTTTTCCCGTTATGAGCGGGATCTTTTGCGCAAGGAGGACAACGTCCGCCTGCGAAAAGAACTCATCGCCATGAAAACAACCATGCTCTTCGCCAAAGGCGAATTGGCCGCCGCCCTCGAAGAATTTAAAAAAATCGACCCGACAGAATGGGACGATTACGGCTTGTTCAATCCGTTTATCGAGCGGTATACCGAGTGCATTAACTGCCGCCTGAAAGATACGTCCTCCTTGCTCAACAGGGGGCAGATCATCGAAAAACTGCTCGATCTCGAATACCAGGCTCAGGCCAGCCGCGAAGAAGGCGCCCGCTACTGGTATCAGCTTGGGCTAGGGTATTACAACATGTCGTATTTCGGATATGCCTGGAAAGTAAAGGATAATTTTCGCAGCGGGATCAGCCTGAAACGTCCCAAATCTGCTTCAGACCCCGACGTAGTCCTCGACAACCGATTCCCTCTGGGCAACCGCGAAAATTTCGACTGCTCCAAAGCCCTTGAATATTTTGAGCTGGCCCGCAAACTTAGCACCGACAAGGAACTCGCAGCCAAAGCGGCGTTTATGGCCGCCCGGTGCGAACAAAATCAATATTTTACAGGAAGGTCGCCCCGGACTTATGTCTATTTCGATTTGCTGAAACGAAACTATTCCGACACCCCGTTTTATCAGTTCGTCGTCCAGGAATGTAAATACTTTAAGGCCTACGCGGCAAGGTAGGATTTTATATCTTGGCTCGCGAAAACCTCATCCATGCGTTACCTCTTTTCCGCCTTTCTGGTACTTTTCATCTGCCGGGCAGCTTTGTCCGGTCAAGGAAGTCTGCTCCCTTTGGGGAGCCTCGAAGAGGCTATTCTCGACCGGCTGGAGATCAGTACCGGAAAGCCCGCCCCTGTTCATAGTTCCCTGAAGCCCTATGCCAGGGGCCCGGTGATGGCGTATGCCCTGGCCCTGGATAGCGCGCAAAGCCTGCTCAGCACACTGGACAAAGAGGACCTTCGGCTGGTCTTTCTCGGCAACAATGAATGGCTGGGCGCCCTACCCTACCCAACCACTCTGGGTGAAAAATCGGGACGAAAAAGCGGGGAAGAAGACGCCCCCTCGCTGATTGAATCCGCTCAGACTAGTCCTTTGTATTTTAGGAGCCGGAAACCCATTTTGAAATACTTCTACCCCACGCCTGCCAACCTCCTGGAAGTCAATACCCCTGCATTTCATCTACGCGTCAATCCGCTATTTCAGCTCAAGTACGGGCGGCAGCAAAATAATGACGAGCCCTATTTCCTCAACCAGCGAGGCGTGGAACTTCGGGCAGGGATCGACGAACGCATTTTTGTGTCGATGAACATCGTGGAAAACCAGGCCCAGTTCCCGGCATATGTCCGCGACCGGTATAACCAAACCAGGTCGTTGCCCGGAGCCGGATTGGTTAAAAACTATACTGGATTCGGCGTCCAAAACGGATACGATTTTCTCCTCAGCCAGGGGTATGTCGGCTTTAATTTTACCCGGCACGTTGGCGCGCAGTTTGGCTACGGCAGGAATTTTATCGGCAACGGGTACCGGTCGGTCCTGCTCTCCGACTTTTCCTTCAACTACCTGCACCTAAAGCTCAACTGGCAGGTGTGGAAATTGCATTTTCAGAATATTTTCGGGGAGTTGAATTCCAGCTCGGCGAATGCTACCCCCGGGGAAAAAATCGTTCCCAAAAAGTATTTTGCCGCGCACCATTTGAGTATTAATCTCACGCCGAAGCTGAACATCGGGTTGTTTGAAGCCGTGGTTTTCAACAGGGAAAATCACTTTGAATTTCAATACCTCAATCCAGTGGTGTTTTACCGGACGGTGGAACACGGCTTGGGCAGCCCCGACAACGTCCTGATCGGACTGGATGGGAAGTGGAATTTCCTCAACCGCTTTCAGTTGTACGGGCAGTTTATGCTCGACGAGTTTAAATTTAACGAACTCTTTGTGGAAAAACGCGGCTGGTGGGCCAATAAGTACGCATACCAGGCCGGGGCGAAATACATCAATGCCTTTGGAATTGACCATCTCGACCTGCAGGCTGAATACAACCGGGCCAGGCCGTTTATTTACACCCATTTTCAAGAAAGTTCGGCCTATACCCATTACCGGCAGCCGCTGGCCCACCCGCTGGGAGCCAATTTTTCGGAATGGGTTCTGCTCGGACGCTGGCAGATCCTCCCACGCCTCCTGGCTCAGGGACGGCTGATCCTGGCCAGCACCGGTGAAGACGCCCAGGGCAGCAACTGGGGTACAAACCTCCTGCTGTCCAGCGATACCCGAACCCAGGACTACGATAACGAAATCGGACAAGGCGTGGGCGCCGATATCCAAATACTTGGCCTCGACCTCAGTTACCGGATCGCCCACCAAACATTTTTGGACCTTCAGCTTTTTTCCAGAAAAAAAACCAGCGATGACCCCAACAGAAGCAGCACTCAAGGCTTCCTCGGCGGCGGAATCCGCATGAACCTTGGGCAGTGGCGGAATGATTATTAACCTTGACCTTTTGAACCATCGCACCTCGCGCCTCACACCCCGTCCCCCGTCCCCCGTCCACCGTCTACCGTCTACCGTCTACCGTCTACCGTCCACCGTCTACCGTCTACCGTCTACCGTCTACCGTAAACCGTAGTTTCAAAAACCCAAATACGTTCGTTTATGTCAACACAAAAATTACCCACTGTTGCGTATTTCTGCATGGAGTATGGACTGGATCAAGCTTTGAAAACCTATGCCGGCGGCCTCGGCATTCTGGCCGGCGATTACTTGAAAGGCGCCAAAGACCACGATTTTCCAGTAATTGGAATCGGCATTAAATGGAAACAAGGGTATACCGATCAGCGCATCGGGCCCGACGGCCAACCCTACGACACCTATCACAATTATCGCTACGATTTCCTGGAAGATACGGGCATTTCGGTGATGGTTGAGATCCGGGGCGTGGAAGTAGAATGCAAGGTTTGGAAAGTGGACAAGTTTGGCAATGCGCCGATTTACCTTCTCGACACCGACATTCCCGGCAATAACGACGCCTGGATTACCGGGCAGCTGTACGGGTGGTTTGGGGAAGAACGCATCGCCCAGGAGATGGTGCTGGGGATTGGGGGCGTCAGGGCGCTTCGGCAATTGGGCATCGACCCCGGTTTTTACCATTTCAACGAAGGGCATGCCTTATTTGCCGGCTTCGAGCTGCTTCGGGAGAAAATGGAGGAGGAAGACTACTCCTTCGAAGAAGCCTGGGAAGCGGTAAAGCCCAATATTGTATTCACCACCCATACCCCGGTCATCCAGGGCAACGAATCCCACCCCATCGAGCGCATCATATACATGGGCGCCAATATGTGCCTGAGCTGGGAAGACCTGGAAACGCTTGGCGGCGATCCGTTCAACATGACGGTTGGGGCGCTGCGCCTGGCAAAAAAATCCAATGCCGTCGCCCAGCTCCATGGCGAGACTGCCAATAAAATGTGGGAAGACATTGACAACCGCTCGGAGATCGTCGCTATTACCAACGCCATCCACCGGCCCACATGGGTCGATCCCAATATGCTGGAACTCGCCGAAAAAGACGGCGACCTCTGGACTGCCCACCTTCAGAACAAACGGGGCTTGATCGATTTCGTGGAAGCCAAAAACAGGGTTCGCCTCGATGAAGACAAACTCCTCATTGGATTTTCCCGCAGAGCAGTCCCCTACAAACGCAGCAACCTGATCTTCAGCGAACCCGAGTTGATCGAACCCTTCCTGGAAGAAGGAAAAATTCAACTCATTTTCTCCGGCAAAGCCCATCCGCTCGACGACAATGGGAAAAATATCGTCAGCGATCTGGTAGCTATGACCCGCCGTTTCCCAAAATCCGTTGTTTTCCTGGAGAATTACGACATCGCCATCGGGCGTATGCTCACCCGCGGGGCCGACGTCTGGCTGAACAACCCACGCCGCCCGATGGAAGCAAGCGGCACCTCCGGCATGAAGGCCGCCATGAACGGCGTGCTCAACCTGAGCATCCTGGACGGCTGGTGGCCCGAAGCCTGCGATCACGGCGTCAACGGATGGCAGTTTGGCGACGGCTTTGAAAGCGAGGATTTTGACAAATTAGACGCCCACGACCGCAAAGCGTTGTTTAAGGTCCTGTTAGAGGAAGTTGTCCCCACCTATTACGAAAACCGGAAAAAATGGGTGGCCATGATGAAAGCCAGCATCCTCAGTACTAAAGATCAATTCGCCGTGAAGCGTATGCTGGAGGAATATTATGCCCATTTGTACCAGTAAAGACCGACTCAAAAGACCGTTCTTGCTCCCGGTATAGAATTCTATTTTCTTTTTAAAAATTGAAAAAAGAAATTTTTTTGGCAGCCAGGAGCAAGAACCGTCTTTTGAGACAGCCCCACCCCTCCATCCTCAACATCCTTTACATCCTCAACATCCTCTCCATCCTCTAAATAATCATCCCTGCCCCCACCGTTTCATTCGTGCCTTCGTCGATAAAGATCAGGCTGCCGGTGTGCCGGTTGCGGCGGTAGGCATCAAAAAACAACGGTTTGGTGGTTCGGATCACCAGGCGGGCAATATCGTTCATTCCAATATGCAGATTGCCGGTATCGCGGTGCAGCGTATTGATGTCCAGCTTGTAACGGATTTCCTTAACAACACAACGGGCTTCCTGGGTGGTATGCAGGATGTGGTATTTGCCCTGGAGTTGTAGCGGACGCTCATTAAACCAGCACACCATAACTTCGATATCCTGGCTTACATCGGGTTGGTTGTGTTCGCGTACGATCATGTCTCCCCTGCTGAGGTCGAAATCCTCTTCCAGAAGGAGCGAAACCGACATGGGAGGATAAGCTTCCTGCAGCTCCCCGTCGAAGGTGTCGATCCGGGCGATTCGGGTTTTAAAGCCAGAAGGCAGCAAGAGCACCTCGTCTCCTTTTTTAATGACCCCTGCAGCAACCCGCCCGGCATAGCTCCGGTAATCGTGATACGCATCGGTGTTCGGCCTGATCACGTACTGAATGGGGAAGCGCGTATCGATAAAGTTGTGGTCGCTCCCGATATGCACATTTTCCAGGTAGTACAGCAAAGTCGATCCCTGGTACCAGGGCATATTCACAGACCTGTCGACGACGTTATCTCCTCTAAGGGCAGAAATGGGGATGAAGTGCACGTCTTTGACATCCAGTTTGTAGGAAAAATGCTCAAATTCTTTTTTCAACGCATTATAGACCTCCTCCTGATAATCGACCAGATCCATTTTATTGATGCACACTACCAGGTGTGGGATTTGGAGCAGGGAGGCGATAAAGGCGTGACGGCGGGTTTGTTCGACAATGCCTTTACGGGCGTCGACCAGAATAATAGCGGCGTTGGCCGTAGACGCGCCGGTAACCATATTCCGGGTGTATTGGATATGGCCGGGCGTATCGGCGATAATGAATTTACGCTTGGGGGTAGCAAAATACCGGTAAGCTACGTCGATGGTAATGCCCTGCTCGCGCTCAGCCCGGAGCCCGTCGGTTAGCAGGGCGAGGTTGACCTCTTCCTCTCCCCTGCGCTCACTGGCCCGGCGCACAGCTTCGTACTGGTCTTCAAAAATGGCTTTGGAGTCGTATAACAAACGTCCGATCAGCGTGCTTTTCCCGTCATCCACACTACCTGCTGTGGTAAACCGCAGCAACTCGGTATTTTCGATTTCCATATGAGCGTTTTTTTTGTTTGGGAGAAAAAGCGGTTGGGGTTAAAAATAGCCTTGCTTTTTTCGGTCTTCCATAGCCGTTTCGGTGCGGCGGTCGTCGGCCCTGCCTCCGCGTTCGGTGACGCGGGAAGAAGCTACTTCCTCAATGATTTTTTCAATCGTGTCTGCATCAGAAGACACGGCGCCGGTGCAGGTCATATCGCCAATCGTCCGGAAGCGAATACGCATCTTTTGCAGTTTTTCCTCTGGGCGGCGGGGAATCGCCTCCGTTGCGGCAAGCCACATCCCGTCCCGTTCGAAAACTTCCCGTTCGTGGGAAAAGTACAGGCTGGGCAAGGGCACTTTTTCCAGGGCCAGGTATTGCCAAACGTCGAGTTCGGTCCAGTTGCTGATGGGAAATACCCGAAAATGCTCCCCCGGATGTTTACGGCCGTTAAAGAGGTTCCAAAGTTCGGGGCGTTGATTTTTGGGGTCCCACTGTCCGAATTCGTCGCGATGAGAAAAAAAGCGCTCCTTGGCGCGGGCTTTCTCTTCATCCCTGCGGGCGCCGCCTATGGCCGCATCGAACTTTCCCCGCTCTATAGCCTCCAGCAGCACGGCCGTCTGCAGAGCGTTCCTGCTTGCGTTGTATCCTTTTTCCTCCCGGACCAGGCCTTTGTCGATCGCTTCCTGAACAGATCCTACCAGAAGGCGAACTCCAAGCTCCCCGATCCACCAGTCGCGGTACTCCATCGTTTCCGGAAAATTGTGCCCCGTGTCGATATGCAACAACGGGAATGGGATCCTGGCCGGAAAAAAAGCCTTGCGGGCGAGGTAGGTCAGCAGAATGGAGTCTTTCCCCCCTGAAAACATCAGCACCGGGTTCTCAAACTGGGCAGCCACTTCGCGCATGACGAAAATGGATTCGGCCTCGAGTTCTTTTAAATGAGAGAGATTGTAATTAAAACGTTCCACCTCAATCGTTTTATAAGGTCTTTAAAACAAACGATTATCTTCCGGTCTGTCTCGAAAGGCCGTTTTCGCCCCGGGCTGGAAAAACGATTTCATGCCGGGACCAAAGAACGATCTATTAAGACAGCCCCGGGCGGTTTTATCCGGAAGGGCAAAAGGATAGCGCTTCGATTCAGCCAAGCGCAATCAGCGGGCGAAGATACGCCAAAATTTGGTCAACTCCTTCTTCCAATTCGACGAGATCGGTCCGAATTTCCAAATCGGGGGCGAAAGGCGGTTCATACGGATCATCGATGCCGGTAAACCCTTTGATCATACCCTGCCTGGCTTTTTGATAAAGGCCCTTCACGTCGCGGCTCTCGCAAACCTCCAGGGGCGCGTTGACGTAGATTTCGATAAAATCCTGTTCGCCGGCAATGGCCCTGGCCAGGTCTCGCATATTCCGTTTGGGACTGATAAATGCATTGATGCAGATGATGCCGGTATCGAGAAAGAGCCGGGCTACTTCGGAGATCCGGCGGATGTTTTCCATGCGGTCGGCTTCCGAGAAACCCAGGTTGTTATTGATCCCGGCACGGATATTGTCTCCGTCGAGCACTTTGGAGAAAAACCCTGCTTCGAACAGTTTTCGCTCGAGCTGGACGGCCAGCGTACTTTTGCCGGAGCCGGAAAGACCTGTCAGCCAGAGTACCTTGCCGCGCTGCCCGAGGCGCTGCTCGTAATCGTCCCGGGTGAGCAGGCGGTCAAAAATGGGATGGATATGATCAGCCAAGGTGTATTTTTACCTCAAAGAAAAATAAAGTTTGGGAATCGCGGAAACCCTACCTTTGCCGAAAAAATAGTAAACCTCCAGACTGAAACCTGAGTTATTTACTCAAGCGAAAAATAAACGATGAGCGACCAACCGACCAAACCGGACATCCGCACCCTTCTTTCCCAACGCATTCTCGTCATTGACGGCGCTATGGGAACGATGATCCAGCGCAAGCGCCTGCAGGAAGCCGATTACCGGGGCGCCCGGTTTGCCGGTTTTTCGCGCGACCTGCGCGGCAATAACGATTTGCTGTCCCTCACGCGGCCCGACGTCATCGAAGAAATTCACCGCGCTTATCTGGAAGCGGGCGCCGATATCCTGGAGACGAATACGTTCAATGGCACGTCCATTTCGCAGGCCGATTACGGATTGGAAGACCTCGCCTACGAGATCAACAAAGCCGCCGCCGGGATCGCACGGCGCGCTGCCGACGAGTTCACCGCCCGGAACCCGGACAAACCGCGCTACGTCGCCGGCGCCATGGGACCTACCAATAAAACGGCATCCCTCTCCCCCGATGTTAACAACCCTGGCCTGCGTGGGGTAACCTTTGACGAACTAAGGGCCGCCTATTACGATCAGGCCCGGGGGTTGTTGGACGGTGGGGCGGAGTTGCTCCTCGTTGAGACTATTTTCGATACCCTTAACGCCAAGGCGGCTCTTTTCGCCATTGAGCAACTTTTTGAGGAGCGCGGCATCCGGCTTCCCGTCATGGTCTCCGGAACCATAACAGATGCCAGCGGACGCACGCTGTCGGGGCAAACAGTGGAAGCTTTCTGGATCTCCATCAGCCACGTGCCGCTGCTTAGCGTCGGACTCAACTGCGCCTTGGGCGCAGAAGAAATGCGGCCCTACCTGGAAACCCTTTCCGGGATCGCCGGCTGCTTTGTTTCCGCTTACCCCAATGCCGGCCTTCCCAACGAATTCGGCGAATACGACCAGACCGCCGAGGTGATGAAAGCGTATATCCGGGATTTTGCCGCAAGTGGGTTCGTCAACATCATTGGCGGGTGCTGTGGCACCACCCCGGCACATATCCAGGCTATGGCGGAAGCAGTTGACGGGCTACCTGCCCGTCCTGTGCCGGAAACCGCCCCATACACTATGCTGAGCGGGCTCGAGCCGTTGATCATCCGGCCGGAAACCAACTTTGTCAACATCGGCGAGCGCACCAACGTGACGGGTTCCCGACAGTTTGCCCGCCTCATCCGGGAAGGCCGCTACGCCGATGCCCTGGCCGTCGCCCAACAACAAGTGGAGGGAGGCGCCCAGATCCTGGATGTCAATATGGACGAAGGACTGCTGGATTCGGAAAAAGCCATGGCCGATTTCCTCCACCTGATGATGTCAGAGCCCGAGATCGCCAAACTGCCCATCATGATCGACTCCTCGAAATTCTCGGTGATTGAAGCGGGGTTGCGCTGCGTTCAGGGAAAGTGCATTGTAAACTCCATCTCATTGAAAGAAGGGGAAGCCGAATTTACCCGCCAGGCCAATCTGGTGCGGCGCTACGGGGCAGCGGCTGTTGTCATGGCCTTCGACGAACAGGGCCAGGCAGATACGGTAGCCCGGAAGGTGGCCATTTGCGAGCGGGCATATCAATTGCTGACACAGCAGGTGGGATTCCCTCCTCAGGACATTATTTTCGACCCCAATATTTTTGCGGTCGCCACTGGTATTGAAGAACATAACGAATACGCCCTGAATTTTTTTGAGGCCACACGGCAAATCAAACAACGCTGCCCAGGCGCCAAAGTATCAGGAGGAGTGAGTAATGTATCGTTTTCCTATCGAGGAAATGATCCTGTGAGGGAAGCCATGCACTCGGCGTTTTTGTACCATGCCATCCAGGCGGGTATGGACATGGGCATTGTCAACGCCGGGATGATCGAGGTATACGAAGAAATCCCGGCGTCGTTGCTGGAGCGCGTAGAGGACGTCCTGCTCAACCGCAGGCATGACGCGACGGAACGCCTCACCGAATATGCAGAGACCCTGAAAGGAGAAGGCGGCCGCAGCGTGCAGAAAGACCTGGCGTGGAGGGAGCTTCCTTTGCAGGAACGGCTGACGCACGCCCTGGTCAGGGGAATTACCGATTTCATCGAGACCGATACCGAAGAAGCCCGGAAGGAATTGGGTTCTCCGCTCGAGGTTATCGAAGGCCCTCTGATGCAGGGGATGAATCATGTGGGCGACCTGTTTGGAGCAGGAAAAATGTTTCTGCCCCAGGTAGTGAAAAGCGCCCGGGTGATGAAAAAAGCGGTGGCCTATCTTACGCCATATATTGAAGCAGATAAGGCAGCCGGAAAAGGAAGTTCCAAAGGCAAAATCCTGCTGGCAACGGTCAAGGGGGACGTGCACGATATTGGGAAGAACATTGTGGGCGTAGTTTTGGGGTGCAACGGCTATGAAATTCTCGACCTGGGCGTCATGGTCCCGGCGGAAAAGATCCTGAAAACAGCTCTGGAGGAAAAGGCGGATATTATCGGGTTGAGCGGCTTGATCACCCCATCGCTGGAAGAGATGACGCATGTGGCCAAAGAGATGCAACGCCTTCAATTCCAGGTACCCCTGTTGATCGGCGGCGCCACCACCTCAAAAACCCATACCGCCGTAAAAATCGAGCCGCAATACGAAGGGCCTGTGGTGCACGTTCTCGATGCGTCGCGCTGCGTAGGCGTTGCAGGCGCGCTATTGACGGAGGACAGTGCCCGAAAGCAGCAATATCAAATGGAAACCCGGGCGGAGTACCAGCGGATCCGGGAACAACGCGCCGGAAGGGTCGCTTCAAAGGATTACCTGACGCTGGCAGAAGCCCGAAAAAACAAGGCAGCTATTGATTGGGAAGGATACCATCCTCCAAAGCCTGCCTTCACGGGGGTTAAGGTATTTGAAAACTATCCGCTGGGCGAACTGGCGGGCTATATCGACTGGACCCCGTTTTTTCAGAGCTGGGAGCTAGCTGGCAAATATCCCGCTATCCTGGAAGACCCAGTCATAGGCCAGGAAGCCGTCCGGCTGTTTGAGGACGCCCGGCACATGCTGAATAAGATCATCGACGAACAGTGGCTGGAGGCGCGAGCAGTTATCGGAATCTTTCCGGCAAACCGCATCGGCAGCGACGACGTGCAATTATTTGCCTCCGAAAACCGGGATCAACCTCTGGCTACCCTGCATTTTCTGAGGCAGCAGCGCGCCAAAGCCCCCGGCCAGCCCAACCTGTGCCTGGCGGATTTCGTAGCCCCGCTTTGCCCGGATCACCCAGGCAACCCAGGGCATGCGCCGCACTTGTGCGACGACCACCTGGGCGCCTTCGCCGTCACGGCAGGGATCGGGATTGAAAAATGGGTCAAAAAATTCGAAGAACAACACGACGATTATCAGGCCATCCTGCTAAAGGCGCTCGCCGACCGCCTTGCGGAAGCCCTCGCCGAGCGTATGCACGAACGGGTCCGCAAAGAATTTTGGGCCTACGCGGCCGGAGAAAATATCGGCAATGCGGATCTCATCGCTGAAAAGTACCAGGGCATCCGCCCGGCGCCCGGATACCCGGCATGCCCCGACCACACCGAAAAAGCTGCGCTTTGGCAGCTCCTGCACGTGGAGCATCACACCGGAATTACCCTGACGGAAAGCTATGCCATGCTTCCGGCGGCTTCCGTAAGCGGCTGGTACTTCAGCCACCCGCAAGCCAAATATTTTGGTCTCGGAGACATCTCTAAAGATCAGGTAGAAGATTACGCCGCCAGAAAAGGCGTAAAAGTAGAAGTCGCAGAAAAATGGCTGGCGCCCGTATTGAATTACGGATGATTCGCTTCCGCCTGAAAAATATCGGCCGTATAGCGCCCAGACCCGCTGTTGGCGTACCTGCCAAGGATTCCGGGAAGAAGAAAAATAAACAAATCACAAAACACTGTTTTTTAACATTTTAACATAAAAACAATTTCAGGCGCTCCAACAATGCCGCTTGGGCGCCTACGGGGACCCTCTCTTGACCAATTGCCTGAGCCGTCTTAATTTGGCTCAAAATCGATTGATCAGGAAACTAACCCCCAGTATGAAACTTGTTTGGACACTCTTATTTCTTGCGGCATGGACCCCTGGCCTTTGGGGCCAGGATCTTGCCGTCTGGACCTTCGAGAACCTCGCCAGCGCGGTTCCATCCCTTCCGATCGCTCCTTCTTTTTCCGGCACATCAATCGCCTCTGCTTCCGCTTCGGTGTCTGGAGCTACGAATATCGGCAGCCCCGACGCCTGTAACGGGAATGAAAGTTGGGCTACGAATTTCTGGCCCACGGCGGGTTCCTTTCAGCCCGGATACTATCTGATCTTCGAGGTATACGCCAAGCCCGGATATCGGATGGAAATCGACTATTTTGGCTTTTCGTTTAGCCGGAGTTCCGATTTCAGCGCTACCGGATACACGGTGACCTATGCTTTTGACGGTTCGGTAGAGACGATTCTGACGGCAGGTTCCACCCATAGTACGTCCTGCGGAAGTTATGGCGCACCGACGCCTGTTTATACCGAAGCCGGAGGCTGGGCGGTTTTCAAGATCTATTTTTATGGGCAGCACCCCTCCGGGCTCGCTGCAACGATCCGGGTAGACGATATCCTGATGATGGGAAATGCGCCCCTGCCCGTGGAGCTTACTCAGTTTCGGGGCGATGCGCATGATCAGGGGATCACCCTGCACTGGACCACCGCTTCAGAGCGCGAAAACCTGTTTTTTGGCGTGGAACGAAGCCACGACGGGCTAACCTTCGCCCAAATTGGACAGGTAGAAGGCATGGGCAACAGCGATCTGCCAGTCCACTACCGGTTTCTCGACCCTTATCCTTACCCGGGAATCAACTACTACCGGCTGGCGCAAACCGACCGGCAAGGAAGCGTACGCTATTCTCAGGTGGCCGCATTCAGGTCGGCCAACACCTATACGTCAGGGGTTCGGGTTTTTCCGAACCCTGCTTCCTCCCAGCTCAGCGTTCAGCTGCCCGAAGGGCTAACCCAGGAAGCGGTTTTGGACATTTTCTCAGCATGCGGAGTTCCGCAATTTTCCAGGCCCATTGACCCGGAGGATCGAATGGCATTTCTCCGGTTGGATAACCTGGCGCCGGGGCCGTATCTGCTGGTAGTCCGGGACCGGACGCGAAGCTGGCAAGCCAGGGTCATCAAAGCGGCGGAATGATCCGGCATGCGTTTTTCCTGAAAAAATTTGGGCGAACGCATTTTCTTTCTGTACTTGGGGCAAGTACGCCGCCTCTCGAATGAAGAAAGAACTCCTGTTGTATGGCGCCCTCATGGCCATTCTCATACTGGTATTGAAATATCTGCAATACCGTTATCTCTTGCGCGATCTTCCGGTGGAGACGTATGCTGGGTTAATTGCCGCTCTTTTCCTTGGGCTGGGCGTATGGGCGGGAAGAAAGGCGGCGAATCCGGAACCTCCTCCCGCACAAGCGCCTCGCAGCGCCAAGCCCATTCCTGACGACGCATTGCTGATGAAATACCAGATCAGCAAACGCGAAATTGAGGTACTTCAACTCGTGGAGCAGGGTTTGTCGAATCAGGAGATCGCCCGGGAGTTGTTCATTTCTGTCCCAACCGTCAAAACGCATATAGCCAATCTGTTCTCCAAACTCGACGTGAAGCGGCGCACCCAAGCCGTTCAGCGGGCAAAAGCCCTTGGGCTTTTGGAGTAACTATTTTTATTCGATTTGGCAAATTCATACTTTTGGATGATGCCTGAACGTACGATTCCGCGCTTATTTGCTGCCGAATCAAAAACCCAATGCCATGCAGAAAATCATTCTACGCTACGGCCTGATCGCAGGCCTCATTCTGGCTGCCTTTATGGCGGCGTCTATCCCTATGTGGACGAGCGGCAAACCGATCCCTTCCTACTCCGAGATCGTAGGGTATGTAGTTATGGTCGCTGCCTTCTCGAGTATTTTTTTCGGGGTCCGTTCTTACCGGGATAAAGGCTTGGGCGGACACATCACCTTCGGGAAAGCGTTCCTGACTGGTCTGGGTATTTCCCTGATCGCCTCTGCTTTTTATGTGGTTTCCTGGCTAATCATCTATGAAACGGCAGCCAGCGATTTCGCCGATATGTATTCCCAGCAGTATGCAGAGCAACTCCAAAAAAGCGGGAAAACGGCGGCGGAGATAGAGACGCAACTGGCGGCGGTAAACAAATCCATGGCCATGTATGAAAGCAACGTTTTTTACCGCATCGCCATTACCCTGATGGAAGTGTTTCCGGTAGGGCTGCTAGTAAGTCTGATCTGTGCGGGGCTACTCAGAAGAAAACAGGCGGGATAAAAAGCGGCCAAAGGCGGAAGGCTTTAAAAGTGGCGCATTTTCATTTAATGCGCCACTTTTTTTTTGTAGTTTCAAGCCCGATTAGTCATTCATACACCAATTTAAAACCTTATTCTAAATGAGTTTTGCGCTACTATCACTGATCATAGGGTGGGCTTTCGTGCTCATTTGGGTACCCCTTACAGTACTGTCCCAGCGGAAAATGCACCCCAAGGCATTATTCACGCTGTTTTTTGCCGAAATGTGGGAACGGTTCTCGTTTTATGGGATGCGCGCTTTCCTTGTCCTGTATATCTCCAAGGAGATTTTCGAGAGCCTGGGAGAGAGTGGGGCAATGGGGCGGTCTGTAGGAATATACGGGGCGTTTAACGCCCTCCTGTATGCCGCTCCGATTGTGGGCGGGATGCTTGCCGACCGCCTGCTGGGTTTCCGCCGGGCGGTGATCATTGGGGCCATTTTAATGGCCGCAGGTCAATTTACCATGGCTTTCAATGCCGCTACCAGCGACACGACCTTCCTGTTGTTCACCGGCTTGTCTATCCTGGCAATCGGTAACGGGTTTTTCAAGCCGAACATTTCCAGTTTCCTGGGCACCTTTTACGACCGCAACGACCGCCGCAAAGACAGCGCATTTACTATTTTCTATATGGGAATCAACGTGGGCGCGTTCCTTGCCCCGCTGACCTGCGGGTATCTGGCAGAAACGTACGACTACTCGCTTGGCTTTGCCGCCGCCGGTACTGGTATGCTCCTGGGATTGGTCGTTTTCTGGAGAAACATGAGCAAATACGAAGACCAGGGAAATCCGCCGAGCGTGGAGGCGTTATCCAAACCATCGATTTTGGGTATTCCCCAGCAGTGGCTGGTATTTCTGGGCATTATTGCCGCTGCGCCAATCTTTGCTTTTTTAATTAACAACGAAGGGGTAACGAACTACATCCTCATCATTGCCGGCATTGGCGTGATTGGCTATATCATTATCTCCTCCCTTTTTTATGCACAGGACAAAACGGAAGGCCAGCGCCTGATCGTTTTTGTTTTTCTGTTCTTCTTCCATATGATTTTCTGGACGTTGTTCGAACAGGCCGGGGGATCGCTTAACTTCCTAACCGACAAGTACGTGCAGAAGCACGGCATTGAAACGTCGCAGTTTCAGGCGTTGAACGCGCTGTTCATCATCCTGCTGGCGCCGGTGTTTACCTGGATCTGGAATGGCCTGAGCAAGCGGAACGCCGAGCCCCGCACGCCGATCAAGTTTACGTTCGCCCTTTTGCAGATGGCGCTGGGGTATTTCATTATCGTGGCGGGCGCGCGAAGCGTTCTGGGGACCGTCAACGACGGCGGTTTGATCCCGGTGATCTTCCTGGTATTCATGTATTTATTCCACACGACCGGCGAATTGAGCTTGTCGCCGGTAGGATTATCGGTGGTCACCAAGCTTTCCCCAGCCAAAACGGTGGGCTTTGTGATGGGTACCTGGTTCCTGTCGATCTCCTTTGCCCATAAGATCGCGGGCAAACTGGGGCAGATGATCGCTACCCCTGGCGACGGCGCCGCCCCGGCAGAAGCCCTGTCGGCCTACATCAATGTATATGTGACCTGGGGCGTTTACATCACCCTTGGCGCGGCCGCGCTGCTCTTCATTCTTTCTCCCTGGCTGAAGAAATGGATGCATGGAGTGCATTAATTCAGGCATAAGGCGCAGGGCGTAAGGCGTAAGGCTGGCTGCCCCTACCCACAGATCTATGCCCTGCGCCTTACACCTTAAGCCATACGCCTTAATCCTTTACCTTATGGAAACCAGCAAACCCAATTTCGAGCCGTATATTTCGGCGAAGGATTTTATTCCGGAGTTTACGCCCAAGGCGATTTTACTGGGCGCTTTTTTTGGTATCATTTTCGGCGCAGCGACCGTGTACCTTGGTTTAAAGGTGGGGCTTACGGTGAGCGCGTCCATACCCATTGCTGTTTTAGCTATCTCCATTTTTAAGAAGCTTGGCAAGGCGACGATCCTGGAGAGCAATATCGTACAGACGATTGGTTCTGCCGGGGAATCGGTGGCTGCGGGGGTGGTCTTTACCATCCCGGCGTTGTTATTCCTTCAGGGAGGTAAAGGATATTTTGAGTATTTCCAAATTTTTGTCCTGGCGCTGGTGGGCGGCTTTCTGGGGGTGCTATTTATGATTCCATTGCGCCGCTCGCTAATTGTCAAAGAACACGGCAACCTGCCCTATCCGGAAGGTACGGCCTGCGCCGATGTATTGGTGGCGGGAGAAAAGGGCGGTTCGCTGGCACAGAAAGTATATTACGGCCTTGGGATCGCATTTCTTTATAAGTTGTTCATGTCCATTTTGGGCTTTTGGAAAGACACGCCTACGCTGGTCTTCAAAAAAGATTCGGCGTTGCCCAACGGGACGATCAACGGAGAGATCACGCCGGAGCTATTAGGCGTAGGATATATCATCGGCCCCAAGATTGCGGGCGTTATGGTTGCCGGCGGGGTGTTGTCGTGGCTGGTGCTGATACCCCTGATCACAGTGATCGGTTCCGGGCTGCCGGCGCCATTCCCTCCCGAAACCGTGAAGCTGATTGCAGACATGAGCCCATCCGAGATCTGGAGCAGGTATATTCGGTATATTGGCGCAGGGGCGGTGACGTTTGGCGGGATCATCACGCTGATCAAGACGTTGCCGACTATCGTCAGCGCGTTCCGCGATTCCATGGCCGACTTGCGCCAGAACCGCAGCGGGAATAATACGGAGAAAAGCCGCACCGAGAAAGACCTTCCCCTCACCTGGGTTTTGATTGGGAGCGTCGTATTGGTGGTTTTGATGTCGGTGCTGCCCAATATGCCGATGAACCTGCTTTCGGCTGTTCTGGTCATTGTCTTCGGCTTTTTCTTTGTGACGGTTGCTTCCCGGATCGTCGGGTTGATAGGCTCTTCGTCCAGCCCGGTTTCCGGTATGACAATCGCCACTTTGATGGCTACCTCGCTGATCTTTCTGGGACTGGGGTGGACCGACGACAGTTACCAGCCGATCGCGCTGGTGGTAGGCGCCGTAGTGTGTATTGCTGCCGCGAACGCCGGCGCTACGTCTCAGGACCTTAAGACCGGTTATCTTGTAGGCGGCACGCCGTTCAAACAACAGCTTGGGCTGATGATCGGGGTGACGACGTCCGCGATAGTCATAGGTTTTACCGTTCTTTTACTGGAACGCACACTCGGGATAGGGGAAGCCACTGCACAGCACCCCAATCCGCTTCCTGCCCCACAGGCTACATTGATGGCTACGGTGATCAAAGGGTTGCTGAGCCAGAATTTGCCCTGGGGGCTTGTCATTGCCGGGATGGGCATTGCCGCGGTGGTAGAATTATGCGGGGTAAGTTCGCTGGCCTTTGCCGTGGGCGCTTACCTACCGCTCTCCACGACCTCGCCGATATTCATCGGAGGGTTAGTAAAGTGGCTGATCGAGCGCAAAGACAAAAGCAAAGCGGCTGAATCAGAAATTGGCCCCGGGGCATTGTTCAGTTCCGGGCTGATCGCAGGCGGCGCTATCACCGGTATCATTATTGCAGGGATGCTGGGATATACGGTCGCTTATGACGCCGATGGCGTTCCGGTAAGTTTATTAAGCAAACTTCGACTCCTGGATCCGGAATCCATGGGCGTTTTTGGAGATCTCGGCGGGTTGATCGCTTTCTGTGTCCTGACGTTGATCCTTTGGTTGTTTGCACGGGGAAAATAATCGAACTATATGATTCGCAACACACAAATCCTCTTTTACGCGATGCTCGCCGGTCAGGCGCTTTTTGCAGCGGTAGCCTATTTTTTTCTTCCCGCCAATAAAAGCGCCGAACTGACCGGGGCCGGGTTGTTTTTTTACCTTCCTTTTATCTTTATGATAGCCATGGTGGGGGCCGCCTGGGCTTTAAACAATACCCTGAAAAAGAAAGCGCCGGGGAGGGACAAGCCGCTGGAAGACCGGCTCCGGCACTACCAGCAGCGGGTTTTACTTAGGCTGGCCATGATGGAATCCGCTGTGCTCATGGCGATTATTTTTGGCTTTGTATCGGCCAACACGCAGCTCTACCTCCTGGCAGCGCTGGGAGTAGGTTTATTCATTTATTTCCGCCCCAGTGTTGCGGAGTTTGTGTCGGATTATCAGGTTTCGGCAAGCGAAGAGCGGGAGTTGTAGAAAGGGCGCCCGCGAAGAACATACTCCCTTGCGCTTTTATTGCTTTTATACTAACTTTGTCTACCCGGCAATAATACTTTTCCGGCATACCAGTTGATATCCCTCCTTCCTTCGGAAAGCCGGTCTATGTTGCCTGGATGCACGGAAAGTTTGACGGCCGAATCTATCAGATAAGAAGAATCCAATGGCTTCTCCTTCTCAACCCATATATTTACCGCTTGAATTTAAGCAGGTATTGGAAATCGTTCAACAATTGGGCGCTTCCGAACAGCGCAACCTCTTGCTTTTTCTCCTGGGACATCAAGCGGATAAAGAGGATTTGACACTTACTCATCTGGCAAGTGAATATTCATTGGGCAAGGATTGGCTTGCCCAAACAGAAGATGAAGCATGGCAGGATTTATAAAAGGAGAGGTATCCCGTTTCCATTTTCCGATTTGTCAGGTAGCAAGCGCCGCCCTGCCTTGGTTTTGGCCAATTTACCTGGGGATGATATTATTTTGTGTCAAATAACTTCTCAAAATTCTCCCAAAGACCCCTTTGCAATACCTCTTAATAGCGCAGATTTTATTTCAGGATCGCTTCCTTCATCCTCAAATATTCGTCCCAATCGCCTATTTACTGCGGATAAACATTTGATACTAAAATCGGCAGGTCAGATTTCTGATAAGGTTTATCTAAATGTTTATCACGCTATACAAGGGTTATTGAAACCCTGATTGATTTTGCAGCCATAATGGACAAAGGCCCCCAGCTTGTGTTCGATTATCATACCCTTATGCATCGTGGCGCCAGCCTTCACGGTCTTGTACAACCAGGAAGCCCGTAGATTCAAACGGTGTTCGCTCAATCCTTCGCTCTATTCTGCAGCGCAAACCAATCTTCGATATTGGGGCAGGCCCGGAAGCTGGGATCTACCTGCACGAAAGTGCGCCGGATTTTGTCTTCGATCCAGCTGTTGAGGAAATCGTTGCGCTTCGACTCAATAGCGGCATCCTGGATTTTGGAGTAGTCCAGGTCCAGGCTGGCGCGGTGCGGCTTGGTCCGGGATTGGAGTTGGATCAGGCGCAGGAAGGGGTCTCCGGCTTGGTCAGAGAATTCAATGGGCGAGGAGATCTGGCCAATGTCCATGGTGTCGATAGCGAAGTAGATGTCCGGTTCGAGGTCGCCGACCTCGAAAAAGGTATTGCCGGTAACCGGGTTGACCATCCGCCCGTCGTTGTTATAGCTCTGCTGTTTGTCGTCTGAAAATTTCTTCACGGCGTAGGAGAAACTCATAGAATCGCTGTCGATCAGGGTGCGGACGGAGTCCAGCACATGGCGGGCCAATGCCACGTCGGCGTCGGTGATCTCCGGTTTGGCGAGGATATGGCGCAGGTGAATGGTGTTTCCTCTGCGGCCCAGCATCTGGATAAGGTGGTAACCAAATTCAGACTCGACGACAGGCGAAACTTCGTCTTGCGCCAGCTTATAGGCAGCCGCCTCAAACTCGGGGACAAACTTGCCGCGTTTTGCCCATCCCAAATCGCCGCCGGCGCGGGCGGAGCCGTCGTCGGAGTATTTCTGGGCCATCAGCCCGAAGTCTTCTCCGCCTTCCACGATGCGTTTCCGGATCGTTTCCAGTTGTTCGATGGCTTTGCGTTTCTCCTCTTCATTCACTTTCGGTTTATACACGATCTCTCCTACTTCCACTTCCGAATTGAAATAAGGCAGGCTATCCCGCGGGATTTTTTGAAAGAAAGCTTTCACTTCGGAAGGCGTAACAGTGATATCGGCCATGACCTGACTTCGCATGCGTTCGGAGAGCAACTGGTCGCGAAGGTCTTCCCGGAGCTGGTCTTTTACCTGGCTGACGGTTTGACCATAGTATGCTTCAAACTGGGCGACATCGTTGTTCATATACCCAAGGATACGCTCGACCCTGGCGTTGAGCTGGTTTTCGATCTCATCGTCCTTCACTTCGACGCTGTCCAGTTTGGCCTGGTTGAGGAGCAGTTTGGTCGCCAGGACCTGTTCTATGACCATACAGCGCGCATCGGGAGGAAGGGCTTCGCCAGGGCGTTGGGATTTCAGCAAAGCCAGTTGCTCTTCCACTTCAGAGAGGAGTACATACTCGCTACCTACCAGAGCGACCACTTTATCTATGATCTCTTTTTGCGCCCAGCCTGGGGTTAGGGAAAGAGCCAGGAAGCAACATAATACAATGGATCTCATGTGCAAATAATTAAGCTAGGATAAAGGACGTAAGTCCCTTTTAAAAGGTTGTGCTATTTGGTAAAAAGTTGGACCTCTTTGCGGCGCATGGCTACTTCGTAAAGGTCTTCCCGTTTCTGCTCGAGCAATTCGGTTTTCCGCAGGTGGAGGATGAACTTCCGGGCCTGGGATTCGATATAGGCCAGGGGAGCAATTTCCCTGCTGTTCTTAAGTTCCAGTAGCCGGAAAAAGTACTGAAAGGAATCATCGCTTTGCCGGAACTCCCTTCTCGAGTCGATATTATCCACGCTAAGGGTCCCTTCCGGCATAGCGGAAGCCAGTTCATCGACCCGATGCCAGGTGCTATCATTCAGAATATGGGCAACGGCGTATCGGTCGCAATAGCGGTTAAGCTTGACGATATTGCGTTCATTGGGGTTATTCCACCAGCGGTTGAGGCTGTCCTGCTCGGGAGCGGAAGAGGGCACTTTGATAAAATAACAGCGAACGATTGGCGTCTCCAGTTGGTACTGATCCTTGTTGCGTTCGTAAAATTCCTGGAGTTCCTCCTTGGTGACGGTTGAATCCAGCAGTTGTTCTACGAGCACTTGTTCGTAGTTGTTTTTGATCAGGGAAGCCCGGTAATCAAGCACGAGTTTATCGAGGTTCAGATCCTTTGGCAGATTGCGCTCCGCTTCATTCAGCAAAAGCGTTTCCCTTATCCAGCGTTGTACGTATGCGTTGATGATCAGGAGGCTGTCTTGTCCTGAGGTTCCGGGCGGAAACATGCCTTCCATTTCGGAAATCCGAAGTTCTTTGCCATAGACTTTGGCAAGCAGCCGGTTGGCGCCATTTTCTTTATTCTTGCCCATTTGGCAGGAAAAAAGAAGGCTTATCATCCCCAGGAGAATCCAAAAATACCGCATCGTGCAACAGGGTTATTTTCGAACAAGTTTTTCCAAAACGCTTTGATTCACTTTTACCTCATAGGCCTTTCGCAGGGATTCAACCCATTGCTGTTCCAGGAAGTCCTGGTAATCGGCAACGATGTATCCACGGGCTTCCGACAGTTCCTTGGGGGTAGCGGGAATCACTTTTTCTACTTTCAAGAAATAGAACTGGTTGGTATTGCGGTCCACTTTGGGCGCAGTCACCTCGCCGGCGGTCCATTCGCGAAGATCGAGCCCTTCCTGGCTTTTGTCGCGTTCTATCACAAAGGTTTCGGCCTGGATGGGAGGTTTCTCTCCGGTATTGAATTTAGCCAGGGCACTTTCTTTGGGGTTCATTTTCACGAAAGCGCGAAGGGGCTCCATTTGGTTCATATTCAGGGCATCGACGACGTATTTGGTCACTTCGGCGCGATCGTTCCAGCGGTATTTTCCGCGAATGGTTTGGAAAAATTGCTCCAGACCAACCGAATCCTGGGCGGCTTTGTCCCACACCTCTATCCTTGTCGCTTCGAAAAGCAGAATGCCTTCTTCATACTCCCGGATCAGCGAGCGGAAATCCGGGTACTTTTGCTCCAGTTGCCGTTCTTCGTAGGTCATGCAACTCTGCTCGACGAACGCATTATACAAGGTACGGACGGCGTCGGGAATGGGAGTTTCCCTCAGCCGCATGCGTTCACGGGCGGCATCGCTCAGATAGGTATAAAAATCCTGGAGCGTAACCCGCTGATTGCCCAGGCTGAATAGAACATCTTTGGCATTAGCGCCGGAAGGTTTCCAGCGGAAGGTGAAAAAGGTATCGGTCAGGGTTTGGGCGAACCGGTCCAGGGTTGCCGGAGTTTCTTTAAACCCGTTCACGCGTTTGATATCGGCGATCATTTCCTTTCTGGCCAGTTCAAAGCGCGCATCCCGTTTGATCCTGGCTTCGAGTTGGGGTCGGGCCAGGTCGTAGCCGGCGGGTTCTTTATAACTGATCCGCTTGATGATATGCCAGCCGACGGAGGTCTCTACAGGTTCGGAATAGTCGCCGTCTTTAGCCAGGGCGAAAGCGGCTTCTTCAAAGGGCGCCTCGAAACGGTTGATTCCGAAGAAACCCAGATATCCTCCCTTATCCGCCGTTTTGCGGTCGTCGGAGCTTTGCCTGCAAATTACCTCAAACGATTCCCCTCCTTTAAGGCGGTCGTACAGCCCACGGATCATCCCCTCTGCGGCTTCCGCTGTTTCGCGGTCTTCCTTCCGGATCAGAATCTGGGCCACTTCTATTTCGCCCCGGGCAGGGCGGCGGCTATGAACGACGATCAGATGATACCCTGCCGTGGTGCGCACGGGATCGCTGACCTTGTTCAATGGCAAGGTATAGGCAGCCGTTTCCAATGCATAGAACCCATTAGGGAAAGGCACGTTCAGAAAACCCACGCGGCCTTTGTTATTGGGCGCCGACTTGTCTTCAGAAATCTTAACTGCCAGTTCCGCAAACGTTTCTTCTCCGGCATCCAACTGGCGCTTGGCCGCCTGGGCCTTACGGAATGCAGCCAGTGTATCCGCCGGGGAAGCATCGGAGCCCACTAAAAATAAAATATGGCTGATTTCCACATCCTGGCGGGAACGCTCGTAGGCTTCCCGGACAAGCCGTTCTGTCACTTCTTTATTGATCAGGTATGAATCGGCCAATTGCTTTCGGTAGCCATCCAACTCCTCTTTAAGCTGGGTGATCGTATCCAGCTTCATCTCCTTCGCCCGCTTGACCTTTAATTTGAACTTCACGTACAGGTCGAGATATTCCTGAAGAGACTCATTGGAATAATCAGCGTTCTTTCCGTTGGTTTTGTTGTAGATGTACTCAAACTCGGAAATATGCACCGGCGCCCCGGCAACGCTGAACAACACCGGATCCTCCTTCTGTCCAAAAACCTGGGCAGAAAATACCACTCCAAGAAGACAAAGAATGAACCTATTCATGACGGTTTTTTTTAATTCGGTAAAAAACGACTGCAAAATTAGTATAATCCACGCAATTCAGCCGGTTAAATCACTCCCCTACTTCCTTCACTCCCCCTACTCCCCCTCCATCCTCTACATCCTCAACAGCTTCTACATCCTCTACATCCTTCACATCCTCTACATCCTCTACATCCCGCACATCCTCTACTCCTGCACATACACCCGCTTGACCCTTGGGGAGATCCCTGTAAAAATCTCATAGGGGATGGTTTCTGCCGCCGCCGCAAGGGTTTCCACCCTGGGGTTCTCCCCGAAGACCAAAACCGGGTCCCCGGCAACTACATCGGGGTTATCGCTGATATCGATCATGCACATATCCATACAGACCGCGCCGAGAACCCGGGCAGGTTTTCCCCTGACGACCACGCTAAACCGGCTATTTCCTGCCTTTCGGGGCAGGCCGTCGGCATAGCCGATACTAATCGTGGCGATCCGCATGGGCCGATCCGCCCGAGCAAGCCGCCCATAGCCCACCGTTTCGCCGGCAGTTAGATCTTTCACCTGGGAAACGGTCGCTTTGAGCGTCAGTACCACCTGGAGTTTTTCCTGTAGGCTTTCGGAAGCGTCAATGCCGTACAGACCAATTCCCAAACGCACCATTTCCATTTGGTATTGCGAAAACCGGCTGATCCCGTTTGAGTTAAGCAGGTGACGCATAGGGCGGTAGCCCAGAGCCCCGGCAATTTCCTCGTAGGCCATTGCAAAACGCCGGTATTGTTCGTGGGTATAGGCATCGTGGAGGGGATCTTCGCTTGCTGCAAGATGAGAAAAGACCGTCCGGACATCCAAGCCAGGATGTTGTTTCAGGAATCCGGCGAGGGCAGGGATCTCGTGTTCGTCAAAGCCCAGCCGGTGCATCCCCGTATCGATACTGATATGCAACGGCAACGTGGCGTCCTGGCGTTCCAGGTAATCTAACAGAGCCTGCAGTTGGATCAGGCTGTACACTTTTGGCTCCAGGCGGTAGCGCAGCAGCTGGTCGAAGGTGGCCGGCTCGGGATTGAGGACCAGGATAGGGGTCTGCACTCCTGCCTGGCGGAGTTCGACGCCTTCGTCCCCGTAGGCGACGCATAGGTAATCTATCCGCTGGAACTCCAGCAACCTGGCTACTTCCCGGCTTCCTGAACCATAGGCTGCGGCCTTGACCATGACCATGATTTTTGTCGATGGCAATAGCTGGCGCTGGTACACCCTCAGGTTGTGCGCCAGCGCATTCAGGTTGATCTCCAGGGTCGTCTGATGCACCTGGCGCGAAAGCCGCTCTGCAACCCGCTCCAACCCGAACATGCGGGCGCCTTTGATCAGCAGGATCTCGTGATCAAAATTCAATGCATCCAACGAATTCAGGAGCGCCTCTGTGCCATCAAAAAAATCCTTGCGAACCCCATCAGGCAGTAAGGCATCGAGCCTGTGCACTTCCTTCCCAACACCGATCAACCTCCCTACATGCTGATCTTGCAGCATATGCGCAATTTGCCGGTAAAGGCTTGCAGGTTCTTCCTGCCCCTGGAGCATATCCGACAGAATAACTGTCCGGGACAAGCCCCGGGCATGCTGATCAAGGAAGTGCAAAGCCAGGCTAAGGGAGGTTAGATCAAAGTTGTAGGCGTCGTTGATCACGAGACAGTGGCGGGCGCCTTCCTTCAGTTCCAGGCGCATAGCCACCGGTTTCAATTGCTCCATGCGCTCGGGGATGCGCTCCGGCGGCACGCCTGCAAACAACATGAACGCCCAGCAATGAAGGGCGTTTTCTATCGAAGCCGCATCCGTAAAGGGGATCGTAATGGCAAGGGTCTGGCCCTGGAATGTCCCTTCAATGATGGTATTTCTCCCGGCTGTGCGGCAGGAAACAATGGTCAGATCCGCCTTTTGGCGTCTTGACCAGGTAAACACAGATTTCCCCATTTTCCGGATGGCTTCGTCAACCCTGGGATCGTCTTTGCAGTAGATGATATGCCGTGCAGTCTTGAAGAGGCGCAATTTTTCGTTCAGTTTAACCTCTGAAGAAGGAAATCCTTCGCTGTGCGCTTCCCCCAGGTTGGTAAATAAACCTACTTCAGGACGGATGATATCAGCCAGGATAGCCATCTCGCCCATTTTAGAAATGCCCGCTTCGATCAGTGCCATTTGGCGGCTATCGTTCAGTTGCCACACGGAGATCGGCACGCCTACCTGGGAGTTGAAGCTTTTGGGACTCCGGATCAGGGCGTGATCTTCCTGAAGCATCTGGAACAGCCATTCTTTGACAATGGTTTTTCCGTTGCTGCCGGTAATCCCGACCACCAAAGCATCAAATTGGCGGCGGTGATAAGCGGCAAGCGCCTGAAGCGCCCGAAGCGTGTCCTCTACCAGAAGCACATTGGCGCCTGCCAGCCCTTCCAGCGGAACGGGCTTGGAAACGACGAAATTCCGAACCCCCTCTGCATAAGCCTCGTGGATAAAGGAGTGGCCATCGTGCCGCTTGCCTTTAAGGGCAAAAAAGATCCCCGTTTCGGCAAAAAAGAGCTGGCGGCTGTCGAACAACAGGCGCTCTACCGGAGGAACAGGATGAACGCCCTGAAGGCAGCCGGCGTCGAGCGCCCGGATGATTTCCTCAATAGAATACGGCATTCCAGATTATTTAAGCCCCGAAGAACGGGGCTGGGGGAAAGAACGGGCTAAAACTCATAACCGATATCCCTGCGGAAATATTTTCCTTCAAACTGGATGCGGCCTGCATTCGCATTGCTTTTCTCCAATGCTTCTTTTAGATTCTCGCCGTAGGAAGTAATCGCTAATACACGCCCTCCGTTGGTTAATAAGTCGCCGGTTTCGCCGGTTCGGGTCCCGGAGTGAAAGACCAGACTGCCATCCACCTGGCCCAGCCCGCTAATCGCTCTACCTTTTTCGTAATCGCCCGGATAACCTCCGGATACCAGGACGACGGTGGCGGCAGCGCGGGGGTCTTCTTCCACCTCCTTCTCTTCGAGCCGGCCTTCCGCCAAGGCGGCGAGTAGCTCCAGCAGATCCGATTTCAAGCGCGGGAAAACAGCCTCCGTTTCGGGGTCGCCCATCCGGCAATTGTATTCAATGACGAAGGGTTCGCCGCCCAGATCGATCAGTCCCAAAAAAATAAACCCCTGATAATCGAGTCCCCGGCGTTTAATCCCTTCCAGGGTAGGCTTAATAATGCGCATTTCCACCTTTTGCATCAGCTCTTCGCCTGCAAAAGGAACCGGAGAGACGGCGCCCATTCCGCCTGTATTGGGGCCGGTGTCGCCTTCCCCGATGCGTTTGTAGTCTTTGGCTACTGGTAGTATCTTGTAGCTTTTGCCGTCTGTAAGAACAAAAACGGAAAACTCCGTTCCCGACAGAAAGGCTTCCACCACCACCCGCCGGCTTGCAGCTCCAAATTTTCCGCTGAGCATGGCTTTGAGCTCTGCTTTGGCTTCTTCCCTGCTTTGGCAAATCACGACGCCTTTTCCCGCCGCCAGGCCATCCGCTTTCAGGACAACGGGCAGGGGATGGGAAGAAAGATAGTCGAGTCCCTCCTGCAGGGTGTCCGGAGCAAACTCCCGGTAAGCGGCGGTGGGAATCCCCATCTCCTGCATGAATACTTTAGCATATCCTTTGCTTCCTTCCAACTGAGCCGCTTCCCGGGAAGGGCCGATGAGCGGTATTTGAGCAAGCTCCGGGTTAGCCAGGAAATAATCGCGGATACCCAAGACCAGAGGTTCTTCGGGGCCAACGACGACCAGATCGATTTGGTTTTGAAGCGCGGCGGCAGCCACGGCGGGAAAATCGTTGGGATTTACCGGCAGGTTGGTTCCCAGGGCAGCGGTACCGGCGTTGCCCGGGGCAATGAACAACTGGCCGCAACGAGGGCTTTGTCTTATTTTCCAGGCAAAGGCGTGCTCCCTACCGCCGCTTCCCAGCAAAAGGATATTCATCTTTTTTAGCGCAAATATAGGATGAAGCCACGGCAATAACCACGATTGCAGAAAACCTTTTCCCCCGGTATTATTCGTACCTTTGCCTGAATTTATCGGGAAACTGCTATGATCGCATACCTAAAGGGAGAAATCACCTTCAAAAATCCGGCCTTTGTCATAGTCGAAACGGGAGGCTTAGGGTATCAGGTTTTTATCAGCTTGTATACGTACAGCAGGTTGGAAAAGCTAGAGCAGGTTAAAATCCTGACTCACGTGCACATCAAGGAAGACAGCCACACCCTTTACGGCTTCGCCGACGAGAACGAACGCAGCCTGTTCCGGCACTTGATTTCCGTCACCGGAATCGGTCCTTCTACCGCTCAGATCGTACTGTCCTCCATGCAACCCGACGAGGTCAGGGCAGCTATTCTGGGCGAACGGGACGACGCCTTCCGCAACGTCCGGGGTATCGGCCCCAAAACCGCCAAACGCATCATTCTGGATCTGAAAGACAAGCTTTCCAAGGAAGGAGGCGAAATCCCCTCCATAACCCTTGGCCCGGCAAACAATACGATGCGGGAAGAGGCGTTATCAGGTTTAGTTGCACTGGGATTTAACCGGATCCTGGTCCAGAAGGCGCTGAATAAAATCCTGAAAGAGCAACCCGCAATCAGCAATGTGGAAGCCCTTATCAAACAAGCGCTAAGAGAGTTATCGTCGTAGGCTCACTGCATCCCAAGAACCGGTCTTGCTTATGATAGGTCCCGGAAGTGATTTTTTTCATTTCCGCGCTCATTTCGTGTTAATTATCGGATTTTCTGCGTCATAAATCACAATACATCGTTTGAGCTTGAGTTAATTGAAACAGCGCTGCTAACCCGGCACATATAATTTGAGAACGCAAAGGGAGGATTTTTACAAAAGGCTTATTTTTAAAATAACGCATGTACGCTGAGAGGATCCCTCCAGTTTTTGGCTACCCTGCCGACGTGTCAGAACGAAAGCCTTTTGCAAATTCGCCCGCTACTTGTAACCTATGAGCAACAAAGCATTACTCCTTTTTCTGATTTCGGCGGTTACCGTTATGACGCTCAGCGCATTTGGAGGTTCTTACCGCCCTGCATGGCAACCAGCAGAGAACGCACCGGCAGCAAACACGGATACCCTGCCGCCGATCAAAGACCGCACCGGAGATTTTATCAACGACCGGAACCGGAATCCCATAGACCTCAAGGATCCCGCGGCCATCGAAAAAAATATCGAGTACGACCCGGCAACAGGACTCTACCTTCTTCAGGAGCGCATCGGCGACGACTATTTCCGCCCTCCAACCTACATGACGTTTGAAGAATACCTGCAGTACCGGCGCAAGCAGGACGAGCAGGACTACTTCCGGCAATTGTCCGGCGCCTATACGGGCAAAAAAGGGGAAGATGCCGCCGATCCCCTCGCCAAGTTCGACATCAAAAAAAGCCTGATCGATCGCCTCTTCGGCGGAACTGACGTCAACATCAAACCTCAGGGCAATATCGACCTAACCTTTGGCGGCGATTACCAGTTCCTGGAAAACCCCATCCTCACTGAGCGGCAGCGCAGGACCGGAGGCTTTGATTTCGATATGAATATTCAAATGAACGTCACCGGGAAGATCGGGGAAAAGTTAAACCTGTCTACCAATTACAATACCGGCGCTACGTTCGATTTCGACAACCAGATCAAGCTCAACTATAACGCCGACCAGTTCAGCGAAGATGAGATCATCAAGAAAATCGAAGCGGGGAATGTCAGCCTCCCCCTTCGCGGATCGCTTATCCAGGGAGCGCAAAGCCTTTTCGGCTTGAAAACAGAGCTTCAGTTTGGTCATTTGCGCCTGACCGCCATCGGTTCTCAGCAAAAATCCCAACGCCAAAACCTCCAGATTCAGGGCGGCAGCCAGGTCCAGGAATTTGAGGTTAAAGCAGACCAATACGACGAAAACCGTCACTTTTTCCTCTCGTTTTACAACCGCGACAACTTTGAGGGAAGTCTCGTCAACCTGCCTCAGATCCGCTCCGTGTTCAAGATTGAGAACATCGAAGTATGGCTAACCAACGACCGCAACGAGGTGGACAACGTCCGGGACATCGTCGCTCTCGCCGACCTCGGAGAGCCTACCCGGGTAGTCAACCCGGCGGCAGTTCCTCCCCTGCCCAATCCACCCTACCTCGACTTATTCGGCCAGCCTCTACCCGACAACAATGCCAACGGGTTGTACAGCCGGATTGTCGCAAATCCCAAAATGCGGGAAATTGACCAGGCGGTGTCTACCCTGCAGAATGACTTTGGAATGAACCAGTCGCTCGACTTCGAGAAAGTAAGCGCCCGAAAACTGAAACCCACGGAATATACTATCCACCCTGAACTCGGGTTTATCTCCCTGAATATCAACGTACAGCCAGATCAGGTGATTGGGGTCGCCTATCAATATACCTACAATGGCCGCACCTATAAAGTAGGGGAACTCTCCATTAACTCTGAAAACACCAAGCCCGATTCCTCGCTCAACGTGCTTTTCGTCAAAATGTTGAAAAGCACAACACAGCGCACCGATATTCCTACCTGGGATCTGATGATGAAAAACGTCTACCCGATCGGTGCTTTCCAGGTCAATCAGGCCGATTTCCGGCTGGACATTTTTTATGAGGATCCAGGTAAAGGCCAAAAGCGGTTCCTGCCAGAGTCCAATCTCGCCGGCCGGCCCCTCCTCCGGGTCTTTAACCTCGACAGGCTGAATACCCAGGGCGATCCCCAGCCCGACGGGGTATTTGACTTTGTACCCGGAGTTACCATCAACCTGCGCAACGGCCGGATCATGTTCCCTGTACTGGAACCTTTCGGTTCTTCTCTAGCCAGGCAGATCGACGATCCGGTGTTGCGGGAAAAATATTCCTATCAGGCGCTGTACGACTCTACCCTCTTCCTCGCCCAGGAATTTCAGGAGAAAAACCGGTTTACCATCAGGGGAAGTTATAAGTCGGCGGTGGCCAGCGAGATCTCCCTGGGGGCGTTCAATATCCCTCCTGGGTCTGTAAAGGTGAGTGCAGGCGGACAACAGTTGGTGGAAGGCCGCGATTACGAAGTGGACTATAACATCGGGAAAGTGCGCATACTCAACGACGCCATCATCAGCTCCGGGGTACCTGTGGATGTTTCCTATGAAGACAACACCCTGTTTGGATTCCAAACCAAAAGCTTGTTTGGATTGAGGGCCGACTACGAGGTGGACAAGAATTTCAACATCGGTGCAACCGTCATGAAGCTGTTCGAACGGCCTTTCACCCAAAAAGTGAATATTGGCGACGACCCCATCAACAACAGCATTTACGGGCTCGATGTGAACCTCAGCCGGGAAGCGCCCTGGCTCACCAAAGCAATTGACGCCATCCCGGGATTGTCGACCAATGCCATGTCGCGCTTCAGCCTCAGCGCCGAAGGCGCCCGTATTCAGCCGGGCCACTCCAGAGCGATTAACCAGAATAAAAAGGATAAAGGAGGGGTGGTTTATATCGACGACTTTGAGGGAAGCGCCAACACCATTGACCTCCGGCAGCCTACCGCCAATTGGTTCCTGGCCAGTATCCCTCAAAACGATGAGCTGAACAACAACCCCCTTTTCCCCGAAGGAAAACTGGTCAACGACCTTCGCTCCGGCGCCAACCGCGCCAGGATGAGTTGGTACCGCATCGACCAGGCTGCCCGCGGCGAAGGCGACGACACCAACCCCTATACGAGCCTGGTGCCCCAGATCGAAGTGTTCCCCAATGCCCAGTTGGCGCCTACCGACCTGCCCAACGTACAAACCTTCGATATGACGTATTTCCCGGAGGAACGGGGCCCTTACAACTTCGACGTGCCCGGCGGATACCCCGGCGTGTCCAGCGGCGTCCGGTTTATTGGGGATTCTGTTGTCCTGCGCGAACCCGAAACCCGCTGGGCAGGGATCATGCGGGCTCTGAACAGCAACGATTTCCAAAGCACAAATACGGAATTCCTGGAGTTCTGGATGCTCAGCCCGTTCCTCGACCAGGCGGACGCCAAAAACCCCAATCCCGAGTTCCAGGGACAACAGGGGGATCTGTACATCAACCTCGGGAACATTTCCGAAGATATTCTCCGGGATTCCCGGAAGTTCTTCGAAAACGGCCTTCCCGGGCCAATCAACCCCGATCGCCGCGTGGACACCACGTCCTGGTCGGTGGTCCCTATTGCCCAGCAAATTACCCAGGCTTTTGACAACGACGAAGAAACCCGCCGTCGCCAGGACGTAGGCCTCGACGGCCTCAGCGATGAGGGCGAGCGAACCAAGTTTGCCCCCTTCCTTAATGCGGTCCGGACAGCCAACCCTGTCGCCGCTGACCGCCTGGCCAATGACCCCTCCAACGACAACTTCCGCTATTACGGCGACAGTGGGTTCTCCTCTTCCGACGGCATCATCAACCGGTACCGGTTTTTCACCAACCCCGAAGGCAACTCCAGGTCTAACACCGGAAGCAACGAACTAAACTCAGCCACCAATATCCCGGATGCGGAAGACCTCAACCGGGACAACACCCTAAACGAAACTGAAAACTATTTTCAATACAAGATCCCTCTCAGGGCAAACCCCGTTAACCCCAGAGAGATCGACATTAACCGGACCCCCTTCGTCACCGACCGGATCGAAGCAGCTAACGGGCGCATCTGGTACCGCTTCCGAATCCCTCTCGACGGGCCCAATAAAGTAGCGGTTGGCGGTATCCGCGACTTTCGATCCATTCGCTTTATCCGGATGTACATGCAGGGCTTTCAAAAGCAGACCACGCTGCGCTTTGCCCGCCTTGAGTTTGTCCGCAACCAATGGCGCCGGTTTACCCAGGATCTTTCTCCAGACAACCCTATCCCCTGCGACGCCCAAACCCAGTTTGACGTGGACGCGGTCAACATCGAAGAAAACAGCAACCGCAGGCCTTTTAATTACGTGTTGCCGGAGGGTATCCAGCGCGAATTATCTCTGGGCGTGTTCAACACCCAACAAAACGAGCAGTCCCTGACCATGACCATGAGAGGGTTGTGCGATGGCGAAGAAAAAGCGGTTTTCAAACGCCTCGACCTCGACTTCCGGGTCTACGAACGCCTCAAGATGTTTGTACACGGCGAAGCGCTGGACCAGCTCCAGATCCGCGATGGCGACCTGAGCGTGTTCATCCGCCTGGGGAGCGATTTTAAAGAAAATTATTACGAATACGAAATTCCGCTCGTGATGTCGGACCCCGACCGCCTCCCTGCGGATAACCGGTCGGTAGAGTATAAACAAGAAGTGTGGCGGCCGGAAAACGAGTTCGACTTCGCCTTGAAACTGCTCAAAGACATCAAAGAACAACGCAATCAGCTTGGCGTCCCGGTTACGGACGAATACGTACAGGAACTTCCGGATCTGGGGCTGCCGGGATTCCCCCACCGCGTCAAAGTCCGGGGAAATCCCAACCTGGGGCTGACTAAAATTGCCATGATCGGGGTAAGAAACCCAACGGGCGGGCAGGCGTTGCCGTTAAACACAGAGGTGTGGCTCAACGAATTACGCCTCACCGGACTGGATGAACGCGGCGGAAGCGCCGCCATTGCCCGGCTCGACATGCAGCTCGCCGATTTGGGGAATATCACCCTGGCCGGAAACTACAGCAGCATCGGATTTGGCGCCATCGACCAGAAGGTGGCTCAGCGCAGCCGGGAGGAGATCATGGGCTACGATGTGTCCGCCTCTATGGAGCTCGGAAAATTCCTCCCGGAGAATTGGGGTATCCGTCTTCCTTTCTATGCCCAACAGTCCAATATCGTGCGGACGCCGGAGTTTGATCCTTACGATTTGGACGTCGTGCTCCGCGAAAAAATCAATAACACCAGCGGCGCCGAACGCGACTCCATTCAGAACACCACTCAGGAAGTGTCGAAACTGTCGAGTTATACTTTCACCAATGTTCGCAAAGAGCGTACTGGAGGAGGGGGAAACAGCAAGCCTCACCCCTGGGATATCGAGAACTTTTCCGTCAGCTACGCCTTTTCCAAGGCAGAACGCCGCGACCCGCTGATCGAACTCGACGAGCTCACCCGGCGAACCGGAGGGCTTGACTACAACTTCAGCAGGCAAACCAAATTCATCGAGCCGTTGAAAGGGCTGAACGGCGAGTTGCTGAAGATCTTTAAAGAGATCAACATCAACCCACTTCCCAATTCGTTCAGTTTTCGCACCCAGCTCGACCGGCAATTCAACCGCACCCGGTTTCGCTTTACAGGCCTCGAAGAGCGCTTCAACACCTTCTACAACAAGCGTTTCACCTGGGACAGGGATTACAACCTGCAGTGGGACCTGACGAAGTCTTTCAAAATCACGTTTACGGCCTTGAACAACGGCGTTGTAGACGAGCCCGACGAGATCGCCCTTATCGACGATCCCACTATTGAGGATGTAGAAAAAGCCCGCCGGGACAGCATCTGGCAGAACATAAAGGACTTTGGCCGTACCAAAAACTACCGGCACACCCTGCTTGCCAGCTACAACCTGCCGATTCGATTGCTCCCGTTTATGGATTGGGTGCAGGCCAGGGCCCAGTACCAGGCGGAATACGGGTGGAACGCAGCTGCCCTGAATACTGACAGCCTGGGAAATATCATTCAAAACACGCAGAACATCCAGTTTACTGCCGATTTGAATTTCGAGGGGCTATACAACAAGATTCCCTTCCTTCAAAAGATCAACAGGGGCGGAGCGCCGGCGCCGGGAGGGCGCGTGCCGAGACAAGGAGCGGAGAACCAGGAAAAGGAAAAAGCCGAAGGGGAGATTAGCCCCATCTTGCGCGGACTGATTCGCCCCCTTATGCTTGTGCGCAAAGCCCGTTTCAACTACTCCACTAAAGCGAATACGGTGGTTCCCGGGTTTTTGCCCCAAGCCCGAATGCTGGGTATGGGCGACAAACTTAGCGCTCCGGGCTGGGACTTCGTTGGGGGATGGCAACCACGCATTCGCACCCTGGAACCAGATCAATATTTCGGAAGGAACGACTGGCTGGCTCAGGCAGCCAGCCAGGGATGGATCAGTTCCAATGTGTTTCTAAACCAAGAAGTTACCCAGAATTACTCCGAAGATTACGACGGCCGGCTGACGCTGGAGCCCTTCCGCGATTTTCGCATAGAAATTGAAGCCAACCGGAGCTACGTGGAAAACCACGCTCAGTATTTCAAAGACACCCTTTTTGATAATACCGCCGATTTTGTGCATGCAATCCCCAAAGACCTGGGGTCAATGACAGTGAGCTACGGAGCGCTGCCTACTCTGTTCCAGGACAGCCGCGACGAGATTACTGCCCTTTTCCGTCAATTCGAAGCCAACCGTCTGATCATTTCTCAACGGCTGGGGCAAGGTGAACACCTGGATACCACCCTTGCCAAGTCAGGATATACCTACGGATACGGGCGCACCCAGCAGGATGTGCTGATTCCGGCTTTTATCGCCGCCTACACAGGGGAGGATCCCGCTGCCGTCGATCTGGACGTTTTTGACATTCTCCCCAAAGTAAACTGGCGCCTGAACTACAACGGGTTGTCCCGAATCAAACTGTTCAGCGAATTGTTCCAGAACTTCAGCCTCACTCACGGATATAAATCTACCCTGACGATCAACCGGTTCAATACCGGCCTGGACTACCTGCGCACTTTCGACAACGGGGCGCTCAACGAACTCAACGGCAACTTTTACGCCCGCCTGGAGGTACCAGAGATTGTTATCCAGGAAGGATTCAGTCCGTTGGTGGCTATTCAGGCTACGTTGAAAAACGGCATGTCGTTTAATTTGGATTACAAACGCACCCGTACCCTAGCCCTCAGCCTCGTCAGCAACCAGTTGGCAGAGACGCGCAACAAGGAAATCGTTATCGGTTTTGGGTATTTGGTCCGCAACCTCAACATTCCGTTCCTGACAGGGAAAAAAGGCGCCAGACCCGCCCGCGGACAGCGCGTCCCCGGAATCGGAAACACCAATGCCGGCACCACCGGGCCTGCTCAATCGGTTGGGCAAGGCAACGATCTGGACATCAGCTTTAACTTCCGCCTTACCGATGATGTCACCTACAACCACTTACTCGACCAGGGCGTGATTGAGCCGACCAGGGGAACGTACCTGCTCAGCATTTCCCCATCGGCGGAGTACCGGCTCAACCAACGCCTGTCGCTGCGCTTGTTCTTTGATTACCGACGCACCGAACCCAAAACTTCTGCCGGGTTTCCCCGGACGGATGCTTCCGGAGGAATTGTCGTCCGATTTAGTTTATAACCCGGTTAAATCTCTGTTAAAGTACCCCGCAGCAAACGGAGAAAGCCTAATTTTGTTAAAATCAGGGGCTTTCCCATAGGAAATTTTAATCTAGTTGCAAAACGGCGGTTATCAGCCGGGGTATCAATGAAAAAAAATGCGATTTGGATCATCATTGCGCTCATGAGCGCGGCGGTTATGGGGGTTGTTTGGCTTCAGATGGACCTCATCCGCATGTCGATCCGCGTCAATGAAGAGCGCTTTGACAAGAACGTATACAGCGTACTGAACAAGGTGGTGGAGCAGCTTAAAGAAGAAGAAGCCCGGGAAGAGCTCTTTTCTTCTTTAAGCCTCAACGGGTTTATCACCAAGTACGTCCAGCAGGAACGCTTCTCCAATGGACAGCGGGAAGGGCAGGCAGTTGGCGCCTCGGCAACGATTTCCGGGAACCAACTGCTCAACGAATTGATGCAAGACCCCAAAGTTTACGCCCTATATGGCCTTACGCTTGGCGACCGTCCACTGGAAGAAAGGATCAAGCCCGGTCTCCTGAAGCAAATCCTCGAACAAGCCTTCCTCAACCAGGGAATGGACCCCCAATCCCCGAAATACGCGTTCCATTATGGCATTTACTCCCATGCACGAAAGAGCTTTGTCATTGTAAACGGGCACTATGTCGTCACTGAAAATCCTTCCCAGCCAGATCCAATACCTGGGCTTCACCCCAAAAACCTGTACAACCCCGACTACTCCGTAGCCGTATTCCCCAACGAAAAGCCTCCGGTTGGCGAACTCAGGATCTTCTTCCCCAACCGGACCAATATCGTGTGGAGCTCGCTATGGCAGAACTTCTTCGGGTCTATTTTTTTCACTTCCATCATTCTGTTTTGCTTCGGTTACACGCTCTATGTCATTTTCAGGCAAAAACAGTTGTCGGAAATGAAGAATGATTTCATCAACAACATGACCCACGAGTTCAAAACCCCGATAGCGACAATCTCTCTGGCAGCAGACTCCATCTCCAGCCCAATTATCGTAGGCCAGGCGGATAAGGTCAAACGCTTTGCCAACATAATAAAACAGGAAAATAATCGTATGAATAATCAGGTGGAGAAAGTTCTGCAAATGGCGCTGATCGACAAGAAGGACTTCTCCCTGAAATTGGCCCCCGTTAACCTGCATGAAGTGATCCAGGCTGCCGTGGAGAACATCAACCTGCAGGTTGAAAAGAAAGACGGAATGGTCAAAGCGGTTTTGGGCGCCGAAAATCCGGTAATAGAAGGAGATTTGACGCATATCTCCAGCATCATACACAACTTGCTGGACAATGCCAATAAGTATTCTCCGGAAAGACCAGAGATCAGCATACATACCCGGAATGTTTCCGGCGGAGTAGAGGTAGTAGTCGAGGATAAAGGCATAGGTATGAGCAAAGCCGCCCTGAAGCATATCTTCGACAAATTTTACCGGGTTTCAACCGGTAACCTCCACGACGTGAAAGGGTTTGGCCTGGGGTTGAGTTACGTCAAGGCCATGATGAACGCCCACAAGGGACAGATCGATGTGCGTTCCGAACCCGGTAAAGGAAGTAGTTTTATCCTGCGCTTTCCTTTTCGGGTTCAGGATGCCTGATGCTCTGCCTTTTTCTTCAAACTGAAAAAGATGCGCAATATGGAAAACCACCGAATTTTACTTGTTGAAGACGATCAGAACTTTGGCGACGTGCTCCGGTCTTATCTGGAAATGCATGACTATGCAGTGACCCTGGCCAAAGACGGGCTCGAAGGCCTGGAGAACTACCGCAAAGGCAATTTCGACCTGTGCATCTTTGACGTTATGATGCCTAAAATGGATGGGTTTATGCTGGCAAAGGAAATCAGGACCCAGGATGAGGAAATGCCAATTATCTTCCTTACCGCTAAAGCCATGAAAGAGGATGTCCTGGAAGGATTCCGAATTGGCGCCGATGATTACATTACAAAACCCTTTCTTTCTGAAGAACTTCTCGCCCGGATTCAGGCTATTTTAAAACGAAGTCAGAAAGCCGACGTCCGCGAAGAAGAAAAAGAATTTATCATTGGAAAATACCATTTTAATTTTCCATTAAGAATTCTTACTTTTGACCCCGGAGGAAGCCAGGAAGCCAAAAGCAAGCTCTCTCCCAAGGAAGCGCAGCTGTTGCGCCTCTTTGCTATTCATATGAACGACATTCTCCCAAGATCGGAGGCCCTGACCAAGATCTGGAGCGAAGATAACTACTTCACCGCGCGTTCGATGGATGTGTTCGTTACCAAACTGAGAAAGTACCTCATTTTGGATGAAAACATCGAAATCGTAAATATTCACGGCAATGGATTCCAATTGCTCGTGAAGGCTGGTGAAGAAGCATGATATAGTTTTTGGGATTATGATTATGGCTGGGTAATGCTTTGCGTTCGCCCAGCTTTTTTTTTGCCCATAAGCCTGCGCCGTGTACAAACGCTTCATCAAACCGCTGCTGTTTCTCATCCCTCCTGAGAAAGCCCATGCGCTGACTGTTTTTTTGTTGAAAGGCCTATTGGCTCTGCCTGGTATTTCCGGGCTGGCTCGAAGCTATTTCAATATTTCCGACCCAAGGCTGCGCCGGAAGGTTATGGGGATTGAATTTCTCAATCCGGTGGGGCTAGCCGCCGGATTTGACAAAGACGGCAAGCTCTTCCCAGCGATGAGCGCCCTCGGCTTCGGTTTTGTCGAACTGGGTACCGTTACCCCAAGGCCTCAACCGGGAAACCCCAGCCCGAGGCTTTTCCGCCTGCCGGCCGACTGTGCTCTTATCAACCGCATGGGCTTCAACAACGAAGGCGCCGACGTACTCGCCGCAAGGCTTCGAACGGCCTCCATCCCCAAAGGATTGATTCTTGGGGGGAATATCGGAAAGAATAAAACCACCCCCAACGAACAAGCCGTCGATGATTACCTGTACTGCTTTCGCGCATTATTCGACCTGGTGGATTATTTCGTCGTTAATGTCAGTTCCCCCAATACGCCCAATCTCAGGGAGTTGCAGGATAAAGAACCTCTGACCCGCATTCTTTCCACCCTTCAGGAAGAAAACCTGGCGCTCGGCGCCCCGAAGCCGATTCTGCTAAAGATTGCTCCTGATCTTTCCTTTTCTCAATTGGACGATATTCTCGATATCGTGCGCGCTACCGGCATAGCAGGGATTGTAGCAACCAACACCACGATCCAACGAGAAGGATTGCGAACCCCGGCGGCTGTTTGGGAAACTATCGGTCCCGGCGGATTGAGCGGCGCCCCTCTGAAAGACGCTTCCACTACGATCCTGAAATACCTTCGCCAGCACGGACCTCAAGGCATGACCCTCATTGGCGTAGGCGGCATCGCTACCCCGTCGGAGGCTAAGGAAAAAATAGAAGCGGGAGCTGACTTGATCCAGGTCTATACCGGGCTCATCTACGAAGGCCCTTCCATGGTCCGCACGATCAACAGGGCGCTTTTATCCTGATAGCCATGCCTTTTCTCCGGGTCATACCGCCCGGCATTCAACAAAAATCATTAGACTTGTTACGATGGGCTATGGTTTCTCCTGAATCTCTACATCCTTTACATCCTTTACATCCTCTACATCCTTTACATCCTCTACATCCTCTACATCCTCTACATCCCCCACACCGCTATAACCAATCCATCGCCCACCCCGAACACGAAACTGCGTTTGTCCCCTCGGAACAACCCCGGTGGGCCGCTTGGTCATATTAGCTTTTTTTGCTATGGTATCATTTTTGGAGTAATGTATATGAGTCCCCAAAACCTGGGGATATACCGCATTAACGCCTTATTCCAACTGCCGTGATCAAACAAACAAAGCAAAAGATTCTAAAAGACATCAGGTTTTGGCTCCTTCTGTTTTCCCTGAGCCTGCTGATCGGGATGACGATATAAAAGGTTTAGCGCTGCATTTTAAAGCTCAGATCCAGGCTTTTGAAGGAGTGGGTCAGCGCGCCAATTGAGATAAAATCAACGCCTGTTGCAGCAAATTCGCGCAAGGTATTGAGGGTAATGCCTCCGGAAGCTTCCGTTTCAAACCGTTTTCCGGTTATCTTAACGGCTTCCCGCAACGATGCTGGGTTGAAGTTGTCGAACATGATCCGGGTTACTTTCCCCGTATCCAGTACTTCGGCCAACTCCTCCAGGTTGCGCACTTCTACCGTCACGTTTAACGAAAGCCCTTTTGCTTGCTGATAGTCGGCAATGCGTTCGATGGCTTTGCGGATTCCTCCGCATGCATCGATATGGTTGTCTTTGATCATGAACCAATCGTACAAACCGCTGCGGTAGTTTTCACCGCCGCCAATACGGACAGCCCATTTTTCCAAAAACCGGAGCAGGGGAGTCGTTTTGCGGGTATCCAGGATACGGACAGGCAAACCGGCTACTTCGTCGCAGTACTTCCGGGTTTCAGTGGCAATGCCGCTCATGCGCTGCATGGTATTGAGGAGCAGACGTTCAGCCTGGAGCAAAGCCTGGGTATTACCTTCCGCTTCAAACGCGCATTCGCCCGGCTTTACCCGCTCCCCGTCTTCCTGGTACTGGCGGATAATGCAGTCAGGATCCGCAGCAAGAAGAATAGCCTTAGCTACTTCCACCCCAGCCAGTATTCCGTAATCTTTCACCAGCAACCGGGCTGTATTGCGGGCATCCGGCGGGATGCAGGCCAGGGAGGTATGGTCTCCCTGGCCGACATCCTCCTTAAAGCCATCCTCGATGAACCGGGATAGCCATTGGGTTTCCTGTTCGTTCAGCATAGTGAAAAAGAAGCGGGGGTTAATTAAAACATCAAACCCAGTTTCAGGGTCATGGCGCTGATTTTGCCTTTGGAATTTTCGAGCTGGTTGCCGCGGTCGGGGTCAAAGACGGTTCCTTTATCCTCGGTGATATCGGCAAAGCCGATCTGAAAGCCAAGCCCAGCCACCAGGCTCGTCGTTTCAGTCAGGCTATATTCAATTCCTCCTCCCATCCCCCAAGCCAGGTTAAGGCCATTGACATCCCGGCGGATGTCGAATTTATCTGCCTGATCGCCTATGCCTCTTCCTGTGATTGACCCACGGGCTTGGGAACGAAGTCCGATAGTAATGCCCGGCTCCAGGAAATACCGCAAGTAGCCAAACTCTCTGGTACGCATTTTGATCGTTGCCGGGATCTCGACAAATTGAAGGTTGTATTTCAGCTTGACCCCGTCAGGAAGAGTATCCAGACTGGATCCCAGATTGGAATTTTTCCAGTAGTTGCCCCCGTATTCGAATAAGAGGGTGCCGCCATGATTAAAGGCAAAACCAATTCCAGTGGAAAAGGCATAGTTCTCCCTGAAATAATATTCTGCAAGCATCCCGAGTTTCATGCCAAGGTTGGTACCGGAGCGATTGATCCGGGTATCGTTGGTATTCATCCAGGAGAAAGAAGGGCTAAGCTGAAACCCAAACCGGAGGTCTCCCTCCTGAGCTAATCCAAATTGCTGGAAGCTCCAGAAAAAAAAGAGGGCGATTACAATTTTTTTCATGATCGTCGAGTTTTTTGTGTGCATTTTGGAGTTGTTGCCAAAATCGGCCTGCGTTCAAGGAGTCTATTCTCCGGGCAAAGGTGGCAAAAATCGCCAACTCAAAGCCCATCTTTCACAAAAACGAATAAAGACCGCCGGGTTTATTCTCTTTTTTGAAAAATTTGTCCAAAATTAACATTTGATTACCCTATGCGACATAGCAAGCTGTTTCAATACCAGTTTTTGTTTGTGTGCCTGTCTTTGCTGTTTTCCTGCCATGTTCGTGAGCGAGAACCCAAACCAGACGTGAGCGACATCAAAGTGGACGTTCGCATTCGGCGATTCGACCAGGCGCTTTTTGCGCTGGACACAGCAAATATAGGACCCGGACTGGCTCGGTTGGAAGAAGATTACGGAGAATTCGCCAACTTATTTTTTACCCGCATCGTTCCCGCCCAAAACCCCCGAATAGCGGTGGAAGGCCCGGAAGCATACCTGCGTGGGTTCCTCACCCATCCGGAAGTCCGCAAACTCTATGCTGCGTGCCAGGAACAATACGGAAATTTTGCTGAAATGGAAGACGAATTTAACCAGGCTTTCTGCTACCTGAAATTCTACTTCCCCTCCCTGCCCACGCCGGATATTACGACCTATGTGTCGGAGTACACCGTGGGGAGTTTCATCTACGGGGAGCAATCTCTGGCGGTAGGCTTGGATTTTTTTCTTGGAGCAGAATACCCCTATCAAAAGTTCAACCCTGAAAACCCGAATTTCTCCGCCTATCTCACCCGCACCTTCACTCGCGAGCACATGGTCCTAAAAGCATTAATACCTCTGGTTGAAGACCTTAACGGCCAGGTTCCGGGCGACCGACTGCTGGATTTCATCCTCCATACCGGAAAACAACTGTATGTGCTGGACAAACTCCTGCCGGACCTTGCGGATAGCACCCTGCTTGAAATGACGGCAGAACAGGCGGAATGGCTTTCGGACAATGAGCGGGATATTTGGGCTTTTTTCCTTTCGGAGGATTATTTATATTCCAGCGAATGGCAAAAAATCCGGAAATACGTAGAGTACAGTCCCAACTCGCCGGGCATGCCTGCCGAAGCGCCCGGTCGAACCGGAAGCTGGCTGGGGTGGCAAATCATAAAAAGTTTTATGGCCAAACATCCCAAAACCAGTCTTCAGGATTTGCTCCTCCTGAAAGACAGCCAGGCCCTCCTGAACCAATCGGGCTACAAACCGCCCAGACGATAATTCCATGGCTCTATTTTTTTGCCTCAAACTTTAAACCTTTGTACCTTGTTCCATTCTTATTAAGTATAGCGAACAGGCTTCCGGGGTGCGCCCTGGGTTTTGGAATCAAAAACGATTATTTATTATGTCACCCATGTTGTTGTTTCTCTTTGGACAAGGCCCTTGGGAAATCTTCCTGATTTTCTTTGCCATTCTATTGCTGTTTGGAGGCAAAAAAATCCCCGAACTAATGCGCGGTATCGGGAAGGGTATTCGCGAATTTAATGCCGCCCGTTCTTCTATTGAAAATGAAATCAAAGAGGGGATCCGGGAATCCGAGCGCTCCGATCGCAAACAGATCGAGGATAAAGGAGAGTAAGAAGCCGTGGGGCTTCTACCGTTTTCAGGGTACAGATTGCCATATTAAAGCCTGAATCAGGCCTGGTGTGCAGCGCCTTGCAGAAGCATCCATGTGCTGTATCAAATGGTCGGGCGGAAAAGCGAGCGGTTTAAAGGCACAGGCCAGCAAAAGCACAGGCCCGGCAGAAATTTCTGCCGGGCCTGTGCTTTTGCTTATTTTTCTGGTTTGGAAAACCCCTTAGCGGTTTACTTCTTTTTGCCTCCAAAAAGCTTTTGGAGCAGGCTTTTTCCTGCGGATTGCATCAGGTCGTCGACCACGCTGCCGTCTCCATCTTTATCCAGGAAAGAAGTTACCATATTCATCACCGGGTTGGCTTGTTTCTGCTGGGTAACGGTACCTTGAAGCAGATTGGCCAGTCCGCCAATATCCAGGCCGCTCTCGCGCTTTGTTTTGCCCAGGGCGCCCATGATGACCGGGGCAAGTTTGATCATCAGGCTGCCCACCTGGTTTTTATCCATGCCCGAGACCTGGCTTACCATATCCATGACATTCGTTTGGCGGTCGCCAAGGAGGTGATTGACAATACCCGCCCCATTCAGAGCTTTTGGGTTTGCCGCTTCCGACTTTCCGGAAAGCAAGCCCACTACATCGTCAAGTACGCTGCCGTCGTGATCTCTATCCAGCGCGTTGGCCAGCGCGCTGGCGCCTTGCGGATTGGAAGCATTTTTAGCCATTGCGCCCATAAGCGCAGAAATGACGCCGCCCGCCGCATTGCGGGTCTGGTTTACGTCAGCGCCTCCAATTTGCTGGGTCAGGGTTTCCATTAGATTTTCGTTGCCTAGTTGTTGTTCCAAAAGGCTAAAAAGGGGATTCGACATGTTATTATTTTTTAGAAGCAGGTTAAATCTACCATTAGACTTCCTTCCATCCGAAGAGTCACCTAATGATCAATAACTTCCTATTTTTAAAGAACCCGGCCTATCGCTGCTGTTCAATCTGGCCAATTTAATGATCGAGCCCGACTTCAGGTTGCGGTACGAGGTGATTTCGTTTAACTGCCGGACCTGCTGCACGTCAATCCGGAATTTCAGGGAAATATCCATAACGCTTTCCGGTCGTCGGACGAAATACATTACAAAGGCTTTGTCTGATATCAGCTCAAGATCGCTCTTTGTGGCAGATGCCTTCTGGAAAGAGGGGGCGACCTCTTCCGGGATCCGTTGGGGCAGTTCGTCAAAAAGTTCGATCCGTTCCAGTACCAGCGAAGGCAGATCATCCTTGAGTTGATAGATCATCAGCTTTTGCCCCGGAGTTAGCTGTTGCGAGGGCTTCAGCTTGTTCCAAGCCCGGATCTGGTAAACAGAACAATGAAAACGCTGGGCCAGGTCTTCCAGCGTTTCGCCTTCCTGCACGAGGTAGGCCGTGCGCCGGTATTGGGGACTGAGCTGGGCTTGGCTACGACTGATCATAACCGGAGCAGCAATCGCCCCTTTATTTCCTTGAAAATCAGGGCGTTCAGATTCCAGAAAGATGCGAAATTTATCCATCACCCTGGCTGGGAGCGTAAAATAATATCCTTTTTGACTTGCGGGAACCATCCCCTTGGGGAATGCCGGATTCAACTGGGCAATCAGTTCTTCGGGGATACCGGTTACATCTGCCACTTGCTGGAAGGTAACTTCCTGGAAGATGGAAATCGTTTCCGTCATTTGAAGATCCAGTTCCGGCGTCTCGGGTTCGAGGCCGTGGTCTTCAAAATGGCGCACCAAATACGTAGCGGCGATGAATGCAGGAACGTAATTTCTGGTTTCTTTGGGGAGGAAGCTGCGGATCTTCCAGTAACTAGAGCTGCGTCCGCGCTTGACAGCCCGGCTAACCCGGCCGCTGCCGCTGTTATAGGCCGCGATAGCCAGTTCCCAGCTTTCGAATTTGGCGTATAAGTCCTGGAGGTGTTTAACCGCTGCTTCCGTTGATTTATGGGGGTCGCGGCGTTCGTCCACCACTGCATCTACCTGAAGGCCGTATACCCGGCCGGTAGCCGGCATAAATTGCCAAAGTCCCCCTGCGCCTACGCGGGAGGTCGCTTTTGGCTCCAAGGCCGACTCTACGATGGCCAGGTATTTGAGATCAAGAGGGAGCTTGCTTTGCCGGAGATAGTCTTCGAAAATAGGAAAGTAAAGGATCCGGCGGCCGAGGATTTTTTCCGCTTTCTGGCGGTGATTCACCAGATAGGTTCTAAGGTAACTGCGCACCACCACGTCATAACGGGGTTGGGCGACTTCGCTTTCCATGAGTTCGATGCGTTTGATCACTTCCGGCTCATCAAAAGCGGCTGAAGGATCGGCGTTGTTTGCAAAAACAGGAACAGAAAAAAGAAGGAGAAAAAGCGGCAAACAACATCGGTGTGTTATGGACTCCATACCGTTTAGGCGATTGGTCAGGGTGTAAAGATAGAAAAAAATCTTTTCCTTGAACCCTTCTTCTGTTACTCCTTCACAAATTATTCATTATCAATATATTTAAAATAAATTTTTATGCTTATAAAACCCCAATCCAAACTTTTTTCTCCGGCCGCTCCCTGCTCCCTACACCCTAGTCCTTACGCCTTACGCCTTAAGCCTTACGCCCTAAGCACATGCCGCGCCTTGCCCCGGAAGGCCGGGCCAGGGGGTTTTATTCGTTGATAAAAAAGAAAAATTCCTCTTGAAATGATCTTTGATGGCCTATCTTTGCAGGCAATTTCAAACGACAGGGTATCATGCCTAAACATCACTCCATCCAATCCGTGCTCATTATAGGCAGCGGGCCAATTATTATTGGTCAGGCCTGCGAATTCGACTATTCCGGATCCCAGGCTTCACGGTCTTTAAGAGAGGAAGGAATTGAGGTCAGCCTGATCAACTCCAATCCGGCAACCATTATGACCGATCCGGTAACTGCCGACCACATATACTTGCTCCCTCTTACGGTGGAAAGTATTATCCAGATCCTGGAAGAGCGTCATATCGATGCCGTTCTTCCGACGATGGGAGGGCAAACTGCGCTCAACCTGGCTATTGAGGCTGGAAAAATGGGGGTTTGGGAAAAGTATAACGTCAGGTTGATCGGAGTTGATCTGGACGCGATCGAGCTGACCGAAAACCGGGAAGCGTTCCGCCAGCATATGATCGATATCGGGCTTAAGGTTGCCCCTTCCCAGATCGCCAACTCCTTCCTCGAAGGCAAAGAAGCCGCGCAAAAGATTGGATTTCCGCTTGTGATCAGGCCTTCCTACACACTTGGCGGAACGGGGGGCGCTTTTGTTCATCTGGAAGAAGAATACGACGCAGCCCTCCGCCGGGGCCTTGCCGCTTCTCCAACGCACGAGGTACTCGTAGAAAAAGCGGTGTTGGGATGGAAAGAATTCGAGTTGGAACTCCTTCGCGACGCCAACGACAACGTGGTCATCATTTGCGTAGTGGAGAATCTGGACCCCATGGGCATCCACACCGGAGACAGTATCACCGTTGCCCCGGCCATGACTCTTTCCGACACCGCCTACCAGCGGATGCGCAACGAAGCGATCACGGCCATGCGTTCGCTCGGCAACTTTTCCGGCGGCTGCAATATTCAGTTTGCCCAGGAACCAGAAACCGAAGAGCTGATCGTAATTGAGATCAATCCAAGGGTGTCTCGTTCGTCTGCCCTGGCGAGCAAAGCCACCGGATACCCCATCGCGAAAATTGCAGCCAAACTGGCGATTGGGTTTACGCTCGACGAACTCAAGAACCAAATCACCAAAACGACCTCTGCATTCTTCGAGCCAACATTGGATTACGTGATCGTTAAAATGCCCCGTTGGAATTTCGACAAATTCCCGGGCTCCGACCACAACCTCGGCCTTCAGATGAAGTCGGTCGGCGAAGTCATGGCTATTGGGCGAAACTTCCTGGAGGCCATGCAAAAAGCTTGCCAGTCGCAGGAAAACGGGCGCAAAGGGCTGGGCGCCGACATGAAAGAGTGGGTCCGCACTGAGGACGTACTCACCCGCCTGGAAAAAGCCAGCGACGACCGGATTTTCCGGGTAAAAGACGCCCTCCGGCTCGGCGTGCCGGTAAAGAGCGTACATAACCTCACGAAAATAGATCCCTGGTTCCTCAAGCAGATCAAACGGCTCGTCAAGTTGGAAAAACAGCTGATACGCTTAAACCTGCCCGAAGATATTTCCGAACCGTTGTTCAGAGAGCTCAAAGAAGTGGGATACTCCGACGCCCAAATTGCCTGGCTGCTGCGGGTTAAAGAAGAGGAGGTGACGCGGCGGCGCAAAGCCCTTGGAATCCGCCGGACCTATAAAATGGTAGACACCTGCGCTGCGGAGTTCGAAGCCCAAACGCCTTATTACTACTCCACCTTTGACGCAGAGAACGAAAGCAAACCTGCTTCCGACAAGAAAAAAGTCATTGTCCTGGGGTCGGGCCCCAACCGCATCGGGCAGGGGATTGAGTTCGATTATTGCTGCGTCCATGGCCTTCTTGCGCTGAAGGAAATGGGCTACGAATCGATCATGGTCAACTGTAACCCGGAAACGGTTTCCACTGACTTTGACATTGCAGACAAACTATATTTCGAGCCGGTTTTCTGGGAACACCTGGAAGAAATCCTCGAGTTGGAAAAGCCCGAGGGCGTCATCGTGCAACTCGGCGGCCAAACCGCCCTTAAACTTGCCGAAACGCTCTACAAAAAAGGCATTCCCATCATCGGCACTTCCTACCCTGATATGGACCTTGCCGAAGACCGGGGCGCCTTTTCCAATCTCCTGAAGACCCTGGACATCCCCTATCCTAATTACGGCGTAGCAGACGATGTCGACGAAGCCATCCAGATTGCCAACGAAGTGGGGTATCCCGTTTTGGTCCGCCCTTCTTATGTGCTTGGAGGGCAAGGCATGCGCATTGTCATCAACGATCAGGAATTGGAGCGCCATGTGCTCATGATCTTCAAGCACATGCCTGAAAACCGGGTACTGATCGACCACTTCCTCGACCGGGCCAAGGAAGCGGAAATCGATGCCATTTTTGACGGAGAACAGATCCATATCATGGGAATCATGGAACATATCGAGCCCGCAGGAATTCATTCAGGCGACAGCTCCGCCGTGCTTCCTACGTACAGCCTTTCCGTAGATGCGGTCAACACCATGGTGGAATATACTGAAAAACTGGCCCGTGCATTGAACATCAGGGGACTTCTGAACGTCCAGTTTGCGATTAAAGACAACAAAGTCTATGTAATTGAAGCCAATCCGAGGGCTTCCCGCACCACTCCTTTCATTGCCAAGGCCTACAAAGTTCCCTATCTGCAAATTGCCACCAAGGTGATGCTTGGTACGCACAAGCTCCGGGATTTTGACATTAAGCCCCAGCCAAGCGGATTTGCGATCAAGGTGCCGGTCTTTTCCTTTGAAAAATTCCCAAACGTCGACAAAAACCTTGGGCCGGAAATGAAATCCACAGGGGAAGAAATTCGTTTTATCCGCGACCTGAGTGACCCGTTCTTCCGGGAACTAGACCGGCAGCGGAATATGTACCTTACCCGGTAGGTTTTTTGCTGCATGGTTTGGTTATTCTTTTAATCCAGCAACACCCAGCACAAACGTTTTCGATGGGGAAAAACTTTGCCTTTGCTTTTTTCCTGGCTATTCTAGCCAACGCCTGTAGCCCCGGCTACCTGATCAAAGAAACCCGCGAGCTCGAAGGGGAAACCTGGGGCTATGCCGATAGCCTTTCCTTCCAGGCAGCAATCCGGGATACTGTTCAGCTTTACGATATTTCCCTTGTGGTAAAACACCGAACCAACTACAGTTTTCAAAACCTGTATCTACGCATCCATACTTCATTTCCAGATGGAAAAGAGCTTACCCAGGTATTGTCGCTTGAGTTAGCCAACAAAGCCGGGCAATGGCAGGGATCCTGCAGAGGAGATTATTGCACCCTGGAAGTCCCTATTCAGCTGAATGCTTTTTTCAACCAAACTGGCGTGCACACCTTCACCTTGGAGCAGTATATGCGCGCCGACGATCTGCCCGGAATCGCCGCCCTGGGAATACGAATAAAAGAAACGGGCGCCAGAAAATGATCCTGGCGCCCGTAATCCTTTGTTCCATAACGCAAATTCCAGCTTATTTCATCCGGAAATAGTCTTTCATCTTCTCAAAGAATGTCTTTTCCGATGCCCCGGGCTGCGGTTGAAAATTGGGAAGAGTACGGATTTTTTCCAGGAGGTCTTTCTCTTCTGGCGTGACCTTTTTGGGCGTCCAGATATTCACGTGGATGAGCTGGTCTCCCCGAAGGTAACTTTGAATAGCAGGAAGCCCTTTTTCCCGGAGGCGCAATATCTTTCCTGCCTGGGTACCGGGAGGTATCTTGATTTTTACCTTTCCTTCCAGGGTAGGCACATCAGCGGAAGTCCCCAAAGCGGCGTCGGCAAAGTTCAGGTATAATTCATACACTACGTTTTGCCCATCCCGTTGAAGGAATTCATGGGGTTTTTCTTCAATTGTGATCAGAAGATCGCCGGGAGGGCCGCCTTTTTGACCGGCGTTGCCCTTATTGCGAAGGCTGAGCTGCATCCCTTCCTCTACGCCTGCAGGGATTTCAATCTCCAGGGTTTCTTCTCCCTGGACGTGCCCTTCACCGCGGCATTTTGAGCAGTTGGACGTAATAGTTTGCCCGCTTCCGTCGCAGGTGGGACAAGTGATCGTAGTTTGCATTTGCCCCAGGAAGGTGGAGCGAACCTGGCGAACGTATCCGGCGCCGTTGCAGGTGGCGCAGGTGCGCACCGAACTGCGGTCTTTAGCCCCTGACCCCCCACATTCATCGCAGGTAACCGATTTTTTAACTTTTATTTTCTTGGTGACGCCAGTCGAGATTTCTTCCAGGGTCAGAGAAACCTTGATGCGCAGATTGGCCCCTTTCCTCCCACGTCCGCGCTGGCGTTGAGCCGAACCGCCAAAGAAAGACCCAAACCCGGAATCTCCAAAGATATCTCCAAACTGGGCGAAAATATCCTCCATGGTCATACCTGCTCCGCCTCCGGAAAAGCCGCCGCTCATGTCGCCAGCATGGCCGTACCGGTCGTAGCGGGCACGCTTATCCTGGTCGCTGAGCACTTCATAGGCTTCGGCAGCTTCCTTGAATTTCTCCTCGGCTGCTTTATCCCCCGGGTTTTTGTCCGGGTGAAATTGTACCGCCTTTTCGCGATACGCTTTTTTAATGGCAGATTGATCGGCATCCCGGCCAACGCCAAGGACTTCGTAATAGTCTCTTTTTGACATATATGATAGCTTGGTAAGCGAGCAAATTACTTGCCTACGACGACTTTCGCGTGGCGGATAATTTTATCCCCCAATTTATACCCCTTTTGTATTGTATCAACGATCTTTCCTTTCAAATCTTCCGTCTGAGCAGGAATTTCCGTGATCGCCTCATGGAGCTCAGGGTCAAAAACCTGATCTACGGTGACCATTTCTTCCAATCCAAGGCCTTTCATGGTACTGGCCAGTTTGTGGTAAACCAAAAGCACCCCTTCACTCATCTTTTCCGTACTTCCCTCTTTTTCCGAATTCTGGCGGGCCCTGTCAAAATCATCCAGAACCGGTAGCAATGCAGCGATGGTATCCTGAGCAGCCGTCCGAAGCAACTCCAGTTTTTCTTTTAACGCCCGCCTCTTAAAATTTTCAAAATCAGCGTATACGCGAAGATATTTGTCTTTCAACTCTTCGTGGTCTTTAACCAGCTTTTCAAACGATGGGTTTGTCACCGGTTTTTCCTCTGTTCCTTCAGTAGAGGCCGACGCTTGGTTTTCCTGTTCCTCTCCCTTGGTTTCCATGTTTGGCTTTTCTTCTTCCGTCACCTTTGATCTTTTTTGGGTTAGCATTCTTTTTTTCATGTTGCAGCAATTTTTTTGCCAGAACAAAATATGCGCCACTTTGTCAGAAAAAATGGATTGAAGCCTGCCAGAGATAGCTATTCAAAGCTTGTTTTCTTGCCCAGAAAGTCTTCTATTTCTGCCGGGTCCGGATTTACCCTGATGATTAGCCCTTTAGGGTTAAGCAAGAAGGAAGTTGGCAACTGGCGCACCTTATACGCCTGGGCTAACGGGCCGGAAAAGAATCTCAGGCTTTTACTTTCGTCCAGAATATGGCGCTTCCAAATCAGGCCGTCTTGTTCGATTGCAGCCATCCAATTATCCTGGTTCCGCTCCACGGCTATGCTAACGATCTCAAAACCTGCGGCATCGGTTAAGGGGCGGTTGCCGAACCTCAGGTACAATTCCCTTAGGTCCGCATTCTGTACCCTGCAAGGTCCGCACCAACTTCCCCAAAAGTCAAGGAGCACGTATTTTCCGTGGAGGCTGGACAGGCGAAACGGGCTCCCGTCCAATAATTCCGCTTCAATCTCTGGAGGTCTTTCGCCTTGGATAAACCGGGGTTGAAAATAGAAATACTTTCCTGCCACAAGACCACCTAATCCCAAGGCCAAAACCAGGGTTAACGTTGGAAATGAGATTTTCATGCGTTTAGTGAATTTTCTGTCTATTCAAGAAGCAAACGAAACCAGAGTGCGAATTGTTGATTAATTTTGGCAATGGAATAAATTCCCTTGCTTTTTCATGAAAACAATCGACCCTCAATCTATCCCCCACCAGGAGTTGCACCAGGTTCTCGTTAGCGCGGTTGCACCCAGGCCTATCGCATTTGTGAGTTCAATCGATGAAGAAGGAAGGCCCAATCTGGCGCCCTATAGTTTTTTCAACGTATTTAGTTCCAATCCTCCCATTCTGGTTTTCTCCAGCAACCGGAAAGGGACTACCAACACCACCAAAGATACGCTGCACAACGTAGAAGCTGTTCGGGAAGTGGTCGTGAATGTAGTCCCCTATGCAATTGTATGGCAGATGGCTGTAGCCAGCATTGAATATCCCAAGGAGGTGGATGAGTTTGTCAAATCCGGGCTAACCCCCCTGGCTTCGGAATTGGTCCGCCCCTTCCGGGTGAAGGAGTCCCCGGTACAAATGGAATGCAACGTACTGCAGATCATGCCCCTTGGCGACAAAGGAGGGGCGGGCAACCTGGTTATCTGCGAAATCGTACGCATCCATATTGATGAGAACGTTCTGGATTCGAACGGAAAGATCGATCCCCACCGCATCGACCTGATGGGGCGCATGGGCAGGGCATTTTATGCCCGAGCCAGTGGCGAAGCGGTATACTCCATCGCTCAACCTTTTCTTCCTTTGGGAATTGGTTTTGACCAACTCCCCCCATCCGCCCGAAACAGCAACGTGCTTACAGGAAACAATCTGGGGCAGTTGGCAGGAAGGCCGGAGGTTCCCGCCACGGAACAACTTGAAGCACTTCGCATGGAAAAGCGGATCAGGGAAATCTTATCGGGAAAAAACACTGTGGAGCAATTGCACCAGGAAGCGCAGCTTGAACTGGAAAAAAACCAAGCAGACCGCGCCCTCGGTTTGGTTTGGCTGGCAGAGCAAGTCCTGGTTTAAGCCGGGGAGCCAAAATCAATCTCCGTATTATCCCCAATATTCAGACTTTGCCGCATCCCGGTAATGGACGCGTCATTGCCCACCACGGATTTTTGCAAAATAACTTCTTTTATCGAAGCAAAATTTCCGATGATGGAATCCTTAACAATAGAGTAGCTGATCTGGACGTTATCCCCGATCGTCACATGGGGGCCTATTATGGAGTTTGTGATCTCGCATTGACTGCCTATGCTCACCGGATGAATGATGATCGAGTTATCAAAAGGAGGAAGATTGGAAGACGCATAGCCTTCCCGGTCAAGTAACAGGGCATTGGCCTCCAGAAGCACCTCCTTTTTCCCGCAATTGAACCAGTTATCGACTTCGACCGTACTGAATTCTACCTTCTTCTCAATCATCCGCATCAGTGCATCCGTCAAAGGAAATTCCCCTTCGCTGCGTATGTTGTTCGCGACGTTAAACTCCAGCGATTCAATTAGAATGGAAACTTCCTTAATCCGGTAAAACCCTACCATAGCCAGGTTTGACTTGGGAATCCTGGGTTTTTCAATTACTTTGGACACCAAACCGCCGTCGCCAAATTCTACCACCCCGTATTCTCTTGGGTCCTGAACTTTTTTCACCCCAAGGCAGGAGGTTGGCTCCTTAAGAACCCGCTCAAAATCCATGTCGATAATGGCATCCCCGAAAAAGATCATAAGTTCTTCCGCGTCCCGGAAATACTCCCGTGCGATATAAAGCGCATGAGCCGATCCAAGCCGCTCCTCCTGCTGGACGAACTCTTTTTGGATTTCAGGATATGCGTGCTCAACATAGTCCCTGATTTTTTCCCCCAGGTAACCGATGACAAAAACAAATTCCCGGATACCAATCCCGATGAGCTGGTCTATAATAAAGGAAAGGATGGGCTTTCCGGCCACCGGGATTAAGGGCTTGGGCTGAGTATACGTCAAAGGGCGCAAGCGAATGCCCGCCCCTGCAACCGGAATTACCGCCTTCATAACAGCACGCATTTGAGTACTTTCGAAAGATAGGGCAAACGCCGGACGCGTACAAGTTCTTAGACCATGATCTGTAAATCCGGGTCAAAGGGATTTTGAGCGAACGGAAGAATGTCGATTTGCAGATTTCTGCTCTGCACTTCCCGGTTAGCAGTTTCCCGAATAGAGGACACCAGATGAGTCTGATCGGTTTCCAGTTCCATCCAACAGATCATGGACACGCGCAAGTCCAGTAATCTTTTTGCAACGGTCCAAAAATACCACTCTGGAGCGGCCTGCTTTACCCAGGGAAGCAAGGGATGGGCAAGGCGGTAACCCAACCGGGTCCGGAAATAGCGGTGGATAAGGTCAATGGCATGCAGGGTATCCAGCATTTTTGATGCCAGCGACATGCCGATGTATTCAGGGGCGGCCAGCCGTTGAGCGATTTGCCTGTTGCGGCGGCCAGCCGGATCGGGGAGGTAATTTTTCACCTCTATTAAAACAAGATGATCACCATTGTGAATGCCCAGGAAGTCTACGCCTTTGAGTCCCGCTCCGCTTAGACCCTTAAAATAAGTATGCTTATCATAAGGACGGACCAGCCAGTTTTGGTTAAAGACGAACGACACCCCGCTCTCCTGAAAAACAGCCGGCTTAGTCGCCACTGGAAAGAGCTGCAGCGCCGCCTACGATCTCCAGAATTTCCTTGGTGATGGATTCCTGGCGCGCTTTATTGTAGCTGATACGCAGGTCGCGCAGGATTTCGCTGGCGTTGTCCGAAGCTTTATCCATGGCCGTCATGCGGGCGCCGTGCTCCGAAGCATGGGTGTCGAGATTGAATTTGAAAAACTGGGTCTTCAGGATGCTTGGGATCAGGTACTCCAGCAAAGTGGCCATATCGGGTTCAAAGAGGTAATTGGCGCGGACAGAAGCCCCTTTCTTCTGGCCATCGGTCTGGATCGGCGCCACCGGCAGGAATTGCTCGGTTTTTGCGTATTGAACGGCCGCGTTTTTAAACTGGCCGTAGGCGACTTCAATGTGGTCGTATTCTTTTTTCTCAAAAGCAATCATCAGCCGTTCTGCGACCTGGGAAACGTGCTCGAAGCTCAGGTCGCTGAACAGGTGCACGTAATCGGAGATGATGTTGCAATCAGGATATCGTTTCCGGAAAAACTCATTCCCTCTTTTTCCGATACACAGGATGTCCAGCTTGCCATTAGCGCGCACAGCGGCAAACTTTTCCTGAATTGCGGCTACAGCGGCTTTTTGTACGTTGGAATTAAAGGCGCCACAAAGCCCGCGGTTGGATGTTATTATCACCAGGCAAGCTCGCTCCATGGGGCGTACCTGCCCATAAACCGAAGAGGCTTCTCCTTCCAGATTTGAAAGGATGTTGCGCAGCATGTGGTTTTGTTTTTCCGCATACGGGCGCATCTGCAGGATCGCCTGCTGAGCCCGGCGCAACTTAGCCGCCGAGACCATTTTCATTGCTTTGGTGATCTGCTGGGTATTTACCACCGAGCGGATGCGTTCGCGTACCTCTTTTAAATTACTTGCCATTGGAATATGAAGATAAAAGCGGTGTTGCCGTGCCCGGCTTGCCCTGTGTCCGGCAACACCTCATGGACCAATTTGACTATTTTTTATAGGTTCCCGACAACTCTGCTGCCAGAGTGCGAATCTGGTCGGTGTCTTCTTTGTCCAGTTTTCCGGCTTTGAAGTTTTCCAACACTTGAGGGAAACGATGTTCCAGCGTCGTGAGGAAAGCGTGTTCAAAATCGTGTACCCGGTTAACGGGAATATCCTTGAGCAAGCCGCTTGTCCCCAGGAAGATGATGGCAACCTGTTTCTCTACGGAAACGGGAGAATATTGTGGCTGTTTGAGGATTTCCACGTTGCGCTTGCCTTTTTCAAGGACAGCCAGCGTAGCGGCATCCAGGTCGGAACCGAACTTGGAGAATGCTTCCAGTTCGCGGTATTGCGCCTGGTCCAGTTTAAGGGTACCCGCCACTTTTTTCATGGACTTGATCTGGGCGTTCCCACCTACCCGGGACACCGATATCCCTACGTTGATTGCGGGGCGGATACCGGCATTGAAGAGGTTGGATTCCAGGAAGATCTGCCCGTCGGTAATAGAAATGACGTTGGTGGGGATATAGGCGGAAACGTCGCCTGCCTGCGTTTCAATGATCGGCAGAGCGGTTAGCGAACCGCCCCCTTTGATCAGAGGCTGGCCTTTTTCATCCCGCGCTTCTTTAAGGGAAGCCGGGAGGTCGTTCATGTTGCGGGCAATATCATCGTTGGAAATGATCTTTGCAGCGCGCTCCAGCAAACGGGAGTGGAGGTAGAACACGTCGCCCGGATAGGCTTCGCGGCCGGGAGGGCGGCGAAGCAGGAGGGAAACCTCGCGGTAAGCGACTGCCTGCTTGGAAAGATCGTCGTAAACGATGAGCGCGGGACGGCCGGAATCGCGGAAGAATTCGCCAATGGCCGCTCCGGCAAATGGGGCGAAGAATTGCAACGGCGCCGGGTCGGAAGCCGAAGCAGATACAATGACGGTGTAATCCATGGCGCCATATTCCTGGAGTATACGCGCCACCTGAGCCGTTGTAGAAGCCTTTTGCCCCACGGAAACATAGATACAATAAACGGGTTTGCCCGCTTCAAAAAATTCGCGCTGGTTGATAATGGTATCGATCGCAATGGCGGTCTTACCGGTTTGGCGGTCGCCGATGATCAACTCGCGCTGGCCGCGGCCGATGGGGATCATTGCGTCGATGGCTTTAATACCGGTCTGGAGCGGTTCGGACACCGGTTGGCGATAGATTACTCCAGGGGCTTTGCGTTCCAGCGGCATTTCGTATTTGACACCTGCAATTGGGCCTTTGCCATCGATTGGCTGGCCAAGTGGGTTGACGACGCGGCCCACGAAGCCCTCGCCTACTTCGATGGAAGCGATACGGCCCGTGCGGTGTACGCGCGATCCTTCGCGGATATTATCGCCAGGTCCCATCAATACGACCCCGACATTATCTTCTTCCAGGTTCAAAACAATAGCCTGAACCCCCGTTTCAAACTCCACAAGCTCGCCCGACTGGGAGTTGTTCAGCCCATAAACGCGGGCAATACCGTCGCCCACCTGAAGGACGGTACCGTACTCCTCGAGTTCTGCCGTGTTGCTAAACCCCGAGATTTGCTGTTTGAGGATTTGCGATATCTCTTCAGGTCTTACATCAACCATATGGCTAAAATTTTATTCCCCGCTCGGGGGCTGTTTACGATTGAATTGGATCAACAATATGAACAAAGGCCGCCTGCCTAGCGGGCAACAATTTTCGATTCGTACAAGTTGGTAGCAAATTCTTTCTTCAACCCTTCCAACTTATGTTTCAGGCTTGCATCGTAAACCATGTCATCTACCTCTACGATGAAACCGCCGACCAGGGAGGGATCCACCTTAACCACAAACTCTACATGCTCAAAACCGACGTTGCTGGCCTCGATCTTCTTCTGCAAATCGGTCAACTGTTCGGGAGTCAATTCGAAAGCGGAAATTATCCTGACCACCGAGATATGTTTGATGGCGCGGTATTGATCCATGAATTCGCCGGCGATGTCCGGCATATAGCTTTCCCGTTGTTTCAAGGCCAGAATGGACATGAACTTCAGGGTAAGTTCGTCGAGTTTGCCGCTGAATATCGTTTCCAGGATGGATCGTTTGCGGGAATAGGGAATGACCGGGCTTTTCAGGAAGTTGGCAAAATCTTTGCTTTGCCTGATCAGCTTTTGGATGGATTCGACATCTTCCTTTATCCGGTCCAGCCGGTTCTGTTCGACCGCCAGATCGATCAGGGACTTGGCATAGCGGGAAGCAACTCGTTTTACAGACATTTGCCGGTTTGTTTTTTAACAGGCGCCCAAGGGCATTGCGCGTTCTTAATTTAATTTGAAGTCGTCGACCAGCTTCTGTGCCAGAGATTCCTTATTGGCTTTATCCTTCAGCTCGCCCAGAAGCAGTTTTTCCGCAATGGAAATGGCCATGGCGCCTACTTCGTTCCGGACATTGGTCATCACCTCCAAACGCATATGTTCGATATCCGCCTTAGCGGCAACCACGATCTTTTGGGCTTCCTCTTTTGCCTTTTCTTTGGCCTCCTTGAGAATATTTTCTTTTGCCTCTTTGGCTTCCTTGAGGATCGCGACGCGTTCCTCCTGAGCCTGCTTCAGCAACTGTTCGTTCGTAGCCTGGAGCTGTGCCATTTCTTCGCGGGCGCGTTTGGCTTGGTCTAGAGAGTCCTGTATGTCCTTCTCGCGCTTCTTAAGGGCGCGCTGGATCGGTTTGAAGGCAAAAGCCCCCAAGCCAAACCAAACGATGAGGAAAATGAGCATCGTCCAGAAAAAGATCCCAAATTCAGGAAGTATGGGAGAAAATTCAGAAGCCAGAAAAATCATGGTTATTTCCGGTTTTATTGGCAATTAATAATCGACATTCTTTGGGAGCCGCCCGGCCAACCGCCGGGCGGATTTCCTTTTCGTTGTTGCTGTATGCGCTTCTATTAGAAGAAAAATGCGCCTACGATGGCGAACAGAGCGGCGCCCTCGATAAGGGCTGCAGCGATGATCATCGTCGTGCGGATGTCGCCGGATACTTCCGGCTGACGAGCAATGGCTTCCATGGCGCGGCCGCCAATCTGGCCGATGCCCAAACCTGCGCCGAGTACGGCAAGACCTGCGCCTACAGCTGCTAACGTTCCAGTCATGATCGAAAAATTATTAAGGTTATAAATAGTCGAATTTTCAACGTCTTGAACCGGGCCGGCGCCATTTAGTGATGCGCCTCCCCGTGGTGGTGCTCCTCAATGGCTGAACCGATGTACAGGGAAGTCAGCAAGGCAAATATGAACGCCTGAAGGAAGGCTACGAACAACTCCAGCAGGTTCATAACGACCACAAACAAGATAGCCAATACGCCGCCGCCAATGGCGCCGCCAAGATTGCGGCCATTGTCTCCCAGAATAAACACCATCCCTACCAGGCACAGAATGATCACGTGCCCCGCCGTAATGTTGGCGAAAAGACGGATCAGCAAGGTGAAGGGCTTGATGAAAATGCTGGCAAACTCAATGGGCGCCAGAAGGAAACGGATCGGAACCGGGACGCCCGGCATCCAAAAAATATGCTGCCAGTAATGTTTGTTCCCGCTGAACGTCACCACCAGCAGGGTAAACACAGCCAGGGCCATGGTCGTCGCCAGGTTGCCGGTAATGTTCGCACTGCCGGGGAAAATCGGAATCAACCCAAGCAGGTTGCAAAAAAGGATAAAGAAAAACAGCGACATCACGAACGGCAAATACCGCTCGTACCGCGGGCCGATATTCGGGCGGACCACCTCGTCCCGCATGAAGGTAAAGATCGTTTCCATGAACGACTGCAAGCCTCGGGGCGCCTGCCCTTCCCGCTTTTTATACGCGCGGCTGACGCTGATAAAAATGATAAACATCAAAACTACCGCCACCAGCATGGAAAACACATTCTTCGAAATCGAAAAATCGATCCACGACGTTGACTTTAAAAGAGTAGAGGGCTTTTCCAACTCGTGCGCTTCTCCATGATGATAAGCAAAGTACTGAAGGCCTTTCTCTCCTGTTGGGTTAGCTTTTGCAACCGTAGAATCAATATGCTCCAGATGCATGCTTTCGTTCCACCCCTTGATCCGTTTGACATCCCCGTGGTCGAGAACATACCCGTTCACCACCCGGTGGCCGTGCTCAAACGCACTGGACATAAACACGTCCAGCCCGCCGTCTTTGGAATACAATATGCAGGGAAGCGGAATATGCACGCTGCCAAAAACATGAAACTCGTTGGCATCGGCAATATGCTCCATCACATAGTCGATATATGGTTTTTCCGGCTCAGCTTTCTCGCTGGCAAATGCGCGGATGGCCGAAAGCCCCAGAAAGAACAGAAGGGATAAAAGCGCCCGGAATTTCATATATAGCATTCTATATTTTTCGTTTTTCGTAAACCGGTGCAAAGGTATATACTTTCAACTGTTTACGGAAAGGAAATCTACTTTTTTTACCCGGATAAAACAAAAGCCGACCTGTTGATTGCCAAATACTTAGAAATAAAAACCAATGCCTTCCTTTTCGCTTATCGCGCCGGGAAGAAAATTGGCCAAAAATATCTAAACCATCCACTAAAATTACCAAATTTAATTTCTTTCGAAGCTATTTTTTGCGTAGACTAGCGCGCTGAAACAAGGGCAATCGCCCCTGGATCCGTGCATTGAACCTTTTTTTTCTTTGAATGTAGAGAACGTAAAGGATGTATAGGATGTAAAGGATGTAAAGGATGTTTATCATTACTTCCACCCTCAACATCCTTTTCATCCTATACATCCTCTATAACCTTCTACTTCCTAATTACAAACGATGAAACAAACGGACATTCTCATCATCGGTTCTGGGATCGGCGGACTAACTACCGCAATTAAGATAGCCGAAGCCCGCCCGGACCTCCGGGTGACCGTCCTGACGAAAACCATTGAGGGGGAGAGCAATACCCGGTATGCCCAGGGCGGTGTAGCTGCCGTATGGGATGAGCAGGTAGATTCGTACGGCAAGCACAGGGAAGATACCTTGGATGCCGGAGACGGTCTATGCGACCTGGAAGTGGTGGATATTGTAGTGACGGAAGGCCCCGACCGCGTTCGGGACATCATCAGTTGGGGAGCGCGATTCGACAAAAAGAAAGACAACCATTACGACCTGGGAAGGGAAGGCGGGCACTCCGAGAACCGCATTCTGCATTACAAAGACCTTACCGGGTGGGAGATCCAGCGGACCCTGATCGAAAAAGCGGGCAAGATCCCTAATATTGAGGTTCACGAACACTATTTTGCCGTTGATCTGATCACCCAGCACCATTTGGGATACGCGGTAACGCGCCTCATGCCCGATATTGAATGCTACGGCGTTTATGTACTCAACAAACGGACCGGCGAAATCGAGACCTATCTGGCACGGACCACGATCCTGGCCACCGGAGGAGCAGGGCAAGTGTACCGGGCAACTACCAATCCGGTCATCGCTTCGGGGGATGGGATAGCGATGGTTTACCGCGCCAAAGGCTGGACCGAAAATATGGAATTCGTCCAGTTCCACCCCACCGCCTTATTCAATCCCGGCGGTGAAAATCCTGTTTTTCTGGTATCCGAAGCCGTGCGCGGATTTGGAGGGATCTTGAAATCCCGGGAAGGAGAAGAGTTCATGAGCAAATACGACCGGCGGGGTTCCCTGGCGCCGCGCGATATCGTTGCACGCGCTATCGATAACGAGATGAAACTCAGGGGGGAGGAATGCATGTTTCTGGATTGCCGCCATCTAAATATGAAGGATTTTATCGCTCATTTTCCGACCATTCACGATAAATGCCTGAGTATCGGCATTGATCCGGCTAAAGACATGATTCCTGTGGTGCCAGCCTGCCATTACTTATGCGGCGGGATTAAATCTGATACGCACGGGCGCACGTCTATCGATCGCCTTTACGCCGTTGGGGAATGTACCAGCACCGGCCTTCACGGCGCTAACCGCCTGGCTTCCAATTCACTGCTTGAGGCTCTGGTTTTCGCCAAGCGCATTGCCGAACACTGCCTCCAGGCTATAGATCAATATTCCATCCAAAGTGGTATACCCGAGTGGAATGCAAGCAGCACCACCGATCCGAAGGAAATGGTCCTGATCACGCAGAGTTTAAAGGAACTTAAAGAAGTCATGAGCAGTTACGTTGGAATTGTCCGCTCCAACGTTCGCTTGAAACGGGCCCTCGACCGGCTCGCCCTGCTTTACCACGAAACGGAAGAGCTTTATAATACGACCACCATCAGCCCTCAACTCTGCGAATTGCGCAACCTGATCACCATAGGTTACCTGATCACGCGTTCTGCCAGCATGCGCAGGGAGAGCAGGGGACTGCACTACACCACTGATTTTCCTAATAAACAGGAATTCATTCAGACGATCATCCTATAACGGTTTCTTGCGGTACATGGGAAATTGGGCAAGCCCCCACCGCTGCATCAGATGCATCAGGGACACGCGCAGGACGCCCATACCGTATTTTACGCTGCGGCGGAAGTTGATAGAAGAAGCCTCTTCAAAGTACTTCGTGGGGCAAGTCACCTCGGCAATATGGAACCCTGCAAAAATGATCTGGGAAAGCATTTCGTTGTCGAAAACGAAATCGTCGGAATTCTGCTCAAAATCGATAGTTTCCAGAACCTCCCGGCTGAATGCCCTGTAGCCCGTGTGATATTCCGAAAGTTTGTACCGCACAAGTACGTTCTGGGTGAACGTCAGGAACCGGTTGGCAATATACTTATATAAGGGCATGCCCCCGGATAGCGCTCCTTTTCCCAGTATACGCGAACCCAATACGACAGGATACAACCCTTCGCCAATTATATGTGCCATTGGTGCGATAAGTTTGGGTGTATATTGGTAATCGGGATGCAGCATGATGACGATATCCGCTCCCTCATCCAGCGCTTTCCTGTAAAGGGATTTTTGGTTCCCGCCGTAGCCCTTGTTGTTTTCGTGTGTGATCACATGGCGGATACCTATCTGGTGTGCCAGTTCCGTGGTATTGTCTTTGCTGGCGTCGTCGCAGAGAATGATCTCGTCGACAATGTCCAAAGGAATTTCTTGGTAGGTTTTTTCGAGGGTTAGCGCTGCGTTGTATGCAGGGAGCACCACAACTACTTTTTTGCCGTTCACCATTCCGGGAAATTTTCGGCAAAAATAGCAAATTATTACGCGGCTGTATTTTCTCTCTGCATGGAGGACGGTTGATTTTTGTTTACGGCGTGTAACTGATCCATTAATCCCTGAATTTCTTCACGAACAAACTGGGCCAGTTGGGAAATATACTCCTGATCAAAACGGAACTCAATCCCGGCAGCCTGGTAAATTGCCCCAATTGGCCGGGTATGGCCAAGCTTTAAGGCGCGGATGTAATCTTTAACTGCCTGAGCAGGGGTTTCCCGGTAACGTTTCCAAATCGCAATGGCCCCAAGTTGGGCGATTCCATACTCAATGTAGTAAAAAGGCACCTCGAAAATATGAAGTTGCTTATGCCACAAATATTCCAAATAACGCTCCAGGCCGCTGTAATCCACTACTCTGGATGAAAAGGCATTTAAAATAGACAACCATTCCGCTTTGCGTTCCTCCCGCGTGTGCTGGGGATGCGTATACACCCAATGCTGGAATTTATCGATGGTAGCAATCCATGGCAGCACTTTCAGCACATTTTCCAGTTGATTTATCCGCGCCCTCAGGAGACAGGCTTCGTCGGGAAAAAAGACCTGCCAATAGTCCATTGTCAGCAATTCAAGCGTCATCGCAGCCAGTTCGGAAACTTCAGAAGGGAAACGGCGGGAAGAAATGAGTTCCAGATTGCGCGTCAGGTAGAAATGAATGGCGTGGCCACTTTCGTGCATCAAGGTGCGCAGATCATGAAGTGTCCGCGTGGCATTCATGAAAATGAACGGGAGCTTCGTCAGTTGGAGGGGCATGTTGTATCCTCCAGGCTTTTTCCCTGGCCTCGATTCCAGGTCTAGTAGCCGTTTCTCCCGCATAAGGGAAATGATCCGGCCAAAATCCGGATGAATTTTCGACAGGCATTCGATGCCTTTACTCAATAGATCGTCCGCATCCGTAAACGGTTGGAGCGGCCCCTCTCCGCTGGGGTCAATGTTCAGATCCCATGGCCGGAGCTGCTCAAAGCCCAACTGTTCTCTTCTGGCCAGGTTGAGCTCGTCGAGGATGGGAATGATCTCTGTCGCAATGGACTCATGAAGTTGAAGGCAATCCTCGGGTTGATAATCAAACCGGTTTAGCAGGCGAAATGAGTAATCCCGAAAGTTTTCGAAACCGGCGTTGCGCGCGATCTGGTTGCGCCGAATGATCAGATCGTCAAATAAAGCTTCCAGGGCTTGCGTATCCTGCAGAATGCGTTCATTGATCTTGGTGTACACCTGCTGGCGGCGGTCCCGGTCCGGCTCCTCCAACAAAACATTGGCTTTTTGGAGCGTCATTTGCTTGCCGTCAACGCCAATGGTCATTTGAGAAAAAATCCGCCCATATTCCTTGGTCTGGAGCTGGATCTCCGTTTGAATGGGCACATTTGCTTCGCAAAACAATTGCACGGCGTTTTTGACCAAACGGAGGTAGGTGGTATACTGGGAAGAACGAATACTACCTAAAAAAGCAGAATGCACCAGGCGCTGGTTTAATTTCTGCTCGAAGGAAGCCATGTGAGGAAAAATATTTTGGACGGCATTATGGTAGCCTTCCATTGCCTTCTGATCGCCGCTATTCAAAGAAAGCAAAATATACCGCCAGGAGAACGCCTCACTGAGGAATGCATCCAACTCACTTTTGTCCAGGATCCATTGGCGGAGATCCTCCTCGTCGGCGATCTCTCGTTCATGCAACTCCTGAAAATAAGGACAAATATCCTCCCATTTTTCCAGGCGAAGATGGGAAGGAAGGAACCTGTTCGTCCCCGCCAGCGCAACGTCTGCCTTCGTCATAGCACAAATTGAGGTTATCCTATAATAGCTCCCTGTCTTGAGGGCAATACCCCCTTCTAAGGTTGATTGACAAAGCAGACGACCCGGCTGGTTATTCTTCCTCCTCGCTGCCGGTTTCTTCCGGCTCATTCAACAAATCCCGCTCCTGAAGAAAAGAGAACCATTTAATGACTTTCTTGATATCTCCAGTATGCACCTTGTCCCGGTCGTATTCGGGCAAAATTCCCGAGAAATAGCGGTGTAGATCTTCTGCTGGCGACCCGGCATCGACGGGTGGGAAAGTATCCAGCTTTTCCGCCATGCTTTTGAAAACCGCTTTTAATTCAGCGGTTTCTCCATCGTTGGTGTAAATCCCAATAGATGCCAATGGTGTGAACTGATGGCCTCTTGACGGAACAAACTTTCGTTTGCCGTTATTTAAATCCTCAAGGATCAGCCCGTTGTTGCGGTTGGCTACCAGCTTGAACAGCCCGGCCATGCCGCTTACAGCGACAAATTTTTCCAAATCCATAGTTGCTATTACATTTTGCACCCGCAAATGTAAGAACAAATGTGGATTAGAACGGCGCTAAAACAAAGGGATTACCAACACCGTGAAGGGAAACCTGGTTGGTAGAAAGGTATGTAGAATCTCAAATGCTTCGAAAGCAAAAATAAATAAAAAACCGGTATGAGCGCAAGCTATTTTTTCTTTTAAAAATGTTTTTATTTATAAAAATCTGATTAATAGCTATATATCTTTAATAATTTTTCTTTTAGCCGGCTGACCGGCAGAAACTGATCCTCAAGTTTTCGGGAGAATGGCACCGGGGTATCCAGGGAAGCCACCCGCATTACAGGCGCATCCAGATGTTCAAACTCATGTTCGGAAAGAAAAGCCGCAATTTCAGCGCCGATGCCCCCGGTAAGGGTATCCTCATGAAGCACCAAAACCTTTCCGGTTTTTCGGGCGGTTGCGCGCACCGCTTCGTAGTCCAGAGGCAGCAAAGTCCGCAGATCCAGAATTTCAGCGTCGAGACCCAATTCTTCTACTGCCCTTATCGCCCACTGAACACCCATGCCATACGTGATGACACTGACATCCTGTCCGGGCCGGACAACCTGGGCCTTGCCAATTTCCACGGTATAATACCCGTCCGGAACGGACCCTGACACACTGCGGTACAAAGCCTTGTGTTCGAAATAAAGCACCGGATTCGGATCTTCAAATGCCGCGAGGAGTAGCCCTTTTGCATCCACCGGATTGGAAGGATAAAGGACTTTTAGACCGGGAACGTGAAAGAACCATGCTTCGTTGCTTTGAGAATGGAAGGGACCGGCTCCCGTGCCTGCCCCGGTTGGCATTCTTACCACCACATCGGCATGCTGCCCCCACCGGTAATGCAACTTGGCAAGGTTGTTGACGATCTGATTAAAGCCGCAAGTAACGAAATCTGCAAATTGCATTTCCACCATCGATTTAAACCCCTTAAGGCTCAAACCCAGGGCTGCCCCCACAATAGCGCTTTCGCACAAAGGCGTATTGCGAACCCGCCCCGGACCAAATTGCCCGGCAAGGCCTTCCGTCACTTTAAAAACGCCGCCATAGCCCGAAATATCTTGCCCCATCAACACGAGGTTATCGTGTTTTTCCATAGCCCAGCGCAACCCGTCTGAAACCGCATCGACAAACCGGCGAACTGTAGCGGGCCCGTCCACAGGGGCAGGAATGACTTCCTGCCGGAAAGGAGCATATACGTCGGCCAGTTCTTCTTCTTCGCTATTTTGCGGTTCCAGCCCCGCTTCGCCTTCCCGGATACCGGATTCGATCTCTTTTTTAATCACTTTCCGCATTTCAGCGATCCGGGGTTCTGTTAGGACGCCGGAGTCGAGCAAAAACCTTTCGTAGTTGGCGATTGGATCTTTCAGCGCCCAGGATTCCATCAAGTCTTTGGGGACGTATTTCGTTCCGGAGGCTTCTTCATGTCCGCGCATCCGGAAGGTCATACATTCGAGCAGTACAGGGTGCGGGTTTTCCCTCATCTCAGAAGCCAGCCGCGAAACGGTGCGATATACTTCAAGGATATTGTTTCCATCGATGGTCAGGGCGCGCATGCCGTACCCCTTCCCCCTGTCGGCAAGGTATTCGCACCGGTATTGCTCATTGACCGGAGTAGAGAGCCCATAGCCGTTGTTCTCAACGAGAAAAATGACCGGCAACTGCCATACGGAAGCCACGTTCAACGCTTCATGGAAGTCGCCTTCGCTGGTACCGCCGTCGCCGGAAAAGGCCAGAGCCACTTTTTTTTCCCCCTTCAGCAGATGTGCAAGCCCTACCCCGTCTGCCAGCGCCAGCTGAGGCCCCAGGTGGGAAATCATACCTACAATATGGTGTTCCATCGATCCAAAGTGAAACGAGCGTTCTCTTCCTTTGGAATAACCTTCGGCCTTGCCCTGCCATTGGGCAAATAACCGCCCAAAGGGCATTTTGCGCACGGTAAACACACCCAGGTTCCGATGGAGGGTAAACACCATCTCATCGGGGTCCAATGCCATGGTTGCCCCCACAGAAATAGCTTCCTGTCCTATTCCTGAAAACCACTTGCTGATTCTCCCCTGCCGCAGCAAAATCAACATTTTCTCCTCGATCAGCCGGGGAAAAAGCAATTCGCGGTAAAGCTCAACGAGCCGGTCGTCGGCTAAACCGCTCCGGTCATAAGCCATAGGTTGAAAAGACGTTGCAGACATTTCAGCAGGTATTTGGACGAAATTTAGGGTCTTTTGGACATCTTTTAAATCATTCCCTGCAAAAGCGCTTTATTTTAGTTTTTTTCTGTCAATTTAGGCCTGCAAATTCTCCGCCATGAACAAAAAGGTTTTCAGCTTGGTCCTGTTCGCCGGATTGATTTTTTTGAACGCTTGCCAAAAAGACGGGATGTCATCCGGGGCGGCAGCCGAGCGGTATGTGCCTCGGGGGCAGGTTATTCAGTTCTCTACTCCGGATTCCAAGGGGGGGCAGGGTTACGCCATGCTTACTAGAGAACCTTCTTCCAAATATTTGTTGCTTTTTCATGAGTGGTGGGGCCTCAACGATCAGGTCAAAAAAGAGGCGGAGCGGATGTTTGACAGCCTTGGGCAAAAGGTCAATGTATTGGCGCCGGACATGTACAGCGGGAAGCTGGCTTCGGACGAGAAAGAAGCGGGGCGTTTAAAGGCCGGCCTTACCAAATACCGGGGCGAGGCGATCGTCAACGGCGTTTTTGGCTATGCAGGCCCTAAGGCTGAATATGCCGTTATGGGATGGGGTTTTGGCGGCAACTGGGCGCTTCAGGCAGGAATCCTGGGCAATCACCAGGTTGTTGGGGTGGTCATGTATTATGGGGTAGCAGACCAAAGCGCCGAAGAAATCGCCCCGCTGGAAGCGGATGTGCTAGGGATTTTTGGAAAGAAAGACGAGTGGGTTACCCCCGAGTTGGCCGCACAGATGGAATCTTTAGTCAACCATACAGGAAAAACCGCCACAACCTTTCAATTTAATGCCGGCCATGCTTTTGCTAATCCGAGCAGCCCAAAGTATAACCGAAAAGCCGCCGATGAAGCAAACGCCTTGACATTGGCTTTTCTACGTAAAAAATTTCGCCTGTAGTGCCTACTGCCGCTGCGGGTCGTTATTCTTTTTGGGGGGCGGTTCCGTGTTTTTCCCAAACAGAATTTTGCTCCATTCTTCCTTGCGTTTTTCCCTGTCCTGTACCCGTTCATTATAACGGATCATCCGGTTGATATACTGGCTATCCGGCTCGTTTGGTCTTTGAGGGCGAAGGCGCACGGGGAACGATTCCTGCTCTTCCTCGCTGAGTTCGGCCTGAAGCATCTGAAAAAACTGCATATCCCCCATGTTCTGGAACAAAGAGTCAAACCCGGTGGAATCGGGATGGACAAAAGGAGGACAAACCATAGCAGAAGCAATGCTGTCGGGCAAAGGAGCAAACCGGGCATTTTTCCATGATTGGTAGCGCCGGTCGTTATACACCCGGCGCATGAACCCGCCAAAAATCGGAAGCGCGGTATTGGCGCCCTGCCCATTGGCCAGGGAACGGAAATGTACCGAGGGGGATTCGGCGCCGACCCAGGCTCCGGCAACCAGACGGGGAGTGATTCCAATAAACCAGCCGTCTGATTGATTTTGTGTGGTACCGGTTTTTCCGGCAAGGTCAACATTGGAAAGGCCATAGCGCCAACGCAACCGGCTCGCTGTTCCATCTTCCACTACACTGCGCAGCATGTGGATCATCTGGCCGGCTGTTTGTTGTGAAAGTGCGCGAACCTTTGCGGCAGGAGGAGTGAATTTCACCAGTACATCCCCATCCGCTGTTTCGATGCGATCCAGATAGTGAACCTCCGGCCGCACGCCCTGGTTCCCGATCGTGCCAAAGACCTGCACCATATCCATCAGGCTGGCTTCTGCGGTACCCAAAGCCAGGGAAGGACCTTTGGGAATCGGACTGTCGATGCCCATCTTCTCCGCCAGGTTGCGTACCGGCCCAACGCCGGTTTCCATAATTAACTGGACTGAAACGGTATTCACGGAATGGGTCAAGGCGCCCTCCATCGAGTAATAACCTCCGTATTGCCCGTCGGCATTTTCAGGGGTCCAGCCCTCGTATTCTTCGTAAGTCAGTAATTCATTCGGGAATAACTGGCAAGGATCTATGCCGGATTCCAGGGCCTGAGCATAAACGATAGGTTTGAAGGTGGATCCCACCTGACGCTTCGATTTCACATGATCATACTGGATATGGGCAAAGTCGATCCCCCCGACCCAGGCCTTGATCGCCCCGGAGGAGGGGTCCATTGCCAAAAAGCCCATATTAAGCAGGCGGAGGTAGTACTTAACTGAATCCAGAGGGCTCATTTCCATTTCTTTTATCCCTTCCTCCCAGCTAAAAACCGTCATGTTTCGGGGTTCGTTGAAGATCTTTGCGATCTCTTTTTCCGATATGCCCCTTGCTTTCAAATCCTTATACCGGGGGGTATTGCGCACCATCATTTGCAGCACTTCCGGCTTGCCCCATGGGTCTCCGCGGCGCCATTCCCGGTTAAAAGTAGCCTGGAGTTGGGGCATGTGCTCAAAAACCGCCTGCTCCGCATACCGTTGCAGGCGTGCGTCGAGGGTGGTATAGATTTTCAGGCCATCACTGTAGAGATTGTAGGGCGTGCCGTCCGGTTTTTTGTACTCCCGGAGGATTTTTTCGAGTTCCTGCCGGAGATGTTCCCGAAAATACGTAGCCAACCCTTCGGTATGGCTATCGACAGAGTACGTCAGTTTCATGGGAACAGCGCACAAGGAATCGGTTTCCGTTTGGGTCAGGTACCCATATTTCTGCATTTGCCGGAGGACCACATTCCTGCGATCCTGGGCGCGTTCCGGGTGTTTTACCGGGTGATACAGGCTGGGGCCTTTCAGCATGCCGATCAGCACTGCGGCTTCTTCCACTTTAAGGTTCTGAGGGACTTTGGCGAAAAAGCGGTGGGCTGCCACTTTTACCCCGTATATATTATCGCTGAACGGGACGGTATTCAAATAAAGCCCCAGAAGTTCTTCTTTAGTGTATAATTTTTCCAGCCTCCTGGCGGTGAACATTTCCTTAAACTTATTGACAATCATGGAAAAGCGGCCGTAGTTCTGGCGAGGAAACAGGTTTTTGGCCAATTGCTGGCTCAGGGTACTACCTCCGCCGGAGGATTCGCGGGAGAGCAAAATCGATTTGACAAGAACCCGCATCATAGCCCTCAGATCGATTCCGCGATGCTGGGTGAAACGGGCATCCTCGGTAGCGATCAGGCCATTGATCATACTGGATGGGATCTCCTCCAGTCCGGCATTTACGCGGTTCTGGATGAAATAACGGCCCAGAATTGCGCCATCGGCGGAATAAACTTCCGAAGCATTGCTATTTCTAATGTCTCTCAGTTCCTTTCTGGAAGGCAATGGCCCAAAGGCGCCGTTATAAATCAGAAGAGCAAAAATTTGGATAAAAATGGCAATCCCTTTCAGAGAAATAACCCCGTAAACGCCCCACTTGATCCAATTCGGAGGCCAGGAGAAAAGTTCCTTTATTTCCTGCCGAAGGAACGAAAGAGCGGACTCTATAATAGACCAAGCCGATTTTCCCAGACGGTTGAGATCGTATCCCTTCATGAATGCAAATTAGCTTTTACCGCAGCGAACTGTCAATACAACGCTTTTCAGTCCCGGGTGTTGCCCCTGGTTAATTTTATACAAAAGTAAAACAAATTGTGTCTTTATTGGTATTTTTTCGACCATGCTTATTCGAGAGAACGAGCGAGGCACGGAATACAAAAGGGGCTGTCAGTACCCGGCCAGGATAAGGACAGCCCCTTGTCTTTGACCAAGGCCCAAAGACGGTTACATCATATCGTCGTAATCGCCTCCAGGCATCGGAGCCGCTTTTTTCTTCTCCGGTTTGTCGCTGATAGCGCAATCGGTGGTAAGGACCATACCGGCAATCGAAGCGGCATTTTCCAGCGCGATACGGGCAACCTTTGCAGGGTCGATGACGCCGGCGGATTTGAGGTCCTCGAACTTGTCGGTACGGGCATTATATCCGAAGCTGTCTTTGCCGTTGAGGACGCGTTGAAGAACGACCGAACCCTCTACGCCGGAATTCTCGGCAATGGTGCGCAGGGGCGCTTCCAGGGATTTGCGGACGATGTCGACCCCGATTTGCTCGTCTTCGTTAGCGCCTTTTACGGCTGCCAGGGCTTTGATAGCCCGAACCAGGGCAACCCCGCCTCCGGTCACGATCCCTTCCTCGATAGCTGCGCGGGTAGCGTGCAGGGCATCGTCCACCCGGTCTTTTTTCTCCTTCATCTCCACTTCGGTGGCGGCGCCTACGTAAAGCACCGCAACCCCGCCGGCTAATTTGGCAAGGCGTTCCTGGAGTTTTTCCCGATCATAGTCGGAAGTGGTATTCTCAATCTGCGCTTTGATCTGGTTGGTGCGGGCTTTAACCATCTCTTCGCTCCCGGAACCATTGACGATTGTGGTGTTGTCTTTATCCACTGTGATCTTTTCGGCCTGACCAAGCATTTCCACCGTAGCGTTTTCGAGCTTGTAGCCCTGTTCTTCGCTGATTACCGTACCGCCAGTCAGGATAGCAATATCTTCCAGCATCGCTTTGCGGCGGTCGCCAAAGCCAGGAGCTTTTACGGCAACCACATTCAGCACCGAGCGCAAACGGTTAACCACCAGGGTACTGAGAGCGGAACCGTCTACGTCTTCGGCAATGATCAGCAGCGGACGGTTCATTTGAGCCGTTTTCTCCAGAACAGGCAATAGTTCCTTGACATTGGAAATCTTCTTGTCATGAATCAGGATAAACGGATGATCGTACTCCGCGATCATGTGTTCGGTGTCGGTGACGAAGTAGGGAGAAAGATAGCCGCGGTCGAACTGCATCCCGCTTACTTCCTCGATATACGTTTCAGTGCCTTTGGACTCTTCAATGGTAATCACGCCATCCTTGGACACGCGCTTCATTGCGTCCGCAATAAATTCACCGATCTCGTCATCGTTGTTGGCGGAAATGCTGGCTACCTGTTTGATCTTGTCGTAATCTTCGCTGATCACCTCCGCCTGCTGACGGATATTTCCGATTACCGCCGTCACGGCTTTGTCAATTCCCCGCTTCAAATCCATGGGATTTGCCCCTGCGGTGAGGTTTTTCAGCCCGGCGGTGATCATTGCTTGGGCCAGTATGGTCGCCGTTGTGGTACCATCGCCGGCGAGATCCGAGGTTTTGGAAGCCGCTTGTTTGAGCAACTGGGCGCCCATGTTCTCCAGCGGGTCTTCCAGTTCAATTTCCTTGGCTACCGTAACGCCGTCCTTAGTAACCTGGGGGGCGCCGAACTTCTTTTCCAGCACGACATTACGGCCTTTAGGGCCAAGCGTTACACGAACGGCATTGGCTAGTTTGTCAATACCGCGTTTGAGTCTTTCCTGGGCCTGGTTGGCCAACGAGATTTCTTTAACTGCCATATCGCTTCTTTTTTTAGGCGTATTCGTAAATGGTTAAACAACAAAAGGATATAATCCGGGATCGGTTTAGAGAATGACCAGAATGTCGTCTTCGCGCATTATCAGGTACTCTTGCCCTTGAAAATCAACCTTTTGTCCGGCGTATTTTCCATAAAGGACGAGATCTCCCACTTTTACCGTCATCAGGTTGCCTTCCTTTCCAGGACCAACAGCAACGACTTCCCCCCGCTGGGGTTGTTCCTTTGCCGTATCAGGGATGATAATCCCGCCTTTCGTTTTTTCCTCGGCATCCGCTGGTTTGATCACAACGCGGTCATTGATCGGTCGCATCGAAAATTCAGCCATTTTGTCTATTTTTTTTATCTAATGAAAATGAATAACCTTCCGAATCCAATTCCTTCCAGAGGAAATCGATTCGCTCTCTTACCTGCAATAGGAATGCCAAAGTTTAAAACAGATCAGGTTGGCAGAACAAGCTGACAAAATGGCCTGAATTCCAAAAGCAGATTTAACCCGAACTTTACCCCAGGGAAAAAAGATTCTGTTTTCTTTGGCTTGACATAACCATAGCTTGTCTTCAAGATCCAAAATCCTTTGTCTATGACGCTCCGGCATGCTTTCTGGCTTATCTTCCTGCTTTCGGGAATTGCCTTCCGTTGTAAAAGCCCATCCGGCCAAACCTGGGTCATCCTGGCGCCTGCCGAAAATCTTCCCGTATCCATCGATAAATCCGGGCGATCGGTGTTGCCAAATGGCCGTTTCATTAGGCCGTACGGAAAAACGGTCACGGTCGCACCGCATCCGTTTGGGTTGGTACTAAGTCCGGATGGAAAAACGGCAGTCACTGCAAATTCGGGCACGTCTCCCCTATCCATTTCTATTTTGAATGACATGCATTCCGGAGCGCCCCAGATACGTCAGATCCCTGAAGGCGCCAAAACCGATAAAGGGATATTGGCTTCGGTGTTCATGGGCCTGGCGATCCCTCCTTCCAACGACCAGGTGTACGTGGCCGGAGGGCAGGAAAACTGCGTGTATCGTTTCGACTTGCGCACCGGCGCCAAACTGGGTTCGATCTCGCTCCGTACGGAAGCCTTTGACCATGGCTACATCGGTGATCTCGCTCTGGACAAAACCGGGAAACGCCTTTATGCCGTCGACCAGATCAACTTCCAGATGATATGCATTGATCTGGAAACCGGCCAGGTAATCTACCGCGTTCCTACCGGCCGCTATCCTTATGGAATCGCGCTGTCGCCTGACGGGAAGGAAGCGTTTGTGGCCAACGTCGGCATGTACGAATATGCCTGGCTGCCCGGATTCGACCCCATGCGGCCCAAAGAAACGGCTTCCAAAGACATGCCCTTTGCCTACCTGAGCCAGGCCTCAGTCAAAGGAATTAAGAACGACAGCATCGAAATCCCTGGCCTTGGCGACCCCAACACGCCTGAATCCTTCTCGGTGTGGACTATTGACCTGGAAGCCCAAAAAGTACGCGCCAAAACCAAAACCGGGGTTTTGGTAGGGCAAAAGCTGGAAGACATCCCCGCCGTTGGGGGCGCAAGTCCCAACTCTGTGGTAGCTACCACAGAGTATGTTTTTGTCAGCAACGGCAATAACGACAATATCTCCGTCATCAGCACAGGCAAAGACACCGTGGTAGCTACTATTTCCCTCCAGCCCGACCGGCGCCTGAAAAACTGGCGGGGCATTATCCCATTCGGGCTGGCCTTGTCTCCCGACCACCGGCGCCTGTACGTCGCAGAAGCAGGGATTAACGCCGTAGGAGTGATCGACGTAAAAACGCTTCAGGTGCTTGGACATATTCCCGTGGGATGGTTTCCGTCCAAGCTGCAGGTCAGCCCCGACGGAAAAACCCTCTACGTCGCCAATGCCAAAGGGTTTGGCAGCGGCCCAAATGGAGGCCGGGCTTTTAAACCCGGACCGGAAGGAAGCTACATCGGCAATCTCATGAAAGGATCGGTAACGATCATGGACATTCCCAAGGACGACCAACTGAAAGCGCTGACAGGGGAAGTTGTGCGCAACAATTTTCTTTTTTGCCGCCCCGGTGATCCCCGTTTTGCCTGGCGAAAAGACCACCCTATTCCCTTGCTTCCCGGCAAAAGCGCCTCCCCTATCCGCCATATCGTTTTTGTTTCCAAAGAAAACCGGACCTATGACGAGGTGTTCGGACAGTTGTCCGGCGGAGCGGGAGAACCGCAATTGGCACGCTTTGGAGAAAAGGTTTCGTTTCAAAGCCGGGATGGAAAGCGCCGGCTTGAAAACGTCGACGTCATGCCCAACCACCTGGCGTTGGCTCGCCGATTCGCTATTTCGGACAATTTTTATGTCGACGCGGACGTGTCGGCCGATGGGCACCGGTGGCTGGCCTGCACCTACCCAAACGAGTGGGTGGAAACCAGCGTTGCCGCATCCTATGGAAGCAACCAGGGCATGCGCTGGAACTCCAAAGCCCCCGGAAACCTGGCGTTTGTGGGGTCGGGAGGCGCCATCTTTCCTGAAGACTACAATGAAGCCGGTTCTTTGTGGGACCATCTCGACCGCCATGGAAAAGCGTTTTGGAACTTTGGCTTCGGGGTCATGTTCGCCCCCCACCTGAGCGACGACCTCGCCTACCCCAGAGGCTATGCCTATGCCATTAACTATCCGGTAACGGAAGCGTTGTTCAGACAATCATCCCGGGAATACCCCACGTACAATATGGCCATTCCGGATCAGTATCGGGTAGACCGGTTTATTGGGGAATTTAACCAGCGCTGGATGACAGGAAAAGAAGCGCTGCCCCAGGTGCTCACCGTGATCCTGCCCAACGACCACGGGGCGGGCGAACGGCCAGACGCAGGATATCCGTTTTTGGAAAGCTATATGGCGGATAACGACCTGGCCCTTGGCCGGCTGGTGGAATTCCTATCCAAAACCCCGTATTGGGAAAATATGGCTATTGTGGTTACAGAGGACGACGCCCAGGGCGGCGCCGATCATATCGACGCCCACCGAAGCATCCTGATGGTTATCTCGCCTTATGCCAAAAAGGGGTATGTCAGCCACGCGCACACCAGTTTCGGAAGTATTTTTAAAACGTTCTGGAATATTTTGGGAATTCCCTACCTCAACCAGTACGATGCGGGCGCTACGGACCTAGCCGATTTGTTTGCCGCTAAGCCCGACGATTCGCCCTACCAGGCCATCACGCCCGATCCCCGGTTATTTGATCCGGAAAAAGCCTATTCCCCGCTCGACAAGCGGTTTGACTGGAAAGCGCTCCATCAAGGGCCGGGATTGGACGATGTGAAGTATATTGTGGAGAAAATACCGTTGAAATAATCGGAAAAGAAAACGCCATATCCTGTTTTCTTCCTGCTATCTTTATATGGAAAAAACCGTTTATTCCAAAAAAAACTTTAGGTCATGAAAAAGAACATGGGCAACACAGACCGCCTGATTCGCGTCGTCATCGCGCTGGTCATTACCGGATTATACCTAACGAACGTTATCCCCGGCACCCTTGGGATCGTGCTCATGGTGCTGGCTATTATCTTCCTGGCAACCAGCCTGGTACAGACCTGCCCTCTGTATCTTCCTTTTGGCATTAACACCCGCCCAAAGCAAAACAGCTAAGATCAGGGGGCCTGTCTCATATGACCGTTCGTTGCCACCAGCATGGACTTTTGTTTTCTTTTTTGGCTGCCATAAGCAAGAACGGTCTTTTGGAACAAGCCCCTGATCCCTCCCTTTTTCCCTGAGCGCCTTTTTGGGCCTGTTCTTTGCCCATATACCCGCTCAAATCGTTCGCGGGGCCATGGACATCAGCGTCTCCAATGCCCTTTGCCCATCCTCACCGGATACAAAGAGATGGTCGTGGTAATAACCGGCTACCACATTGCAACTGATCCCCTGCTTCGCCAGTTCGGAAGAAAATGCCGCAGTAAGCCCTACTGCTGACAGGTCCGAGTGTACGTTAAGCGTAATCCAGGCGGCGGCAAAATCATAGGGAAGTCCCAAAGCATCTGCTTTTTCCCGCTTCAGGATCATGGTAGAACCTTCCTTTTCCCTGAAAAATCCTAACGGACTGGCGTGAAGGAAAGGAGTATGATCTGGAACGGAAACAAAAACGTATTCGCCCGGATGGAGTTCCGGGGACATTTTTTCGATCAGTTTTTCGAGGTTGGTTTCACCTTTCATTGCGCTAAACTGTTGAATCAGGACAAAAGTCGCCTGCTTTTTTCGCATTAAGGCGTAATTTTCCAAAAACAAATCGATGGTTATGCGCATCAATATTGTCCTGGTTCTGTTTTTGGGGTTCTACGGATTTAACCTGCCAGCCCAGCCTTACTATGTCGCTTTAAATGGTTCTGATCTCAATCCTGGCACGCTCGCGGCCCCCTTCCGCACCTTGAACAAGGCGATCGGCCTGGTTCAGCCTGGGGAGACCATCTTTTTACGAGGGGGAACCTACCCGTTGAGCGCTTCGGTTATAATTACTTCCAGCGGCAAACCGGGCGCGATGATCTCTTTGCACGCTTATCCGGGGGAGCGGCCTGTCCTGGACGGTTTCGGGATGCCTCTGAGCGCTTCCTACCGGGGCTTCCGGTTAAAGGGAAGTTACTGGCATATCAAAGGGCTGGATATCCGGGGAGCGGGTCACAATGGGATGCTTATAGAAGGAGGACATTACAACCTGATCGAACAATGCGCTTTTTACCGCAATCGCGATTCCGGCCTTCAACTGAGCGCGGGCGCCTCCCATAACACGATCATCAACTGCGATTCCTACCTCAACGCAGACCCTCCGGATTACGGAGACGCAGACGGCTTTGCTCCCAAACTGGATGTGGGAAGCGAAAATTATTTTTATGGCTGCAGAGCCTGGAAAAACAGCGACGACGGATGGGATGGGTACCTCCGTGGCGCCAATCACGTCAGCAACCGGATCGAAAATTGTTGGTCGTTCGAAAACGGGTATCTCGAAGACGGGACAGATCCGGGCCCCCAGGCAAATGGAAATGGGTTCAAGATGGGCGGGAGCGACGATAAAGCCCTCAGCCACAATTTTGTCCTGGTACAGTGCCTTGCATTCAAAAACAAAGTCAAGGGCTTCGACCAAAACAACAACCGGGGATCAATGACCTTATACAACTGCACCGGCTACAACAATAAAGGGCCTAATTACCAATTAAATCAGGAACTCGACCCTGGAAAGAGTATCCTGGTAAAAAACTGCATCGATTTGAAGGGCATTCCAAAGATTGCCGCTTTCGCCGAACAAGCCAGAAACAGTTGGTTACCTCCGTTGACCGCCACTCCAACCGATTTTCTTAGCCTTGACGACGAAGCTGCATACGGGGCCCGACAGGCCGACGGCAGCCTCCCAGATATACCGTTTATGCATCTTGCCCCAGCCAGTAGCCTGATCAATTCAGGCGTTGACGTTGGGCTCCCATTCAATGGCCCGCTTCCAGATCTTGGCTGCTTTGAAACCAATATTACTTCTATGGTGGAACAAAACGCTGCGCTGGAACTGTTCGTCTCCCCAAATCCTTTGAGGGACAACGGGGAAATACAATTTTATTTGAGCAAAGGCAGCCGTTGTATTATTCAGCTTTTCGATTCAGCAGGCCGTTTGGTTCATACCATCGCAACTCAATATTTCAAATCAGGGGATCAACGCATTCCTGTTTCCGCCTCCGGACTTCCGCCCGGACTCTATTACCTGAAGGTTGCATTTCCCAAAGAGGATTCCCCTGAAAAAACAGCAGTTAAGAAAATTTTTATTGTCCCCGGAGGATAAGACAAGGGACAACGGTCTATGCACTGATAGGCTTACTTGTGAAAAACGCGAGGAACGAATATACCGCGGCTATGATCAATAGGTTAAATACAAAATTGATCAGGGTATCACTCACCGAGTGCGACCCTTTGTCAATGTCAAAAAAAACATAGACCAAATATGCAATTCCCGCAAAGAAAACAATCCAGCCAGGAAAAGAGATTGGGACAAAAAATAGCCCGATGCGTTTGAAAAATGGCAGCTTCATGATAGGCGAAGTTTAAAGAAAATAAAATATCAGGATACAAATAGATAGAAGCATCATCAACAAGTTGAACCACGCCATCCGCACAAAATCGCCCAAGGCTGGACGGCCCAATAAAGCGTAAATCCTTCTTGCATTCCAAAAATGAACAACGATAAAAACCACCGGCGCCACCAGAAAAAACAATAGGGCGAAATACCCGCCGCCCCGGGTTATCTCCCGGATGCTTAAAAGAAAGGAGGGTTGGGGCTTATACATAACCTTCATCAATAGCGCCGCCAGGATGTAAAGGGGTACGCTGAGCCACCACCAGGACAAAACCGATTGGTCCCTGGCATTTTCGAGGGCTTTAGCCAGTAGGGCTTCATGCTGTAGCGGCTTGATTTCCGGTTTGGACATTTCCCTTAGTTTTTCTTCAAAGTTTTTCATGGTCTTTCTCCAATAATGCGAAAGGTTAATCGGGGTTGCATATTTCGCGAAGTTTATCCAGTCCTCTGGATAATAGGGACTTCACGGTGCCTTCCTTGTGGTTTAATATTTCCGCGATCTCTGAGTTGCTCTTCCCTTCAAAGTAGCGCAAGGCGATAACGCTTTGGTATTTCTCCGGAAGGGTCTTTAATGCAGAAAGTACGGCAAGGAACTGTTGATGTTTTTTTAGCTCTGCCTCTAAGACCTCCCTATCGTGATCCAGGTAATTTTTGAAAAGCACTTTATCTTCCAAATTCAGCCTTTCGAAAACAGAATGCTTTTTTCGCTGCCCGCGGAAATACATATTAACTTCATTGGTAGCAATGCGGTAAAGCCAGACCTTGATCGCGGTTCCTTTATACGAAAAGTTCCGAATGTGTGTAAACGCCTTGAGAAAGGTATCTGCAGCAATGTCGGCCGTATCGTCCACATTTCCTGTTCGGCGAAGGATATAGCCAAAGACAGGGCTATAGAACGCTTTGAAAATTTCGGAAAACGCGGCAGGGTTTTCCGAAATTTGATTTAGATATTCTTTTTCACTCACGCTATCCCAGACTTCGTTTCGAACGGCGGCTTCCGTCTATGGCCTGGTTTTGACCGTCGTTTTGTCAAGAATGCAACTAAGGCAGTTTGGTTGCATTACATCAAGCGGGAATCACAGAGCAAGCCGCAATTTTTCCTTCAAGGCAAGCAATTCGTCCCGGAACTGAGCGGCGGCGATGAAATCCAGGTCTTTGGCTGCCTGTTTCATTTTGCGCTCCGTTTCTGCCATCAGTTTTTCTAACTGTTCCCTGGAAAGGTAGCCAATGATCGGGTCTGCAGCCAGGTCGGGGCGCTCGGGTTCGATGTAGGCTTGAGGCTGTTTGCCCCTGATATCGAGAATCGATTTTTGGTTGAGGATGTCTTCCCGGGATTTAAATACGGTCTTGGGGGTAATCCCATTTTCTTCGTTGAAGGCCATCTGGATGGACCGGCGGCGGTTCGTTTCTTCCATCGTTTTCCGCATCGAATCCGTAATCTTGTCGGCGTAAAAAATGACCAGGCCATTTGCGTTCCTTGCAGCGCGCCCCGCTGTTTGGGTCAACGAGCGGTCGTTGCGCAGGAACCCTTCTTTGTCGGCATCCAGGATGGCGACCAGCGATACTTCCGGCAAGTCGAGTCCTTCGCGAAGCAAGTTCACGCCCACCAACACGTCAAACTCGCCCAGGCGCAGATCGCGAATGATCTCTACCCGTTCCATGGTCTCTACTTCGGAATGGATATAGCGGACCTTAACGGACATGCGGGTCAGGTATTTGGTCAGTTCTTCTGCCATACGCTTGGTGAGTGTAGTCACCAGAACGCGCTCCCTTCGTTTGATGCGTTCGTCAATTTCCTCCAGCAGGTCGTCGATCTGGTTAAGGCTGGGGCGTACCTCAATGGGAGGATCTAGTAAACCGGTAGGCCGTATGATCTGTTCGACAAAAACGCCGCCGGTTTGTTCCAGTTCGTATTCGCCTGGAGTGGCACTGACGAAAACTACCTGATTGATCAACCCCTCAAATTCGGTAAAACTCAAAGGACGGTTGTCCATGGCGGAAGGAAGCCGGAAGCCAAAATTGACCAGGTTAAGCTTCCTTGCGCGGTCTCCACCGTACATACCCCGCACCTGAGGGATCGTCACATGGCTTTCGTCCACGATAATGAGGAAGTCCTCCGGAAAATAATCGAGCAGGCAAAAGGGGCGGGTACCTGCCTGGCGCCCATCGAAAAACCGGGAATAGTTTTCCACGCCGTTGCAATAGCCCAGCTCTTTGATCATCTCCAGGTCGAAGGTCGTTCGTTCATGTATCCGCTTGGCTTCCAGCAATTTGCCCTCACGTTCGAAATATTTTTCGTGGTCGTAAAGTTCGTCTTCGATGTTGCGGATGATCTGATGAATCCGGTCCCGGGGCGCGATATACAAATTGGCGGGAAAGATCGCAGCCGAATCCATTCGTTCGATCCGTTTTCCGGATTCGGTTTCGATCTGCTCGATCGATTCGATTTCATCTCCAAAAAAGGTGACGCGGTAGCCGAAATCCACATAGGGTAGATTAATATCGACCGTATCGCCCCGGACGCGGAACGTGGCCCGGCGAAAATCCGTTTCCGTTCGGGAATACAGGCTTTCCACAAGCCGGTAAAGGAAGCTGTTGCGGGAGATCACCAACCCTTTGTGGATGCGGATAATTCCGGTCTTGTAATCCTCCGGGTTGCCCATGCCGTAGATGCAGGAAACGGAAGCGACGATGATCACATCCCGCCGCCCCGAAAGGAGCGAAGATGTGGCCCGGAGCCTGAGTTTATCCACTTCTTCATTGATGGACAAATCCTTTTCGATATAGGTATCCGTTACGGAAATATAAGCTTCAGGCTGGTAGTAGTCGTAGTAAGAGACAAAGTATTCGACCGCGTTATCGGGAAAAAATTCGCGAAATTCGCTGTATAGCTGGGCGGTCAGGGTTTTGTTGTGGGTAAGGACCAGCGTAGGCCGCTGCACCTGAGCAATGACGTTGGCCATCGTGAACGTCTTTCCCGAACCGGTCACTCCAAGCAATACTTGTGCAGGTTCGCCCATCTGGATGCCGGATACCAATTGGTCAATCGCTGAAGGCTGATCTCCGGTAGGACGGTAATGGGAAACAAGTTTGAATTCCATAAACGACAAAGCGTTGAAGATTGAGGCGCTACAGGAAAACACCCTGAAAGAGGGCAAAGTTTTAGACGGTAGACGGGAAAAGGTGGACGGTAGATAGGAAAAATAAAACCAAATACCCCCTTACGCCCTACGCCTTGAGCCTTAAACCTTGAACATGGAACCTTGACCCCTTTGCGTCTCCACCGCTTCCCTCGCTTTTTCTGCTATCACGTAGTACATATCGATCTCGCCTTTGTTTTTTGCGGGAACTTTCCCCCGGTATTCGCAATCGAAAACCGATTGCACGATCTGGAAGGTGGAATCGGAGATATTAACCTTGCCGGGTTCGCACTGAGACTCAATTCGGGAGGCGATATTGACGGTATCGCCCCAGATGTCGTAGGCGAATTTTTTCATCCCCACCACGCCGGCGACCACCGGGCCGGTATGGATACCAGACCTTGCTGTAAAATAAGGCTTGCCTGCTTTAATTCGTTCTTCTCTATGCCTGCTAAGGAATTCCTGAATCTCCAGAGCAGCCTTAATGATATGAATCGGAACCGTTTCCCTGTCGCTGAGCCCTGAAGCAACCATATAGGCGTCGCCAATGGTCTTGATTTTTTCCAGATCGGGGTACCGGGAAATGATCCGGTCAAATTCCTGGAAGCAGGTATCCAGCTCTGTAACCAATTCTTCCGGACTTAGTTGCTCTGCAATGTGGGTGAAGTTGACAAAATCGGTGAACAACACGCTGACTTCACCGAAATACCGGGCGCCGGCTTTGCCATTTCGCTTCAACTCTTCGGCAATAGATTTGGGCAGAATATTGAGTAGCAGGCTTTCCGAACGTTGTTTTTCCTTTTCGACCTCCTCGTTTTTGACCTTAAGTTCCTGGGCATTACGCTTCTTGGATTGGTAGCGGCTGTACAACAAAATCGCCAACCCCAGGAACGAGACCAGAAGGATTGCGATGATCAGGATCAAGGAATTTCGCGCAGACACTTTAAGCTGCTCTTCGGCCAGGTCTGCACGGGTTTCTTCGATCAGGTAGCGCTTTTCCAGCGTGTCGCGGGAGAGTAGGGCCACTTCTTCCTGGCGGAAGGCGGCCATGGCTTCGGCCTGGTCTTTTGCCCGGGCAACCTCTTGTAGATCCTCCTCTTTTTTGACTACTTCCTCTACCGCTTTTTCCTTTTCTTTTACCAGCACTTCCTGGCGTACTTCCAGGTCGGTTTTCTCGGTACTGAGTTGCTCTTTTTCCTGGCCCAGTCTGCCTACTTCTTCCTGCAGGGTATTTCGTTCGCTTTCCAGTTGGCGCTTTTCCCGTTCCAGACCGGCTTTTTGCAAAGCGTAACGGTTCTCTAGTTCGCTGATGCTCGTTCCTTTGGCGCTGAAATACTCAAAAGCTTCCTGGTTGATTTCATAGGCCCTGCGGTAGTTACGATCCTTGACGGCAATCTGGCTGCGTTTTTCCACGCTGCGGATAATTAGATCTGAGTCGCCGGCCTGTTTGGCATAGGTAAGGGCATTTTTAAGCCATACCTCCTGGTTGCGGGTATCCTTCAGGTATTCGTAAGCTTGGGCGACGAGGAATGCGGTCCGGCCTGCCATCGACTTGTTGCCCTGGTCGATGGCCATGCGGTTGGCCTGAAGGCCGAGCTCCAGCGCCTTCTTGGGGCTTTGAGCGAGGTTAAGATCGCCTAACTGGTAGGTAAGCGCCAATTTTTCCACAGGGGAAGAGGCTGCCTGCAATTGTTTTTCCAGTTCCGCAATGGAATTTTGGGCGTACGCGGAAAAAGAAAAGGTCAGCGTCAGGAACAGGACCGGCAAAAAGAATCGCATAATGCTATGGGTTTTCGGGATCGCGCATCAAAGATGCCAAGCAAGAATACGAATAATTAACTTCCTATTGTTCAAATTATTTTTTTTCACATACAAGAAAAAACCGTTAGCCTCACGCAAAAGTTCTCACAACCTATTTCACGCGGTGACGTTTTTTACTCAACGGAGGGTTTACGATGGTAACGTTTACTTTGTTTCGATTAAACGGCTGGAAAAACCGGTGGTGGGGATTTCGCCAAATGGGGTTGGCCCCGGAGCAGTTGGCTCAGACACAGGGGCTGTCCTTTTTCAAGATGCTGGGCAGCGGCGGCGGAAATGGGTTTAGCATCCTTCCCGACTTCAGCACCTATGGCCTGCTGGGGGTTTGGAACAACCCCGAAGATGCCCGGCTGTTTTTTGATGCCCATCCGCTCTTCAGGGAGTTCATGGAGCGATGCGATTCCTATCAAACATTTTTTATGGAAACTATTCAGGCGCATGGCGCCTGGGACGGCCGTCAGCCTTTCCAGGAGAGCGTTGCCATGCAGGCGGACCGGCCCATTGCCGTAGTCACCCGCGCCCGGATCCGGTGGAAGAAATTATGGCGTTTCTGGACCTTTGTCCCCCCGGTCAGCGCCTCGATCAGCCGTCATCAGGAGGGGTTGCTGCTCGCGATTGGCATTGGAGAATTGCCCCTGATCCAGCAGGCAACCTTCAGCATCTGGCGCTCCCCGGAAGCGATGAAGCAATATGCCTACCAAAGCCGCCTCCACCGGGAAGTGATCCAAAAAACCCGGGAATTAGGCTGGTACAGCGAAGAACTTTTCGCACGCTTCCGGCCCATTGGATTTGAAGGCAATGGAGAAAATCCCCTCCAGGGACTTTTGCCAGATACCAACTTTTCCTGAGGGCGTCGTGTTAATTTGGCGATCATCACATTCTGCACGGTATGGATCTCAACTATAAAGTCATGGGGGAAGGGTTTCCGCTGATTATCCTTCACGGCCTGTTCGGAACGCTGGACAACTGGCAGACGCTGGGCAAACAGCTCGCCGGGCATTTCACCGTCTACCTCGTCGACCAACGCAACCACGGGCGCTCTCCACATCTGCCACACCAGGACTACCCGTCCATGGCAGAAGACCTGCTCCAGTTCATGGAAAAACACTGGATTTACGAAGCCCATGTGCTGGGGCATTCCATGGGCGGCAAAACGGCGATGGAGTTTGCGCTGGAATACCCCGATATGGTAAAAAAGCTCGTCGTCGTGGATATCGCCCCAAGGCAATACGAATCCGGGCATGAGGATATTTTCCAGGCGCTTTTCGCTGTCGACCTGCCCGCCCTTACCAGCCGGCAAGAAGCCGAATACATCCTCCGGCAATACATTCAGGAAGACGGCGTGGTGCAGTTTTTGCTCAAAAACCTTTCCCGCCATAAAGACGGCCACTTTGAATGGAAAATGAACCTGCCCGTTTTACGCGAATATTACGACGAGATCCTGGCCCCGCCTGTCGCCAAAGGTTATTTCACGGGAGAAACCCTGTTCGTTCGAGGGGGCCGGTCCAGGTATATCCTCGACGAAGACCAGGGGGCCATCCGCACGTTTTTTCCCAACTTCCGGCTGGAAACCATCCCTGATGCCGGGCATTGGGTGCACGCGGAAGCGCCTGCAGCGCTTTTGGAGCTGGTGCAGGTGTTTTTGAATACGTAATTTTGCATTTCCCCCAAATTCCCCTACATTGAACAACAGACTAAAGAGTAACATAGAAGGCTAAAGCGTTCGGGTAGCCTTTTACTAACCCATCCAAACCATATAGCAACACCCCAGCCACATTGAGGGTAACAGCGTTGTTGTATTGAAAAAAGTCGCATCAAAAACTCTAAATCAAGAATTAAAAATGATTCATCAACAATTAATGACTTTAATCAGTCAAGGTGAAATTGAGGAAACAATATCTGTATTGCTTGATTTTGTAAGTAGTCATTACGCCCGGTTTGCCACGGATGTTTATCTTATTTCCGGCCGGTTTAATCAGGTTGAAAAGGAAAGAAGACAAAACACTATTCCATCTGGCGATTACCGGATTGAAATTAACTCCATACAGAAAAGCCTTATGGATATTATAATGTCAATGGAAGGACTACCTGAAGACAGCTTTAAAAGAAAAAAGAATGAGGTAGAAATCCTGGCACAGATTACAGAACTTGAAAACAGGTTTAACCAATGCAGAAAAAAAGCCAAAACAATTGAAAAAAATCCAACCAGGCTAAGGGAAAAAAATGAAATCGCCCGGGAATTAAGTCAAATTTTCATTGACCATCCAGAAATGATCCAAAAATTTTTCGGCACAGACAGTGAAGGCGTAATAAGCGGTATCGCCAACAGGTATAAAAGGTTGCCGGAATTAAGCGGAATCGATTATTTTGAATCCATCGCTAAAATAGAATTGGGCAATTTCACCAAATGCTGTATCGTCAATGCTTTAGCAGAAATTCTTTACTCCGGACAATTAAGAACCGGCGATGACGCCAGAATAAGCAAAATTTTGGATGAACTATTTCCAAACTCCTATCAAACGGTCAGATTAAGCATTACCAGGGTAAGTGCCGAATTAGATTATTTTTCCGGAAACATATAATGCGCGCTCCAGGGCCCTGTTTGAAGGCGTTCCGAAAAGAGAGCACTATCCCTTCGCCAGCTTGTAGGGATGAACAAAATAGGCTGCACCCAGAAAAAATCATTGACAACAATCTTCTTTGTCATTACATTTCGGTGGTTGAGCTGGTCTTCCCATAAAAGAAAAACCGCCATGATCATTTATTATCAAATTATTGCAGCGATTGCGCTCATCCTCCTTTCCGGATTCCGCGTCGCCCAGGAGTATCAGCGCTCCATCGTATTCCGGCTGGGGCGTTTTCAAGGTGTAAGAGGCCCGGGCTTGTTCTGGATAATTCCCCTTTTTGAAAGGGCCCAACGGGTAGACATTCGCACCCGAACAGTAGACCTCGAACAGCAGGAAACCATCACGAAAGACAGTGTGACGATCAAAGTCAACGCCGTACTTTGGTTCAGGATTGAAAAACCGGCCGACGCCATCATAAAAGTTGCAGAATACCACAAAGCCGTGTACCAATTTGCCGTTTCCGCCCTGCGTAACATCATCGGGCAGCATACCCTGGACGAAGTGCTTCGCGAACGGGAGCAGATTAACGCCAGCCTTCAACGGATCGTCGACAACATCACAGAGCCCTGGGGAATCAAAATCGAAATGGTGGAGATGAAAGACGTCGAAATCCCCGAAGGCATGCAGCGCGCCATGGCGCGCGAAGCCGAAGCCATCCGGGAAAAAAGAGCCCGGCTTGTAAAAGCGGAAGCGGAGCTGGATGCTTCGATTAAGCTGACGCAAGGGGGAAAGGAAATGGAAAAAAGTCCCATCGCGCTCGAGTTAAGGCGCATGCAAATGCTCTCAGAAATCGGTATCGACAACAACACCACTACCGTTATCCTCGTCCCTTCCGATTTCACCAATGCCGCCAAAAGCTTTTCAGAAATGGTAGCCAAGAAAAAAGAGGCGTAAAAACAGCGTTTTTAACTATCCAGCCCTTGCGCCTCCACTCCTTTTTCCTTGGCCAGGAGGCTCAGGGTTTTCTTGATCCCCTGAAGGTCGCTGTAACCAAAAATCGCCAAATCAAAGGTTTCCGATTGCCCGGTGGCGCGGGTGAGGTGCAGTTTGCCCATCCGGTAATCCAGGGAGCGGACCTCCGACCAGGCAAAGCGCTGAACCGGTTTAAAGGGCCCTGTTTTTAAACGCAACTCTTGCGAAGAGATAAGAATGGACATGTCGGATAAAAACGCTGGCGGACCAATACCCAGTCCTCCTATCAAATGCACAACCCCGTTTAAAAAAAACGTGCTTAAAAATATCCACTCATACGATTTAACAGGGAAAGGCTCCGTTAAACGCAGAAAAATCCATCCAAAATACAAAACCAGAAAAACGATTCCGACAATTATCCGGGTTTTGGATTTTTTCACGCCGGGGGTCAATTTCAGGATCCATTTGGGGTCAGCAGCGATTGACATAGGTTACTAGATGAAAATGAAAAGATAGGGATTACTGATTTTCCTCAAACATAAGCGAATTCGGGCATCGGGAGAAATAGAAACGAGGACGCACGCAATCTGAAGATTGAACGAATTCGTAGACTGAAGTCTACGAGCAACAGGGGAATTCGTAGACTGAAGTCTACGAACAACAGGGGCTCGCCAACCTCGTACCTCGTAGATCGTATCTCGTACATCGTACACCGTACATCGGACATCGGACATCGTACTTCCCAACACAACCCGTTGCTCTTTTTTAGCGTTATTATACCATATTTGTTCTCTAAAAAAACAGACATGAACCGCATGCGGAAGATAACCTTGGCCATTCTGGCCAGCGGCTTGTTCGGGCTTGCTTTTGTTCCTATGCCCACCAACCGGGAGTTTGAGATCAGCAAAAACCTGGAGATTTTTGCCAACCTGTACCGGCAGCTAAATAGTGGATACGTCGACGAGCTCGATCCGGGAGTGCTTATGCGTACCGGGCTGGAGGCAATGGTTGGCTCGCTCGACCCCTTTACCAATTACATCGCCGAATCCGACATCGAGCGATACCGGATCATTCAGGAGGGGAGTTCCAGCGGCGTAGGCTTGAGCTTCCGCATGGTCGGGAAAACTGTTACGGTGACGGAGGTGTTTCAGGACATGGCCGCTGATAAATCCGGCGTGAAGCCGGGCGACCAGATCACCGCCATCGACGGGCGCGCCATCGCCGGGCGCAACGCGGAGGAAGTCGACTACCTCCTTCGGGGGTACGCGGGCTCTTCTGTTGAACTTACACTACAACGGCCTGTGGAAAACAAGGAACTCAAAGTCAAGCTCCAGCGCGACGAGCGCGAAGCTCCCAACGTTCCCTTCTCCGACCTGCTCGACGGAGACGTGGCCTACGTCTCTCTGACCACCTTTACCGCCAATGCCGGGCGCAATGTAGCCAACGCCTTACGCGACCTGCGCCTCAAAAATCCAAACCTGAAAGGAGCGATCCTGGATCTCCGGGGCAATGGCGGCGGCCTGCTCAATGAAGCCGTCAACGTGTGCAACGTATTCATCCCGGCCAACCAGATTGTAGTGACCACCAAAGGCAAAGAGCGGGAAATGGATCGCAGCTACCGCACGGGCGGCGAAGCGGTTGATACCGAACTTCCTCTCGCAGTAATCATCGACAAAGGCTCCGCTTCCGCTTCGGAGATCGTCAGCGGCGTTATGCAGGATTACGACCGCGGGGTACTCATCGGACAGCGTTCTTATGGAAAAGGCCTTGTCCAAAATACGGTGGACATCGGGTACAACGCCCGTCTCAAATTGACCATCTCCAAATATTATATCCCCAGCGGACGCTGTATCCAGAGCGTGGAATACCAGAACGGAGAACCTGTAGACATTGCCGACAACCGCCGGGCAGCGTTTAAAACCAAAAACGGGCGCCCCGTGCTTGATGGCGGTGGGGTAAGCCCCGATATCCGGGTCGAACAAGCCGACAATATCCCTGTAGTCCGTGCTTTGGTCAACCAGGGAATTATCCTTAACTACGTCACCGGATATTGCGCGGGAAAAGCCTCCATGCCGCCAGTGGAGTCCCTGCAGTTTACCGATTTTGAAGGCTTTCTCGGCTACCTCAACCGCGAAAAGGTTACCCTGCAAACAGAAACCGAAAAGCTCCTGGAAAAACTCCGCGAAAATGCAGGGAAAGAAGGCTACGAGATGAATACCTCCATCGAGGCCCTGGAAAAAAGCCTGTCCGAGGCCCAGTTGAACCTCATTCGGAAAAACAAAGACCTTATCGTAAAACTGATCGAAAAGGAAATTGCTGCGAGGTACTACTATCAGAGCGGACGCATCCGGATGGGCCTTGCCCGGGATCAGGAAATCGCGGAAGCGATCAACATTCTGAAAGACCCATTCAGGTACAAGCAGGTACTCGCCAAACAATAACGTTTGATTAGATTATCCAGGGGCTGTCTCAAAAGACCATTTTCGCCCCTGGCCGCCAAAAAATATTTTCTTTTTTCAATTCTTTTAAAAAATTGCAAAGCAATTTTTTAAAAGAATTGAAAAAAGAAAATAAAATTTCGTGCCGGGGGCAACGAACGGTCTTTTGAGACAGCCCCTATTTCTGACTGGATAATCAACGTTATTCTTTCACCCACGAAGTGCCTTCCTTGCTATCTTTCAGTTGAATATGGAGTTCCTTGAGGGTATCCCGGATTTTATCGGAAGTTGGCCAATCTTTGCGCTGTCGGGCGTCGGCACGCATTTCGATGACCAGTTGCATGAGTCCATCCAGGGTTGCCGAATCGCCGCTTGTCCCAATGGCTTCGTCCTGCAAACCAAAGATATCGAAGAGGAATTCTTTGAACAGAATTTTCAACTGGTCCACAGTGGAAACGGAAAGGCCATCAAAAGAGAGGTGTCCGTCCTTCAAGCTATTGATCTTGCTGACCAGTTCAAACAACCTGGCCAGCGCTTTGGGCGTATTGAAATCGTCGTTCATTTCTTCTTCCACCTGCCCCATAAGGGTTTGGATCTCTTCGTCCAGCGGGCCTTTGGTATCCGGCCCGGGGTGGGCAAGCCCTTGCAGGGCCTGGTTTGCTTCCATCAGGCGGCGATAGCCCTTCTCCGCTGCCTGAAGGGCCTCATCCGTCAGGTCGAGGGTGCTGCGGTAATGCGTCTGAAGCATAAAAAACCTCAGGATCATGGGGCTATAGCCTTTAGAGACGTGAGGACTATCGCCGGAGAACAACTCTGCCGGAGAGATCGTATTGCCGTCGCTTTTCGACATTTTCTTGCCGTTCAGCAGCAGCATATTGGTGTGGAGCCAGTACTTGGCGCCGGTATGCCGGCAAGCGCCAACATTTTGGGCGATCTCGTTCTCGTGATGGGGAAATTTCAGATCGTTTCCACCCCCATGAATATCGAAATCCTCGCCCAGGTATTTGGTGCTCATCGCGGAGCATTCCAGATGCCACCCGGGAAAGCCTTCGCCCCAGGGTGAGCGCCAGCGCATGATATGTTCTTCGGATGCTTTCATCCAGATAGCAAAATCGGCAGGATGCCGCTTTTCGTCCTGCTTTTTCAGTTCCCGGCTTTCGGCGATCAATTCATCCACCTTGCGGCCGGAGAGCATGCCGTACGTGCCTTTTTCCTGAATGAATTTCAGCGTGTCGAAATACACCGATCCGTTGATCTCATAGGCGTAGCCATTTGCCAGGATAGCCTGCACCATTTCGATCTGTTCGGGGATATGGCCGGTGGCCCGAGGTTCTATGCTGGGCGGCATCGCGTTGAGAATGCGCATGATCTCGTGGAAGCCGTTGGAGTACTTCTGCGCCACTTCCATCGGCTCCAACTGGCTTACGCGGGCGCCTTTAGACATGCGGTCTTCGCCGTCGTCGAGCAGGTGTCCCACATCGGTAATGTTGCGCACATAGCGCACTTTGAACCCCTTGTGCAGCAGATAGCGGTAAATTACATCAAAGCTGACGAACGTCCGGCAGTTTCCCAGATGGACATCGCTGTAAACCGTAGGGCCGCAGACATACATACCCACGCGGCCTTCGTGAAGCGGTTGGAAAACTTCTTTCTCTTTGGAAAGGCTGTTGTAGATTTTCAGCGAAAGGTCCATACTGATTTTTGTATTTATGTTCGAATGGGTTAGACTAATGGGGCAAAAATACGAAAAGGTTCAGGGTTTATTACATTTGGGCCCTGTTTACCAATATATACGGGCCACTACCGGCAAATGATCCGAAAACTCCCTCCGTCCGATGCGGCAACTTGCCACTTTGATCGTCGGACTGGCGAGGATAACGTCGATCCGCAAACCGGGCACCGGGCCGGCATAGGTGACGCCCAAACCTCTTCCGGCTACCTGAAACGCATCCTGAAGCCCCTTGCCCACCTGATGGTATACGAAAGACTGGGGCACATCGTTGAGATCGCCGCAGACGATTACGGGATAAGGCGACTTGTTGAGGTGGGCGGCAAGCGATGCCGCTTGCTCCTGACGGGTTTTGGCAGCTCTGCGGTACCGCCCCAGCATCCCGCGAATGTCTTTCCACGTGCGTTTTTCTTTTATGTCTCCTTCTTCTGCAATCCGCGTAGCGATTCCTGTGATCGCATTGGATTGTAAGTGAACGTTATATACGCGGAGAATGCGGTCTTTCACCTGTAAATCTGCATATTGAAACCCGTAATAGCTGTTGAACATATGTGTCCCGGCTCGCAGAATCGGAAATTTGGAAAAAACAACCAACTCATTTTGGGAGCGTCCCTCCTGATGTATAAGGCCTTCGCCCTGGCAAATCTCCTCAGCGCGCAAGCCAGATCCTGTTTCAAACTCCTGAATGCAAAGAATATCCGGCTGGTGTCTTTTCAGGCTTGTTTCCCACTCTGCGCCGGAAATCCGCCGGATACCTTCATGCCCATAAGGTTGGAACCGGCGAACGTTGTACGACATGACTTGCACCAAGTCCTTCTCTCCTTTTCCGGACGCGATATGCATTCCTACCATTCCTTTGAAATGGCTCCAGCCCAACAGGAGGGTAAAGGCGGACAAGAGCGCCCAAACCCTTGGTTTTCTGGCCAGCCACAGGATAATAAAACCCAGATTGGCCAGAGCCAGCCATGGATAGATCAACCCCAAGAAGGCCAGAGGCCAGTAGGTATAGGGAGAAAAGTAAGAAGCTGTATAAGCGGCAAACGTCAATCCCGACAATAAAAAGTTGCCGCTCCGCAAAAGGGAATTAACGCTTACTGGCATTGAATAAAAATTCCTTTTCTTCAGAAGAAAGGCTTTCGTAACCGGAAACCTTGATCTTATCCAGGATTGCATCCAATTGTTCCTGGTAGTTAAGGGGAGTGGGGTCGCTAGCCGCGTTCCCTTTCCCTGAGGCGGCGGAAGATTTGGTTTTCGTAGCGGCCTGAGGACTGCGGTAAACGACTTTAGGCCGGGGCCGTTTTTTTTCATTTCCTGCAACATGATAGGACCACCAATCTCCCACTCTGGCAAAAAGGCTGTTCACCGGCTGGGCCCAATCGGTCCCCCGCTGAAGCTGGAAAATGTATAAAAACCCATACAAGGCGCCTCCAAGGTGCGCCAAATGTCCGCCAGTATTGCTGCTATTGGCGATGCTGATCAGGTCGAGAAAGATCAAAACGGCGACGATGTATTTAAGTTTGACGTCCCCGATAAACAGCAGCCGCATGACGTAATCCGGCGCTATTGCACCGGCGGCCGTCACGATAGCCATAACCGCCGCTGAGGCGCCAAGCGCGTAATGGCCTTTGAGCCCAAAAAAATTAGCTGACAGGAAATAAATAAGCGCACCGGTCAACCCGCCCATCAGGTACATGGGCAAAATGCGTTGGTTGCCGATGAAATCCCCTACGATCCGGCCGAACCAATATAGGTAGAGCATATTCGCCAGAATATGAAGGAAATCAATATGCAAAAACATATGGGAAAAAACCGTCCACGGCCTCGTCAAAACGAGCCAGCCATTGGCATTAATGCTCAGGTATTCTACGAGAGTATAGAACAGCGGGTCCGGTTTGGCGCCGTTCGCCAGGAACAAGACCAAACGAACGATATGGATCGCGACAAAAAAACCGGAGTTGATAATGATCAGCCTGGAAACCATATTCCCATAACTAAACTCCCGCTTTACATCATCCCAAATCGATTGAAACATCTATACCCATTTAATTCGGTTTCAAAAATAGCGTCTTCAGCATGGAAGTTCAAGAGCCAGGGACTCGTTTTGTTCCTTCGTTTTTACCATCTTCCCTGGAATTTTCTCCAATACATCACTAAAATAAAACCAAAAAAGGCACCTCCCACATGCGCAAAGTGCGCAATGCCGGGCATGACGTTCTGGAGTCCAAAAAACAATTCCAGGCCGGCGTATAGAAGCACGAAATACTTGGCCTTCATCGCTACCGGGGGGAATAACATTTGGATGACGTTGTTCGGAAAAGAAAGCCCATACCCTGCGAGCAAACCAAAAACCGCCCCGGAAGCCCCCACCATAGGAATATCGGCTACCCCCGGAGGGATAGCGCCCGTTCTCATCTCGATATACTGCACCAGAATATGCAGGAAAAGCGCCCCAAAACCTGCAAAAAAGTAGTAAAACAAAAACCGCTTTGCCCCCCAGTAAACTTCCAATGGCGAGCCAAACATATACAAGGCAAACATGTTGAAAAACAGGTGAGAAAACCCGCCATGCATAAACATGTGGGTCACGATTTGGTAAGGTTCAAAAAAACGGGAAGTGGGAAAATACACTGCCAGCCGGAGCGCAATCTCCGGGCTTAGCAAGCTCGTTCCAAAAAACATCATCACATTGATGATCAACAAATGCCGTACGACGTCGGTAATTCGAAACATAATCAGGAGCGCTTATTTGGAGAATCGTTTTTCAAGGTCTTCCAGATCGTAGGTTACAAAACATTTCCGCCCAAAAGGGTTAGCGTAAGGGTTCTCACAAGCAAACAGCCTGTCTATGAGGGACTGCATTTCTCCTTCGGTCAAATGCTGCCCCCGTTTAATCGCCGCGCTGCGCGCCATGGAACAGGCAAGGTTTTTGGCCAAATCCAGTTGAAGCGCCAATCCGCTTTTGTATTGCTCCAGCACCTGTTCTACCAATTTAAGTTCATCCTGCTGACCTGCCATCTCTGCCGGAACACCATGGATCACGAACGTGTGCTGCCCAAATTCCTGAATATCAAACCCCAGTACGTTAACCTCTTCAAGTATGGCCTTCAGCATCAGGCTATCCTGGGGAGCCAGATGCAGGGTTTTAGGAAAAAGTTGACGCTGAGTGACGCCGCTGCCTTGTTTGAGCACGGCTTGATACTTTTCAAAAAGGATCCGCTCGTGGGCGGCCTGCTGATCAATCAGAATAAAGCCCGATTTGATCTGACTCAGTATATATGTTCCGTGTACTTGTACCGGTATCTTCTGCACTTTTTGAAAGCCCTCCGAAAGCGGCTCCTGGTTGTTCTCTGCATCCCAACTGCTCTGCAAAGTAACCGGGGCTACATCCTCCTGGTCTTGTTCTGTGCGTCCGCCAAGCCCTGCGTATAGCGACGTCCAGTTGGACAAGTTTTCCTGCCGGCGCATCCGGGCCTCGCGGTCGGAAGAGTCGTCAGGGTTCCATAATTCCCCCGGAGAATCCGCCCTGCCCCGGGAAATGACTTCTCCGCCGCCTACGAAAGCAATGGGAGGAAGATTAAAGGTATTTTCCTGTTCAAAATCCAGGCTGGGCATTACCCCGTATTTTCCTAACGCATGCCGCACAGCTACCCGAAGGTAGTTGTAAACCAGCCGCTCGTCGTCAAATTTAATCTCTTGTTTAGTAGGATGCACATTAACATCGATCATGGAGGGATCTATATCGATGAACACCACGTAGAGCGGGAAGCTGTCCTTGGGGAGCAAATCCTCATAGGCGGCCATTACCGCATGGTTAAGGTAACTGCTCCGTATGAACCGGCCGTTGACAAAGAACATCTGCTCTCCGCGGGTTTTCTTGGCAAACTCCGGTTTCCCGATAAATCCGCGGATCTTCGCAATATCGGTCTCTTCTCCCAGCGGTACCAGGCGTTTGTTGGCCTGCATCCCAAATACGCTGATCAAGCGTTGCCGAAGGCTACCCGGCGGTAAGTGGAACAACTCGGTGTTATTATGGTGGGCCACAAACTGGATATCGGGATTAGCGATGGCAATCCGCTGAAATTCATCCAGAACATGGCGCAACTCCACGGTATCCGATTTCATGAAATTCTTTCTGGCCGGAATAGTGTAAAACAGGTTCCGAACAGCAATGCTGGTGCCGGGGGCCGTTTGGCAAGGCTCCTGGACTTTCACGGCAGAATCTTCCACAACGAGCCGCGTACCTACTTCTTCCGCATATAGCCGGGTTTTCATTTCAACCTGAGCCACAGCGGCGATGGAAGCCAGAGCTTCTCCCCGGAAACCCATGGTACGGATGGCAAAAAGGTCTTCCGCCGCCCGGATCTTTGACGTAGCATGGCGTTCAAAAGACATACGGGCATCGGTGGGCGACATGCCGCACCCGTTGTCTATGACCTGCACCAAGCTCTTGCCCGCGTCTTTCAGGATGAGCTTGATTTGGGTGCTTCCGGCATCCACCGCATTCTCCATCAATTCCTTGACTATCGAAGCAGGCCGTTGAACGACCTCTCCCGCGGCAATTTGGTTGGCAATAGCGTCGGGTAGCAGCTGAATAATATCAGCCATATGGAATAGTCCTTTTGTTGATAGTTCTGAGTTATGATTCGTTATTATTCAGATCCCTTCCTGACTCCGTTCCAGGACGTTGACAATACGCGGTAAATATTGCGTAAGAAGGATATAACTCACCCCCAGCAGAACCAGAACGATGGCGATCAGCCGCACATTAGTCCGGATGACCTGGGTTCGCATCGCTGAATAATCCCGTTTGTAGGAAGTCCTCATGCCTGCCCGGATGCGCTCTCCCATACCCTCAATTCCTTTCTCCTTTGCCTCGCGGATCTTGCGGATTCGCTCTTCCAATTCTTCCTTCTTTGGATCCCAATACCGGGGCTTGTACTCGTAGTTTTTATGCTTGGGTACCTGAAACAACCTGATCAACGCCATAATTCGCTCAATTTGAGTGGTACAAAGTTAACATTTATTTTAAGAACATTTTTCCCTGGCATAAGATGCGCTGACAGGTCATTTTTGTTGGAACGGCCTTATGCGAAAGGTCTTAAACTCGTGTTAAAATCCAGACCTGTGCCAACCTGAATGTCGGCTTGGGATTTCTATACAGCATGCAAATCGTCGGCAAATCGAATACAAACTTCGAAATAGACAGGCCGTTTAGCCCGGTTTTTTCTTTTTTTGGTTATTATTTGAAAACAACCTTTTCCTATGCCAGTCTTTACATCTAGTTCCACCCCATTTTCCAGGTTTTTTTTGGTTTGTGCCCTGATGGTGTTTCCTTTCGTTTTGTTCGCCAACGGAGTAAAGGGTAAAGTGCTGGACGAGAATGGAAAACCGTTGCCCTTCGCCACGATTTTCGTCAAAGAAACTGGTAGCGGCGCAGTAACCAACGGGGAAGGCGATTACGAAATCCGTCTGGAGACAGGAACATATGAATTGATTTTTCAGTTTCTTGGCTACCGTACGGAAACCAGGAACATTACGGTTAGTTCCGGTTGGCAAACCCTGGATGTCCGCCTTCAGGTGCAGCCTATCGAACTCAAAATGGCAGGCATTAACCTCGGCGGCGAAGATCCGGCATATACTGTCATGCGCAAAGCAATTGCCAAAGCAGGCTACCACCGCCAACAACTCGACAGCTATTCTGCGCAGGTGTATGTCAAGGGGTCCGGGCGGCTGATCAACGCGCCATTCTACCTTAGAAAAACCCTTAAAAAAGAGGGGATCGACAGCACCAAAGCGTTTACAAGCGAATCTGTAAGCCTCATTGAATACAAACGGCCTTCGACATTTAAGGAAAAGGTGATCTCTATCCGTACCCAGGGCGACGACTACAACACCGACCCTATGCCCTATATCAACGGAAGCTTTTACGAACCCAAAGTGGCGGAAGCCATCTCCCCACTTTCTCCCAAGGCCTTTGGGTATTATCGCTTTAAATTGGAATCATTTTTTGTCGACCGGGGTTTTGGGGTTAACAAGATCAAGGTCACTCCCCGAAGCCAGGGCGAGAACCTATTTGAAGGCTACCTCTATATCGTAGAAGATTACTGGTCGATCTACAGCTTGTCGCTGTCTACATACAAATTCGGTATCCGGTTCGATATGGATCAGGTCTATTCCCCGATTCAAAACGAGGCCTGGCTGCCAGTCAGTCACAAATTCAAAGTCTTTGGAAAGTTGGTGGGCTTTTCGTTTGAGTTCAATTACCTCGCGACTGCCTCCAAATACCAAATCACCCTTAACCCCGACCTGCCCAAGGAGTTTGACGTAATCGACGAACGGGTAGAAAAAGAACTCGCTGAAGAAGCCCGTCAGCAGCAAAAAGCTATGTCTCCCAGCGCGTCCCCTATGGAGCGGCTGTCTTCCGGGCAGGAACTGACCCGCAAGGAACTCCGGAAAATCCTTAACGAGTACGAGAAAGAAGAAATCAAACAGGAAGAAACTCCGGAAATTGCCGTTACGACATCTACAACCATTGATTCCCTGGCCCGGAAGCGCGACTCTCTGTATTGGGAACTCATCCGGCCGGTTCCGCTAAGCGAACAGGAAATAAAAGGATACCGCTTTACGGACAGTGTTAACCTCAAAGAGGTTGAAAAAAGAGACAGCGCAAAAGCGCAAACGACCCTTACCATTTCCTCCAATGGGGAAGAAGTAAATGTGTCCACCTCAACTACATCCAAAAGCTTCAAGCCACAGAGTTTGGTTACCGGCGCAACCTACCAATTCAACAAAAAGCATCAATTTAGTTACGGCAACCTCTTTTTTAACAGCACGTTCAACCCGGTCGAGGGATTTGCAGTCAGCGACAACATCTCTTACCGGTACCGTGCCCCCAAGTCCTTTGGCGCCACCCTGACGCCAAGGTATTCCTTTGCCAGGTCAAGGTTCAGCGCTAAAGGCGTCCTCTTTTTTCAGCCTGCTAATACGGCAGCCAAAGAAGCGCGCTGGGAGTTGGAAGGAGGAAGGTATACGTTCCAGTTTAATCCGGACAACCCACTCAACGAATGGCTGAGTGCCTATCTCAATCTGGTGGAGGAGCGAAATTACATCCGGCTCTACGAAAAAGAGTTCATCCGCCTGGATTACCGGCATAAAAAATCTTCCGACTGGGAATTCAATGCAGGGTTTGAATGGGCTAACCGGGCACACCTCCGGGCGCGCACCACACAAACCTGGTTCCCTAGAGAAAACCGCGACTACGGCGACAATACGCCTCTAGCGGAAGAAGCTGTTCTCCCTTTGCCGACCAGAGAAAAAGCAGCGGTTTTGTCGCTGCAGTTTGAAATACGTCCCTGGCAGAAATACCAGAAACGGAACAACTGGACAAGCGCAATAGAACACTCGTCGCCGACCTTGGGGATACGCTACCGCAAAGGGATCGAAGGCTTAGGAGAGAGTGCCTCCAATTTCGACTTCCTCGAAACCGAATTCCGCCATGCCTTTCGGGTTGGCGCTTCCGGATTGCTGGATTTGAAACTCAATACCGGCATTTTCCTGAACAAGCGCTATGTGGGGTTTGCTGATTTCAAACACTTCCCCGGAAACCAGATAGGAGTAGTCACCAATGACCCCGTCTCAACATACCGGTTACTGGATTATTACCGGTACAGCACCGCCGACAAATACCTCAGCGCCTTTGCGCACAACCAGTTCCGCAAGTTATTGCTCACCCAAATCCGGCCGGTTTGGGTAGCCGGACTGAAAGAAAATCTTTTTGTAAATTATTTAGCTACCCCGCATGCCACCAATTATGTGGAAATCGGATATGGCGTCGACAACATTTTCCGGTTCTTCCGGTTGGAAACAGCAGTTTCTTTTGAAGGTGGAAAATATCAGGATTTCGGCGTCTTTCTCGGTATTGCATCCAATCTGGACAATTTAGGCAGGCTGTTCGGCAACTGACCGCATCAATAAAACTTTCTTCGTAAACCGCACGAGGAATTAGGTGTTTCTGGCGCAGGATTCGGTATATTTGTGCCTTAATCCGGCATCAATCACCATTCATGAGCGAAGATATCAAGCACGAATGCGGAGTCGCACTAATCCGCTTGTTGAAGCCATTAGAATACTATCAGGAAAAGTACGGGTCGGCGCTCTTTGGCCTGCAAAAACTTCGTCTGTTGATGCAAAAGCAGCGCAACCGCGGGCAAGACGGCGCCGGAATGGCCACCATCAAACTCGACCCTGGCCCGGGGACCCGTTATATCAGCCGGAAACGGAGCGTTGCCCCCAATTATCTCGACGACCTGTTCGACCAGATCTGGAAACATTTCGAAGACCTTCCCGAAGAAAAGCTCCAGGATCCTGCCTGGTTAAAAGAGAATAAACCCTATACCGGCGAACTGCTTCTTGGCCACCTGCGTTACGGAACTCACGGGGACAACTCCATCGAAACATGCCATCCCTTTCTGAGGCAAAATAACTGGATCAACCGCAACCTCATCCTCGCCGGCAACTTCAACCTTACCAACGTCGATGAACTTTTTCAAGAGTTAATCGAACTTGGGCAATACCCAAAAGAGAAATCGGATACCGTCACCGTCCTCGAAAAAATCGGTCATTTTCTCGACGACGAGGTCCAACGCCTGCACACCTGGTATAAACCGGAGGGATACTCCAACGTCGAGATCAACGACCTGATTTTCGACAACCTCGACATCCAGCGCCTGCTGGTTCGTGCCAGCAAAAAATTTGACGGAGGGTATGTCATGTGCGGCCTTATCGGCCACGGAGATGCCTTTGCCATGCGCGACCCCAACGGCATTCGCCCAGCTTTTTACTATCACGACGAAGAAATTGCGGTGGTTGCGTCAGAACGCCCGGCAATCCAATCTGTTTTCAACATCCCCTATCAGCAAGTCAAGGAGCTTTCTCCCGGCCATGCCCTGATCATCAAAAAAAAGGGCGATGTAAAAGAACTCCCCTTCATCGAACCCGGCGCCCGCGCCGCTTGCTCTTTTGAACGGATCTACTTTTCCCGGGGCAACGACCTGGATATTTACCTCGAGCGGAAGAAATTGGGCGAGCAACTGGTCGGTCCTATCCTGAAAGCCATCGACTACGACTTTGAAAACACGGTGTTCTCCTTTGTCCCCAATACTGCCGAAACAGCTTTCTTCGGCATGGTAGAAGGGTTGTACCGCCGTCTCGACGAGATCAAGGAAAAACGCCTGCTCCAACTACTGGACGAAGGCAAGCTCAAACCCAAAAAAATCCAAAAGGTAATGGCTATGAAGCCCAGGATCGAAAAACTGATCCTGAAGGATGCCAAAGTCCGCACCTTTATTGCCGATACGACTTCCCGGGGAAAATTGGTCTCTCACGTGTACGATATCACCTACGGGTTGGTAAAAAACTACGAAGACACGCTGGTTTTGCTCGACGACTCCATTGTTCGCGGAACCACTTTGCGCGATAGCATCATCCAGATCGCCGCCCGGCTCAAGCCTAAAAAAATCATCATTGTATCCTCTGCCCCCCAAATCCGCTATCCCGACTGCTACGGCATCGACATGTCCAAAATGGGCGAATTCGTGGCATTCAAGGCGCTGGTGGAACTCCTGAAAAAGCACGGCAAGGAATATCTTTTGGAGGAAACCTATGTGCGATGTAAGCAGCAAGAACATCTTCCCAAAGAAGAAATCCGGAACGAAGTACAAGCCCTCTACGAAGAATTTTCGTACGAGGAAATATCCCGCCGGATCGCTAAAATCGTAACGCCCAAGGGAATCAAACCGGAAATCGAAGTGATTTATCAATCCATTGAATCCCTGCACAACGCCTGTCCCAATAACAACGGCGACTGGTATTTCTCAGGTAATTACCCCACCCCGGGAGGGAACCGGGTGATCAACCAAGCGTTTATCAACTACATGGAGAAAAAGGACGTCAGGGCATACTGATCATATTTTCCGGAGAAGCCGGCCGGCATTTTCCAGGGTTGCGTCCTGCTTGGCAAAGCAAAGCCGGATGATCCGGTCTTCTCCTGGGCTTTGGTAGAAAACGGAAACCGGGATCGCCGCCACGCCGTATTCTATTGTCATCCGGCGCGCAAACGCCACATCGGGCTCGTCGCTCACTGCGCTGTAGTCGCACAGCAAGAAGTACGTCCCTTCGCAGTTGAAGGGCCTAAGCCGCGTACCTTCCATGGCGTCGAGAAAAAAATCGCGCTTGAAATGATAAAATGCGCCAAGCCCCAAATATTCGTGGGGGTCCTTCATGAAATCTGCCAGCGCATGCTGTATTGGCGTATTAACAGAGAAAACATTGAACTGATGGACTTTCCGGAATTCCGTCATTAAAGGGGCCGGAGCCACGCAATACCCTATTTTCCAGCCCGTTGCATGAAAGGTTTTGCCAAAGGAATACACGGCTATCCCACGTTCTCTTAGTCCCGGAAACCGGAGAATGCTTTGATGTTCCTGCCCATCGTAGATCAGATGCTCATACACCTCGTCGCTAAGCACCAGGATGTCGGTCCCCTGCAGCAGTTGTTCCAGTTTAAGCAAGTCTTCCTTTTTCAGGACGGTCCCGCTGGGATTGTGAGGAGTATTGATTACGATCATGCGGGTTCTGGAGGAGATCAGGCGTTTGAATTTTTCCCAATCCGGTTTAAAGGCAGGCGCCTCCAACTCATATGCTTTGGCGATGCCGCCCGCCAATTCGATCGATGGGCGGTAGGAATCGTAAGCGGGTTCAAAGAGGATTACTTCGTCGCCAGGATGAACAAATGCAGCAATTGCCGTGAATATCGCCTGCGTACCGCCAGCGGTAATGGTGATTTCCTGACCAGGGTCAAAAGAAGGCCCGTACAACCCGGCGATTTTTTCGCCAATACGCTCCCTGAGCGAAAGAACGCCGGCCATCGGCGCATATTGATGATACCCCTTTTCCAGGTAATGCGCTACCAGGCGGATCAGCCTCTCGGAAGGGGAAAAATCCGGAAACCCTTGGGCCAGATTAATAGCCCCATGTTCTTCCGCAAGAGCGGACATCACCGTAAAGATGGTGGCGCCAACATTGGGCAGTTTTGAAGTAAACAACATAGTATGTTCAGGCAGATTTATGCTTGCTGCCGGTATTTCTGATAAATGATGCCGATTTGGGAAGCCAGTTTCCGGTCTTTTTCCGTCACGATATTCCCGGCATCGTGTGTGCTCAGCTGGATATCCACCCGGTTCCACACGTTAGACCAGGCGGGGTGGTGGTCCATCTTTTCTGCGTAAAGAGCGACCTCCGTCATAAACGCAAAGGCGTCAGTAAACCCGTTGAAAGTGAACGAAGCGCGAAGTTCGTTCTCGGTTTCATTCCACATCACTCTATTTTTTGCTTACAGAAAACGTCGTTTCCCGAGTTCGTGTTCAAAACCCCAGTCGAATTGGTCCAACTCCAGTAAAGCCGCGGAGAGCAGGTCGATACAATGCGCCACATCCTGTTTATGGGCCATCTCAATGGTTTGGTGAATATGCCGCAAAGGGATGGAAATCGCCCCGGCGATCGCCCCGTTTTTCCCATACCGCTGCACGCCGGCAGTGTCCGTTCCACCGGCTGGAAGAATTTCCAACTGCCATGGAATGCGGTGCTTATCGCCGGTTTGCTTCAAGAAATTGACCATCCGGTAATCAGAGATCACGCTGCCGTCAAGCACTTTGATCGCAGCGCCTTTCCCAAGACGGGTAACTACCTCATGAGCTTGGGCGCCCGGAACATCAAAAGCAATAGTAACGTCCAATCCGAACCCAAAGTCCGGATTAATGCGGTGCGCCGCCGATATTGCGCCCCTCAGGCCGACTTCCTCCTGGACGGTGAACACGCCAAAGGTATCAAACGGAAGCTCCTTTCCCTGAAGCGCGCGGAACGCTTCGAGCAGAATAAACACTGAAACGCGGTTATCCAGCGATTTGCTGTTGACGCAATCTCCGATTTCGATCAGTTCGCGCTCCCGGGTTACGGGGGCGCCGGGAGCCACATAATCCAGCACCTCTTTTTTTTGCATCCCCAAATCGATGAAATAGTCTTCGATTGGCACTACTTTGTTGCGCTCGTCGCCCTTCATCAGGTGGATGGGCTTTGCGCCCATGACCCCGATGAGGTCTTTTTTGCCATGTACGATCACGCGTTGGGAAGTGAGGGTTTTGGGGTCAAATCCTCCCAAGGGATGAAACCGGAGGAAGCCGTCGTCGTCGATATGGGTGACAATAAACCCAATCTCATCCAGATGGGCGGCGATCATGACCCGCTGCCGGGACTTACCCCGCTTCAGGGCGATCACATTGCCCATATTATCCAAACTAACTTCATCCGCCAGCGGAGTGACTTCCCGGATCACTAATTCTCTAATACGCTGTTCAAACCCCGGCGCCCCGGGCGTTTCGCATATCGTTTTCAGGAAAGGAACATTGATCATAGAAAAAAAATAGTTAATGAGGTCAAAAATACGAGTTCTTTGCGAGACCGTTGACAATCAGACCGCTTATCCGTTTCTTTGAGGGCATATTCTGAAATACCTATGTCGCTTCTGAAAAAACTCGCTGGAGAAACTATGGTTTACGGGCTCAGCAGTATTCTGGGCCGGTTGTTAAATTATGTTATCCTTACCCCATACCTCACCCGGGAGTTCACCAACCGCGCAGAATATGGGATCGTTACAGAATTGTACGCCTATATCGCCTTGCTTCTGGTTTTCTTCACCTACCGCATGGAAACCACTTTTTTTCGCTACGGCAACCAAAAGGAACAGGCCGACCGGGCGTTTTCCACCGCCGCGCTGTCGGTGATGATCTCGACGGCGGTACTCGTAGCGCTTTTCGCAGGATTTTCCGGCCCCATTGCTTCTTTATTGGACTATCCGGACCATCCCGAATACATTATCCTGTTCACTCTTATCCTGGCTACCGATGCGCTTAGCGCAATTCCTTTTGCCAGATTACGCCTGGAGAACAGGCCCATGCGGTTTGCGTTGATCCGGCTTGTCAATATTGCCGCTAACATTGCCTTGATCTTCTTTTTTATGGAGGTTTGTCCCTGGTTATTGAAAAGAGGATGGGAAAGCACACGATGGGTTTACAACCCCGGCAACCGGGTGGCCTATGTTTTTCTGGCAAATTTCCTGGCCAGCTTCCTTGCATTTATCATGCTCCTGCCGCTGTTATTCCGGATGGAATGGAAAATGGATATGGGCCTGCTGCGATCGATGCTTCGGTATGCCGCCCCACTTGTTATCGCGGGTTTTGCCGGCGCGATCAATCAGGTTATCGGCAATCCAATGCTTAAGTATTTCACCCCCGGAACCTTACAGGACAAACTAGTCCAGGTAGGGCTATTCGGAGCGGCTGCCAAGATCCCGATCTTAATGACCCTTTTTACACAAGCCTTCAATTATGCCGCAGAACCTTTCTTCTTCCGGCATGCGCACCGGGAAGATGCCAAAACGATATACGCCCAGGTAGCTCAGGCATTTACTTTGGTCGGAATTCTGGTGTTTGCGGGAATCATGCTGTATCTGGACCTGGTAGCCATTTTGATCGGACCCAACTACCGGGAAGCGGTAGGCATCGTTCCCATTCTTCTGCTCGCATATTTGTTCCTGGGCATTTATTACAGTTTCTCGGTTTGGTTCAAACTTACGGACAACACCCATATCGGGGGCTATATCGCTCTGGGCGGATCGGCGATTACCATCCTGCTGAACGTCCTGCTCATCCCACGTTGGGGGTATTTCGGCCCTGCCTGGGCAGCGCTCGCCTGTTACGGGTTCATGATCGTCGCGGTGTATCTTTCCGGTAAAAAGCGCTACCCTATACCTTACCCCATCAGGCGCATGACGCTGTACATTCTGGGCGGGATGGGCGCATACGGCCTTGGGCTGCTGAATGCCCAATGGTTCGGGTCAACTATCTGGTTAAAGCTGGGCGCGAATACCGTTACGCTTGCCCTCTTCCTGGCGTATCTCTTCTACCTCGAACGCCGGCTCGCGCTCCGCTGGATTCGCTCGTTTGTAAAACCGAAAGCCAATGATTAGGCCTGGGTCAAAAGGCTATGCCAACAGAAAAGCCGCATTAATCGCTCTCTCTTCGCGATATTTTCTATATTTAGTGTGCTGATTTTACAATATGTGCGTAATTTTCCGTTTCATCATATAATCAAATCACCCAAAACCGGTTTTACCACCAATTCGGACCATATCAGCTCATGCCCGAAAACCCACTTGAACGGATACGGGAATACCTTTACGCCGGGGAAGTCAAAAACGCCCTCGAACAATTGGACTCCTGGGTTCTGAACAACAACCGTTCCGAACACCGCAGTGGTATTTCCTTGTGGCTCGCCGATCTGAACCGGACGGAGACGGAATTTTCCCAAGGACTGGTAACCGATACCGATCGGCGGGTCGTTCTCCAACGAATTACCAAAGGCATACTCGCCCTTCTGGACCAGCTGGATGCAGGAAGGCCGGCGATGCATTCCTTTCACTGCTACACCTGCGACAGGGTCGATCAATCCGATACCTTCACCGAACTTTTTGAAAAGAACCGGACAAGCCGCAAACAGTTCTATTTTCTCTACGGCTGGGAGCGCCAATCACATCTCGGCATGTTTCGCCGGATCGCCTACGAGCAGGAAGGGGCTTTCCTGGACGACCTCAGTCCGCGCACCGAGGCCGGCTGCCGCGCACGACAGATGGAGCTGCGCTTGCGCCCTACGCGCAAGGAGCAGCTTTTCAAAATTGATATCATCAAAAACCTCTTCCATCTGCTAGAGGTCTCTCCGGAAGCCCACGAGCCGTTGCTTGAAAAAAACCTGGCCTATCTCGCTTCGAAGACGCCGCTTTTTGAGGAATTGTCCTCCAAGGATTTCCTTTGCATTTATATTCCCATCCTTTCTTATGATTGGGACTCGGAAATCACGCCCAAAGTGGCCCGGTGGGTGTTCGAAGAATTCTGCAGGGAGCCTCTTCCCGAAACATCTCCCACATTCCTCTTCTTCTTTGCCGTCGTTTTTGAAGAAGAAGACGCCGGCCTGGTACAGGAGATCCGGCAAACTGTCGAGGCAAGCCAACACATTTTTCCGTTGCCCGAACTGGAAAAAGTGAACAAGCGGGACATACGCCGTTGGTTTTCCGTGTATCACCAATTAGCGCCAACTTCCGAAACAAGAGACCAACTCCTTACCACCCACTTTGGGGCCGGGCAGGATCCAGTCGACATGGAGATGGTAGAGCTTAATTTGAAAAAAATAATCGATCAGTTTAACAATAAGTTCATCCAATGAAACTGAAAATCAGCAAACCACTGGCCAAGGACTTCGATCCGGAAAAATATATCCTTGACGAAGGGTTGCAACAGGCCGTTGAAGTTGCTATCGCCCTGGACCAGCCCCTGCTTCTTACCGGAGAACCCGGCACTGGCAAAACCCGCCTGGCTTACAAGGTAGCCTACGAGTTGGCCAAAGACCAGTCGGTTTATCACTTTGACCCCAAACCGCTCGCATTCTATACCAAAACGACCTCCAGTGCGCGGGACTTGTTTTATATCTACGATGCGCTCGCTCATTTCCAGGCGGCCAATATCAAACAGGACGCAGAGGTTAAAACGCCGCAAACCGCAGATTTTATAGACCTCCAGGCCTTGGGCAAAGCCATCGCACTCACCGATCCCGCAGCGGCAGACCGGTCTAAATTCAGAACTCATTTAGGCGATCAGCCTAAAAGCTCCGTTGTCCTGATCGACGAAATCGATAAAGCGCCCAGGGATTTTCCCAACGACATCCTTAACGAAATCGAAAACCTGGAATTTCAAATCAAAGAACAGGATAATTATTCGTTGAAAGCAGGCAAGAAAGAACGCATCGCTGTAGTCATGACCTCCAACTCTGAAAAAAACCTGCCGGAGCCTTTCCTCCGCCGTTGCGTTTTCTACCATATCCCTTTCCCCGGCCCCGACCAACTCATGGCCATTGCAAAAGCCCAACTGGGAAGCGAAACCCAGCTTGCCGAAGACCTGCTCGCAGGCGTTATCAGCTACTTCGAAGAGATCCGCCGTAAGTCGGTGCGCAAAAAACCGGCTACCGCCGAGTTGATCTCCTGGTTGCGTATCCTCGAGTTGGAAGAGGTCTTCACCGCAGCCGACTTACAGAAAAATAAACCCCGCCTCGTAGACAACCTGTCGGTTCTGATAAAAACCAAGGAAGATTACGATGCGATCGTTGGAATGTTCAGATAATGTAGCGGATACGGACCAATACCTAATCCGGTAACTCATCCTGTAAATGACCAACCCAACTCCTCCTAAGCGCACCCTTCCCCTGGAAGGATTGGCCCGCCGCCTCGAAGGCGCAGGTTTCCACCTGACGCCTGCCGACCGGGTGCGTTTTATGGAGGTTCTGGGCGGAGAACCGGCAAAGGCGCTTTTAAACACGCCTTCAAAACTCAAATTCCTGCTCGCTCCCCTGGTTGCCAAAAGCGCAGCCGAACAAGACAAATTTTACCAGGTATTCGATCATTATTTCGAGGAGATCAGTTCGCCGCCCGAATTGGTTCCTTTAAAAAAACAGAAACCACATTTCGGCATTGAAGACTTGTGGTGGATCATTCCCATCCTGCTCATCGGCGCAGGCATATTTTATTTGTTCCGATCCAAACCAGCACCGCCGGATAAAGAGCCGTTCATTGTGATTGCCGGCCCTTCTTATGCCGAGCCAGGAGACACCCTGACCTTTACCACACGCATCGAAAACACCGATAGTACAAAGGCCATACTCTCCTGGCATCTGAAGGATGCGGTTGACTCTACCCTTGAGGCGGAGGCCGGAAATTCCAGGGCCTGGACGGTCGTAGCCGATAACAGAGGGCGCAATTCCATCAAAATCGTCGAAGCCTCCATGAAGGCGCCAGGAAAGGATACGATTTATAAAGCCTTAGCCGTTTTCGGGATCTTTTGCCCCGACCCGCCTCAGTTTGGCAACTGGGCGCCCCCGGCAACCCTGGAAGCGGGAGAAACTTTCCTTTTTTCCCCGCCTGCCGCTTTCCGTGGAAAAGACTACCGGTTTGAATGGAATTTTGGAGACGATTCGGTTTCTACGCTAAGAACGCCGGAACACGCCTATGCCCTCGACGGAGTGTATTACCTTTCACTGCGGGTAACCCGAGACAATGCCGGCTCCATCTGCTCTACCGAATCGGTACACCGGATCTCCGTTGGGGAAGAAGAAATCCTCCTGAACGAGATCCCGCCACAGTACGACTGGGTTTCGCCGAGGGCCACCTGGAGCTGGGGCGCCTGGCTTCTGGTGGGTATTCTGGTGATCACCATTTTTTACTACCTGATCCGGTGGCTCAAAAAACCGCTCCCGCTACCTGATGTGGTTAAGCCTCAGGAAGAACTCCTTCCTTCTGCGGATAAAGGCCCTTACTTTATTCCTTTCAGGGACCAGAACCAGAACATTGCCCCCGATCCGGCGAAATATCGCCTGGCAGATATGCTCCGCCTCCGGCAGGAAGGGCTGCGCAAAGAAGTAGACGTACCTGCCAGCGTCAGGGAAACCATTGAAGGCGGCGGATTCCCAACGCTCCAATTCCGAACCAATACCCAGCCGACCGACTATCTCATCCTCCTCGACGAGCAATCGGCCAACAGCCACCAAGCCAGGCTTTTCAAACATCTGACATCGGTTTTGCGGGATCAGGACGTCCATGCCGATGTCTTCTATTACAAAAGCGACCCTTTCCGGCTGTGGAATGCGTCATATCCCAATGGTATCAACCTCGACCTAGTCCATCGCCTGTATCCGGAATACCGGCTGATCATCATGGGGGATGGCCATGAACTGCTCGATCCTTACGCTTCCGGAAAACCAGCTTTGCGAAAAGGCACGGCAGCTATTTTGAAAGGGTGGAAGCACCGCCTCCTCCTTACCCCGCTTGCCCCGGCTTCCTGGACTTTCCGGGAAGGGGCGCTAGCCGAGTTGTTCGTCGTTTTTCCTTCTGATACAGAGGGTTTAGCTGGAGCGTCCCGGTTCGTGGAAAATGGGTTGGAAGCCTCCGACCTTCCTCCTTCCTTCAAGGAATGGCAGGAGGAACAAATCAGTTTGCGCAACGACCCCAATCTGAACTACCAGGAATGGAGAACCCTGGCCGACCACGAATCTTACCTCGCCGGCGATCCTGAACTCATGCGTTGGTTGACCGCCCTGGCAGTCTATCCCATCCCTACCTGGGAAATCACCATTGCCATTGCTATCGGCCTGGGCATTGAAGCAACCGCCGACCGGCTGCTCAAGCTCGCCCGTATCCCCTGGCTGCAGCAAGGCGACCTCCATCCACGCCTTCGCAAACAGTTGCTTAGCCGGCTGTCGCCACAAGATGAAATCCTGGCGCGGCAAGCCGTCAAACAGGAACTCGAATCCGTCGCTGCTACCGTCCGCGATGGCTATGCCCGGTTTGAACATCAAACCACCCTGGCGGTACAAAATTTCGCGCTCACCCCTTTTGATCCCGATGCGCAACGGATTATACAGGAATACCTGGATGCGGGCGCCTTAAGCCGAACCCAGGTCGAGGAATTGGAGATCAACCTGCCCGGGACAAAAGAGCAACTGTTTAAGCAGAGCTTTTCCAAAGCCTATCAATCCAACATCGAAGATGCCCCATCCCCAAAGGTTTCTCTGGAGGAGTTCCTGAAAACACAAATGGCTCAAACCCAGGAAACGCCCCTGCCCGAAAAGCGAAAACTCACATTGGACGGAAATTTCTGGCGTATGGCAGCCGCCTTGGTTGCTTTGGGCGCGCTTTATCTGGCTATGTGGAAACTCGACAGCACCGTTTGGCTATACGAAACCGTTTTTGGCGAACCCCCTTCTCCTTTCCTGAACAAACCAGACCGTCCTTTGCGGGATTACTATCTGGTTAAAGAATCGATCTTTATCGACAGCGCAGTCCAGTACAACAACCTTGCGGTGGAAACTTTCTTGACGCAAACCCAACCCGAACTGGACACGCTCGTCATGGGGCGGCCTGCCCCGTACGGACTTTCCGCGGTTGCTCCGGTGCGCAATTACCTGAATCTGGCATTGGCGGTTAATTCAACTTTCGCACTGGCACTGGAAAATTTGGGCAGGCTGGATTATTCCGCCGGGGTAGCCTTTTTCAACGCTAAAAGAAAAAACCCAAGAACCTTCACCGGGATAACTAACGATACCCTGGCCCTAAGGTATTTCCGAAATGCAATTGCCTTCCCATCCGTCCAACGGGATGCCCAGCACGCTGCCGGACTTTGTCATTACTATCTGGGCAACCGCGATTCGGCAATCGCGTACTTGCAAACCCTTGACGGGTACGGCTATTTCGACACCCTGAACCTCTTCCCCAACCTGAAAACCCTGCTCGGAAGACAGGAAACCGCCTTGCTGGATTTCCGCTTGCGCAACCCGGATATCCACTCCGTTGAAGCCACCCTGGATTACTACGTCAACCCCAAAGGTATTCCCAATCTCCAATGGTCTATCCGGGCCAGCGGCGCTAATGGCCTTATCCCTGGCATTCCTGCTGCCACAGCCAAAGCAGACTTCCGGCTTAACACCACAAAGCTGCTGCTAAAAGCTCCTGCCAACCTCCCTGAGTTCCGGAGCACTTCCCTCAGGCTGGCCCTGAGGGATCTGAAGGCCGACACCACATTGATTGACACCTTACTATACTGGCCCAAAAACTGGAACGTGCGGAAAATACCGGACGAAACCTTCGTTAAAGCGATCAAAACCCAGGAACTGAGGCAGGAAATGATGCCTTCCAACTACCGCATCACAGGACAAGTCCTCAACGACGAAACAGGGCAACCCCTGGATGGAGTCAAAATTACCATTGAAAGCGACCCCGTAAAACAAATGGCTGGGCATTTCCGGCAAGAAGCAATAACCAACGCCAGAGGCTATTTCGAATTCCAATGGAAACAACTGCCGGAAGTCAACCTCCAGATTTCCGCTTTCCGACCCTATTTCAGTCCTTATACTGAAAATTTACCGGTTTTTGATCCCAAGCAAGGGGAGCTGCTAATGAAGCCCATCCGGCTCAAACCGGAAAAGAAAGATTTGTACGAACAGAAAAATGTCCCTAATAAAAGGAATAACTAGCATTATCCATTCAGGCAGCTTTTTTCCAAACTATTTTCCACTTTTTTCGTACATGAAATAGGGGAAAACACGGGGCGCCGTGTTAAACAAATGCAAATCCCCTGAAACAGATTGCTTATTTGAATTTTTGACTGCAATTTTGAAAAGAGGATGAATTCTTTCATCCGGAGATATAAAAACCCATGAAGCAGTATTTACTTTTTGCCCTTTTCTCTTTCCTTACCATTCTGGCCAATGGTCAGACTTTAAAGGTGGAACCCGCTGAGGTCAAACAAACCTTCAGGGTCAATCTCGCCGATCCGTTTCTGGATCTCGAACTCCACGCCACTATCCGGAACACCAGCGCAACGGATACGTTTCGCCTGAAGTGGCTTCGCAAAGAACTCAACAAACCCGAAGGGTGGTTGACGCAGGTTTGCGACGGCGTCGAGTGTTTTGTACCCATTGTCAGCAGCAATATCGACCCTATGCTGGGGCTAAATACGCCATTTCTTCTGCCACCCAATGGCAAAGCGGATTTCATTTTTCATGTCCTCCCCGGGCAGGTTGCCGGAACGGGAAAATATGCCGTCCAGTTTTCATCCGTAACCAAGCCGGACAGCGTGCTTGCGGCAATGAGTTTCGACGTCGTCGTTCAAAGCCTTGTTTCCAATCTGAAAGACCTTCGCCAGGACGACATTCAGGTTTACCCCAACCCGGCGAGCGACTTTTTTGAGGTCAGCGCCTCCGAAGGAATCGACAGGATCGTTGTGTATAACGCACTGGGCGTGCCGGTAAAAACCTTTCTTTCCATGCCTGGGCAGCGGTATTCCCTGAGCCGGATTCCCGACGGAATCTATTTAATTGCTTTTATCAACAATCAGAAAGGAGTGCTCAAAACTACCCGGTTGTTCAAACGGGGAATTCGTTCCTGATGCTCCATTTGCCTAGGCCGGGTATTCCACATAATTGCGAGGCGTTTCATAAAGCCTGACCTGGAGGTCATATTTCCGGTCAAGACGGGTGCGCAAAATGCTCCATATCGTATAGCAAATGTGTTCTGCGGTTGGGTTCAGGTTTTTGAACTCTTCCGTATCCAGGTTCAGGTTCTTATGATCAAAGCGCATTTCCACTTCCTCCCGGATCAAATCGGATAAGATCTTCAAGTCGATCAGGTATCCTGTGTCGGGATCTACCTCGCCGCTTACTTTAACTTCCAGTTCGTAGTTATGGCCATGGTAATTAGAGTTGTTGCACAAGCCGAACACCTCGCGGTTTTTTTCCTCCGTCCAGTTTGGATTATGCAGGCGATGGGCCGCGTTAAAATGGGCTTTCCTGAAGGCTGAAATTCGCATACCAGAAAGGATTTGTAAGCCAAACAAAATATAACCGGCAAGGTTGACCACAAGAGGCTTTATACTCTCCGCAGCAGGTTTTGTGTATTTTTCTCGCCACTCCCCTTTCAGGAAGCTGGAAGCGTGCGAAGGCACATACAAAACCCAGAGCCGCGAAGTATAGCATCTATCAAAAGAATTCTTTACTTTTACCTCATTAACAGATACTTTGACCCGGATGGACTCGGCTGGGCCGGTTTATCGTCAAAAGTACCGAAGGCAAGGAATTTGTTTTGTATTGACCGGCGCTTCCGGCTTTCTTTTCCGGATTCTGCTGGTTGGCTCATAAAAAAGGAAACAGCCTCATGGAAAGCGCTGTTTACCCAATTGTTCAAAACACGCCTCACGTATAGAAGCCAGGGGTTGCTTTTATACTTTTAGCCTTCAACCAGTCCTTTGACGAAGCTTTGGTTGTCGTTCCTCAAATCCGGGCACAGACGAATGCGCCAGGGATATGCGGTTTGATGCAATAATTGGACAGGAAGACGTTAAGGCAAGGCTCCGGCAAATGGCTGGCGAAGGCCGTATGCCGCACGCTACCCTGCTCCTTGGCCCTCCGGGGTCCGGTTCGCTCGCCCTCGCGCTGGCTACCGCATCCTTTTTGCTGTGTACTGGCGGAAAACAGGGCGACGTCTGCGGCGCCTGCCCCCATTGTCTGAAAACCCAAAAGCTCATCCATCCGGATCTCCATTTTTCTTTTCCCGTAACCGGCGCCAACGTCGTCAGCGACCATCATCTTCCTGCATGGCGCCAGGCGCTTTTGGAGAACCCATACCTCGACGTCAACTCCTGGCTTCAGCGCATTGGCGCGGAAAACAAACAAGGCAACCTCAATAAGGAAGAATGCCTGTCGATCATCCACAAGATCAGCCTCAAACCGTTTGAGTCAGAATCAAGGGTACTCCTGCTCTGGATGCCGGAATTTCTGGGTAAGGAAGGGAACCGCCTGCTCAAACTTATTGAAGAGCCCCCAGCTCAAACCTATTTTCTCCTTGTAGCGGAAAATGCCGAATTGATCCTGCCCACCTTGTTGTCCCGATGCCAATTGGTCAAGGTACCGGCGTTGTCCGACAAAGACGTCATTCAGGGGTTGAAGCGCCGGTTCCCGGAACTTGCGGATCAGGCCCCCGCCATTGCCTATCTGGCCAATGGCAACTTCAATGAAGCCTTATTGCTCGCTCAGCGTAAAGACAACCCGGAAGCCAACGCATTTCTGGACTGGCTGCGCAAAGCCTACCAAGGCAATGGCCAGGAATTGGTGCAATGGGCCGAACAGGCGTCTTCCTGGGGGCGGGAGAATCAAAAACACTTTCTTCAGTTCGGATTGTATTTTCTACGGGAATTACTGGCTTTAAAAATAGGCGGAGGCTTGGCCGTACGGCTCCAACAAAACGAATTGGATGCCGCCAAACGCCTGGTTTCCCTGCTTGAGATAGAGAAAATCGAACAATTATCCCGGCTTTGGTCGGACAACATACTTGGGGTAGAACGGAACGCCAATCCAAAGATCCTTTTCCTGGATGCGTCCATTCAAATGCGCCATATTATGCGGGGTCCTCGTTAAGGCCGGTTGAGCGCGGCTTTCCCTGGCTGACGGGGTTGCCGCCCAAACCTTACTTAATCATAAATTTTGATCGCAATGGGATGTTTAGGATGTAGTACCTGCAGCAGCAACGGAGTGAACGGATGCCAGAGCAATGGGGGTTGCGGCAGCGGCGGATGTAACCGGCTCAATACCTTTGACTGGCTTTCGCACCTGGAAATATCGGATATCGATCCGTTCGGCATCGTAGAAGTGTCCTTCAAAAACGGTTCTCATAAAGGATTTTTTCAGGTCTCAGAAAACGTGCGCATTGTCACCGGGGAGATGGCCGTTGTGGAAACCGGTAATGGATACGATATCGGGAAAGTGAGCCTCTCGGGCGAGCTCGTTCGCTATCAAATGAAAAAGAAACGCGTTGGCGAAAGTTCCGTCATGTACCAGGTTATCCGCAGAGCCAACGAACGAGACCTGGAGCGGCTGCAGGAAGCGCGCGAACTGGAAGGGCCGACTATGGTCAGGGCTCGCGCTATTGCCCGCACCCTCGGCCTGGACATGAAAATCGGCGATGTGGAATATCAGGGCGACAAACGGAAAGCGACCTTTTACTACACGGCGGATGGCCGCGTAGATTTCAGGGAATTGATCCGGCACTTTGCCAAAGAGTTTCGCGTGAAGATCGAAATGCGCCAGATCGGCGCCAGGCAGGAATCAGCCCGTATCGGAGGTATCGGTTCCTGCGGCCGGGAGCTTTGTTGCTCCACCTGGCTTTCCGACTTCAAATCGGTCTCCACTGCCGCAGCCCGTTATCAAAACCTCGCCATCAACCAAACCAAGCTTTCCGGCCAGTGCGGGCGCCTTAAATGTTGCCTGAACTATGAGTTGGATACGTACCTCGATGCACTGGAGGCTTTCCCGGAAAATTCCGAACGGCTGGAAACGCAAAAAGGAAGAGGCGTGCTGATCAAAACCGACATCTTCAAACGTATAATGTTTTATGCCTACGAACACGACCGCGGAAGGGGTCAGATATATCCTCTCGACCTGGAAAAAGTTCGGGAAATCAAAGAGATGAACCAACGAGGGGAAAAACCGGCCGATTTTGAGATCAGCGCCAATGCCTCCACCTATTTCGCAGCCGAAGCCGAAGTTGGATTTGCTGATGTGACCGGGGAAATCGAACTTCCCGAAGAAAAAAGAAAAAGAAAAAAGAAAAAGAAAAACCGCCCTGGAGACCGGGGCTCCGAGCAACCTCGCCAAGGCGACCGGAGGCCTTACAATAACCCGCCACGGGATCAAAAGAACGCGCCTCCACGCGATCAGCCCCCAGGAACCAACCGCACTCCCGCAAACCCTAACGCCCCGGAGAAACGGCCGCCCCAGCCGGATGGCGAGAATAAAGGAGAAGGAAACCGAAACAATCCCGGGTGGAAAAAACGGAATAACCGAAACAACAAGCGCAAGTAATTCTTGTTTCAAAAAAGAATGCCCGGGGAATTGTTCGTATTTTCGCCCGGCATAATTACCGGGAAAAAACCACCATCATGCAATACGACGTTACCGTCATCGGCTCCGGCCCCGGAGGCTACGTGGCCGCTATTCGATGCGCCCAGCTCGGCATGAAAACGGCGCTAGTCGAACGCTACCCTACCCTTGGAGGCACCTGTCTCAACGTAGGCTGTATTCCATCCAAAGCCCTTCTTGACTCCTCCGAGCACTACCATAATGCCGTTGAACGGTTCACCGCCCATGGCATCGAAGCCGACAACCTGCGAGTCAACATGCCCCAGATGATCAAGCGGAAAAACGAAGTGGTCGAACAAACCGTCAAGGGCCTCGATTTTCTGATGAAGAAAAACAAAATCGACGTCTTTACCGGTCACGGCGCCTTCGTTTCGCCTACAACCATCGCTATTGCCCAGGCTGAAGGGAAAACCATAGAGATACAATCAGCCAAAACGATCATCGCCACCGGCTCCAAACCTATCGTCCCTCCCGCATTCAACTACGACAAACAACGCGTTATCACCTCTACCGAAGCGCTGAATATCTCCGAGGTTCCCAAAAGCATGGTCATCATCGGAGGCGGCGTGATCGGTCTGGAACTGGGCTCCGTTTTTGCCCGTCTGGGAACTAAAATCGACGTCGTGGAGTTCCTCGACCGCATCATTCCCGGAATGGATGGCGACTGCAGTAAAGAACTGCAGCGGGCGCTTCAAAAACTGGGTATGAAGTTTCACCTGCAGCATATGGTTACTGCAGTTACCCCTGACGAATCCAAGGTTAAGATTGAATTTAAAAAGAAAGACACGGAAGAAGTTCAAGCTATTGAAGCCAGCTATTGCCTGGTAGCTATTGGGCGAAGGCCTTATACTGACCATCTCGGACTGGACAAAGCGGGAGTACAAACGGATGAAAAAGGGCGGGTGATCGTTGACGAGCACCTTCAGACCAATGTGCCCGGAATTTATGCGATCGGAGATGTCATCCGGGGGGCTATGCTAGCGCACAAAGCGGAGGAAGAAGGCGTTTTCGTTGCCGAAACCATTGCCGGCCAGCACCCGCATATTCATTATAACCTCATACCGGGCGTCGTTTATACCTGGCCTGAGGTCGCCAGCGTAGGTCAAACGGAGGAACAACTCAAAGAGGATGGTATCCCATATAAAGCCGGAAAATTCCCATTCAAAGCCCTGGGACGTGCCCGGGCCAGCATGGATACCGACGGCATGGTAAAAGTGCTCGCCCATAAGGAAACGGACGAGATCCTCGGCGTTCATATAGTCGGCCCGCGCGCGGCAGATATGATTGCCGAAGCCGTAACCCTAATGGAATTCCGGGCATCGGCAGAAGACGCCGCCCGGATGAGCCATGCCCACCCAACCTTCACCGAAGCCATCAAGGAGGCTGCCCTGGCGGCAACCGGCAACCGTGCCATACACATGTAGACAAACCCTACAAAACCTTCAGGCCTTCTCTCAGAGTAGAAAGGATGAAATCTACTTCTTCTCTGGTAATGACCAGCGCCGGTTTCAGATTGAGAATGTTGCCCTGGATTAGCTTGAAGGAAACGCCTCGCAGCATGCAAAAGGCCATTAGCCGGTGGGCTTCGCCGACGGCCCGTTCTTTGGTGTTCCTGTCTTTGACCATATCTACAGCCAGGTTTAATCCCAGCCCGCCGATATGACCGGTCCACGCAAACTCCTCCTGGAGCGCTTCCAGGCCTTCTTTGAAGTACGCGCCCAATACCAGGGCGTACTCCGCCAGCCCCTGCTCTGTAACGATGTCGATCACCGCGCTGGAAACCGCGGCGCATAACGGATTCTTTTCATGAGTGTAATGCCCTATCGATCGCCGGCCAAGCACATTAAACGCTTCCCTTCCAATAATACCGGCAAAAGGAACAACGCCTCCTCCAAACCCTTTTCCAATAACGATCACATCGGGCGTGACGAAATGCTCGGACGCAAACATCTTGCCCGTCCGGCCGAACGCGGTATAGATCTCGTCAAAGATTACCAGAATACCGTGGGCATGGCAAAGCGCTTTGGATTTTCCCCAAAAGTAGCGGGTGGGAACAGTGGAGTTGTAGAAAACGGGCTCTGAGATCAAGGCCGCGATTTCCGGATTAAACTCAATTTGCGCCTTCAATTGCCGGAGGTATTCCTCGTCGATTTGCTCCCGGTTCGTCCATCCCCAAGGGTTGCGGTAGTAGTCTGGCAGTTCCAGGTGGATGGCGCCGGGCATCATAGGTCCCAGCCCTTCCCGGAAATGCCGGGCCCGCTTTCAAAGGTCCGGGTATTCTCTCCCTGGTTTACGGAAACGGGCACAGGACATTAGCGTTTTTTGCGCTACTTAAATATGAAAAAATGGCAGCCCTCCCTTTGCCCCTTGAACTTTAAACCTTGAACCTTACACCTTACCCCTTGCGGCCAAAAACGTTACCCCTCCTTCTTTCCCACCACAATCGCAATCTCCCCTTTTATTTTTTCCGGGTGTTGCCGAAAGAAGGCATGAAGTTCGGTTAGCGGACCTCTCCGGACCTCTTCATGCAGTTTGCTCAACTCCCGGCACACGCAGGCAGGGCGGTCCGGACCGCAGCAAGAAATAAGTTCCTCCAGGCATTTCAGCAGCCGGTAGGGGGATTCGTAAAGAACGAAGGTATGCTCCAGGGTGGCCAGATATTTCAAGCGGGTTTTCCTTCCTTTTTTGTGCGGCAGGAAGCCCTCAAAATGGAAGCGGTCGCAAGGAAGCCCCGAAACGACCACCGCAGGGACCAGTGCGCTGGGCCCGGGCAGGCATTCCACCCGCACCCCCGCCTGTGCGCAGGCCCTCACCAAAAGGAAGCCAGGATCGGAAATGCCCGGCGTGCCCGCATCGCTGATCAGCGCTATTGGCTGCCCTGCCAGCATTGCCTGAGCAAAAAAATCGGTGACCTGATGCTCGTTGTGCGCATGAAAGGCTTTCAAGGGCGTTTCAATGCCGAAATGGTCCAATAATTTACGGGAAGTCCGGGTATCCTCCGCGAGAATCAGAGACACCTCCTTCAGCACACGGATAGCCCTCAGGGTCATATCTTCCAGATTGCCGATGGGCGTAGGAACCAGATAGAGCATATAGCCGGGAATTTACGCTCCTGCGCCCGGAGTAAAAAAGAGGACGTTTACTCCGCAGAAGCAATCTTGAACGTATAGGTCTCCATGATCAGATTAGCCAAAAGCTTCTGGCAGGCCGTTTCCACCTTTACCTTGGCTGCTTCTTCGGTTTCAGCCTCCAGGGTCATCACAATATGCTTTCCGATCCGGACATCCTCAATGCCAAAAATTTGAACATGAGATAAGTTGTTGGCCACCGTTTTCCCCTGAGGGTCAAGTAATTCTTTGTGGGGCATCACGTCAATGGCTGCAATGAATTTCATGGCTTGTTCTTTCGCTTGAAAAAATTCAGCCCAACAGACAGGCCGACATACAACAAAATGATCGCGGACAAGGCCGCTTCTCTCCAAATCGCCAACAAGACGAGAGATATGCCAGCAAAGATATATTTTATCTCGTTGCCAGCCCATCCGAAATGCTTCATTTTAAGGCTAAACATAGGGATTTCAGCGATCATCAGTCCAGACAACAAGGCAGTTACCGCATAAAGGGCAAATGGACGAAGAAAGACCTCCGCCCAGCCTGTATGAGGTTTCAGGTACAAAAAAACCAAGCCGCATACAAACAGCGCCGATGCAGGCGTTGGCAGCCCAATGAATGCTTCTGATTGCCGTACATCGAGATTAAATTTTCCGAGGCGGAGCGCGGCAAATGGAGCAAGCAGAAAAGCAGGCAAGGCAGCATAATCCATAGCCGAAGGCCAAGCGCTTCCTGAATAGCCCGCGCTGATCAATCCATACAGCATCACCGCCGGCGCCACCCCAAACGAAACCACATCGGCAAGAGAATCCAATTGTTTTCCCAAAGGCGAGTCTACTTTAAGCCACCGGGCTACCGCCCCATCCAGAAAATCCGCAAAAAGTGCCACAAGAACCAACCTAACCGCCGCTTCTGGCTGTCCGTATACTAGAAACACCACCGCCAGCATGCCGGACAAGAGATTAGCCAGCGTAATGACATTGGGGATTGCTTTTCTCATAAAACACTAAAAATTTGTTAATCCCGGACGGTTTTGTCGCCCGGCAACAAAATATCATCAAATTCAACGTTTACCTTCATAGGTTGCCATCTTTTTTGTCGTTTATTTGTAAGCTTGTATAAAGGAAGGGCGGCCTTTTGCTAAAATGAATCGACCGTTTGTTACCCGGAAAAGTCCTTTGGCATTAGACTTTGGATATTAGATGTTGGACGTCAGACGTTGCAGCAACCCCGCGTTCGCCCCAAAAACCGGACCGCCAAGACCATTTAAATTTCTTTTACCCCGGTTTAGCCACCTTTTAACGCCCAATGTCTTACGCCCAGCGTCTAACTTAAGTGTTATCCCAAAAAAATAAAAATGCGCATTCAGACTGTTGTCTTTCTCTTCGCGGCCTTCCCTCTTCTGGTTGTCGCTCAGGTGACCAACGACGACTGCAGCCGGGCATTGCCATTAACCAACATTGTCAATTGGTGTTCTCCGCCACAATCCCTCACCACGGTTGGCGCAACCCCTTCCTCCGTTGCCAGGGCCAGTTGTTTTCCGGACGAAACCACGATCCGCGACGTTTGGTATTCCTTCGTCGCTCAAACCACCGACGTCAATGTCAGCGTAACAGGCAATACGGCCTTATCACCGGGAGGTTCCCTGAGTAGCCCCCAACTGGCTATTTATTCCGGAACATGTAACAACCTGACCGAACTGGAATGTATCTCGGATGCTTTTGGCACGAATACGGTACAGACGTTTGCCAGTCAGTTGCAAATCGGCGCTACCTACTATATCCGGGTAGCCGCAAGAGGCGGCGCCACAGGTACGTTTCAGTTGTGTATCAATAGCTTTACCCAACCTCCAAAAGCCTCCAGCGATTGCCCAACCGCAAATATCCTTTGCAGCAAAGCCCCTTTTACCGTGGAATTCGTGCAAGGGGAAGGCAGGGACCCCAACGAGGTGACGGGCGTCTGCGGGCGGGTCGGTTGCCAACCTACGGAAGAACAATCTACCTGGTTTCGCTGGACCTGCCAGGTTACCGGCACGCTGACCTTCTCCATCACCCCGCTGAACCCTACCGACGACCTGGACTTCGTGGTGTTTGAATTGCCTGGAGGGATCAACGACTGCAGCGGAAAAAGAGCGGTGCGCTGTATGTCTTCGGGAGAAAACGTGGGCCAGCCTATCAGTACCTGGCGATCATGTACCGGAGCTACCGGCCTTCGGGATGGAGAACGGGACAATATCGAATATTGCGGTTGCGACGCCGGGGACAACAACTTTATTTCCCCTCTCGACATGGTTGCCGGCAGGAGTTATGCCCTGGTGGTGAATAACTTCAGCCGGTCCGGAAGCGGATTTACCCTCCAGTTCGGAGGAACGGGTACTTTTGTAGGCCCTACGGCCAACTTTACCATCGACCAGGCCGAGGCCTGCGTAGGCAAGCAAATCACCCTGACCGATAGTTCTTCCTTCGCCGGAGGCATTTCCGATTGGGAATGGTTTTTTGGCCCAACCGCAACCCCTGCTACCCGTACCGGCCAAGGCCCGCACCAAGTCCGCTACGATCTTCCGGGCGATAAATCCGTCGTGCTCAACGTTCGCACCGCCGACGGGTGCATTGTCAGCACCGTCAAGACGCTCAAAGCAGATTGTTGCAGCGACCATTTTAACGTGGGCGCGACCCTGAATCCGCCGCTATGCCCAGGCGCGACGACAGGAGAGATCAATGTCAGTGCGAACAGCTTATACGCTCCCTACCAGTTCAACTGGGCCAGCGGGCAGCAAGACAACAACCCCAGAGCCCTTGGCGCCGGGAATTTTCAGGTCACCATTACCGATCAGGCCACTTGCGACACGGTGATCTCCTACTCCTTGTCCGATCCTCCTCCCATTCAGATCACCCCCCAGATTATGATGCCTACCTGCGGCGGCGGCACGGACGGGGCCATCGAAATTCAGGCCAGTGGCGCTACGCCTCCATACCGGTACCGGTTTCCCGGGCTTCCGCTCGGTTCGTCCAATCGCGTTGCCAATCTCGGGGTAGGCGACTACCTGGTCAGCCTGGTCGATTCCAACAATTGCCGGTTTGACACCCTTGTTCGGGTGCGGGAACTCGAACTGATCCTGGACCCCAACGTGGCGGCTATCGTCCCGCCCTCCTGTTTTGGATTTAGCGATGGGCGGATTGAAGTCCGAATCACCAATGGGCGCCCGCCGTATCAATATGACTGGCTGGATGGAAGGGGGTACCAAGCGGAAAACTCGCTTCTTTCCCTGCCCTCTGGCGCCTATAACGTGGAAGTTTTGGATGCCAATCGGTGCCGGGGAGTTTTTTCGTTTGCGGTGGAAGATTTTCCGCCACTAGGGTTGCAATTCAACACCACGGATGTCAGTTGCTTTGGAGGTAGCGACGGGCGTGTCGAGGCCCTTGGGTCTGGTGGCGCCGGCGGGTACCGGTATTCCTGGCAAACCGGCGATTCGAGTTCGGTACGCTCCAATCTGCCTGCAGGGTCGTATTTTATCCGGGTTATCGATCGCAACAATTGCCGGACGGACTCGCTGGCCACCGTTGCAGAACCCCCTCAATTAGCTGTATTGGATGTTGAGACGACCGATTTGCTCTGTTTTGGCGACGGTTCCGGAGCGATAACTCTTTTGGGTACCGGAGGCACTCCTCCTTATTCATATAGCTTGGCCAGCAACACCTTCCAGCCGGACAATACGTTTAGCAACCTGCCTGCAGGGACCTATGTCGTGTCGGTTGGCGACGCGCAAGGGTGTACGGCAGCAGTAGAAGTGACCCTGGTTCAGCCCGACCTGCTTCTGGTAGATGCCGGGGCGGACAAGCTGGTCAACCTGGGAGAACAGATCCCTTTGCAGGCCATTCCCAGCAGCCTGCCTGTCTCTTTTAGTTGGGCGCCTGCCGACCAGCTAAGTTGTAATTCCTGCTCGGCGCCAATTGCACAGCCTTTGCGCAATGTGGTCTTTTCTGTAACTGTGACCGACCCCAACGGTTGTACTGCAGAAGATGAAGTAGCGGTTTTCGTCGTCAAAAACCGGCCTTTGTTTATTCCCAATTCCTTTTCCCCCAACGCCGACGGCGCCAACGACTTTTTCACCATATACGGAGGCATTTCAGCCCGAAGCATCCGGCTCCTGCGTATCTTTGACCGTTGGGGCGAGCTGTTGTTTGAGGGGAAAGATCTCCCTTTGGGGTCTGAACCCCTGGGTTGGGACGGAACGTTCCGCGGAGAACCCCTCCCATCCGGCGTTTATGTGTATTATGCCGAGGTTGATTTCATCGATGGCGAGGTATTGCCGGTTAAAGGAGATGTCAGCCTGGTGCGTTAACTGATTACTATGAACCGCATTGTACTCTTTGTCGTCTGCTTGGTCTTTTTAAGCGCCGGATCGGCTTGCCGAAAGGAAACAGCCGCAACGCCCGATTATGATATTGACCCATCTCAAACCAATGCCGAACGGGTGGAAGATGTAGATATCCTGTACAGCGACTCCGCGGTGGTGCGGGTACGCATTCAGGGGCCGGTTATGCTCAACCACTTAGGGTACAGCGATCCGCATCAGGAATTCACCGATGGAATCCGGGTGGAGTTTTTTGACCGTTCAGGGAATGTCACTTCGGTACTCACCGCACGATATGCGGTAAGGTATGAAACCAGGGGACTGACCGTTATCAAGGACAAGGTGTTGTGGAAAAGCATAGAGAACAAAACCCTCGAAACGCCGGAACTTACCTGGGATGAACGCCAGCAAAAAATCTATTCGCCCAAGTTTGCCGTAGTGACCTCTCCGACCGACACAGTGTATACCCATGGATTTGAAGCGACTCAGGACTTCAAGATGGTGCAGATGAAAGCCATCGACGGCACTATGCGGGTGGAGGAAAACACTACCCCGCCCCCTACCAAGCCGCTCACCCCTAGTTGAAATCAATCAAGTGGTCTTCCAGGTCGTTTTTCTCCTCTTCCATGAGTTCGGTAACGCCCGAAAAAGCAGCGTAATTCATGCATGCCATCAAAGCATAGGTAAAGAATACCCCGACAAAAAGCCCAAGCATTCCTAAAGCCATTATCAGCGCTGTTACCATGAAGTAAAGGAAGACAGTACCCCATTTTTTGGTAATAAGCAAACGGCTGGCTTCCATGGCATCCCAAAAGTTCATTTTATAAAACACCACCAGCATCGGCGCCCAATACCAGGCCACCTGAATGTATATGAGCGGGAGCAGTAGGGCAAACTTCCAGGGCTGAATGGCAGGCAAGTCGTCTTCCAGAATATTCCAATCCATGAAAACAAACCCAATAATTGGCAGAATCAGGGCGATTGCAACCAGCATTTGAATCACGTATTGAACGGCCAGGGGCCCAATGTATTCGAAGCCTTTGAAAAAGGTTTGAAACTCATAGCTTTTCCTGGCTTCAATATGCCAGCACACAATAAAAAAGCCCATGTTCAAAGGAACCGTTATCAGCAAAGAAGCAATGAATCCAATTACCGGGATCACTCCCGACACCATCTGGATCATGATGCTCAAAAAGGCATAACCGGCAAAAGCCCACACGTTGCTGGAGAAAAGGTTCCAGCCTTTGCTCAGATATTCGCCGAAATGAAAGGTATATCCGTTGTCGATAAGCTGTTGGATTTTTTGCGGGATTTGCATTGATTGGGTTTATGTTATTGGATTAACGAATAAGGCAAAGTTCTAAAAACCACCCAATATTTCCGCCGCTTTTTATCTCTGTCTGCGCGCGCCGAGAGGTCCTCATTCCCAGCGTTCCAGGTGGGAATAGTCCTTAAGGGAAATGATCTTCCAGTTGTCGAGAACCTGGGTAAGTTCCTTTTCGGATTTAACTGCAAAAGCTGCCCAAACGTCGGTTGTTTCCATTTTTGGGAAAGCCAGGTTCCCGTAGTATTCAGGAAGCTTACCCGGAATGGAGACCGTTTTGGCCCAGGAAGCCTCCGTCCACATTTCGAATCCGATACCGGCATCGGAGCACAAACCTTCTAAAGTGTGGAGGCATGTCGCTGAAGGCTGGCGTAATACGCAGGTAAACGTTTGGTAAAAAGAGCGCTTAACCCTTCCCAAAACGGGATATACCGGCACTTTCTTTTTTCCTGAAATATTGATCCCGACAGGCTCCCGGTCAAACAGCACGATGTCCCGGTATTGAAGATCGCTATCGGGATGCGGAATAGACAAGAGAAGGGCACGGACGGGGTCGAGCGTCTTTGCCCAGGTAAGTTCGAAAAGACTGCTATGCTCCAGGCGTAAGGAGATCAACGCGCCAGGTAGCGCCGATGGATTAAATTTTTGCCAAACGGCTTTGGCAAGCCGTTCTTTACCCAGGGCAGCGGCTGCAATGCCCAGATCCCACCAACAATCCTGCTCCTGGGCGTTGAGCGCTACCGCTTTTTTACTGTAGTACAGCACCTGTTTCCATTCCCTTCGCCGCTTGTACACGGCAGCCAACAGCAGATAAGGCGGAAGCCAATCTGGTTCCAGCCGGATACACAACCTAAGCAATTTAACGGCATGATATACGTCATCCAAGGCATCGTAGCCGATTGCCTGTTGGTATAACTGGCTTGCTTTTTCGGAGGGCCTCTGTTCCATTAACGCTTTAAACGCCTATTGTTGGCCCATTATTGGATCTGGATCGCCATCCGGATCGCCCAGCGCAAACCCAACCGGCGCCAGGTCGATTTGGTCATCCAGTAAAAGTAACCCCGCAAGATGAGGCGCCGCAACAGAGGTCCCGCTGATATAGGCGTACGAACCGCCCCGGTATGTTGACGGGATATCGACGCCCGGCTCGGCACAATCAACCCCTTTGCCATAGTTGCTGAAGGGCGCAAACGTTTCGTGATCTTTAATGGCGGAAACGGTATAGATATTGGCCCCTTGCACCCTTGCCGGAGAAATACCTGTTATCTCCCTGGCGCTATTCCCGGCGGCTATTACGACTCGTATTCCTTCATCAGCGAGGGCTTTTACGGAGAGGTCCAACACATCGGAAGCCCGGCCGGAGAAACTAAGATTTACCACATCTCCAGGCGCCCCAGAAGCCAGAACGTAATCCATACCCTTGAGGATCGTCGACATAAGCCCTACCCCACTCTTGCTGAGTACTTTAACAGAAACCACCCTGGTGCCAGCCGCTACCCCAACCGTTCCTATCCCATTGTCCAGGGCGCCAATAATGCCTGCAATGTGGGTTCCGTGGCCATTCTGGTCTCCGGGGTCGTACTCCCTATAGTACCAGGGTAAAAACGTCTGACTCCTGGCTTTATCCACATTCAGATCCGGATGGTTTTGATCAATACCAGTATCCAGTATCCATGCCGTCCGGCTACTTTTTCTGGCCGGTCCTTTGATGTAGGACATGCCCCAGGAGAGGATCTGCTCCGATGGAGTAAAAACCTTCCCGCTGGAAGCCAGGGTTTGAGCCAGGTAAAAAGAGCGGTTTTCTTCCACCGATAGCACTTCCGGTTGCCGCTGAAGCAGGGTAGCTTCTTCTTCCGAAATCCGGCAGGCAATTCCGAAAAATATCCCCGTATATACTTCCTGAATACCTCCGAAGGGTTGAATCCCGAGCCTTGCCATTATCGCCAAGGCAGCCTGCCGAACCTGAGGAGACCGATCTGGCCGGGCTTCGTTCCTTGGTTGAATGCCAATGGCCTGTGGGCTGAGTCGTACGATATGGCTAGGAGCTTCAGCAGAAAACAGCCCCGTACCGGAAATCGGCGCCGTATCGGCGACAATAAGCCCTTCTCGTCCGCAGGATAGACCGGTTGCCAATAAAATGAGGAGTAAGTGTCTTTTCATGAGAATCTGATTTTGGAATTATGTGTAATAAACAATACATGCACTGTTTGCGGGGGGAGCTGCAAAGACCTGGCTTGTTGTTTAGATTACCCGTTCCAAAAGGCTAGATGTCCGAAATAGGAATGTTATTGCTGGCGCTTATCAGGTAAATGTAATTAATTAATCTTCAAAAAAAATGCCTCGTGGGTAAAAAATGGCTTAGTGGGCTTCCAGCCAATTCTCTCCTTCGCCCATTTCGACCAAAACGGGCACCTTAATCCCTGGCAGAGCGTGTCGCATGTGGTATTCGATATGCGGTTTAATCGCTTCCAGTTCGGACCGATGCACATCGAAAACGAGTTCGTCGTGCACCTGAAGCACCATCCGGCTCGCCCAGCGGTTTTCCCTGATGGCTTGGTGAATTCCTATCATCGCCGCTTTGATCATATCCGCAGCCGAGCCCTGAATAGGTGTGTTGATCGCCATGCGTTCGGCGTTGCTGCGCTCCAGCGAGCTTTTGGAGTGAATATCGCGCAAATACCGGCGGCGGCCCATAAGCGTGGTTACGAAACCCTTGGTTCGGGCTTCTTCCACGATCCGGTCCATATACGATTTCAGACCCGGGTATTGCCGGAAATACGCGTCGATCAGTTCTTTGGCTTCCTGCCGTTTAATGTCCAGTTGTCTCGACAAATTGGTGGCCCCTGCCCCGTAAATAATACTAAAATTGACCGTTTTGGCCCGGTAGCGCTGCTCTTTCGTTACTTCGTCGTAGGGGGTTTCGAATACCCTAGCCGCTGTAGCGCGGTGAATGTCCTGATTCAGCTGAAATGCCTCCAGCATGGCTTCATCGCCGCTGATTTCGGCAATCAGCCGGAGTTCGATCTGGGAATAGTCGGCAGACAGCAGCACATAATCCGAATCCCTGGGGATGAACGCTTTGCGCACTTTGGCGCCTTCGGGGGTGCGGATGGGGATATTCTGGAGGTTTGGATTATTGGAGCTGAGTCTTCCCGTTGCCGCCAGGGCCTGATTAAAGGAGGAGTGTATCCTTCCAGTGCGGGGATTGATCATCTTGGGCAGGGCATCCACGTAAGTCGATTTCAGTTTCATCAGCCCCCGGTGCTTGAGAATATCGTCCACCAAAGGAAATTCCTGGGCCAATTCCACGAGTTTATCTTCGTTGGTAGAATATTGGCCGGTTTTGGTCTTGGCCCCCCGGTAAGGAATCTTAAGGCGTTCGAAAAGCACTTCGCCAACTTGCTTCGGAGAAGCAATATTGAAGCGAAGGCCTGCCTTTTCGTATACCTGTGCTTCCATGCTCAGGATCTCTTTTTCCAGTTCGACAGAATACGATTCCAGGTATTCCGGGTCGATCCGTACGCCCTCGTACTCCATATCGGTTAGCACCTGGATCAGGGGCGCTTCGAGGTTCCAGTACAGATTTTTTAGGCCCTCGGCGTTGAGTTTGGGCTCCAGCACATCCCGGAGTTGAAGGGTGACGTCGGCATCTTCGGCAGCGTATTCCTTCACTTTTTCAACCGGCACATCGCGCATATTTAGTTGCCCCGCTCCTTTCTTTCCGATCAGCGACTCAATGGGTACCGGCTGGTATTTGAGGTACGTCTCCGCAAGATAATCCATATTATGGCGGAGTTCGGGTTCGATCAGGTAATGCGCGATCATGGTGTCGAAACATTCCCCCTTCAGTTCAATTCCATACCATTTCAGGACGATGGCGTCGAATTTGACGTTCTGGCCGATTTTCAGGATAGCAGGGTCTTCAAAAAAAGGCCGGATAACATTGATTACTTCAAGCGCCGCGGCTTTCCCTGCCGGAACAGGCACATAATAGGCTTCGAAGGGCTGAAAAGCGAAAGACATGCCTACCAACTCGGCTTGAGTAGGGTCGACGTGGGTTGTCTCCGTATCAAAACAAACCGCCTTTTGGCCGCACAATAGTTTCGTGAAGCTCCTGATGGCGTCTTGGCCTTCTACAAGATGGTATTGATGAGGCGTGTTGTCAATGTTTTTCTCCGCAATTGAATGCGCTGGTATAGGCGGAATGGGAGGCGCAGCCACCCGTTGGGTTTCCATGACGTCCTGATCAAAAAGGCTGCCTTGCTGCCCGGGAGCAGGCGAAGGACCCGCACCTCCGTCGCCGGCCTCTTCGCCCAGAATTTGGCGGGCGAGGGTGCGGAACTCCAATTCCCTGAAAATATCCGATAAGGCTTCCTTGTCGAAGGGATCCAACTCCAGGGCGCGTTCGTCAAACTCGATTGGAACATCGGTATGGATCGTTGCCAGGTGTTTCGATAACAACGCCTGTTCGGCATACTGCTCCACCCGCTCCCGGTTTTTCCCCTTAATGGAGGCCGCGTTGGCGATCACGCCTTCTACGGTGCCGAATTCCGCAAGGAGTTGAACGGCCGTTTTGGGCCCGATGCCAGGAATCCCGGGAATATTGTCTACGCTATCCCCCTGAAGGCCCAGCACGTCTCTAACCTGGTCTACGTCCTGGATCTGCCAGTTTTCCAGCACCTCCTGCTTACCCAGAATCTCGACGCCATTGCCCTGACGGGAGGGTTTATATATAAAAACATGCTCGGAGACTAGTTGCGCATAGTCTTTGTCTGGCGTGACCATAAAAACCTTGTACCCGGCCCGCTCCGCTTTTTTGGCCAGGGTGCCGATAACGTCGTCGGCTTCAAATCCATTGAGCATCACTACAGGGATACGAAACGCCCGTACGATCTTATCTATCCAGGGCAGTGCGACAGTTATATCTTCCGGTTGCTCCTCCCGGTTAGCTTTATAAGGTTCATAGAGTTCATGCCGGAAGGTGGGGCCTTTGGGGTCGAACGCCACTGCGATATGGGTGGGCTTCTCGGTGCGCAACAAATCCCACAAGGTGCGCGTAAAACCGGTTATAGCCGAAGTATTTACGCCCTTGGAATTGATCAGCGGGCGGGCAATAAAAGCAAAGTGGGCGCGGTAAACCAACGCGTGCCCATCCAGCAGGAACAATTTTTTTTCGGCCATATCGGGTTATAAGTTAATGCCGTATTTGATCAGCATTTGCTGGGTAAAGCTAACCCTTTTTCCGGTGCCGGAAACCCCTCCCGGCGCGTCGGAGTCGGTGATCTGAACCCGCACGTCGTCGTCGTAAAACACATTCATCGTAACGGCAAGTTGAAGGCCTTTGACGATCGTGAAAGCGAACTGGTTGTTCCAGTCGACATCGATGTTTTGGGGGTTGCGCAGGTAGTTGGAATACAACAGCAACTGAGAGGTAAACGTAAGCTTATCGGTCAGGAATTTATTGGCATAGTTCGCTTTCAGCAGGGAACCGATCTGGGAATCAACATTTTCGAAATCAATCACCGCGCCGGAGGCATTTTTTGTGACCGGGTTGCCATGTACGCCCTGCCGGGCGATATCGTCATCCGCGACGATGATGAACTTGGCGCCAACCGGCGAGTAAAACACCGACAGTTTTTTACTTGGTTTAAAATCAATCCCCACCGACAGGTTCAGCGTGGCCGGCGAAAATAATCTGGACAACGGCGTGGCGTTGGTGTTGGTGATGTCGGAAAGGAAATTACCCGGGTACTGCGTTGTGCCCCGGAACGTCGGCGTCAGCTGGCTCAGCATATTCACGTCCACCGCGTAGAAAAACTTGGACGTGTCGGCGGTGCGGTAGCCGAATTTCGAGCTGAGGCGGAATTCGTCGATCGCTTTTTGAAAAGGTACGGGCTCTCCATTGGCCAGAGGGCCGGAACCCAGCTTCTGGACGGCAAACTGCCATACCAGGGTGTTGTCCCAGTTTACCCGTTTGCTGTTGTTCCGTTTAGCAAACAGGGTGGTCGCTCCCCCCAGTCCGAGGCGGTTTTGGCCCGCCCCTTGTTTGGGGTTGATCTGAAGCAATTGGGAAAAGTCCAGACCGATACCTGCGCCGACGGTCCAGGCAGAAGGCGGCGTTTCCGGGGCCGGCGCTTCCTGAGCCTGAAGAGAAATAGATGCAAAGAGGCCAAAAATGGCAAATAGGCATACGTTCCGTTTCATGAGCATTGAAATTTGTTTGAGCTTTGTTTATAGTTTTGGTTTTTCTGTTCCAATTCCATCAAAAAGCGTATACTTTTCCGTGCTGAGTTTATTGAGAGGAACGATTACCTTGCCCTGGGTATTGGCAATGGTAAAAGACGAATTATCGATCTCCACCACTTCCCCTTTTACCCCTTCGATCTCAATGATACTGCCGATCTGGATTTTTCCCCTGTTGTAATAAGCGGCCAGGAAGTTGGCCACCTGCGGCCGGGAAGCGTACCCATACCCAATGGCAAAAGCGGCCACAACGCCTCCCAGGATGATCGACAGGTTATCCTGGATAAAATCGGTAGCGATCCCCGCCTGAGAAAGGGTGATCATCGCTACGTTGATGAACAGAAAGTAGAAAATGAAATTGGCGATCAGGGAAGCGGCCGGGATATTGAGGGAAGCCAGGGCCGTGTGTACGATCCGCTTCAGGAAATCCGCCAGCATCACCCCGATGATGAAGACCAGGAGGGCCGAAACCAGCTTGGGCAAATAGGAAAATACGCTGTTGATCATCTGCGAAACCGCGTCCAACTGGAGAATATCCATGGCCGCCATAAAGAAGATGAAAAAGATCACGTAGTACAGGAACTTGGCGATGGCTGCGCTGGGTTTGATCTTCACCGGCAGTTTGCTGAACAGTTCGATCGAACTCAGGCGTTCGGCCAATTTGTCGGTTCCTATCCGCTCCAGTACCCGCCGGACCACCCTGGCAAGGGCTTTTCCGATAGCCCAGCCGAAAAGCAACAAGAATAACGCACCCACGAATTTGGGAACAAAGGCCTGCATAGCTACGGAGAACGCGTTCAGTTGCGGGGAAATCAGGTTGGCAAACCATTCCCAGCTCTCGGCAAAGCTGAACAAAAACAAGATATTCATATGGATTTCAGGTTAGCGTTTGAAAAAATTAAGCCCCGCGATCCGGATCGTCCGGAGCGCCCGGTTTGACGGACCGCTGGTCGGGGCGAGGGAATTCCGGGGAATCTTTGCGCCGGGAAGGGCTCGGACTGGTCTTCACCGGCATCGCCGGAACATCGGCGCCGGTAGCCATGATCATGACCCCTCCGACCCGGGACACGTAGATATCGACCACTTCGCCCATCATTCGGATGAAGCCAAGGGCGCCCCATATGTTGTTGAGGATTTTTTCAGACTCCTCAGCCGGCATCCGCCGTCCTTCCTCTTCGAGTAGCCGTTGAAAATTATTCATGATCATGACCCTTTTACAGTTTCATTCAATTCCAAAGCCTCCCGAATCTTCTGGGCCTTGGCTTTCGCCCGCATAATCTGCATTTTGATCGCGCTTTCCGTTTTTTCCATCATCTGAGCAATGTCCCGGATCGGCAGATCATCCTGGTATTTCATCAACAGGATCATCCGGTCACCTATGGGCAGATCGTTGAGTACGTGCCGTAGCGTATTCACCTCCATTTGGAGCAGTTCCTCGTCCTGTACCTCATCCACAGGGTCGGGAGCGCGCTCCAGGTCATCGGTGAACAGTTCGCCGAGTTTTTTATTCCGGCGAATAAAATCGATACAGAAGTTATAGGTGATGGAGTATACCCAGGTAGAAAACTGGGCTTTTTCCCCAAATTTGGACAAATTCAGAAAGATCTTGAGAAAGATTTCCTGAGTGGCATCCTGGGCAAACGATTCCTCTTTGAGGATCGACAGGCACTTGCCGTAGACCTTTGTCGCATACCGGTTATAGAGCAAGGTGAAACACGGGTTGGCCTGCGTCTCCAGGTACACCCGGATGACCGCCAGGTCGGGCATCGATTTGTCGCAGGTCAGATCCAAAGGTTGTAGGTGGTTTGATCTGCTGCGAAGATAATAAAAAGCGGCTTTCTGTCCTTAAGACGGGCAATCATTGAAAAAGACACCTCAATACGTTAAACTTTTCCAAAAATTTGCCGGAGGGTATCCCATACCAGTTCCGGTTCAAAGCCCCGGCGCATCGCAAACTGGGCGGCCTTTTGCTGCTGTTCAAATCCTAAAATCTCCTCGTTGCCCTCTTTGAGTTTTGATCGCAAATACTGTTTAAGCCGGTCCATATAGGCCTCGTCTTCAATTTCTTCCATAGCCTTTCTTTGGCAATACGCCGAGATCTGGCGGGCTTTGAGCTCCTGCAGGATTTTTATTCTCCCCCAGCTTTTTATCTGGAATTTCCCGCGTGCAAACGCCCGGGCAAATCGCTCTTCGTCGAGAAATTTTTCTTCCACCAACTGGGCCATGATCTCCTCCAGGTCATCTCCGTAAATACCCAGGTCCAGCAATTTGCGGCGAACTTCCTGATGGCAGCGGTCCTGATACGCGCAATACCGCTGCATGCGGAGCAGGGCCTCTTCCCGGCTGATGTACTTTTTAGCCATTGTTTATTTAGTTGACAAAGTAGTTTAGAGTTAACACAAAAGAAAAAGGTAAATGCTAATTTCCGGGCATAAAACTTTTTAAAAATGGAACAAATGAACGAAACCGCGCAAAAATTGCTCGATATGGGGCTGGCTTACGCGCCAAAACTTGTGGGCGCTACTCTTCTTCTAGGCATCGGGTTCTGGATCACCAACCGGATTACCGCCGGCCTGCGCAAACGAATGAAAAAAGCGTTGGTGGACGAAAGCCTGCGCCCTTTCCTGCTGAGCATGGTCAACGTGCTGCTCAAAGTGATGATCGTCTTCAGCGCCGCAGGTATCGTCGGCATTCAAACTACGTCGTTTGTCGCTATCCTCGGCGCCGCCGGCCTGGCGGTCGGTTTAGCCCTCCAGGGAAGCCTGAGCAACTTCGCCTCCGGAGTGCTCATCCTCATGTTCCGTCCCTACAAAGTAGGCGACTTCATCACCACCCAGGGGCATACGGGATTTATCAAGGAAATACAGATTTTCACCACCGTAATAGCTACCCTCGACAACCGCATGGTCATCATACCCAACTCCGCCGTGCTCAGTGGGCCGATTGAGAACTACAGCGCCTACCCCGACCGCATGCTCGATCTCGTTTTCGGCATCAGCTATGGCGACGATATCGATCTCGCCCGGCGCGTCGTCCTCGAAGAAATTGCCAAATTGCCGCAATTGATCAAAGAAAAAGCGCCCGAGGTATTCGTCAAAGAACTGGCCGACAGCTCCGTCAACCTCGGGGTCCGGTTTTGGGTAAAAAGCGGGGATTACTGGGACGCTTACTTCGCCTTCCACGAAAACGTAAAGAAAGCGTTCGACGCTTCCAACGTGGGCATTCCCTTCCCGCAAATGGATGTGCGCGTCCACCAGGTGTAATTTTTTTCGCGATCTTGACGAGAAAGCTCAAAAACCCTTACCTTTGCGTGAGTTTTTCCGGGCCTTTAACTCAGCCGGTTAGAGTGCCGCACTCATAATGCGAGAGTCGGGGGTTCGAGTCCCTCAAGGCCCACAAAATTTAACGGCTTGAAAACCGACTGGTTTTCAAGCCGTTTTTTATTTTGTTTACAATTAAAATCATACGCCCATGCTCGACCAAAAGATCATCGACCTTTTCGACGCCTACACCCATGGCGCCATGACCCGCCAGGAATTTATGAAGCGGCTGACGGTTTTTACCGGAAGCGTCGTAGCGGCTTCTGCCGTCCTTCCCCTGCTGGAAGTCCAATACGAACACGCCGAAACCACCTCCGGCAACGCCGATGAACTGGTAACCCGGTACGTGGAATACCCTACCGAGGGCGGCAAAGCCCGCGCCTACCTCGCCATGCCTAAAAAGAAAAAGAAACGCGCGGCTGTCATGGTAATCCACGAAAACCGGGGGCTGAACCCGCATATCGAGGACGTGACCCGGCGCGTGGCGCTGGCCGGGTTTATCGGTTTGGCGCCCGACGCGCTCTCCCCCTTCGGAGGAACCCCCGAAGACGCCGACGCCGCCCGCGAAAAAATCGGACAGCTCGACGCCGCCAAGAACCTGAAGCTCTTCCTCGACGGCCTCTCCTACTTGCGTACCTTCCCTAAAAGCACCGGCAAAGTGGGCTGCGTGGGGTTCTGCTGGGGAGGCGCTATGGTCAACAGCCTTGCCGTCAACGACCCTCAGCTCAACGCCGGCGTAGCGTATTACGGCCGCCAGGCCGCCGCCGCAGACGTGCCGAAGATCAACGCCGCCCTCATGCTGCACTACGGCGGGCTGGACACCCGGATCAACGAGGGCATCCCCGCCTACGAAGCTGCCCTGAAAGCAAATAATAAGGATTTCCAGATCTTTGTCTACCCCGAGGTCAACCACGCCTTTAACAACGACACCGCCCCTACCCGCTACAACGAAGCTGCCGCCAAACTTGCCTGGGAGCGGACGATCGCGTTCTTTAGAGAGAAGTTATAAAAGAAGTTGCGAGGTTACGGAGTTGCGAAGAATGAACTTCGCAACTCCGTAACCTCGCAACTTCTTCATGTTCGTCGGGCAAAAAAGCATCCGGATCGAAAACATTGTTGTCTTTAGGGGCATGAACCTACTTTTGTAGGACGAAATCACCAAAACGACTGTTTATGAACCTGAGAATCACCCGACTCCTCTTGGGGGTAGTCTTCTTTTTCCCTATGACTACCCTTCTGGCGCAAGCCAATTTCGGCGCCATTACCGGAAAAGTCAACGACCCGAAAGGGCAACCGGTTGAATTTGCCAACGTTATCCTCAACAAGCTTCAGGACTCTTCCCTGGTCAAAGTGGAAGTAACCAACGAAGAAGGGGTATTTGCCCTGCTCAACGTAGCTGGCGGGGACTACCTGTTAAAAGTCAGCTTCGTAGGGTACCCGGAGTTTAGCGCCGGCCCCCTGAAGGTAAGCCCGGGCCAAACCCTGGAGCTTCCGCTGATCCAGTTGCAGGACGGCGCTGTTGATCTTAAGGAGGTCACCGTTGCGGCCCAGCGTCCGATGCTGGAAACCAAACCCGACCGCATGGTCTTCAACGTGGATGGCAGCATCAACGCAGCCGGCAGCAACGGACTGGAATTGCTCCGCAAGGCCCCCGGCATTGTCGTTGACAACAACGACAACATCACCATGCTTGGCCGGTCCGGCGTACAGATCTACATCGACGGGAAGCCCTCCCCGCTGCGCGGCGCCGACCTGGCCGACTTCCTCAAATCGCTCCAAAGTACGGAGATCGACGCGATTGAACTGGTCACCAACCCTTCGGCCCGGTTCGACGCCCAAGGGAATGCCGGGGTGATCAACATCAAGTTGAAAAAAGACCGCCGCCTGGGGGCCAACGGTTCGGCAAACACCAACTACTCGGTGGGCGTGGTGCCGGTCTACAGCGCCGGCTTCAATGGCAACTACCAGGATAAAGGCTTTAACCTGTTTGGCAGCTACAACTACAACAACAGCCGTTTCCTGAACTACATGACGCTGTACCGCGAACAAGTGGGCGTGATCTTTGACCAAACGTCGGATACCAGGGGAGAAAGCGAAAACCACAACTTCAAGATCGGGACCGATTTTTTCCTCTCCAAGAAGCACACCCTCGGTTTTCTGATCAATGGGTTCAACAACGAAAGTCTGTATGGAGGAACCAGCCGTACCCCTATCAGCCGAACCGGCCAGCCGGGGATCGACAGCGTTCTGCTCGCTTCCACAAACAGCGACAATCAGCGAAGCAACTACAACCTCAACCTCAACTACCGCTTCGATGGCGGCAAGGGCGTAGTTTGGAATATCGACGCCGACTACGGCAGGTTCCGGAGCGAAGCCCTGGAATACCAACCCAACCGGTATGTTGACGGCTCGGAAGAGATCCTGCTTTCTGAAAAGATCTTTGCCAACAGCACCCCAACCGGCATCGATATTTATACCATTAAGGCGGACCACGAGCGCCCGCTTTGGAAAGGGCAGTTTGGCGCAGGGGTTAAATTCGCTTTAGTCAACACCGACAACACCTTCGATTTCTTCGATGTGGTGGACGGCCAGGACGTGCTCAACCGCGACCTGAGCAACCAGTTTGCCTACGAAGAGAACGTCAATGCCGCTTACGCCACGTACTCCAGGCAAGGGAAAAAGTTGGGCTTCAACCTGGGCGTCCGAATGGAACAAACCAATTCCACCGGAACCCTCACCGCGTTGAAACCAACCGACAACGACGAGGTCGAACGCAGCTACCTCGACTTCTTCCCTTCCGGCGGGATCACCTTCAACCCTTCCCAGAAGCACAGCCTGAACCTGTCGTACAGCCGGCGTATCAACCGGCCTTCCTACCAGGATCTAAACCCGTTCCAGAACCGCCTCGACGAACTGACCTTCGAACAGGGCAACCCGTTCCTGAAGCCCGAATACGTCAACAACATCCAGTTGCGGCATACCTTCAACTACCGCTTCAACACGACCCTCAGCTACAGCCATACCCAGGACCAGATCACCCGGTTTACAGACACATCCGGCGTGAAGTCCACCTACATTACCTGGCTAAACCTGGCGAACCAGCATGCCTACAGCCTGGCTTTCAGCGCTCCGGTGCAGATCAAATCGTGGTGGAGCAGTTTCACCAATGCCACCGTCTCGTATAGCCAGAACCAAGCCGATTACGGCGGAACCAAGATCGTCGATCTGGAAGCGGCAACGTTCAACATATACAGCCAGCAGACCTTCACGCTGCCCAAGTCGTGGTCGCTGGAAGTGTCGGGCTGGTACAACTCCCCGGGCCTTTGGGGAGGCACCTTCGAGATGGAATCCATGTGGAGCATCGACGCCGGCGTTCAGAAGAAATTGCTCAACGGCCGCGGCAACCTGAAGCTCTCCGTGACCGACATCTTTAAAACCAACGAATGGAATGGCGTGAGCCGGTTTGGGGTGCTCAACCTCAACGTCGGCGGGGGCTGGGATAGCCGCCGCTTCCGCATGGCCTTCAGCTACCAGTTTGGCCGCAGCGAGGTAAAAGCCTCCCGCCGCCGTGCTACCGGTTTGGAGGACGAGCAGAAGCGCGTGAAAACGGATAATTAAAAGTTGCGAGGTTGCGGTGTTACGAAGTTGCGAAGAATGGACCTCGCAACTTCGCAACTTCGCAACTTTTTTCCCCCGTCTGTTTCAAGATTCATGGGATTGCCTACCTTTACCGGAAATCAATTCCCTAATCTCAACCATTTGAAGATGAAACAGCGGTGGATATTCATTAGCGTCGTTGCCAGCCTGGCTCTGATTACCCTTTCCTGCAATAATGACAAAGCAGTGCGAGAAGAAGCGGCCAACTCCCTGAAAAAGCCGGAGAACTCCTCCGACATGCTGGCGCCAACGACTTCTCCATTTCCTTCTGCCAACCAAAATACGGCAGTAGCGGCCGGCGGCGTGCAGCATTACATTTGCCCGAACAACTGCGCGGGAAGCGGGGGCGCCGAGCAAGGCAACTGCCCGGTATGCGGTACTGCCTACCTGCATAACCAGGCTTTTCACGATCAGCAGGCTTCCGATCAGGCGGCTGCGATGCCGGTTACGCCCACCACGACTACTACGACGGTTCCTACCCCGGCGCCAGAACCTGCCCAAAATGCTGCCGGCGTATGGCACTATACTTGCGCTAAAGGCTGCGCTGGCGGATCCGGCACCCCGGGCAACTGTGCGACTTGCGGACAGGCGCTGGCGCATAATGCGGCCTATCATAATTAAGGGGGTCTCAAAACTTTGGCATGCCGCTTTGCCAGCTTTAGGGCTGCCACCAACTTGAAATACTCTTTGGTCTAAGGTAAAAGAAGCCGACCAGACCTTGCTAAGGTATTGAAAAAGCTTCTCTTCATTGTTTGCCAATAACTATCTTCTTGGTAAAAAGAGTCCCTTGACTTGTTTTTGCGTGAACAAAATATAAACCGGGTAGGGGGATATAAAAATCAAGGGACGATCCGCTTGGGTAGGCTTGTTTCAATAGTCTTCTACCCAAAGGATCTGAAATAAAAATTTCTGTGATCTCTTGTTCGTGGCCGGATAACACAACCGTAAAGGCGCCAGTAGAGGAAGGATTCGGAAAAATTTTAACATCAAACCCATCTGAAGGTTGTATGGCCTCCGTAGGATTAGAGGAAGGCAATTGGAAGCTTACCGTATAAACATGGCTTAATCCGCCATTAAACCCAAGCGTTCTAAAAGAACCCCTGGCAATATCGCCCCCAACAAACAAAAAGTCCTTATAAATATCCAAACATCCAGGGTTACTGAAAGGCAATCCCCCTACTGTAGAAAGAATTGCAGGAAAAAACTGGTAAATGGGACAATTACTGCACTTAAGCGAGTCAACAAAATCTCCCTCCAAATTGAAAACCAACCCTTCAAATTCTCTCGAAACCAGGACAATATGATCAGCTTTCATCAAAAACTGCCAGAATGGAAATTGAAACGTGGTTTCTTTTATTAATTCACCTGCACTATTAAATTTAAGTACTTTGTTATAACCCGCAAGAAATACATTTCCTGAATTGATGCCCAGGATATTACAATACTGGCAATCAGGAATAGCCTTTGCCCACATTTCAGCCCCAGTTTGGTTATGGAATTTTGTCAGCATGGATTGGTTTTGACAAAAAATATTTCCTTCCCCATCCACCTTAATTACTCCTAAGTTAGTTCGAATCTTCCATATCAAATCCCCAAATAAATTTCGTTTCTCTATGAACATTTCATTAACACAACTATTTGCACCATAAGAAACAATGATATTTCCCTCCGGATCAAATAGTGTTTGGTGAAGCGTATGGAATCCTTCACAGGCTATGTGAGGGACTGCCATGGTCCTTCTCCATACTATTTGGCCATCTTCGTTAATTTTAATTAATGACAATTCACTTTGTTCATATAACTGGACCAGATAGTCGTTTTTTGGGGAAACACCAAATGATAATATGGGCGCCTGGTACAAGGTGTCTGGCATATCGATTTTCAAGGTCCAAATAACTTGACCATTTTTATTATACTGCACAACCCGAGTATCATTTTTTTTATAAATTTCATTAAAAACGACCACAGGATTCTCTTTTTTATCCAAATTGAAAAAACTAGGAAGGAGGAGCGATTCATTATGCTCCTCGGGTTCGTAAATAGTACTCCAAATCAGATTTCCATTTCGATCATATTTTAATAAAAAAAGGTCGGGTATGTCTCGAGTAAAGGGAACACCAGAAAGGACCCAACCCAGGTTCCTGAACCCTGCCACATAGACAAAGCCTTCTGAGTCGGTTCTAAGCCATCTTTGCCCAAAATTTCCATTTCCTTTGCCTGAATAGGTAACTTTTTCGATATACTCCCCTGTTTCAAGGTTTCTTTGTGTCAAAAACAAATCATATTTAAACGGAAAGACCGGCATTTCCTTTCTATCATATATTAGATCTTCACCCGGAACAATTATGTAATCGTCGTGAGGGTGGAGCCAAATTTCAAAGTTTCTCGTCTCTATTTTTTCATCATTTGGTTCTTTTGAGACCCAAAGGACTTCCAGCGAGGGCCCAATGCGACAGAAAAAATTAGTCGAATATGGCTTTGTTTCCGAAAAGCCGGCTATCAAATAGCCACCGTCTCGATTCGAGGTTATTCGAAGGGGAATGTCGGATGCGTCAGAAAAATTTATTTCCCGAAAATTTTGGCCAAATCCAGTGAGGGACGTTTGAAAAACAAAAGCTGATTTTTCTCCAGATGTTTTTTGGGTGTATCCAATTGCTGTTATAATATCAGGTCCGGCATGTAGGTCTTGAACAAAAGCATCCTGGCCATCGGACACCATAACCGCAGTCCAGTTTTTGGAAGTATCGTTAAGGTCAATTTTTTGAATTTCAAGGCGATAGTTTCCAAAGACTTGAACTTTTCGGGAGCAAGCCCAAACGATTTGCCTCCTATCTGCATATATTTTCTGGCCTGTATAAATCGTATGGACTCCGTTTTTGATACCCATGAGCGTGGGGACACCTGAATCTGGATTTACTTTTAGCCAAAGGATGCGATCGTCGTCTTTAACAAAGACCCGGTATTCCGGATCCCCGGGAGTGCATAAAATCCTGGAAATTTGACCAATTGCCCTGACACCAAACAAGGTCCCAACTTCTTTCTCCCAAATGGTATGGCTATCAGGTCCAATTTTTATTAGCCATTTCCTGCTGAATGTATCAATACGTGGATGATAGACGGATAATCCAACGATGCAATTGCCAGAAGAATCAACCGCCAAGGCGTTAGCCACTGCGTAATCAAGGCCCACCTGCTTGGTCCAAAGCTGGTTTCCGCTAGAATCAAATTTAACTAGCACGCTTTTCTCTCCAATCAGGTTTTCTTCTATGTGCTCTTGATAGCTGCCTAGTAAGTAAATCGCATACCCGATGCTGTCATAACATATGGAAAAATGGCCCGTAGGTATTTGCTCTGGATCGCCTTTTAAAACCGCATCCCATTCCAAATGCAATCCGGCTGAATATTTAAGTAGATGAGCCAACTTATCCTGAATAAGTTCCTCCGTGGTTGCAGCAAAATACATTTGCCCGTCGCTCGTTTGGATGCCTGCATGCAGGAGATCACGGCTCCCAAATGTGGTATCTGAATATTCCTGAACCCACCGAACCTGAGCTACGGAAGAACAAACTGTTCCAACAAATAGGATGCCATGTAATATGATTGCAGTTGGCAAAGACAACAATCCAAGGTTTTTCATAATCAAGCCCATAAGTATAAAAATCCTTATCCAAATTCCACCAAGGTATCCATCCATTGCTTGCACCCTCCGTTTTCGATGAACGCGGTATGTTCGTCCAGGGTTTCAAACCTCCTGCCGGAGAGGGTTTCGCAACGGGTTTCACCGCCGGTAGCATGCAGGAAGGCGTCCAGGGTTTCTTTGGCGCCAGGGAAGCCGAAGCCGGGTTTTCCGGGGTTTTCGCGACAATAGCGGAGGGTTTTCAGCCAAACGGCGGCCCCCAGGGCGCCGCAGCCGTTGCCACTCAGACCGATGCCGCCGGCAAATCCGGCGACCAAAGCGGCTTCTTGTTCGGAGGCGCCCATTCGGCGGGCTACCTCAGAGGCGCAGCTCAGGCATTTTGACGGTAACGCTTCGGGCTTCGCGGCGAATTCGTCCAATGCGGTTCGGATAGCTTCCGGCGCCCATTTGTCAGCCAGGAAAAAGCAGCCTAAGAACCGGCCGGTCAGCATGTATTTGGCCATGCTCCAGCGGTTATTAAAATCGGCGCCGGTTATCTCCCGGCAATTGGGGGTATGGGCGCGCTGGACAAAGGAATCCAGCAGGGCCCGGGTCGTCAGGATTGCTGCAGGAATGGCGTCTTCGGGCGTTGCCGCCTGGCGGTACGCTTCCGCGCCTGCCGCCAGGGCCGCTCCCCATAACATACCGCATTGGTCGCCGTGCAAGGCAATACCGCCGGCCAGGGTGTCGGAAGCGGCTTCCTCCGCTTCCATAGGATGATCGAATTCACGGTTCAGTATATAAAACAGGGTTCTCGAACAGGTGCCCTGGTTGTAAAACACGCGCTTGGTGTCTTGCTGGATTTTGGCTGAAGGTTTCATGAAATGGTGTTTTATTTCGCTTGTATCCCAGAATTCCGCCTGGGTCGCATGGATTGGATCAAAAAAACGACCAAAGGGACAAAAACCAAACCCAAAACCAGCGGTAAAAACCAGGCGCCCAATCCCGGAGCGCGCCCCGCAGCTGTCTCTACGGCCCCGAACAGCAGAAAATAAAAAATGAGGACAAGACTCAACTTGAGGTAGCGGATTAGACGGGTTGCCAGCACATACTGGCGCCGGGCATTCTCGGGAACAATCCGGACCGGGTAATTGAACAGGTGCGGGAACCGGTTGAGGATCGTAAGCCCCGAATAGAATACGGTGGCTATAATCGGTAACGCCCAAAGCTCGGCCTTACTCCCGTAACCGTCGGGAATCCCTCTGGCATTGAAATGAGTCGGAATAACGTCCGGCAATTGAGGAAAGTGTTTGGCGAAAAGCCCCCAGGAAATGATCAACATTCCCCAACCAGCCCACTCCAAAAGTTGATCCAGAGTGGTCTGCTCCAAATCGATTTTCGGTCTTGCATCCATGTATGCCTCGGGTTAAAAAATCCGCTGAAACCATTCCTAAAGTACCATTGAATCGAGGAAAGCGCAAGAAAAATAGACGAAGGGCCCCGCTGCTTCGCAACATCGCTACTTCGCTACTCCGCTACTTCGCTACTCCGCTACTTTTTTTCACCAACTCCATCACCGTCTTCCAGTTCCGGCTGGTGGCGGATACCTTAAGTCTGGTTTCAAAAAGGCTATTAGTCAGTTTGGTATTTCCGTACCCGTTGGGACAATGGACATAGACAGCTCTGCCGAGGAGATAGAATGCGTCGGGTGGGTAGCTGATGCTGTTCAGCTTTTCAGCAAAGGCAGGTTGGGGGATATCGCTCAGGAAAGTCACGTGCAGGTGGGAGGGGTCTGTCGCAGGGTCATTAAGGAATGGATTAGCCTTGGCGATGGCTACAAGTTCCTGAACTGTCAGGGTGATGGCCGGCACGTCGAAACCGAACTGCTGGCGAATGGCGTTCTGGATGGCGGCGTCCAGGGCTTTGGGGTCCGTCTCAGGATGCCGGAAGACGACGTTTCCGCTTTGGATATACGTTTGCACTTCGGCGCAACCGAGACCGGCAAAGAGGGCTTTGAGGGCATCCATTTTGATCAGTCGGTGTCCGCTCACGTTGATGCCCCGGAGGATGGAGAGGTAGGTGGTCATGAAAGAGGCCTTAGTTGTTTTGTTATGGTCTTTAATACCCCTTTTCCACTGCCACCTGATGCAGGGGGAGGCGCCCTTCCATGATGCGCCGGTAGTTTTCCGCTACCAGGTTGGAAGCAGAATCCGGGTTGGTGACGCTGGCGCTGTGCGGGGTAATAAAAACATTTGGGTGTTCCCAAAAGGGGTGTTCAGCGGGTAGAGGCTCTTCCCGGAACACATCGAGAAATGCGCCTTCGAGCCATCCTTCGTCCAGAACCCGCAGCAGATCCGCTTCTACCAGATGTCCTCCCCGGGCGGCATTAATGAGGTAGCTGCCTTTGGGCATGCTCCGGAAGAGGGAATCGTTCAGGATGCCTTCGGTTTGCGGGGTTAGCGGAAGTAAGCAAACCAGGACATTGATCAACCCGGCAAATTCGGTCAGGGAAGCTTCCTTAGGGCTCAGGCAGGTTACTCCGGGAAGGGTTTTGCGCTGCCGGCTGTATCCCCAAACCTCAAACCCCATTCCCGCCAGAAACTGGGCGGACACGGCGCCCAACTCCCCCATGCCTAATAGGCCAACGCGCAGCGGCAATTCGACCGGGTTAGGCTGCTCCCACACTTTCCGTCGTTTGTTCTCCAGATAAACGTCCAGCCGCTTATGGATTGCAAGAACGGCCATGCCTACATAATTGCGCATGGAAAGGGTTAGGGCGTCATCTACAATCCTCGCCAGCGGAACCCCATCCGGTAGCTCCGGGTCCAGGAGCAGGTGTTCCACCCCTGCTCCAAAAGATTGAACGAGTTTTAAATGAGGGAATAACTTCAAACTTCCCGGCGGATGTTTCCAGACAACGGCCATAGAAACTTCCTCGGGGTTTGGAACCTCCGGATAAATCCAAACCGCAGCGCCTGCGGGAAGATGCCGCTTCAACTGGTCCCGGAGCGGGGCAGCGTCCCGGTCGGGCGTGATGATTACAATGGCCATACGACGAATAATTTTCCCTATCAACTGATGAAAAAGCCTTTAATTCCTGCTGTTTACTTTGCCAGGGCAGTGTCTATATCCATGGCAATTTGGGAGCGTTGAATAACCCCATTTACCAGGATGGACCTCAGCACCTCCCTGCCGGGCTCGCTGATCACGACATCGATGTTGCGATTCCGGTAGGAGTGAATGATCTCCTTAAGCCGGTAAATCCCGGTTGCGTCGATAAAAGGGACGGACCGCATCCGAATGATAATCTTTTTGGGCTTTACGTTGATTTCCGAAAGAGTTTCCTGGAACCGTTGAGCTACTCCAAAGAATAGCGGGCTATTGATCTCATAGATCAGAACGCCAGGCGGAACCGTCAGGTTTTCGTCGAGAAGAGGCTGTGATTGCGGGTCCTCCAGTATATTAAACTGGGCAATATCCGACATGCGCTTCATAAAAACGAAAGAAGAAAGCACGACGCCGATTTCAATGGCGATCACCAGATCGAAGAAGATGGTCAGGAAGAAGGTAGTAAGCAGGATCAGCGCGTCGTACCGGTTGCTGCGAAGCACGGAAGCAAAAGAATGCCATTCTCCCATGTTATAGGCTACCACGATAAGAATACCGGCCAGACAACTCAAGGGGATCAATTTGGCATAAGGGGCGAAAACCAGCATAATCAATAGCAGCGTAACCGCGTGGGTGATCCCGGCAATAGGAGTTCTTCCGCCGTTCTTGACATTAGTGGCCGTTCGGGCAATGGCCCCGGTAGCTGGAATCCCCCCAAAAAGCGCAGAGGCGATGTTCGCAATCCCCTGAGCGACGAGTTCCATATTCGACCGATGCCTGCCGCCAATCATCCCATCGGCCACCGCAGCCGAGAGCAGACTTTCTATCGCTCCGAGCAATGCAATGGCAAACGCAGGTTCGATCAGATGTTGAATGGTTTCGAAATCTACTTTGGGCAACCTGGGCGACGGAATGGCCCCTGAAATTTGCCCAAACTTGGAGGATATGGTCTCCACGGGAAATTGAAACACCTGAACCGCCAAGGTTCCAACCAGGATGGCCAGAAAAGGACCGGGAATCCGGGTGGTGATTTTCTTGGTATACTGCGTGATCAGAATCGTAACGATCGCAACCCCAACCGCATAGAAATTGACCGTCTGGATGTTTTGGAAGAAAACGTTCCACTTGCCCAAAAACTCAGCGGGCAGAGCCCCCGTCTGCAGCCCCAGAAAATCTTTGATCTGCGATGTGAAAATGATAATCGCTATACCCGAGGTAAACCCAACTATCAGCGAATGCGGGATAAACTTCAATAAATTCCCCAGGCGCGCCAATCCCAAAAAGATGATTATGAACCCGGCCAGAAAGGTCGAAATGACCAGGCCGTTGAAGCCATATTGCTGAACAATCCCATATACAATCACAATAAATGCGCCGGTAGGGCCTCCGATCTGTACCTTGCTCCCCCCCAGCGCAGAAATCAAAAAACCGGCTACTACGGCCGTAACCAACCCTTTCTCCGGTGAAACGCCGGAGGCTATTGCAAATGCAATGGCCAAAGGCAACGCTACGATCCCCACAATTACCCCCGAACTGACATCCTTGAAAAATTGCTCTCCAGATATGCCTTTTTTGAGATCGGTGATCAATTTCGGGGTGAATTCTTGAACGTTGAACATGGCTTTTTTGAATGCCAAATGTATATCTTATTCCTGAATTGTTTGGCGAGCGATTACGCACAAACAAAAAACTAAAGATTAGGATTGACGTTGGCGGGACGCTTTTTCAACGGTTTCCCTATCTGCGTTGCCGCCTATTTTAAGGGTTCGGGCGCCCCTTCAAAATGCCGGTATTTTCCCGTCAGGCGTCCAATTGCATAAGTAATGGGCAGAATGACTGATTTAACGAAACCTGGAATTTCTGGCAAGTCGTATTCCCTTTTGTATCTAAGCAGTAAATAGGCCGCTGCGCGCTAATCTTTCCTCTCTGCAGGAAAACGGTCATATTTTGTTTTACTCCGACGACGACCTGGCATTTTTGGTATCCTCCCTGGCATTGATCGCCAGATTCTGGATATCTGAGGCTGCCGTATCTTACCGCCACCTTTTCGCCAAGGAGCAAATCCGGCACTACCTCGGCCTGGTTGCCCGAATCCTCCTTCCGTATGCCACCGAGCATGGGAAAACGGCATTAACCCCCTACCTCTAATCCCTTTAATGATTCTATTTGATTTCCTAGAAGCTGTCTCAAAACGTTGGAATACTGCCTAATCCGCGGTTGGGCCTCCCCCCAACCCCCTCCAAAGGAGGGGGAGCAGTACCGTTTTAGACAGGAAAATCATTAATCCGGCGCTTATCCCCCTACTCTTACGCACACGGTTCCCCTCCTTCGGAGGGCGATCCGTCCAGACCGCAGCGTCTGGGGTTAGGGGAGGCCGCCCACACCCTGGACCGGGTTTTGAGATTACTCCTAATCACTTTCGCCCCCTCGCGCCTTACGCCTTACACCCCGCCCCTCCCCATGCCTTCCGCCTTATGCCTGTTGCTTTCCGCCTCACAACGCCCACTGCATCAGCCAGGCCGAGATAATTCCGCCATAGGTTCCCAGAATATGGCTCAGCACTGCCAGCAGCACGCCCACCGGCGCCAGGGATGGGTGGAACACGGAGGCCACCGCAGGGGCAGTAGCTACCCCGCCAATATTTGCCTGACTGCCAACCGCAACAAAAAAATACGGAGCGCGAAGCCATTTCGCCGCTACCAGCATCACCAAAATATGAAACACCATCCAGAGGACAACAACAGCCAGCAGGCCGAAATTTCCCTGCAAGGCGAACAGGTTCAGCCGCATGCCGATCGTCATAATCAGAAAATAGATAAATAGGGTGGCAAAATCGGTAGCGCCTAGTTTTTCTAACCGCCGGACTTTGGTAAACGATAACCCGATCCCAAGTGACGTAGAGAGAATGACCACCCACAAAAACTCCGACAGAAACGGAGAGAACCCATTGGCCTCCAGGGTGAGCCGAAAAGGTTCCAGCAAGCCCGTGATCCCCACAGCAAAGCCTCTGGCAATGGCGGCGCCGCCAAACCCTACAGCTAAAATGAGCGCAATGTCCCGGATATCCGCCGGCTTATCCGATTGCCCCCGGTAATTTCTGATGCGCAATTTGACTTCCTCTATACTCTTTCCGTCGGCTTTGAGCCAGCGGTCGATGCGCCCGGAGATGCCGGCGCCGTAAATCAGACAGGCAGTCCAGGTGTTGGCGATCAAAGCGTCGACGACCAGAATGATGGCAAAAAGTTCCTCCCCGCAGCCATAGATTTCTTTAAGGGCAAGCTGGCTGCTGCTACCCCCAATCCAACTTCCCGAAATGGTGACCAGCCCCTTCCACAATTCCTGCTCTATTGCGGCTTCCCGGAAGCCTGGCGCCAGGGCGCCCACTGCCCAAAACGCCAGTGGACCGCCAACAATGATCCCGAACGTGCCTGCCAGAAATACTAAAAGCGCTTTATCCCCCAGGCGCAAAATCGACCGGATATCCGCAGTAGATGTTAGCAATACTAACGCCGCCGGGAGTAGATACTGGGAAGAAACGGTATACAGCGCTGATCCTTCCCCGTCGATTACCCCAAAGCTGTTCAAAAACCCGGGAATGATATAACAAAGAAGCAAAGCGGGAACGTACGTATACAGCCTTCGCCAAAACGGCCTGGCCGAATCGGAGGTCCAGAAAATAAAAGCCAGCGCGCCCAGCAGAATGCCCAGAATGATGCCGTCGTGTGAAATCCAGGGAGCCATGATACAAGAGCTAAACCAGGTGATTGCACAAAGTAAAACAATTGCTATTTTAGAAGCCATATTTCTCCCTTGCGAACATGCCAACCAACGACCTGCTCGATTATTACGACCGGCTGATCCTCCGGGAACTGGACCGGGATTCCCGAAAGGCGTATTCCCAAATCGCCTCCGACTTGGGCATATCCAATACCATGGTGCACCAGCGCGTTACCCGTCTGAGGCAAATTGGCGTTCTGAAAAAAATGAGTATTGTGCTTGATGAGAAAAAGCTGGGGTACGAATGGAGCGCCTTCACCGGATTGGTGCTCCGGGAAGATTCAGACTCCGGCCAGATCATCGAGGCGCTGAAAAAGATCCCGGAAGTGACCGAGTGTTATTATGTTACCGGAACCTACACCCTCTATATCCGGATCGTCGCAAAAAGCAGCGACCACTTGAGGAAATTGCTTTATGAAAAAATTGATCATATCAAAGGGGTTCAAAAAACGGAATCCCAGATGGACCTCGGCTGCGCTTTTCGCCGCAATCTTCCTGTGATGGACGACGATTTCCCCCGCAAGGAGGGATAAAAACACATGGTTTCCTTTTGTTTTTCCCGTAACTAAAGAGAGCCAGGAGAAAAATTACCGGCTCTCTTTAGTTTAAGGTGCTTTTTCTAAGCCGTTGCAAACGGCCACCGACGGATAAAATACTTGGACAATAGAGCTTTCTCTTTTTTTGGAAAAGAAGGCAAACCGGGTTGTTGATAAACAGGCTTCGATTTAGATAGCGCGGAAAGAGGAGGCAATGAGGCGGATGCCTGGATGGGGGCCAAATATTGGGCTTTTTCGCTCGCAGGCGAAGCATCTTGAAGCGCCGTTTCCACTCCTCCTGTTGCAAGGGAAACAAAGTACCTTTTTGCAGCTTCCTGTGGCAGGTACACGAAGTAGCGTTCGTTTTCTTTTAAGGTAGGGAGCCCATTCGAGATGAAAGAAGGATTGAGCTTTTTTATTATTCCTAATGACGTGCCGCAGTGTTGGGCGAGTTCCTCCAGATTCAAAGGCCCTTCAATGGATATCCCCTGAGCCGTTCCTGCCAAATCGGCGGGGAACTTAGGAATCAGTCCGTGCTGATCGTAATGATTAGCGACGTAAGCCATGGCGGCAAATTTAGAAATGTAGTTTCTGGTCTGAAGTGGGAGAAACGCTTTCAATTCGTCGTAATCCCGTACGCCTGCTTTTCTTATCGCTTTGCGCACCCTCCCCGGCCCGCAATTATAAGCTGCCAGCACCAGACGCCAGTCGCAGAATTGTTCGTACAACATGGACAATAAGCCTACGGCGGCCTGCGTCGATCGGTGCGGATCCCGGCGCTCATCCACCGTTGGCGTTATCTGTAACCCGAAATAATCGGCGGTATTGGGCATGATTTGCCAAATTCCGGCAGCTCCAGCCGGGGAGGTTACTTCCGGTAGCAAGGTAGATTCCACTAGCGGAAGGTATTTCAATGCATTGGGAAGGTGGGCTTCCTGAAGGTATGGCTCGATGATTGGGAAATAATACTGCGCCCGCCCCAGCGCGTGTTCTGTCTCCAGCCGCCCCAACGAAAGAAACCGTTCAATATAGATCTGCACCTGGGGGTCCTTTTTTAGTAAATCAGCGGAAAGCCGAAATTCCGAGGCAGAACCGAAGGTCGCCCGCAGGCGCAGGGAAGAAGAGGCGCCGGCTCGGGGAGTGAAAGAAATACTGGCTATTATTACGGCAATGGTCCAGCATAATCCCTCCCTCCAAAAGTTTAGGGCTAATTGCGTTTTCATGAGATTATGTTCTTTATTTAGAAAAAGAGAAAAACCGAAAAAAGCCAATAGAGTCCAGCCTCTTTGGATAGCGTTTCCAAAAAGATCCAAGCTCCCCGCCGAAAAGACCGCGGAGGATAAAACTGGAAATGGCAAACCCGGGGGAGGGCGCCCGCTACGTCACATGTAACCTGATCAAACAGATTACCCCGTCCGGAAAGTGGAACAAAAAGGAAGTAAAAATGGAATGGTATGCAGGAGATGTGCGCTCAAAGACAAACGCAAGGTAATAAAAAATCAATCGCTTGTAAAGAAGTTGAACGTTTTATTTCCGAATAAAAATAAAAAAAGGCCTGAAAACCAGATGAAATATGCGGTTTTCAGGCCTTTGACGGAAAAATAATTCCGATAATTTATAAAAAATCAAATGTCTCCACTGCAGGATCATTTGGGAGCGAGACGGGCTCTCTCTGTGTGCCCGGAAAACGAAAATGCCCAGTAGGGTGGTTCAAATAGCGCCAAATTAGAACCAGGCGGTTCCGTAACCCATCGAGGGCCAGGGAATGCCTAACAAAATAAGGGCCAACCCAACCAGAAAGAACCAGAAGGTGCGCTGGAACCTGCCGGAGTCCGTTCCCGCTTTCTTTGCTCTGCTGTAGCCGACCGTAATAAGAATAACAGCCAGGAGCATGAGCGTGGGATGTTCCACCAGGAAAAACCGGTTCATAGCGATTTTCATGGACTCACCCGAAAAGACGACTTTTTCGCTGATGAAAAACAGGACAATGCCAAACAAAAACTGGAGGTGGGTCATGGTCATCGCCATTAAACCGAGGCGTTTGTCTCCGGCATTGTAGGATTTGCCGCTCCGCCATTTGAGCAATGCGTTGATCACCGCCGCGACCAGGAGTAGGAGAACCACCCACCGAAAGCCGGAATGGGCGTGTTTGAGTATGGTGTACAACATATCGTATGGTTTTTGAAGTAATTTTTTTTCAATCCTATCTCCCCATAAAGACCAGCAATACGCTGATATCCGCCGGAGATACGCCGCTGATCCGGCTTGCCTGACCAATAGTGCGCGGACGCATCCGGGAAAGCTTTTCCCGCGCTTCTTTGGATAGCGAACTGACCAGCGAATAGTCAAAATCGTCCCGCAGGCGCACCTCTTCGAGGCGGTTCATTTTATCGACCATCTCCTGCTCTTTGCGAATATACCCTTCGTATTTCATATTGATCTCCGCGAGATCGGTAAATTCTGCAGGAAAGTCCTGAAGAAACGTCTGAAGCCCCGGCAAGGCTTCTCTTAGGGATTGCAGCGCAATATTGGGACGCAAGAGGATGCCGTCCAGCTTGACTTTTTGGCGGATTGGGGCGCTGCCACAGGTTTCGAGTAGTCCGTTGACTTGTTCGGGGTCCACGCTGTACGATTCCAGGAAATTCCGGATTGAGGCGGCTGCCGCCTCCTTTTGGCGCACGCGGTCCATGCGTTCATCAGCACCGCGAATGCCCATCCGATAGGCATGCGGCGTAAGCCGCAGGTCGGCGTTATCCTGGCGTAACAGGATCCGGTATTCCGCTCTTGAGGTGAACATCCGGTAAGGTTCCTGAGTGCCTTTTGTCACAAGGTCGTCGATCAGCACGCCGATATAGGCTTCCGACCGCTTGAGGATGAACGGCTCCTCTTCCCGAATCGCCAGGTGGGCATTGATTCCGGCGACCAGCCCCTGGCTTGCCGCTTCCTCGTAACCGGTAGTGCCGTTGATCTGCCCGGCAAAAAAGAGGTTCTTGACGAGGTGCGTTTCCAGCGAAAGGCCGAGCTGGGTGGGAGGAAAGTAATCGTACTCAATGGCATACCCCGGCCGGAACATTTTCGCCTGCTCAAAACCCGGGATTTTGCGAAGGGCTTTGAACTGTACATCTTCCGGAAGGGAGGATGAAAACCCGTTGACGTAAATCTCGCAAGTGTCCCAGCCTTCGGGTTCGACGAAGAGCTGGTGGCGGTCGCGGTCGGAAAACCGGTCGATCTTATCTTCGATCGAAGGGCAATACCGGGGGCCGGTACCCTGAATGCGCCCATTGAACATAGGAGACCGGTCAAATCCGGTTCGCAGGATTTCGTGTACTTCGGGGCTGGTATATGTCACGTGGCAGGGGAGCTGGCGGACGAGTTTGGGCGTATCCGTGAAAGAGAACTTACCCGGATCATCGTCGCCTGGCTGGATCTCCATCGCTTCGTAGTTCAGGGAGCGGCCGTCAACCCTTGGAGGCGTGCCTGTTTTCATGCGTCCCGCTTCGAAACCCAGATCGACAAGTTGTTCGGTGATGCCCCGGGCAGCGCTTTCGCCGGCCCGGCCACCGCCCATTTGCTTTTCGCCAATATGGATCACGCCGTTGAGGAAGGTGCCGTTGGTGAGCACAACCGCTTTGGCCGGGATTTCCAGCCCCATTCCGGTGCGCACGCCTTGTATTCTTCCGTCTTTGACCACCAGTCCGTTGACCATCTCTTGCCAAAAATCGATCAACGGGTGGTCTTCCAGCATCGTACGCCATTTCCGGGCAAACAACATGCGGTCGCTCTGGGCGCGGGGACTCCACATGGCGGGGCCTTTGGAGCGGTTGAGCAGCCGGAACTGAACCATCGTGTGATCCGTTACAATGCCCGAATAGCCCCCCAATGCGTCAATCTCGCGCACGATCTGCCCTTTGGCCACCCCGCCCATGGCCGGGTTGCACGACATTTGGGCTATCGTCTGCATATTCATCGTCACCAACAGGACTTTGGACCCCAGGTTGGCGGCGGCTACAGCCGCTTCGCAACCGGCATGTCCAGCGCCAACGACGATTACATCATATTCAGGAAACATACAAAGCGGTCAATGGTTACCAAAGGCAGAACGGCCTGCTCCAAGCGAAAAGGCCATTTGTATTCCGGCAAAGTTATAGAATATTCCTCCAACAGCCGGTTTTTCAACAGTTGATTGCCCAAATTCGTTCATTATTGGGGAGAAGAAAGGGGTGTTCTTTGGCATGCAACCCGGGTTTTGCCTACTTTTGCCCTACAACCTGCATCAACCTATGCGCAAATTACTGGAGACGGATCAGAAAACCCTGGAGATTAATCTCGACAACACCATTTACGGCACCTTTGCCGAGATCGGAGCCGGCCAGGAAGTAGCCCGGTATTTTTTTCAGGTTGGCGCAGCGGCAGGCACGATCGCAAAAACGATGTCGGCCTACGACAAGACCTATTCCGACGAGATCTACGGGCCAGAACCCAGCGGCCGCTACGTTTGCGAAAGCCGCCTCTATAAAATGCTGGACCATGAATATGAGTTGATGGACAAGCGGCTGCGCAACGAACGTCCGGAATCCAACTTTTTTGTTTTCGCCGATACGGTTGCGGCTATTAATTTCCAGAAGACCATCAAAGGCAACGGGTGGCTGGGCATCCGGTTCCAGCTTCAGCCTGATGGCCGCCCCAATGACCTCGTGCTTCACGTGCGCATGCTCGACAACGACAACCAGCTTCAGCAGCAAGCGATCGGAATTCTTGGAGTCAACCTGATCTACGCGTGTTTCCGATACCAAACGGAGCCTGAAATCATGCTTCAATCCCTGCTCGACGGCCTGAGAGGGCGGGTGAAGATCGATATGGTCCGGCTGACCGGGCCCGATTTCGAACGGGTAGATAACCGCCTGCTTAGCTTATACCTCATCAAACATCAATTAACAGATGTTGCGATGTTTGGCGCGGATGGCCGGAATGTGCACGCCTCCGAGTTCTTGTACAGAAAGCAGGTGCTGATCGTTCCAGGGAGCTTCCGGCCTCCCACGCTGGTTAACCTGGACATGATCAAATCCGGCTACCAGGCATTCCGAAGTGTACCGGGGATAGACCCCAAGCGGAGCGCGCTGTTCGTTGAAATTGCGCTCGACAACCTGTGCGAAGACGGCGAACTCGACGAAAAAGACTTCCTGGACCGGGCTGGACTTCTGAACGCGCTGGGGTATACGGTGCTGCTCTCCAACTGCTCCGCCCACCACCAGGTGGCCGAATACCTCAGCGATTACCGCGTAGAGCCCGTTGGATTGGTTTTTGGAGTCCAGGCCCTGCTGGAAATGATCAGCAAAACGTATTACGACAATCAGGACGGACGGTTGCTCGCCGCTTTTGGAGAACTGTTTGCCAAAAACCTCCTGATCTTTGTTTATCCTGCGCTACAGGAAGGCAGCGAGGAACTGATGACCATCCAGAATATGCCGATACCCGAAGGGGTTAAATTTCTGTTTCAGCACTTGCTCGACAACGGGCAAATCTTGAATATTGCCCATTTTGACCCCAATGTGCTTCATATTTTCTCCAAAGAGGTCCTTGCCAAAATACGAAATGGAGACCCCGGATGGGAGAACAGCGTTTCTCCTAAAGTTGCCGCACTGATCAAGGAAAAATACCTCTTTGGATTTCCTCAGGAACAGATGAAATTTGATTATTAATCGCTTTCTCCTATGAACCGTTTTGTTGCTGCCGCTCTTTTTTTTCTGCTGTTTTCTTGCGCTGCCGATAAAAAAAACGATCGCCAGGTTTTTGCCGCAGGCGCCGCAACCGCGGGGTCTCCCTCCGCATCCGGCGCTTCTTTGGAGCAAACGCAGGCATTTGACCTGGCCTATTTGATGGGAAAATTTGACCCTGCTTCCCATCCCGATTTCGTTGAAATCAACCCAGAACACGCTTCCCGGAAAGGGATGTTCCTGCGCCGCGATGTGTACGACGCCTTTAAAAAAATGTATGCTGCCGCACTTAAAGATGGGATTCGCCTTCGAATCATTTCTGCAGCCCGCAACTTCGAATCCCAGAAAGGAATTTGGGAAGCCAAGTGGACAGGCGGCCGCTTGATCGAGAACGGAAAAAATGCTTCCGAAGCCTATCCTGACCCTGTGGAAAGGGCGCTGAAAATCCTGGAATACAGCTCTATGCCTGGCTCTTCCCGCCACCACTGGGGAACAGATATGGACCTGAACGACCTGAACCCGGAATGGTTTCAATCCGGAGAGGGGAAGAAAATTCATGACTGGCTCACCGCGAACGGCGCCGCGTATGGATTCTGCCAGCCCTATTCCCCTAAAGGAAATGACCGGCCCTTTGGTTATAATGAAGAGCAATGGCACTGGTCCTATATGCCGGTTTCCAGCATCCTGACGGAACTGGCCAAACAGAAACTGAAGGACGACATGATCTCCGGATTTGAAGGCGCCAATACAGCCCCTAAAATTGGGATAGTTCAAAAATATGTTCTTGGCATTAACCCGGCATGCAAGTGACCTGCTTCAGCGATTCGCTTCCATAAATACCTGAAAAACGATTATTTACCCAAACATAGGATCAACCCATGGCATTCACCGAATCCAACATGCTGCCCCTGGGGTCTAAAGCTCCAGATTTTGAACTGCCCGACACGGTATCCGGGAAGGTATTGCGACTAAAGGACGTTGCCGGCGAAAAGGCAACGCTGATTATGTTTCTTTGCAACCACTGCCCGTATGTAATCCACGTCAATCCGGAAATTGTACGGGTCGTCCGGGATTACGGCGCCCGGGGTGTTGGCTTCGTCGGGATCAGCTCCAACGATGTGGAGAACTATCCGCAGGATGGCCCGGAAAAAATGAAAACTACGGCGCTGGAAGTGGGATACGCATTTCCCTACCTCTACGACGAAACCCAGGAGGTGGCAAAAGCCTACGATGCCGCATGCACTCCCGATTTTTACCTTTACGACGGCAATTTGTCGTTGGTCTACCGGGGTAGGCTGGACGGATCGAAACCGAAGAACCAGATTCCCCTCAGCGGGACAGACCTTCGGGCTGCCCTGGATGCTGTGCTGGAGGGCAGGCCACAAAGCGAACTCCAGTATCCCAGCGGGGGGTGCAATATTAAATGGAAGAATGGCCGGTAGCGCCTACCGGTTGATCACATTTTTAAACCTCGGACGATGGGGCGTCACATCGCCAAGCCGCTCTTTCTTTGCCTGTTCGTAGTCGGAATAGTTGCCTTCAAAGAAAACGACCTGCGAATCATCCTCAAAGGCCAGAATATGAGTAGCGAGCCGGTCGATAAACCAGCGATCGTGAGAGATAACGAGGATGCAACCAGCGAAATCTTCCAACGCGTCTTCCAGGGCGCGGAGGGTATTCACGTCGATATCATTGGTAGGCTCATCGAGCAGCAACACGTTGCCCCCCTCCCTCAGGGTCATTGCCAGATGAACGCGGTTGCGCTCTCCTCCAGACAACATGCTGATTCTTTTCTGCTGGTCGGGGCCGCTGAAATTGAATCGGCTTAAATAGGCCCGGGCGTTAATGGTTGCTTTGCCGACCGTGATAAGATCCTGCCCACCGGAAACCACGTCGAACACCGTTTTTTCTTTGTCCTGCAATTCCTTATGGCTCTGATCGACGTAAGAGAGCTGAACGGTATCCCCAACGAGTACGTCTCCGGCATCTGGTTTCTCCTGCCCCATAATGATCCGGAAAAGGGTACTTTTTCCAACCCCGTTCGGCCCAATGATGCCTACGATGGCGTTTTTGGGGATCGAAATATTCAGGTTTTCAAAAAGAACCCGGTCGCCGAACGACTTTGTAATGCCGTTCAGGTCGACCACTTTGTCGCCCAGCCGGGGACCGGTGGGGATATAGATCTCCAGCTTGGCTTCTTTCTCCTTGATTTCCTCCTGGGCCAGTTTTTCATAAGCATTCAAACGGGCTTTACCTTTAGCCTGGCGGGCTTTGGGCGCCATCCGGATCCAATCCAGCTCCCGCTCCAGGGTTTTGCGGCGTTTGCTCTCTGTCTTTTCTTCCTGCTCCAGGCGCTTGGCTTTTTGCTCCAGCCAGGAGGAATAGTTGCCCTGCCAGGGGATTCCTTCCCCGCGGTCGAGTTCGAGGATCCAGCCCGCGACGTTGTCGAGGAAGTAGCGGTCGTGGGTAACGGCGATGACCGTTCCCGGGAAATTTTTAAGGTATTGTTCCAGCCAGTCGACGGATTCGGCGTCGAGGTGGTTGGTGGGCTCGTCGAGCAGAAGAATATCGGGGTTGCTCAACAGCAGCCGGCAAAGGGCAACCCTTCGGCGTTCGCCTCCGGACAAAACCTGGATCGCCGTGTTTTCTTCCGGGCACCGGAGCGCTTCCATGGCGGTGTTGAGGCGGTAATCGAGTTCCCAGGCGTTGGCATGGTCGAGTTTTTCCATGAGTTCGCCCTGGCGGTCGATGATGCGCATCATCTCGTCGTCGTCCATGGGTTCTGCCAGCTTCAGGTTGATGTCCTCGTATTCCTTGAGCATGTCGACAATAGGCTGAACGCCTTCTTCGACGATTTGCCGCACGGTCTTGCTCTCGTCAAGGGTGGGTTCCTGCTCCAGGTAGCCGATCTTATAGGACCCGTCGAAGGAAATCTTGCCCTGGTAGTTCTGGTCCAGCCCGGAGATGATCTTGAGCAGGGTAGATTTTCCTGAGCCGTTGAGACCCAGAACCCCGATCTTGGCGCCGTAAAAAAACGAGAGCCAGATATTTTTGAGCACTTGTTTATTGGGCGGGAAGGTTTTACTGACGCCTTCCATTGAAAAAATGATTTTTTCTCCTGCCATGGTTTGTTTGGATTTTTGGAAAAATGAACGGTTTCAGGTTTAGCGGCGCAAATATCGGGAAAATCGCATGATTAAAAAAAGGTTAGGCGCCCAGTTGCGAAAGTTTTCATGAAAGGCTCTGCGGAAATGGTGACGATGCGATGAACAGAAAGCCTGCCCTGATATACTATCCATAACAGGATTTTATGCATTGAGGGTAACGTCCACGCTGCCTTTGACCAAAAAGGAAGACGCTTGACCGCATGCGCCAAATCGGAAAGCGCGAAGTTTAAAAAGAGCAGTAAATACGGGTAATGGCCTCAGGATTAATATGTAGTTAACATTGGCGGGGTAATTTTGAGTCGAAAGTTCACTGCCCATCTAATTCGCAGGAAATGAGTATCTACATCTTTTTCGTCATTCTTTTATTCGCCCTGGCAGCTACGGATTTGGTAGTTGGCGTTGCGAATGACGCGGTAAATTTCCTGAACTCAGCCATAGGCTCCAAAGCTGGTTCACGCCGGACTATCATGATCGTCGCTTCGTTTGGGGTATTTATTGGCGCTCTTTTTGCAGGCGGCATGATGGAAGTAGCCCGCAAAGGGATATTTAATCCGGAGTTCTTCACCTTCGCGGAGGTGATGGTCATCTTCATGGCCGTGATGTTTACGGATATTGTATTGCTCGACTTTTTCAATACATTCGGCCTTCCCACCTCCACCACGGTCTCTATTGTTTTTGAGTTGTTGGGCGCATCGGTCGCTATGGCGGCTTTCAAAGTAATGACTAACGGGGAAGGGCTTGGGAATATCGGGCAGTACATCAATTCCGAAAACGCGCTGACGATCATCACTGGAATATTTGTCTCTGTGGGAATTGCGTTTACGGTGGGGTTGGTCGTGCAGTACCTGGCCCGGTTGATTTTTTCCTTCGATTACCAACGCCGGCTCAAATCGGTTGGAGTGATATGGTCGGGAATTGCGTTATCCGCTATCAGTTATTTCCTTTTATTCAAAGGGTTGAAGGGAGCCTCCTTTGTTTCCGGCGATTTCCTTCACTGGGTGGAGGCAAGAACGGGCGTTTTAATGCTGGCTGCCTTTGTGTTTTGGAGTGTACTGATGTTTGTGATTCTTCAGTTTACCAAAGTGAATATTTTGCGAATCGTGGTTCTTGCCGGCACGTTTGCTCTGGCTATGGCGTTTGCCAGCAACGACTTGGTCAATTTCATCGGGCCTTCGGTAGCCGGTTTTGAGGCCTACCGGGATTGGGTGCGTAGCGGCGCCGACGCTAACGGCTATTTAATGGAATCGCTTTCGGCAGCCTATCCTGCCAACACCTATATGCTGCTTCCTGCGGGCATCATCATGTTACTCACCTTGTGGTTGTCGAAAAAAGCGCGCACGGTGACCGATACGGAGGTAAGCCTTGGCCGCCAAAGCGAAGGGTTGGAGCGGTTTAATTCAAACATGGTTTCCCGTTGGTTAGTGCGCACAGTTGCCGGTTTAAATGCGGCCTCCGCTATCTTGCCGGACAAGTGGAAAGAAAAAATTGAATCGAGGTTCCGGGTGGTTCCCATTATTGGAGAAAACGGCGTCGTGGCAGGAAACGAAGCCCCTGCTTTCGACCTGGTGCGTGCATCGGTTAATCTTACTGTATCCAGTATTCTGATCGCATTTGCCACTTCCATGAAACTTCCTCTTTCCACCACCTATGTAACCTTTATGGTCGCAATGGGTTCTTCTCTTTCCGATCGGGCCTGGGGCCGCGACAACGCGGTATTCCGCGTAGCCGGCGTGGTTAGCGTATTAACCGGTTGGTTTTTGACGGCATTTATTGCCTTTATCGTTTCTGGCTTTTTTGCAGCTGTTATGGCTAAAGGCGGCTTGATTGGAATTTTCCTCTTGATAGGGCTTGTGACTATTTCTTTTTACTACACCTTTGTGATCCATAGAAAACGCGAACAAAAGCGGGAACGGCTACTTGCCGCAACGCATAAGTTTGAAATTATTTCAGCAAGGAGAATAATCCACGATACCGTTCACTCGATTGCTAAAACGATCCTGGCTGTAGGCCAGGCCTACCGGGAGTCTATACATGGCTTATCCCAGGAGGACAGGGCCCAATTGCGCCAAGCGAAGGCCGCAATGGAAAAAGTAAAAATGGAAAATGAGGAGTTTCGATTTGCCTTTTATGGATCTATTAAAAGAGTGGAAGAAGAAACCGCGGAAGGGAGCCGAACCTATCTGCTGGCCTACGATTTAATGCAGGATTTCATTCAGTCGGCCGTATTGGTTGCCGACACGGCCCGGGCGCACGTTGAAGATGTTTTGGCCCCCCTTGAATCAAACCAGCAAAAAAAACTGGAAGACATTGCCAACCGCCTGAATGAATATTTTGGAAAATGTACCCATATCCTTCGCACCAGGGAATTTGAGCAAATGAAGGATTTGAAAGCGGCCAAAAAAAACCTGCTGGAGGAAATTGAGTGGTTGCTTGCCTTGCAGACCAAAGGCATCAAAGAAGACCAATACAGCCCGCGCAACAGTATCTTGTTTTTTAGTATCTTGCTGGAAACCAAAGATCTGGTTGCCGTGGCTGCCCGGTTTGTCAAAATGTACTACCGTCTGGAGCATGAATACTCTCCGGAAGAGCCTTGGGTATTGGTGTCCGGAAAATAAGTTGGAATGCATGGTCTAACCGAGTCTCTTTTTGATCTGCGCCATAGCCTCAGCCGCCCGTTTTTGGAAGCGGCGCATTTCCCCTGGGAGATCCTGTCCGGATTGAGCGAGATGCTTTCTGCTTTGATGGCGGAGTTGCCTTCTGATTTCCGCGAACTTGCGCCCGGAATATGGGTAGGAGAAGGCACGCGCATCGAATCCACCGCCTTGTTGAAAGGGCCGGCTATTATCGGCAGGAATTGCGATATCCGCCATGCGGCGTTTATACGCGAGAACGTCCTATTGGGGGATGAGGCGGTAGTGGGCAACTCCACCGAAGTCAAAAACGCCGTGCTGTTTGATGGGGTTCAGATCCCTCATTTCAATTACGTGGGCGATTCCATCCTCGGATACAAGGCGCATTTGGGCGCCGGCGCTATTCTGTCCAACTTTAAAGCGGCTGGGGATGAGATTTTCGTACGGCTTCCGGACGGGACCAAAAAAGGAACCGGAATGAATAAGCTGGGCGCCTTGGTCGGCGACTTTGCCGAAATCGGATGCAATGCCGTATTATTTCCCGGCACGATCGCCGGACGAAACAGCGTTATCTATCCCCTATGTCCGGCAAGGGGATACGTGCCCGCCCACCATATTTTAAAGAACGATGGCAGCTTTCATCCGATAGAATGACGGGCAATTTGTTAATGAAGCAACTCGCTTAAAGCTTCGAGCAGGAAATCTACTTTATCCGAATGTGCCGTATGCCCCATCAGCCCGATCCTCCAAATTTTGCCGGTTAGATCCCCAAGCCCGGCGCCCACTTCAAGGTTGAATTCATTCAACAGGCGCTTGCGCAGGTGGCTTTCTTCGCCTGCTTGCTCGGGCAGAAACACCGAGTTGAGCTGGGGAAGACGATAAGATTCTTCCACGAGAAAGCGAAAACCGAGGGCTTCCAGTCCTGTTTTCAGGCGCTGGTGCTGGCGTGCGTGACGTTCCCAGCTATTTTCAAGGGTTTCTTCCTGAAGCATGACGAGCGCTTCGTGCATAGCATACAACGCATTCACTGGCGCCGTATGGTGGTAGGTGCGTTTGGAATGGCCGTCGCCCCAATACTGCATCACCAGGTTGAGGTCCAGGAACCAGCTCTGCACTTTCGTTTTCCGGGACTGGATTTTTTCCACAGCTGCCGGACTGAACGTTACGGGAGATAAGCCGGGCACACAGGATAAACACTTCTGGCTTCCGGAGTATGCTGCGTCAACGCCCCATTCATCCGTTAGAACGGGAATTCCAGCGAGGGAGGTAACGGTATCCACGATCGAAAGCGCGCCGTGCTCCCTGGCCATCTTGCATAAGGTTTCTGCATCGGACCGAACGCCGGTAGACGTTTCGGCGTGCACAAAAGCTAGGATTGTGGCATCCGGATGGCTTGAAAAAGCGGCCTGCACTTTGTCCGGGTCCACCGGTTGGCCCCAGGCATCATCGACGATAACCGGCACGCCACCGCACCGGACGACATTCTCCAGCATCCGGCCTCCAAAAACGCCGTTGCGGCATACGATGACTTTGTCTCCGGGTTCCACGAGGTTGACGAACGCCGTTTCCATGCCTGCCGAGCCGGGTGCAGAAACTACCATGCTGAGCCGGTTGTGCGTCTGGAACGCGTATTGGGTCAACTCTTTTACTTCGTCCATCATCCGGACAAACTCGGGATCCAAATGTCCTATCGTAGGACGGGAAAGCGCGGCCATCACCCGGGGATGAATATCGGAAGGGCCGGGCCCCATTAACCGGCGCGCCGGCGGGGAAAAGGAAGCAACTGGTTTGCTGATGCCTGTTATAGTAGACATATCGGAATGGTATCTTGGTTCAAAACCTGAATTTAGCGAATAACGGTCAGGTCTCCTAAACAGGCAGGGAGATTTTGAGAATTAAAATCAGGAAGAAACGGCAAGCGGAACCTTTCGGAAGGCGCCAAGCCCGGCGCCGGTTTTGAAGACCAGCACCGACATGGCCTCCCGTGCCCGGTGGAGTTGCGCCTTTACTGTTCCGATCGGCACGCCCATTTCCCGGGAAATTTCTTCGTAGGATAATCCTTCAAAATAATGCATCTCCAAAATGAGCCGGTTTCGGCGACTGAGCCGGCGCATCAGTGCCCTCATAAATTCCAGCCGTTGCTCGCGAATGATAAGTTCTTCCGGGTCAAGCGTATTGGAGGGTATTGATTGAGAAAAATCTTCCCCAAAGGTTCCCTCCGGTGAAAGGTCAATAGGCAGGCAAGGCAACCGTTTTTTGCGAAGGTGGTCAATGCAATGGTTAATAGCTATGCGAAACAGCCAGGTACTGAAGGCATAATGCGGGCGGTAGCTTCCCAGGTTGTGAAACGCTTTTCCAAAAGCTTCCAGGGTAAGGTCTTCTGCGTCTTCTTTATTTGCCACCATTCTCCTTATGGTTCGGTTTACCGAATGCTGGTACCGCTCCATCAGGCAGGTAAAAGCCTGCTGGTTGCCCTCGATCGCCTGAAAAATGAGAATTTGGTCTTCTGTTTGAAGGTTCTTTCTATCCGGTTTTACTGCTACTGCTTCCATGTCTTGTTTTTGCCGAAAAATATATTCGGCGCGAAAACCAGGTAGTAGAAGGGAATCAGCGCATCCAACAGCGGTACCCAGGGCCAAAGCTCCTGGTGGTTAAACCTTTTAAGGATCTTGAAGTACCCACCGACGACTACCAACATCCGCGCCATAAACCAACTTAATGCGTGATGGCGTTCCCCAGGTGCGCACAACAGGATACCAAGAGCCAGGTAATGAACGAAATGGCTCAGGGCCAAACCTCCCAGCAACACCTTATGCAGCTGGCGGTAATGCGCTCCAGTGGAAAAATGTCTCGTTTTTTGGTAGTAGTAGCCCGGCCAGGTAGATTTGGGCTTGGTGTAAACAAACGTGTCCGGTTCGAGAACAACCACTGTGTTTTCCTTGCTCGCTACGTTATTGACGAACAAGTCGTCGTCTCCGGATGCCAGATGAAGATGGCCTGAAAATCCGTCGTTGGCGGTAAACACGGATTTCCGGTACATCAAATTCCGGCCTACTCCCATGTAGGGAACTCCGGCTAATGCGAAACTGAAATATTGAACAGCGGTGTAAACGGCCTCAAAGCGGATAACTACATTCAAAAAGCCTTGCTCTTTCTCAAAAGGGCTGAAGCCCAGGGCGATTTGCTTATCTTTCGGTAGCGATTGCTGCATTTTTTCAATCCAAAAAGGACTGGAAGGCCGGCAATCCGCGTCGCTTAACAGGAGCAAATCGTGCGCTGAATGTGCTATACCCAAGCTCAGGGCGGTTTTTTTGCCGGGGGGAGTAGCAAAAGGCACATTAACGAGGGTCAAATTCGAATATTTTTTTTGAAAATCCAATAACCTGGACCAGGTATTGTCCGTAGAACCATCATTAACGACCACAACTTCGAATGAACGGTATTTTTGATTTAGGAAGTGGGATAAATATTGTTGGATGTTGGCTTCTTCATTCTTCGCGCAAATGATTACGGAAACGGGCGGCTGCGCTTCTTTGTTCCCTTCTTCGGGAAGTATTTCCCGGCGGTAGAAAGCCAGTTTTCGAAACAACAGCGCCCAATATGCCAACTGGACCATTGTAGCCAGCCGGAATAGAAGACTTGCCAATTCATTCAGCGCCATGGGGAGGAGGTTGAAGCGCATCCGAGAGCAATTCCAGGATTTCCTTTCGCTCTTTGCGCCATTTTTCGACGTATTCAGGCCGGGTTGATCTGATCCGCGCGGCTTTTACTATCGCCTGAAGCGCTTTCCACCTGGGCTTTAGAAGCATATAAAAATAACCGGAAACAACTAAAAAGATAAAGACAAGCCACAACGGCGCTAATCCGATAAGAAAGACAGTCAGCAGCAGAACGCTATACCAAATCGGCATCATAATAAGCCCTCCCGCCCATTTGAAGGTGGTTTCATACTCTGGGGCATTCCGGAGCAGCAGGGATAGTTTTTTGATACAGGCCACAGGAAAGGAATGCGTCAACCAGCCGGCGAACCACAAGGGCAGCCAGTACAAGGACGCAAAAAAATACGAGAACGGAGTTCGCGCTTCCAGGGCAGCCAGGGCTTTTTCTTCTGTTCCCATACGGCCAAGAAGGTCCTGGAAGCTGGAAGTCTTTGCCGTCAAAGCCAACAATTTATCCGTTTCTGCCCCCTCCCAACCCCTTATTGCTTTTAGCAGGCGATGGCTTCGGACATACGCTTCCTCTTGAGATAACGGGCTTTCTGTTTCGAGGATGGCTTCCCAGCAGGCCAGCTTTCGGTCTTCCTCTTCATTATTGGCGTTGATGAGCAGGGCGCGCAGCGCTGTTTCCATTTGCTCTGTCAGGCCCTTAATGGCAGTCCTGGGGTCTTTCCTGAAAGCGCTTTCCCATTCGCTGACCAGGATTGGAGGTCCGGCATGCACTACCAGCGCCGTACCGGACTTGGCGGGCGCCGCATAGGTATAGCCCAAAGGAAGAATCCGAACCCCAAGGGAAAAGCCAGAAGCATTTTCCGCTGCCAACGCGATTCTGGCGGTACCACTACGCAAAGGGCGCAATCGGCGTTCCATAAAGCTTTCGCCTTCCGGCGCCACATAGAGATGCCTGCCTTTTTTCAAATGCGCGATGCACTCTTCAAAAGCAGCCTTGTTGTTGATGGGCCTGCCGTTGGTGTCTTTGGGGCGCTCAATCGGGATGCTGTACAAAAAGCGCAGGATTCTGGCTACAATTAACTTTTTAAAAAGGGAAGCGTTTGCCAGAAAATAAACGGGAGAACTAATCCTAAAGGCCGCATTCAGCGGGTCTATAAGCGTATTGGGGTGATTGCTGATTACTATTGTCGGGCCTTTAAGCTGAAAATGCGCTTTGCCCAGAACCAGTGTTCTGGGGTAGTAAAGCCTGAAAAAGAGACGGACAACGATTCTCAGCCACTCATATAGGGCGATCTGGGCAAAACTCAAGCGCTAGATTTTGAAATGGATCAAAAAGTCTTTGATGGCCTGGTCAAATTCAGGACCCAATCCAAATAGAAATTCGACCTCTACCGGCAAGACAAAAACCGGAAGCTGTAATTCCATAATCCGGGAACGGTGCAGATCCAGGCGCATGGCATCCTTCTCAGTGGTAAGGACCAGTTTCCTGCCGGACTCCAGGTTTTTAAACTGGGTTTGAATCTGGTACAACTCGGACTCCTCAAAGTAATGGTGATCTTCATACGCTGTATGCGTTACCGTGTTCACAAGGGGTTCAAGGTATTGAACAAGATAATCTGCATTGGCGATTCCCGTCAGAAGCAAGACGTCTGTTTCCCTATCCAGCACCCCGGTATACGCAGGGTTAAGCATATAATACGGTTGGCTGTACCTGTAAGTAGAAAAGAATACGCGTTGATGCGGAAAGGGCCGGATTTTATTCAGCATGCTGTCTTTTTCCTCCTGAGACAATCCGTCAGGGCATTTACTCACTATGATCATATCCGCCCTGCGGTAGGCGGATCGCCATTCCCGGAGCCTTCCTGAAGGCAACAGGAAATCGGCAGTAAACGGCCGCCCGTACTCCGTCAGCATAATATTCAGCCCTGGCTGTACGGCCCGGTGCTGAAACGCATCGTCGAGCAAAATCGTCTGAACGTGCGGGCGAAGGCTCAGGATTTGCGGGATGCTAAATGCCCGGTTTTCACCGACCGCGACGGTAATATCAGGGAACTTGCGCAGGAACTGCAGCGGTTCGTCGCCGAGCTGTTCGGCATTCATTTCCGGCCGGCCGATCAGAAATCCTGAGGTTTTGCGTTTGTATCCGCGGCTCAGGGTAGCGATATAAATATAATCCTTGAGTAGGCGGATCAAGTACTCAATGTGCGGCGTTTTGCCGGACCCCCCCATAGATAAATTACCCACGGAAATGACCGGAAAATTAAAAGAAACGCTTTTCAGTATTCCAACATGGTAAAAAAGGTTGCGCAAAGCTACTGCCAGGCCATAAAGCAAGGCAAACGGACTAAGCAAAAGTTGAAGCAGGCGGAGTTGGATCATAAATGCGTTTGGTCTTCGGCAAATGTAAAGGATTTTTTTTCTTTGCTTTTAAAGCATCTCAAGGTATGAAAGCAATGATCTTTGCCGCTGGACTCGGAACCCGGCTTCGCCCCCTGACGGATAACAAACCAAAAGCCTTGGTCGAGGTGGCAGGAATTCCTCTTCTGGAAATTGCCATCCGCCGGTTAAAGCTGTTCGGATGCTCCGAAATCCTTATAAATATTCATCATTTTGGGGACCAAATCTGCTCTTTTTTGGAACGCAAATCCAACTTCGGGGTTCGCATTGAAATTTCGGACGAACGCGAACGGCTTCTCGACACAGGCGGCGGACTAAAAAAGGCTTCCTGGTTTTTTTTGAACGAGCCGTTTTTTTTAATCAACGCCGATGTCATCAGCGACCTCGATCTGGAAGCTATGTATCAAGCCCACCTGGGCAGCGGAGCCCTGGCAACGCTTGCCGTGAGGAACAGGCCGAGTTCAAGAGTCTTCTTATTCGACCCGAACAACGGCCAGCTTTGCGGATGGGCCAATACGCAAACAGGGGTAGAAAAACGGGTGCGGCACGCACCGGTTCTCCACCCTATGGCCTTCAGCGGGATTCAGGTCGTTGATCCGGGTTTGTTCAGGTATTTCCCGGAGGACCAGGCCGTTTTTTCCATTATCGACACCTACCTTCTGGCGGCTGCCAGGGAAAAGATCCTTGCCTTTCCTCATGACACGGGGCTATGGCTGGACGTTGGAAAGCCCGAGCAACTCCATAAAGCCGAAGCCATTTTGCCGAATATCCCATTAGGGGATTAACCTTTACTGCTCCCTTTAATAATAGCATGACCAACCGCGCAGTGCAGGCATTTTTTTGAATCGCAATAGGCTTTCTTTAAAAACAGCAGAGCCTGACTTTGAGCTGCATTGGCCGGGGCGTAGCCAATGCCCCCCCATCGCCTTATAATGTGGTTGTCCTCCGGTGGTAGCTGCGCCAGGAGCGCCATAGCACGGTCCATGAAAGCCATGTTTTGACGTTTTATTCCGTAAACGAACAGAAAAGGCGCAATGGCGTTAATCAGGGTAGAATGGATGGCGGCTTTCCCCAGAGATTTGACCTGCCTGGGCGAAGGATGGTCAAACCGGTAGTGCGTTTGCCAATAGGAGGAAATCTTGAGTTCCAGCATATGCTCCAACTCCTCCAGGCTCTGAATCGACATCGCTTTGTCGAATAAGTGGTTTGTTTGGTGAACGAGGCGCGCCAACTGGGCAATTCGGATGGTGGGAAAATTGGCAGGGCGCATCCGCATAAATTTCCAAACCTTACCCTCCATCGGCGTAAGGCCGTGCTTTTTTTGCATAAAGCGGTATTCCTTTTGAAGCGCTTTGGGATAGTCGTCCTCGAATTGGCCCTCCAAAAAACCCGCTTGCCCAAAAAGGAAGGCTTCCAGTTGCATCAGATCGTTCCGCTTTTTAGCAAGCAATGACAAAGGACATAATCGTGCGAGTTCCTCAAAAGGGCCGGCATTGGCAGGATATCCCAACGATCGCGCAAAGGATTGATAAAAGGTCTCTTCCCAGTTGGAAGTGTTCCTTTCGAGCATTTCCAGAATGTTCTCTGTTCGCTGTTCCATGCGTTCAATGGCCATGCGTTCAATCCAAAGGTCTTTCGTTAAGGATGGAACGGTTGCCCATTGGGCCTGGCATGGGATCCAGTGGTTCTGGCACATTAACTGGAAATACGCCTGCCGCATGCCCGAATTAATCCGCTTGCGGAGCTCCAGGCAAGGAATACGCTCTCCGTTGGTTCGATGGATAATCTGGTCTTCCTCAAACACCACATGCAGTACCACATTATCGTATGCCGGATCGGCGTGATGTTTGTGATGCATCCATTCGGAAGACCGCACGTGGATTTCCACGTTTCCTGCCCAAAGCGTTCCGTCAATTCGTACCCTTGCATTTAGGAAATCCGGCCCAGCATGGGTATTGGGTTCACCTGGATGAAGCAGCGCAATGGATTCCCCGGCCGTGGTAGCCAGAGCCATCCAGTCAAATCGTTGGTACCTCCATAGAAAATGGAGAAAATCTTCTTTCATTGCAATCTGGGGTGTTCGTTTTTCGCAAATTGCAATTATATTGTTATATTGTCAATAGGTTGAAAAAAGCGTTTGCTGCCGGGCAATATTTTTTTGCCTCAGGCGGGCGGATCGCCTTGTTTATTCTTCCTTTAAAGAGGGGATGCGTTCGTAAATCTCAAACCGGTAGGGGAACTCATTCCGGTCATCTGCCGGATGTTGTTCGCTGGAAATTTTTCTCCAGGCAAGGGGGGAGAGCTCAGGAAAAAAGATGTCTCCTTCGATTATAGTTTCTACCCGGGTGAGGTAAACTTTGTCCCAATAAGGTAAACTCTGCCGGTAGATTTGCCCTCCGCCAATAATGAATACTTCGGTTTCTCCTGCGTCCAGGGCAATGGATAGGGCTTCTTCAACGGAATGCGCAACGAGGGTTTCAGCGGCAATAAAGAAAGGATCCCGTGTAACGATGATATTGGTGCGCAGGGGCAAGGGGCGGCCTATGGAAGCGAACGTTTGGCGCCCCATAATGACATGGTGATGTAGGGTCGTCCGTTTGAAGTATTTCAGGTCGGCCGGCAGATACCAGGGGATTTGGTTGTCTTTTCCGATCACCCCGTTTTGGGATATTGCCACAATAGCGGATACGATCATAAGAATTGAGGGGCGGGTTAGTTATTGGAAGCCGGTTCCGCAACGGGATCCGGTTTGGGAGGGAAAATCTCAGGGCCTACCCGCCGTTCCTTCCCGCCAAATTTGTTCAGATGTTTGCGAACGGCATCTGCAGTAGCGCGCATATGCTGAAGGGTGGTAGCCGGAATAGTGAGGGGAAGGTTCGCTTTTTCTGCCTCAAAAGCCGAAACAGGTAGGGTATAATACTGGCTTTTTCCTTGCGCATCGCGGTGAATATAGCGAAACACCGGAAGATAAGCGTGTTCCTTTAACCGGGTGGTATTGGAGGGCAGGTGTTTTTCGAGGGTTACTTCCACCATTAGCCCAAGATCGGTATACGTCTGTTTTTGGGCCGAAATAAAATTGCCCAGGGAATAGGCGACAACTCCTGTGAGGGAATCCTGCCCCGGCCGTTTGAACTTGACCGTTTTAATGGGTTGGACCACGTGCGGATGAGCGCCAATGACCAGGTCGGCGCCCCATTCAAAGGCTTTTTGGGCCAATTTGCGCTGTGGTTCGCTTTCATTTATTTGATATTCATTCCCCCAATGGAAAATAGCGATTATGAAATCTGGATTGAGTTCCTTTGCCACACGGAGGTCTTCCCTGATGGCATTTTCATCGATCAGATTAACCACTGCCGGGGCCCGAGTTGGAAGGCCATTGGTGCCGTAGGTATAGTTCAGAAACGCGAGTTTGAAGTTATCTTTATAGACAAGTAAGGGATACAAGGCAGCGCGATGCAGGGAATCCAGAAATGTGCCGGTTTGATAGAAACCATACTCCTGAAGGGTTTTAATGGTGTTTGTCACGCCTGCGAGCCCGGCGTCATTGGAGTGGTTGTTGGAGGTGACCAGAAAATTAAAGCCCGCTGAACGAAGGGCGAGAGCGAGGTCGTCGGGGCTTCGGAAGGTAGGGTAACCGGTATAGGGCGGTTTGCCCGGGAGCGTCAGTTCCAGGTTTCCGATGGCGAGATCGGCATTCTTAAGGATGGGTTCCACAAACTGAAAACAAGGGCTGTAGTCAAATACGCTATCTTTTTCCACGGTTGCTGCGGCAATTTGGGGCCCATGGCCCATGATATCTCCTGCAAAGACCAGTTTCAGTTGGGAGATGGAATCGTTTTGGCCGGTTGCAAGGCAGGGGCCAAAAGCGAGGAATGTCCATATGATTTTTCGGGCAACCCAATGGTTCATATACGCAGCTACTTAAGGTGCAAAAGGTTTGCTTCCATCATGCGCTTTTCCAGGTACTTGCGCTCGTCTCCAAGGATTTCGCCTTTGAGGAATTTTTCGATCATGAGCCCTGCAATAGGTGTGGCGTAAGTGCCCCCAAACCCTGCATTTTCGATATATACTGCCATAGCAATCCTGGGGTTATCTTTTGGCGCAAAACAGAAGAAAATGGAATGGTCTTCTCCGTGCGGGTTTTCAGCGGTTCCGGTTTTTCCGCATACCTGGATATCTTGGATACTTGCCCGGCGCGCCGTTCCTGCGTTAACTGCTGCGGCCATGCCATCTACTACTGGGCCAAAATAGATGGGGTCAACCCCTGTGAAGTGTTTTTGCGTGTATTGGGGGTCTATTTTTTGGTTGCTGTTCCGGTAACCGGTAACGAAGTGCGGAGTAATGTACCAGCCCCTGTTGGCAATTGCCGCTGCGGCATTGGCTAACTGAATATTGGTCGCGAGCGCTTCTCCCTGCCCGATTCCAAGGGAACGGATCCATACAGAGTTCCATTTATCTTCTTTGTACCATTTATCAAAAAAGGAGGAAGAAGGAAAGTTGCCGGATTTTTCCCCGGGAAAATCGACGCCCAGTTTATGGCCAAGGCCGAATTTCTGGAGGTAAGCATGGAGGGTATCCAGGCCGGGCTGAGGTTTATAAAATCCATATTTATCTACGACATCCCGGAAGACGGTAACGAAATAGGCGTTGCAGGAGTGCTGAATGGCCATGGAAACGCTGGTACAGGTTGGGTGCCCATGACAGCCGGTGAGGCGTTGCCCTCCGGAGAAGTAAGCTCCGCCGCAACGGACGGTTCGGTCGGGGTTAAGCACCCCCATTTGCATGGCTATGAGGGACAGGATCGGTTTAAAAAGAGAACCCGGAGGGTACTGCGCCATGATAGCCCTGTTGAACAAGGGTTTATGCGGGTCCTGAAGCAGCTTTCCGTAAGAATCACCCCGGGTATTGTTGGTAATCGTAAGTTCGTTGGGGTCGTAGGTAGGCGTACTGATAAAGGCAAGAATCCCGCCGGTTTTAGGGTCGATAGCGACAATCCCTCCGCGTTTGTTCCGCATGAGTTGCTCGCCGTATTCCTGCAAAGGAAGGTCTATTGAGGTCAGCAGATCGAGCCCTGATTCTGCTTTGGTATCCTGATTACCCTGCCGGTAAGGTCCTACAATCCTGCCCAGATTATCTTTCAGCACAATACTGAACCCCTTTTTACCGCGGAGGTCGGTCTCGTAGGAATACTCCAACCCGTTGGCGCCAATGTAATCGCCAGGGGTATAGAGTTCAGGCTGGGCATCTACTTCGGCTTTGTTAACTTCGCGGATATACCCTAGGAGGTGGGCTGCAACAGGCAGCGGATACTCCCTGGCATTTCGGAGCTGGATTTCAAAGCCTGGAAATTTGTACAAATATTCCTGGAAGCGGGCGAAGGTGGCTGCCGATATTTTGCTTAAAAAAACAAAGGGAACCGACTTCGAAAACCGCCCGCTCCTCCAATCTTTCTGGAGGGCTTTTAGAAAATAACTTCGGTCGATGCCAAGTAACCTGCAAAATAGCGTGGTGTCCATTCCCGGATCGATCTGGTTGTAGGTTACCAGAAGATCATACATGGGGTTGTTGTGAACCAAAAGCTTCCCATTGCGGTCGTAGATCATCCCTCTGGAAGGGTACTTGGTATAATTCTCAATAGCTACTGCGTCAGCTTCTTTCCTGAAAGAAGGATCCAATAACTGAAGGTGCATTGCTTTCCCGGCCAGAATAAGGGCAGCAACAAAAAAGAGCGTTTGGATATAAGATAAACGGCTGCTTTTTGCCTCCATAATCGAATTTCGCTTTGGTTGGCGTTCAATCCAACGGATTGAAGATCAGCATTAAAATTAAAATAAACAACATCGATGCCGCAAAACTTAGGGCTGTTTTCACGAGTATCTGCAGAAAAAAGACCGGGGTAAACACCTGCATGGAATAATAAAAGCCAAGATAAAAAACCATCATAAGGGCGGCATAGCGCAAAAACCAATTCAGGGAGAACCGCTGGATCGTCAGGCCATAATTCAGATTGTAGCCTCCTTTGGGTTCCAACCTCCGTAGCATCGCCGGCCGCAAAAAGGCCAAAAAAACGGAAGCGCTGGCGTGTACGCCCCAGGAATCATAAAACATATCGACAAGCAGGCCTATCCCAAATCCTAAAAGAAGGAGCAATTCCAGAGACGTCCTTTGAGGGAGCAGCAGCAGAAACAGAGGGTAAACCAACGCATCTGCGTAAAAAGGTCCAATAGGGCCAAGAGGTATTTGCTTGAGTATAAGTACCTGAAGCAGCAGCAGAAACAGCAGCCGCAGGCTTTGCCGGATAATTGGATTATTCATTGGCCGATAGCTGTTCCAGTTCGTCAAATTCTTTTTTGAACAGGTTTTTGACCACATACACCTGATTGATGTGAGTCAGGTCGGCGGATAACTCCACCTTGATCAAATAGTTACTTTCCCCGGAAGGCACCCACCTGCTGCGAACGACTCCGATTAATGCGCCTTTGGGAAAAAGCGTTGAGAAACCGCTCGTTTCGATCGTATCTCCCGGGTGCACCGGATTGTGCTTGGGCACGTCCAGAAGCCAGGCATGCCGGGGATTGGTCCCTTTCCATACAAGAGAGCCGAAATACCCTTTTCCCCTTACCGAAGCGCTAATCCGCGTTTGGGTGTTAAGTACCGACATGACGGAGGAAAAGTGCTCGGTGGAATGCCGGACAATACCGACGATGCCATTGGAAGTGATCACGCCCATAGGAGGAAAAACCCCATGTTTTTTGCCCCTGTTGATCGTAAGCATGTTTTTTGCCCCACTCACCGAGTTATTGATGACCTGGGCTTCCAACACGGAATACATCGGAATCAGTCCGAGCGAATCAACACGCATCCTGACAGTATCGGGATGGGCCTGGTCCAGATAATACATTTTCCAGCTTTCGTTCTCAAGCCGGGCAACCTCTTTTTGCAACGCATCCACCTGTTTTTGAAGGCGCGCATACCGGGTCACTTTCTGGTATTGGCTCATGACCGTGCCAGTGAAATAGCCGGCAGAACTGGCAAAGATGGCTTTTTGGTTTTCGTTGAACCGGACAATAAGATACAGGCTTATCCCTTCCAGGAAGAGAAACAGAAAAACGGCGCCGAATCTGGCCAGCAAGCGAAGCAAACCAAACATAAATGGGCACTTTTTACTACAGGGGGCCCTTAACAGGAAAGCGCGGCCGGGTACAACCGGCGCCATTCCAGGGAAAAAAGTTCGAGCGCGGCAACATACAGGGAAGCGAACCCCAATAGCCGGTTCTCGCCCCTGCCATTTATTTAAACGCTCTTCCGGTCAATCAGGAAAGAGAACCTATCGGTATTTTTCAGCGCAATCCCCGTTCCGCGAACGACGGCGCGCAGCGGATCTTCCGCAACATGGACGTTCAGTTTGGTCTTCATCGCCAGCCGCTTGTCGAGTCCGCGCAACAAAGCGCCGCCCCCGGTGAGGTATAACCCTGTCCTGTAAATATCGGAAGCAAGCTCCGGCGGCGTGGATTCAAGGGCTTTTAAAACGGCATCTTCAATCTTGGAGATCGATTTATCAAGAGCATGCGCGATTTCCCGGTAAGAAACCTTGATCTGCTTGGGGATGCCGGTCATCAGATCCCGCCCATTGATGGCCGCATCTTCCGGGGGATTGTCCAGTTCGTGGAGCGCTGAGCCGACCAGAATTTTGATCTGTTCGGCCGTGCGCTCTCCAATAAGGATATTGTGCTGGCGTTTCATATAGCTCACAATATCGCTCGTCAGCTCGTCGCCCGCGATCCGGATGGACTGGTCGCAGACGATGCCGGATAAGGCGATCACGGCAATCTCGGTAGTTCCTCCGCCAATATCGATGACCATATTACCCTGGGGCTCTTCCACATCAAGGCCGATGCCCAGGGCGGCAGCCATAGGCTCGTGGATAAGGTAAGTTTCTTTGGAATCAACATGGTCTGCCGAATCAAAAACAGCGCGCTTTTCCACTTCCGTAATGCCGGAAGGGATGCAGATAACCATTTTCATGTGGGAGAAAAAGCGCCGGCGTGCGCCGATCATACTGATCAACCCTTCGATCATGCTTTCGGCCGCCTGAAAATCAGCAATGACTCCGTCCTTTAAGGGGCGTACCGTCTTGATGTCCTCGTGCGTTTTCTCGTGCATCATCATTGCCCGGCGCCCGACGGCTATGGTTTGCCCGGTTCTGCGATCGATGGCTACGATGGATGGTTCGTCGACAACGATTTTATCATCCTGAATGATCAGCGTGTTCGCTGTGCCCAGGTCGATAGCCAGTTCCTGCTTGAAAAAATTAAAAAGTTTCATTAATCTCCTTTACCTGATTCACAAAATTCATGCCCGCTTTTCGGCTGCATTTGCAGGAAAACCGCCTGACAAATAAGCGGTTTTGCCGCAAAGCAATACAAATTTAGCGAGATTTTCACATTTCTTTGAAAGTAAAAAAATAGCCGGAAAAATCCCCGGGTGTTAAGGCCCTACTATGGTTTCCCAAAGGGTCTCTTTGGAAAAATAACGTTGGGATAACGATCTTATTTCTTCCGGAGTGACCTCCTGAACAGCGCGAACGGTATCCTGAAAAAAAGAAACGGGGAGTTGATCGCTCACCAGGGAACGAACCAGATCCATGGTGTTAAATGGCCCGTCTACATCGGTCAGAAAAGACCCCATGAGATAGCTTTTAGCCATATTAAGCTCCTTCTTGGAAACCAGGCGGTCTTGCAGAGACTGGATTTCCTGGTATATGAGATCCAGCGTTTCCTGGACGACGTCGTTGCCGGTTTCGGTGGCGATGTAGAAAAATCCGTCAAAGCAGAGGGTTTCCAGGGAGGAATAAATGCTGTATGTGTATCCTTTTTCTTCCCGGACGCTGGACATTAGCCTGGAGCCAAAATATCCTCCAAGGACGGCATTGGCGACAAACATGCCCGGGAAGTCAGGGTGGGTCCGGGGAAAAAGGTTTCTGCCGATTCGAATCGCCGTCTGGAGGGTTTTGGGCCGCGAAATGTGCGCTTTTTCCGGGGCGGTTTCCCGGGCGGGAAAGGTGGGCGATACGGCTGGGCCTCTTCGAATGGCTTGCCCCAGGGAGCGGTTTATTTGTTTAATGGTTTCGGAGCCAATTTTTCCCGAAGCAAAGAGCAGGCAATTGCCGGTGGTAAAGGTGCGGTTGAAGTGCTGGCGGAGGTCGTTTACTTCGAGCGATGCGTACATTTCCGGCAAGCTGTTGTACCCGTATGGATGGTTGGCGCCGAAGATCTTTTCCGTAATATGCCGGTAGGCGACGACGTCGTTCTGGCTCAAATCCACCAGTAACTTTTGCTGGTTCCGTTTAATAAAATGATCCAGTTCGGCTTCCGGAAAAGCAGGTTCGGACAACATTTCCCCGAAGACAGGTAAAACCTCTCCCAGGTGCTTGGTCATTGATACCAGCGATAAATTGGCAGTATCCATGTGAAAAGGGTTGCTGAACTCGCACCCATAGTAGTCAAACATTTCGGCAATTTCTGCTGACGTACGGGATCTGGAACCTTCCCTGATTTGAGAAGCCGTGGCCATAGCGGCGAGAGGCTTGGTTTCGTATGGCCTTCCCGCGTGGAATACGGCTTCGATACGCGCCACTTCCTGGGTTCCCATATCGGAAAAGTACAGGGGAACCCCATTGTCGAGATACAGCACTTCTACCTGGGGCGTATCGATAGCCCGGATTGGAGCAATTCGGGGAGGCCGGTTTCTTTTGATCATTTGATTTTGGTTTCTGCCAGATAGATCCCTTCCGGAGCCAACCGGATAAGTTGTCGTTTATAAAGCAAGCCGGCTGCTTTTTTGAAGGATTTTTTGCTCATGCTTAAGTGGCGCTGTATGTCTTCCGGAGCGCTGTGATCGTGGAGGGGCAAAAAACCGCCTTTTGCGCGGATTTCCTCCAGAAGCCTTGCCGCTTCGTCTTCTATAGACGCGTATCCGGGTTTCCTTAGCTGAACGTCGATCTTGTTGCCAGGCCGGATTTGGGAGATATACCCTTTCCGGTGTTCGCCAGGCGGGAAGGGGCTGAACAGTTCACTTTGATAAACTAACCCTGCGTGCTGGTGATTGATGATGACTTTCATCCCCAGGGGAGACGGTTCCCATGCCATGACATCTACTTCTTCGCCTTCTTTTACGGTGAGGATTTCGTTCTGGAGAAACCGCTTGACCCTGGCAGAGGCAACGAGGCGGTCGGTAGTTTCATCCCGGTATAGATACACCCAATAGAAACGGCCTTTTTCCATGCCACCGGGCTGTTCGCGAAATGGGACGAAGAGATCCTTTTCCAGCCCCCAGTCCAGGAAAGCCCCATGTTCGCTAACCGCATTGACCTGAAGGTAGGCAAATTGGTGGAGTCCAATAAGCGGATTTTTGGTGGTGGCTATTAAACGCTCTTCGCCGTCCCGGTATATAAAAACCCGGATGGCATCGCGCGCCTGGAGTCCTTGCGGAACGCTGTTAGACGGGAGCAGGACCTCATTGCCTGCCTGGTCTCCCAGAATGGCGCCCGGCCTTGTTAGCCGAAGTACCCGAAGAATATGGTATTTTCCGATTTGGATCATGCGGCGTTTCTGAAAACGGTTTCTTACAAAGAAGGTTATGCGTAATGATTGGGGAAGGCTTGGGGCGGCTTTTCCACAGGTTGTTCAATTTTTCCTGTGGAATAATGAGGGCTTTAGCGTAATTTTGTAGCTTTCCGTTATACAAACACAATCCCGCCAAAATAGTGAAGATCTATGAAATTTAGCGTATCCTCTTCCGAGTTGCTTAAACATCTTCAGGTAGCCGCCGGTTCTATCGGTTCAAACCCTGTATTGCCCATCCTGGAAGATTTCCTGTTTACGATTCAGGATAACACCCTTACCATCGCCGCCTCCGACCTGGAAACTTCGATCATCACCTCTATGGAGGTAATGGCCGATACGGACGGCGCCGTGGCCGTACCTGCCAAGATATTACTGGATACGCTGAAGGCCCTCCCTCAGCAACCGATCACATTTTCCATAGACCCCAAGAATTTCGGGATCGAGATCACTTCCGCCTATGGAAAATACCGGCTTGCCGGTGAGAACGGGGAAGACTTTCCTTCTATTCCCGAGCCGGACGCCGTAGACAAGATCGAGATCCCTCCTGCAGTATTGACCCAAGGGATCACCCGCACCCTTTTTGCCACCAGCAACGACGAACTCCGGCCCGCTATGATGGGGGTTTATTTTCAGGTAGATTTCAGCAAGCTGACCATGGTGGCTACCGACGCGCACAAACTGGTCCGTTTTACCTATAAAGAGTTAACCAGCGAAGTAAGTACCAGCTTTATCGTGCCCAAAAAAGCCCTCAATTTGCTCAAAAATGTGCTGGGCTCCGGGGAAGCAGTCAGTATGTCGTTTAATAAATCCAATGCCTTTTTCGCTTTTGGCAACACCCAATTGGTATGCCGGCTGATCGACGCCCGCTATCCGGATTACAACGCCGTAATCCCGGTCGACAATCCCAATCTCCTGACCATTACGAGGACAGACCTCCAAAATTCGCTGAAGCGGATCGCTATTTATGCCAACAAGACGACCAACCAGGTCATTTTGAACATCACCAACGGAAGCCTTACTGTTTCCGCTCAGGATTTGGACTTTTCCAACGAAGCTACCGAACAGCTGGCTTGCACCTACGAGGGTACGCCGCTAACGATTGGCTTCAATGCCAAGTTCCTTATTGAAATGCTGACAGTGCTGGAATCGGACGAGGTACGCATTGAATTATCGACGCCCACCCGGGCAGGCATCCTGCTTCCTTCGGAAGAAACCCCGGGCGAAGATATCCTGATGCTGGTCATGCCCGTAATGCTTAGCAACTAACCCTCTGGACCCATTGGCCTGCGCGGCTTTCTCCAATGTTCATTTCATGAAAATCAACCGTCTTTCATTTTTTTTGCTGGCTGGCGGAATTGCCCTCTTATCCTGTAAACGGGAACCCCAAAAACCGCTGACCGAAACGGCTCCCGCTGAATCGCCAGAAGAAGTCGTGCGATTATATCAGTTTTATCTGGACCAGAATCTATTTGATGAAGCCAAAAAGTGGAGTACCGCAAAAGAAGGAGAACGCCTGGATGAAATCTCCAGGATCGTAGCGGAGGAGCACCAGGACTCGACCCGGATGAATTCCGAATTCCTAAAATTGTCGTGCAGTATACAGGGCGATTCGGCTCGCTGTGCTTGTAAAATAAAGGACCAGTTTGAGACGTATGAGTACGAGTTCTTCCTGGTCAGGGTAAATGGGCGCTGGCTCATTGACGCGGCGCCTGAGGAGGAGATTCTTTTCGACGAGGAGGAAATCGAGGGTTTTCTGGATAGTTTAATGGGGGAGATCGAATAAAGGACATGGCTCCTGGGATAAATTGGCTTACATGCGGACCGGTTTGTTTTTTGGCTCCTTTAATCCGATTCACGTCGGGCACCTGATTATTGCCAATTATATGGCAACCCAAACCGACCTCCGCGAGGTCTGGATGGTCGTTTCTCCCCACAACCCGCTCAAACAGAAACAATCTCTTGCCCGCGACTACGACCGCCTGCACCTCGTTCAGATAGCTGTTGAAAACAACCCTTTGTTAAAAGCATCCGATATTGAATTTTCTCTGCCAAAACCTTCGTATACCATTGATACCCTGGCCTACCTGAAGGAGAAATACCCTGGCCGGGACTTCGTGCTGATCATGGGAAGCGATAACCTGGCTACCCTGGAAAAGTGGAAGAACTTCGACATCCTGCTTCGCGATTACGCGATGTACGTGTACCTCCGGCCCGGGTTCGACCCCGGCCCGCTGGCGTCGCATTCGGCGGTGCGCTTATTCGACGATGTCCCTTTGATGCTGCTGTCTTCCAGCTACATCCGGGAATGCCTGCGACTGGGGAAATCCGTTAAGTATTTGGTCACCGAACCGGTATATGCATACCTCAAGGACTCTGGGCTCTACCGGTAATCCTGAAGGAAAGAACATGGGGATATGACAAAAAATAATTACTCGTGTAGGTTCATACAATTAATCAATGCCTGGGTTGTCCTGGCCTGCAGTTTTTTGTCTGTCGAATTGCCTGCTCAGGGGGATACAACCTCTCTGGGAATAGGCCAATGGCGCAGTTTGCTCCCCTATCGTGCCGGCCCATATGTCGCTCAAAGCGCCGGCAAGATCTTCTATGCGACCGAACTCAGCTTGTTGACGCTTGATAAAGCCGATTTATCTTCCAGTTATCTCACGCGGGAGTTGGGGCTGAGCCATACCGGCATCCGCCTGATACGCTACAATCCTCTGGTGAAGGCATTAATCGTCGTGTATAACAACAGCGTGATCGACGTGGTACCGGATGAAGGAAAAATCGTTACGTTGAACCAAGTCCAAAACTTCAAGAACTTCATTGGGAATAAAGAGTTGTTCGACGTCTATTCGGCGCCTGACTCCACCGTTTATCTGGCTGGCAACTATGGGCTATCCAGATTAAACCTCAAGAAAGGGGAATTTATCTTTACCACCTTTACCGGGCTGGATGTTCGGTCAGTTGTTGTTTTTGGAGGATTCGTTTATGCTGCCACGGAAGCGGGGATATACCGGATCTCAGATAACGCCAGGAACCCCGAAAATTTTGGCAATTGGGAATTTCTGGGAACAGCCCAAGGGTTTCCCGGCTCCTATTCCTCTACGGCGTTGGCTCTTTATCAGGGCCAGCTATACCTGGACATCAATAATGCGGTTTACCGTCTGGAAGGAGGTAAACCCGCTCTGTTTTACCGGAAGGAGGGATATGCCCTGAAATTCCTCAGCGCCGAGGGGACGCATTTGCTGGCCGGCTACCGTTGCGCGAGTTCAGGGTGCGGAAACGGTACGGTATTGTATTTTACACCAGCCGGCTTTGGCGGTGAAGTCGATGGAAGCTGCTGCGGGCAACCCAATTACGCGCTCGAAGACAGCCAGGGCAGGGTTTGGTTTGGGGATAATTTTCGGGATTTCCGTTACCTGGACAGGATCGGCAGTTCCCGGTGTAATCTGCTTTCGTTTAACTCCCCTTATTCCTCCAACAACCGGGAATTGGTCGTTTCCCAAAATCAACTGTGGGTTGCCGCCGGCGGGGTAAATCAGACGTTTAGCTACCTTTTTCTCGATCACGGCTTTTCCTCCTACCTTCATGGCGATTGGACAATTTACAACCGCAATACGCGCCAGGAACTTAAAGGCGAAAACCCCAATGACCCCGACGACGATTTATTTGACATTATGACCATCGCCGTGCATCCCGGAAATGGAAAAGTATACGCAGGATCGTTTTTCGAAGGGCTCCTGGAATTGGACGGAGGCAGCATGCGCCTATTCAATGAAAAAAACTCTACCCTGAACAACGCAGTCGGCGACTCGAAACGCACCCGGGTCAGCGGTCTTGCTTTTGATGGGGACAACAGACTTTGGGTAAGTAACCATCTGGCCGACCGCCCCATTTCCGTTTTGTTACCGGATGGAAAATGGCAAAGTTTCAAGCCATCCTGCAACGAAACGCAGATCCATCAGATCGGGATCGACGGCAACGGCTTTAAATGGCTGGTTAGCAATTCCTCCAATACCGGGGTACTCGTTTTTGACGAGGGTAAACTCGAAGATCCTAACGACGACCGCTGCCGTCTCATTACTCAAAATAACAGCAACCTCCCCACCAATATCGTTAATTGCCTTGCCGTTGACCTGGAAGGCGATGTTTGGGTGGGTACTTCGGAAGGCATCGTCATCTTTGAATGCGGGAACAGCGTTTTCGAACCGGATCGATGCCAGGGTACCCGAAGGGTGGTAGAACAAGAAGACGGCTTTCTGGATTATCTGCTGATCACGGAAGAAGTGCGCACCATCGCCGTCGACGGCGGAAACCGCAAATGGGTAGGTACCAAAAACGGCATTTTTGTGCTTTCCCCCAACGGGGAACAACTGGTAGCGAGGTTCACCACTGCAAATTCGCCTTTGCTCGACAACAGCATCAACGATATCGCAATCGACCAGGAGACAGGGTTGGTGTACATCGGTACCGAAAGCGGCATTACCAGCTATCAGGGCGATGCGATTGCCGGCGACCGCATCCATCTGGCCAAAGCGGAAGTGTATCCAAACCCCGTCGCTCCGGATTATGAAGGCCCAATTGCGATCCGGGGGTTATCCAGAGACGCAGAGGTGAAAATAACAGATATCCGGGGGCGGCTTGTTTTTGAAACAAAAGCCCTGGGCGGACAAGCGATCTGGAACGCTAGAGACTACCTGGGAAACAGGGTGCGCTCAGGAGTATATCTGGTTTGGAGTTCCACAAGTTCCCGGGAAGCGGGTTTTGCAGAACCAACTACGGCGGTAGCACGGATTTTGGTTCAGAATTGAGCCTTCTAATACACGGCAGCTTTCAGGATCTCTTCATAATACTGCTCGTACTTGGGCAGGATATTGGCGATGTCAAACCGCTTGGCCTGGGCCAATGCATTCTCCCGGAAGCGGTTGAGGACATCCTCATTGCTTAGCATCTCGATGGCGTATCTTGCCATTTCTTCCACATTTCCCACGTTGCTCAAAAAACCGGTCTGCCCATGAATATTCACCTCGGGGAGACCGCCTGCATTGGAAGAAATTACGGGCACTTCACATGCCATTGCTTCAAGGGCAGCCAGTCCAAAGCTTTCGTTCCCAGATGGGATCAGGAAAACGTCTGCAACGGCCATGAGCTCTTCAATGGCGTCCTGTTTGCCCAGAAAACGTATGTCGTTGCAAAGGTGTAACTCCCGGCAGAGTTCTTCGGCATTTCGCCGCTCCGGGCCATCGCCGATCAGCAGAAGTTTGGAAGGAAGGTGCTGGCGCACCCGGTGAAAGATCTGGACCACATCTTCCACCCGCTTGACTTTCCGGAAGTTGGACACATGAATAAGGATACGCTCCCCTTCCGGCGCAATGGCCATTTTGAAATGGTCCTTATTGCTCTTGCGAAAACGGTCGAAATCGATGAAATTATAAATGACCTCAATCTCCTTATTGATATTAAAGTAGTCATACGTTTGCTGCCGAAGGCTGTTGGAAACAGCTGTTACCCCATCGGATTTATTGATCGAAAACTCAACCACCGGGGCAAAAGCCTTGTCGTTCCCAACCAGGGTGATGTCGGTGCCATGCAAGGTGGTAATTACCGGGACATAACGCCCCTGGGTGAGCAGGATTTTTTTGGCCATATAGGCTACCGCCGCGTGCGGAATGGCATAATGGACGTGGAGCAGGTCCAGGTTCTCGTACCTGACGACATCGACGAGCTTGCTGGTCAGGGCAGTATCGTAGGGCGTATATTCGAAGAGCGGGTAATCGTCAGCATCTACCTCGTGGTAAAACACGTTTTCCTGAAATGTGGTCAGTCTGGCCGGCCGCTTATACGTGATAAAATGAACTTCATGCCCCCTCTTGGCGAGGCCAATGCCGAGTTCTGTCGCAACTACGCCGCTACCCCCATAGGTAGGATAACAAACAATGCCTATTTTCATGATCTAGGGATTGAATCCTGGGCAACGCCCCTCGTACTTTGAGATACAATCCTATATGAAAATAGTTTAAATTTTTCCTACCGGGTTCTGATCAGCCGTTCCGTCCGGGATTTGCTGCCCGCTATGACCCGGATAAAGAACACGCCATCAGGGTATTCCTCCAACGGAATATCCATCTGGATTGTGGAAGTCCGGTCAAAACGGGTTTCCCGAAGGAGTTGCCCGTATGCGGAAATGACCTGGACTCTGGCATCCATTACCTCGGGAAATTGAACAAGCAAGCGGCTGAGTCCGGTACTCGGGTTGGGCGCCAAGACGAATTTTTCCACTTCCAGCACTTCGTTGGCCGAGGTAACCAGGGTGGAAGCTATATCCCTGCACCCATACCGGTCGGTGACGGTAACCTCAAAAAATCCGCCAGACGGAAGGGTTGCCGTTGCGCCGGTTGCGCCGGTATTCCATTGATATTGGAAGGGACCGCCAACGCTTTTTGTCTGCACAGTGGCCGTTCTGGGTTGGATGCTCCCAGGGCTTACCAGGATAGAAAGATCCAGGGACGCCGGGCAGCGGAGTACCTGGATATTGTCGAGATCAACAAAATAATCGCCCTGCCCCCAGGTGGCCAGAAACCGCACCCGGATATATTGCCCGCTAAACGTGTCGAGTTTAACCGAGACTTTTTTCATTGTCGCTGAAGCGGCATGGTTTTGGTTGTTTATGACTGCGACGGTCCGGAAGGTCGTTCCGCAGTCGGTGGAGACCTGGATTTCCAGCCGGTCGTTTGGACCGAGCTGAGTACCCTGGCTTCCATTACCTGCGAAGTTAGTAAACCGGTAATCGAATACCAGGCTGTCTCCTTTGGCAATAGGGCCAAAGGCAGGCGTAGTAGCCTGCATAGAGCGGTCGTTGTTGAACAGGTTGTCGGAAATCACGAAAGAGTTATTATTCCGCCCGTTGGAAACGATGACATCCTGGTCGATAGCCCACTCTTTCGGCAGCGTTCCGCGGTTAAAATCTTCGGCAAAAGGCAGGGATTGGGCGCTGTAGAACGTGTAGAAAATGGTGTCGTTGGCAGGAGTACCGTCGGCGCTTTTTATCCAGGCTTTGATGGTATAAGATCCAGGAGACTGGGAATTGAACCGGGTGTTAAATGAAAATTCCAGCTTCTGCCCAGGGTTGATCTGGGAGGCGACGTTTTCCTGTACCGCCGGGCCGTTGTTCACGCTGTAAGCAGCCTGAAGGCCGGAAGCTGCAGTAGCGCCGAGGTTGCCAATGCTCAAAACCACCTGATCGGTCAGGCTTCCGCAGGTAAGACTTCCATTATTTCTGACCTGAAGGGCGGCTACATCCAGGTTGGGAGCGTCGATGCGGATATTATCGATGGCTATTCCGTCGAAGTGGTTGTTGTAATCCGCTCTAAAAACAAACCGCAGGCGAACATCAGGCATTCCGGCTGTACCGGTAAGCGGGTGAGCAGCCTGGAACCAACCGGGCGCACCGCCGTTGCCGGTCCATACCTGGCGTTCTGCATTGTTGTACCAATTGATACCCGAAGAGGATAATCCGAGCAAGGACCAGGTCTCTCCGGCATCCAGACTTATCTCCACCCATCCGCCGTCGCAACAGGTTTCCGCATCAACCCTAATCGCAAAGGACAAGGTGGGGTCTTTGGTCAACCGGGAGAAATCCAGGCAGGGAGAAAGAAGATAAGACCATTCGTCTGCCGAATAGCTTCCTTTAATGCTGGTGGTCCAGGACCGCTGGCCGCTAAAGGCGCTATTAAGCACTCTGCCGTTGGGGTAGCCCAGCCCCCAACTGGAAGGGCTGCTGTTCTGATCGGGGTACCATCCCGTAAAGCCCTGATCGAGGTTAGCGAAGTATGGCAGCGAGTTGATCGTCGGCGCGTGGACGACAAGCAAGCTGGCGGTATCGTTCTTGGGAACGCTATCGGCTTTAAGCTCTGTCCAGGCCTGGACGAAATACTCTCCAGGGATTCCAAAATTGTATACAAGATCAAAAGCGGCTTCTTCGATACTGTCTTTGCCGATCACGCCGGTATAGGTTCCGTCCTTCGGCATATCGATATTCGCTTTACGCCCATTGACAGCATAAACGAACGGGATAAATGTCTGAGGTTCGCCCCCATAGTTTCCGATCCCGACCTTTATGGAGTCGGCGCCAAGTTCGCAACCGCTTTGCGGGGCAAGGATGTTGGCTACACCTACGTCGTTTGCCCAGAGGGTTTTGAACGAGAAAGGCCCGATGACCTCGCTGGTATCTCCTTTAGCGGAACACCGAACAGAAAGATAAAACTGATAGGCAGTATTTTCTTTAAGCCCCGTTAGTTTCAGCTTGTCGGAACTCACCTGGAACAACTTTCCTTTTCCTCTGGCAAACCCGGCAGTATCGATCTCAAGCAGGTATTTGCCGGTAGTATCCGGGCGAATCCAACTGATATTCGCCGTGAAAGCCCGAACATCGCCGATGTTTACACCCAAAACAGGAGGGATCGGGCAGGAAGGGCAGGAAATAAGTTGCCGAAGGATCTCGCCAGCGGGGAACTGAGTTCCGGTTCCTGTGAACAAAACTGATCCGTCCGGATGATAAACGGTAAAGGAAACCCCTTCGTTATTGGGGCCCGGAAGGAAATTGATCGTTAGCGTATCGGCCGTATAAGCCTGAATGAAAAAGCGGGATTTTGACTGACCTTCTTCGAGCGTATACAAAGCACTTTTTTGCCGGATGCGCAATGACAGGCTTGCTCCCTGCCAGCCCTGACCGTTTGCATCGTTCAGTTCAAGGGTGAAAATGCAGGGTATGGATTGCGCCTGAGAAAACAGCGGAAGCCAGGAGAACGTCCAAAGCAGGAATAATACAAAACGCCACTTCATGACTATTAGATTTTGATAAATGATGCCAAGCAGACCCGGGTCTTTTGTTCCATTGCCCCGGGCCTATAGCGCAGCTAAAAATAGCAAATAAATCATAATCCCTGCCCTCAATTAGCGGGTTCGCCGGTTGGCTGACAAGCTTTAACGCGGGCCCGTCGCAAAAGACCGCTCTTGGCCCCGGTCGTGGAATGTTATTTTATTTGCAGCCATGGGTAAAGTCCATCTTTTGTGACATACCTTTGGCGGCCTCGCCCCTAAGTGCCAGGAGGCATCCTGAAAACGATGGCTTCCTGCGAGGGCGGTGAAACCCCCAGTTGAGGAGCAAATAAACCTTTTGCTCCGGATGCTGTTTCTTCAACATCGCCCGTTCTAAAAAACTTATTGGACGCTTTTAGGGTCGATTTCATTGCTGAAAGGAATAAATTTTAGACATAGTGGCCGTTTATTCAATAAAAGACCTGGAAAAACTATCCGGCATAAAAGCCCACACCATCCGCATTTGGGAACAACGGTACCATATTATCCAGCCAAAACGAACCAAAACCAATATCCGGTACTATCAGGACGATGACCTGAAATTCCTTCTCAATGTCGCACTTCTCAACAAAAATGGTTTTAAGATTTCTAAAATAGCCAATATGGACCGCCTAGAGGTGGCCGAAAAGGTGGCCGCTATTTCAGAAATTAATTTCGAATCCGATACGCAACTGGATGCCCTTACGCTGGCCATGATCGAAATGGACGAATATAAGTTCGACCGGATCATGACAACCAATATCGCCCAGATTGGCTTTGAGCGCACCATGCTGGAGGTCATCTATCCTTTTCTGGACAAACTAAGTATTCTCTGGCTGACGGGCTCCATAAATCCCGTTCAGGAAAACTTCATGAGTTACCTCATACGCCAGAAACTGATTGTGGCAATCGACCGGGCGCCGCTGCCCTCCGGCAAGGATATCCGGAAGTTCGTCATTTACCTTCCGGAGGGAGAACGGCAGGAATTGAGCCTTCTTTTCATGCATTATCTTTTGAAATCCCGGAACCAACAGGTAATCTACCTGGGTCAGGATATTTCTCTGGCCGACCTGAAGGACGCGTGCAAGATCCACCGTCCGCATTATCTGTTCACCATGATTACCGAATCCTTTGCAAAGGAATCGGTGCAAAGTTACGTTGAACGTCTTGCGGAAAGTTTTCCGGATGCGATCATCCTCCTCTCCGGGTATCAGATCGCCGCGCAGCCGGTCGTCCCTCCTGATAATGTCCGGTTATTGTACAGCCTGGATCAGACCTTGGCCCTGGTGAGCTGATCCCGCCAAAATTTGGCACATCCCAAACCCTTTTTTAGCTTTGCACAGCAAAAAAAGAAATTTCATGAACTATCTTCCTAAGCTAGCCGCTTTTGCCATCCTGCTGATGGCCCTGACTTCCTGTCAAAACGATTCCAATAGCCCATACGCTACCCACAAGTACAACCCCAAAACGTCTGCCCGAACCCAGGAATATACCGTCAACTCCGGTCACAGCTCCTTTTCGCTTAGATTGGAACCACTTGACTCAAATGGTAGCCTTGGGTATATTACCGTTGCAATGAGTGGTTCACTCCTTATTGAAGCCGACCGGATCGTTGGAGGGGAGATGCTCCTGGACATGGAACAGATGATCGATCAGGCAGGAGTTCCCGGTTCGGAAGCCGGAAAAAAGATTTTTCAATCGTCCCGCTTTAAGACCGGAACGATTCAGCTGGCTCAATTGATACCCGCCAAAGCAGTTACCGCGCTGAGTTCGCACGACGCATCCATCAATATCCATTTATTAAAGAAAAAAAGAGGGATGGTCGTGCCGGCAAGGGTGGTAGTCACAGAAAATATTGCCGCTTTCTCTTCTGCTGATTTTCTGATCGACCTGGCAAAGTGGGGGTTAAAGCCCGAACAAGAGGGGTGGAAAAATACAGCAAAGGTGACCTTGCGGATTTTTGGTGAAGCCCACCCGGTCAGCCCCCAGACGGTCGAGCCAGATTCTCTCCAGTAGCAGTTACTCCAAAAGACCGTTCTTCGCCCTCGGGCATGAGATTTAATTTTCTTTTTTCAATTCCCATGAAAAAAAGAAAATACTTTTTGGCGACCATCGCTAAGAACAGACTTTTGAGGTAAGGCCTGCTTCAATGTCAGTATATTTTTTTCTACTTTTAGGGAATTCTATTGAAAAATATGGATTTCCTTCGCTTAATTGATCTTTTGCCTTTTCAAAACCATCGCTATCCCAACAGCCGGGCCCTAAACTGGAAACCTGGCATGGAGTGGGAAGGGTTTTCTACTTCGGATTGCATAGAGATGGTAAACCGGACAAGCGCAGCTATGCTACGTGAGGGTCTGGAAAAAGGCGATCGCGTTGCTATTGTGAGCCGGGGGGGAAGCCCATACTGGACGTTTCTGGACTTGGGGCTCCAGCAAATAGGGGTTGTTGTCGTGCCCGTTCATGCCGCAATCCTCCCGGAGGAACTGATCTATATCCTTCAGGATGCGCAGGTGCGCGCCTGTTTTACTGGAAGCAGCGCTTTATTTGACCAGGTGGAACAAATCCGGAACCAGATCCATGCGTTGGAATGGGTGCGCATGATCCATGCCGACCCCGACCGTCCGGATCTTCCCACCTTGCTGGGCCCTTTAAGCCCTTCGGAGAAAACCATCGTGGAGGAGCTTGCCTCATCGATTGAGGAAAACGATCTGGCAACCATCCTTTATACATCAGGCACCACGGGAGTTCCCAAAGGGGTCATGCTTAGCCATCGGAATCTGGTCAGCAACATAAAGTCGGTGGTCACCCTCATCCCTATAAACTGCGAAAAACGCACGTTGAGTTACCTTCCGCTCACGCATATTTTTGAGCGAATGGTCGTCTATACCTATTTAGCGGCGGGCGCTTCGGTTTACTTTCTCGAAGGCCCCGACCGGCTGTGGGAAGGGTTGAAAGAAGTCAGGCCGCATTATTTCACGGCGGTGCCTTTGGTCATCGAGCGGTTTTACCGGTTTGTGCTTCAGGAGGCACAAAAAAAAGGAGGCCTGACCCTCAAGCTGGTCAACTGGGCAATTCAAATTGGCCGGCGATATAAAGAATATCGCATGGAACCCCTTTACCGGCTTCAATGGCTGGCAGCTTATAGGCTCGTATTCCGTAGATGGCGCAAAGCAATGGGCGGCGAGCTGGAGGGAATCGTCGTCGGCGCAGCAGCTCTTTCTCCAGAATTGGGGCGGCTATTTGCGGCAGCCGGGATCCGCGTCAGGGAAGGGTATGGATTGACAGAAACATCGCCGGTAGTAGCCTTCAACCGGTTTGAACCCGGAGGTGTCCGGTTTGGGACGGTGGGTATTCCCGTCCCAGGTGTTGAGGTGCGTATTGCCGAACCCAACGAAGCAGGCGAGGGAGAAATCCTCGTCCGCGGGCCCAATGTCATGCGCGGATATTACCGGGATACGGAATCCACAGCCAAGGTGATCACAACAGACGGATGGCTTCGCACAGGCGACATAGGCAAGTTCGTGCACAAGCGGTTCCTTCAAATAAGCGGCAGAAAAAACGATACCTTCAAAACCGCTTCAGGGAAATTTGTGGTGCCGCAGGTTTTGGAGGGGCATATCAAGTCCTCGGCATTTGTGGATCAGGCAATGGTAGTTGGTTCAAACAAGCCCTTTGTCGCTGCGCTTATCGTACCAGATTTCCCGATCCTTGAGCAATGGTGCAGAGACAATGGAATACACTGGACTGCTCCGCAATACATGGTTTTAAATCTGCGGGTTCAGCGACTTTTTGAAGAGGAAATGGAGAAAATCAATCGGGAAATCCCCAAATTTGAACAAATTGAAGCGTTCAAACTGTTGTCTAACCCATGGACCGAAACCCATGGCGAACTTACGCCCACTATGAAGATCCGGCGAAAATTTATTGCCTCAAAATACCAACCGGAAATAGACGCTTTATTTGGTTCCCTAAAATAAAACTACCATGCGCCCTTTTCTTTCCCTTCTGTTCGTTTTTAGTATCCTAAGCTTCCTGCCGCTTACCGCTTTCGGGCAGGTGGAGCAATTCCCCCCAATCCCCGACTCGTTGGGCAGGCCAAGCCTTTTTGACGCGTTATATGCTACTCAGGACGATATTCTGGAAATAAACCTGACTACAGACCTGGGTACATTGATTAAAAAGCGCACGGTAGAAGCCTATCAACCGGCGCATATCCAGTTTCAAATCCCTGGCGGCACGATGGTAGACCGCAGCATCGAGATCAAAGCCCGCGGAATTACCCGTAAAGAAATTTGCAGCCATCCTCCTATCAAGGTAAAATTCAAGAAAAAAACCCTGGACACGCTTGGTTTTTCCAAGTTCAATGAAATGAAAGTGGTTTGGCAATGCAAACCGGGAAAAGCTTACGAACAATGGCTGTGCCGGGAATATCTGGTCTACCGCTTGTACAACATCGTTTCTCCCTATAGCTACCGGGTCAAGTTATTGAAAATTCATGTCATCGACTCCAGAGACACCTCCAAACAACACCTGAAGTACGGCTTTTTTCTCGAAGACGACGGCCAGCTCAGCCAACGGCTGAACGGAGAGTTAACTGAAGAACCTATTAAAAATGCAAGCCGCTTTATCAGGGAGCACTTATTGCGATTCTTCGTTTTCCAGTATATGGTAGGGAATACCGACTGGAGCTTCGGCAACTTGCACAATGTCCGGTTCATGAATTTTCCCGAGCTTCGGAAAGCAATGCCGATTCCTTATGATTTTGACTATGCGGGCGTCGTTTCCGCTCCATACGCTATCCCGCACGAGAGTTTGCCTATCAAAGACGTTCGGGAGCGGCATTACCAGGGGGTAGAATGTACTGAATCAGAAATCGTCCTTCTCAATAAATTCTTTTCCGAACGCAAACCGGAGATTCTGGATTATTGCGAAAAATTCCCTCACCTCGATGCCGTAACAAAAAAGGACGTGTTGAGCTACCTGAACAGTTTCTTCGAAATACTCGATCGCAAAAACGGCGTCGGGCAGTTCATTGGACAGTTTAAACCGGGTTCGAACTAGAAGGACAGGCTGTCGCAAAGAATTAAGAAAACAAAAGCGCATGACTTGAGCCTGGAATCAGGCTCAAGTCATGCGCTTTTGTTTTCCATATATGCCGCGCCTGGTTTACAGGACTTCGGGAACGCCGGAAAAACTACGCTGATAAAGGTAGATGAGCAGGAGGAGGAACAGGAAAAAGAAAATAAAAAAAGTGAGCAGGCAATATCCTTTTCGGCCAACGCTTTCTATTTCTGACATGTTTGCGTTATTTTTTTGGGTGCGACCATGCGGTTTTCCGAGGCAAATATGGGTAAAAAATCAAAAAGCGCCAATTTTTCCCGTTTCCAAAACCAATGCGCCGGCTAAAAAGCCAAGGGCCGTTACCCTGCAGCAGATTTGCGCTTTGGGTAACGGCCCTCGCTTGCTTTCAAAGAAGGGGTTGTGGCATAAGACAATCCCGAACAGACTTTGTGAGATGGTCCCTTCTTTAAAAGTATTTGGATCGGTTGTCTTTGATCTTGGAACTGTTCTTTATCCCTTCCATGAGTACTGCAGAAACCTGAGCTCTGGGGCCGATAGAAAGCGAATTGCGCATTTCGGGCACATTGACCAGCGCGGAAGGGCTGGTTTTTTGGATCACCCGCGCAACATACACCCCACCGTTCCCAATAATCGGCTCGGTTGTTTTGCCCTGCTCCATGGAAGCGGTTTTCCCTAACAATTTTGGTTCGTTGCCCAATTCAGGAATAAAGGTCATCGCGAAATTCAAACCCGCAGCGGTGTCGATAGGAACGGAAAACTCCCTGGAAGCGGCGGCCAAATCTTTTCCTTTGAGCCGTTGGCTGATCATTTCTCCTTTTTTGCGGTTGATCACGACCGGCTCAATATCCGCTTTTATGTCCTTGACGGTGGGCACGCCTTTTTTCTGAACGCTCTGTAAAGCCGCAATAACGTAGCGGTTGTCGTAATTCTCTATCGGATCCGTGTACACATAGATGACGCTGGACACGTCGCCAGGATCGGCAGAGAAAGCCCATTTGACGATTTCGCGACTTTGCTGGCCGGGGCCGAGCGATCCGAGGGCTGCGTCGTTGGCCGTAACCGGAGGAGATGTTTCCAGCGTGAGGTTTTTCTTTTTGGCTTCCTTGGAAAGCGCATCCAGGGTGCGGGTTTTACTCACAAAAGCGAGCGCTTCATCATACCGGGCGCCACGGGTATCTTCGGAAGGCAGGATCGTTTTGGTGATCGTAGCCAGCCGGACGCCCTGGGTGTTGTTGATAAACTTTTTGTCTGTCACTTCCACCAAATGGACTCCAAACTCTGTGATCACCGTATAGAGCTTACCCAGCTCGGCTTCGAAGAAAATCAAGTCGTTGAAGGGTTTGACCATCATTCCGGGGCCGGCATAATCCAGATCGCCTCCTCTGGTTGACGTACCGTCGGTGCCATATTGAGCGGCCATCGCTTCAAACGTAGTTTTCCCTTCCTCGATGACCTGCTTGATGCTGTCGATCCGGTCCTGGGAAACGGCAAGAGACACCTGATCCTGGGCAGGAAGGAGGATATGGCGGGAGCGAACGGAATCCGGAATAACCTTGCGATCGAGCACTTTGGTGAGGCGGTAGGCATTGCCGTCGATATAGGGCCCGAAAACCGTCCCTACAGGAAGATTGAATAAGGAATCGGCAAACGCTGGGCTAAGCTCTTCTTTTTTGGCAAAAGCTTTGTCCATGACCCCCAGGTTGCGCTCAACAAACAAGGTATCGTTGGAAGTGGTGTCGAATTCAGCTACAAGGTCTTTCAGCGATTGCTCCAGGGCGGCGGAGTCGGCTTTGGAAGGGCGGACGTCAAAAGAAACGTATTGGATTTTGCGGCGTTCTTCCTTGGCTTTCAGCAACTCGGCATTTTCCTTGATATAGGCTGCAAAATCGGCGTCTTCCAGCGCAACATCGGCGTTGTCAATAGCTTCGAAGGGCACTTTTACGAAGTTGATGGAAAACATTTGCGTCTGCTCCCGGTTGGCTTGTTCGGCCATCCATGTAGGAACGTACATCCCCTTGGCGACCAGCGCCCCGAGTTTCGATTGCAGGCGGTCTTTGATGATTTCTTTTTTCTGGAATTCCCAGAACGCTTTCAACTGGGCGTCTGCGGTACCCTGATCGATCATTTGACGCAGGCCGTTCAATTGCTCCCGGTTGAGTTGCCCCGTAGCCGGATCGGCGAAGCGCTGTTGAATAATCGGGCTGGGCTCGGGGCCGTATTGGAGATCGATAAGCTCGGCATCGCTGATAGCGAGCCCCAGTGCATTAGCTTCTTTGCCGATTAGAATCTCTTCGACGAAGAAATTCCAAAGAGAATTCCTTCTGGAATAAGGATCTGCTGCCGAGCCAAGCATTGCCTCGACATTGGAGAATTCCTGGACCTTTATTTTTGTTCCGCTGATTTTGCCCAAGGTAGGCTGCGCGCTGCCAAAAAGGCTCGTCTGCCCAACGGTCATATCCATCAAAATAAATCCCCCCACGCCCAAGGCAATCATGATTACCATGATCCATGCTCCGTGCTTCCTGATTTGACTAATAAGCGCCATCTGAACAAGTGTGTTTTATGAAATGCGGTAATGCAATTAGGTACGGTTTGAAAAAATCTGTGCAAATGTAAATGCTTTGCCCCGGATTATCAAAATTTTAAATCATTTGCGTTACTCCGGGCACATAAATTGGAATCCAATCCCGTGCACATTTTCAATTCGGATATCCGGGTCTTCTTTCAGGTATTTGCGCAGTCGGGAAATGAATACGTCGAGGCTTCGCCCCAGAAAATAATCGTCCTCGCCCCAGATCGCTTCCAAAATGGCAGATCTTCGGACGACCTGATTGCGTTTTTCTGACAAAAGCTTCAACAGGTCGGCTTCTTTCTGGGTGAGCCTTCGCTCGGAGGCGCCAGGAAGATGGAGGAGTAAATTGGAATAATCCAGCACGTATCGCCCGACAGGAATAGCGCCCGGAGGCTGGGGTCCCGCCAAATGCCTTCTTTTTAAGAAAATATCAATTTTCAGAAGGAGTTCTTCCATGCTGAACGGCTTGGTGATGTAGTCGTCGCCTCCAATACGCAGCCCGTGGAGACGGTCTTCCGGAAGAGATTTGGCGGTCAGAAACAGGATAGGCACCTGGTGGTTGACCTTACGGATTTCTGAGGCGAGAGTAAACCCGTCTATTTCCGGAAGCATTATATCCAGGATGCAAAGATCAAAGGCGGTGGTTTTGATCAAATCCAGCGCCTCTTTCCCATTGCCGCAGCAGGTGATCTTATAATCGTGGATCTCCAGGTTGTCGCGGGTAACGAAACTCAGATCGGCATCGTCTTCTACATACAAGAGGTGTGCTTTCATTTGCCTGGGTTTTTTCGCGCAAGTGGGATCAGAAGTTGAAACGTCGTTCCTTCTCCCGGCCGGCTTTTTAACGAAACGCGCCATCCATGCGCCTCGCAAATTCGCTTAACGTAATACAACCCCAGTCCAAAACCTTTGACGTTGTGCACGTTGCCGGTCGGGACGCGGTAAAATTTATCGAATACCCGGGCCTGATGTTCTGGGGCAATACCAATCCCATGGTCAACGATCAAAACCTGAACGGCATTGTGCTCAGAAAAGGTTTGAATTTCAGCATAGACTGAGGCATTGGAGTATTTGAGCGCGTTATCCAGCAAGCTGTGAAAGACATTGGATAAATGCAGGCGGTCGGCGAGGATCTGATCCTGCGCGGCTTTGAGCCGCAGTTCCAGCACCCCGTTTTTTTCCTGGAATCGCAACTGCTCTGCCTCAACTACTTCGCAGATCACTTCGTGGAGGCTCAGCACTTCGGAACGCAGCTCAAATTGGTTTCGTTCAAACCGGGCAACCTGCAGCACCCGCTCAATTTGCTTGTTAAGCCGCTGGTTTTGCTCCCGGAGTATTTGGGCATAACGGGAAAGACGGGGGTTTTGCATCACCTCTTGAGCCTGTTGAAAAACGCCTGCAGCGATTTCCATGGTAGCAAGCGGCGTCTTGAACTCATGGGTCATGTTGTTGATGAAGTCTTTCTGCAACTCTGTGAGCCGTTTCTGCCGGAGAATGACGATCATGGAGTAGGCAAAGAAAAATATCGTCAGCAGCATAATTCCTGAGAGGATGCCGGAAAGTTTGGTAAGCCCCAGCAGATAGGAGAACCTGGTAGGGAAACGAACGCCAAAATAATAGGTAAACCCTTGGTGGACAGGAAGGTCTTTTGCCCGCTCGGGGGGAGTGCGGTTGGGGTCGAAACTGCAGTAATCCCCGTAGACCATCTGGTTGGAGGTGCAATCGTATACCGCGTATTCGAAATCGAGGTTCAGGGCGGCGGCTTCCAGTTCTTTCTGAAGGAAAAACTCCAGCATTTGCGGGTCGATCTCGTTGTCGACATTGACCACAAAATAGTTTGAACTCCGTTTCTTGACCAAGTCCCGCTGCGGCAGTTCTGCGTTGTTGAGTTGGGCTATAGAGCGCGCCACCTTGAGCAGTACCCGGTGGATCTTCTCATTGAACTCTGATTCGTTAAGGCGCCAGGAAGCCGTAACCCAATAGGTCTGCATACCTACCAGCCCTATGATCGCAACTACTCCCAGCAGAATAACCCGGATAATCTGGCGGTCTTTCATAATCTCCCGTTGGGTAATGCATTAAATGCTGGTTATAAGGAGGCTTTTTTTACCTTTGCATCCATAAATCTACAAAGATTAGCTTGAAACGGATTCTTCTTCTGGCGTTGGGTTGGGCGATTTGGGCTGGCAGCGCTTTTGCACAGACTGCCGTGAACCCGTTTGATCTGCGCTATCGGGCAGAGTCCGATAGTTTCCCGGAGCCGGCGTTCCCCGCTGCAAATCTCAACAATCCTTTTGAGTTAAGGGTTTGGCCTAAAGAACAGGCGGCTTCCGGATCGCCGTTTCCTGCCGCACCCATCCGGGCCAAAGTTCGGGTTCCTGCCGACCCAAAACTACAGTCCGGCCATATCCGGCTGACGGTTACCTTGGTGATCCTCTTGCTGCTCACGTTTTTGGTCACGCTCTTTCGGGGCATCCTGTTCAAATCGTTTGCAGGCTTTTTCAACGACAACCTTTTTTTTCAATTCTTCCGGGAATACGAAGGGCGGGGGGGGCATCCTTCCTGGTTTTTATACCTCCTCTATCCGGTCAATGCCGGTATTTTCGCCTTTTTCGCTCTCCGTTTTTTTTCGCTGCAGATCCACGCCAACCTTTGGCTCCAACTTGGCATTTGCCTGGGAGGGATTTTTGCCGCACTTTTTTTAAAACATCTTGTTCTGGAATTCATTTCCTCCATTTTCCCTGTTGCCAAGGAGATAAACCGCTACCAGTTCCTTATGCAGGTTTTCGGTATCGCCCTGGGCGTATTTTTAGCGCCGGTCAATATTTTACTTGCCTACGGCCCGGCTACTTTGTATAAAGGACTATTGTTTGGGACTTTTTCCGCATTTGCTTTGGTTTATGCATACAGATCGCTTAGAGGGCTCCTCATTGCAAACAAATTTCTCATAGCGCATAGATTTCACTTTTTGTTGTATATTTGCACTGTCGAACTCTCTCCTGTGTTAATTTTTATTAAACTGGTCTTGGATCAGGGCCAAATTTAATTCGGAAAGTGTTTGTAGGATAAAAAAAACGATTGATGGCATCCAACGTGCAAGCTAAAGAAGAAGCGTACAAACGCGTAAAAACCATCTTGGTTTCCCAACCCAAACCCGAAAAGTCTCCTTACTATGATCTAGAGAAGAAATACGGCCTGCAAATAGATTGGCGCCCTTTTATTCACGTAGAGGGAGTAAACGCCAAAGATTTCAGAAAATACCGCATCCGCCCCGACGAATTCACCGCGATCATTTTTACCAGCAAGAACGCCATAGACCACTTTTTCAGGCTCTGTGAAGAAATGCGGGTAAAAATGTCGTTGGAGACCAAATACTTCTGCCTGACCGAAGCCATCGCCAACTACCTTCAGAAATTTATCGTCTACCGCAAGCGAAAGGTGTTTTTTGGCGAGCGAAACATCGAAGATCTTAGCGCTGCCATGAGGAAGCACAAGGCAGAAAAGTACCTGCTTCCCTGCTCCAATCTGGGCGCCAAGGAAGTGACGCAGTTTCTCGACGACAACAGCTTCAACTGGAAAGACGCGCTGATGTATCGTACCGTCAGCTCCGACCTGTCCGACCTGAGCGATGTGACGTATGATGTGCTCGTGTTCTTCAGTCCACAAGGAATCGAATCGTTGTTTGACAACTTCCCCGATTTCAAACAGAACGAAACGCGGATTGCCGTTTTTGGCAACAGCACCCGGAAAGCCGTTGAGGACAAAGGGTTAACCGCTAACATTAAAGCCCCGGCGCCTGAAGCTCCATCCATGACCATGGCGCTGGAACTTTATCTGCAAAAATCCAATCCGCACGAATAAATGCCGCCTTTGCGGCGCTTTTTGTCCCGGAATGGGGCTGTTTCAAAAGATGGACTTTTGAGACAGCCCCGTTTTATTTCTTTCTTGAACCGAAGGGTAAGCGAAGATGTTTTCCGATCGTATGGAGCCGTTTTTTATTGATCGTTTAGAGCGCCAGCTTCAATTGCCGCTTCCCGGCCGGGATGCCCAGTTCCGCATGGCGCATATTACCCGCCAAAGCTACAACGGCAATCCGCCTTCGGACGCCAAATTGGCGGGCGTGCTGGCTTTGTTCTACCCTAATCTGCGCGATCAGTGGCATTTGGTGCTGATTGAGCGCGAATCCCGCAACCCCAAAGACCGCCATCGCGGCCAGATCAGCTTTCCCGGTGGGCAATTCGACAAAACAGATGCTTCCCTGGCTCATACCGCGCTGCGGGAGGCAGAAGAAGAAATCGGCGTTTGCGCTTCCTCGATCCGCCTGTTAGGCCAGCTTACCCCGTTGTACATACCGGTCAGCAATTTTCACGTATTCCCTTTTGTGGGAGTCGCAGAACACCGCCCTGCGTTTCAAATCCAGCCGGAAGAGGTTAAGTCGATCCTCGAGGTCCCGTTTCAGCATTTTACAAGCCCGGGCATCGCAGGAACGACGACAATCTCCCTTTCCGAAAGCCTGCAAATCCCCAATGTGCCGTTCTTCGATGTCGAAGGGAAAGCTGTTTGGGGCGCAACGGCTATGATCCTCAGCGAACTTCTGGCTATAGTTGAGCCCGGCTAGCGTAAAATCCGTACCTTTGCATCCTGAACCAAGCCCGTTTTTGTGGGTTTAATGGTCATCGTTCGCCCCTAACCAAAAATGCCAAATACCACGGGCTATGGAAAACGTCCAGCCTTATTGTCCTAAAAACAAGATCCGCCTGGTAACGGCGGCCTCCTTGTTCGACGGGCACGATGCAGCCATCAATATCATGCGCCGGATCCTCCAGCATTCCGGGGCCGAGATCATTCACCTCGGGCATAACCGCTCTGCCCGGGAGATCGTCGATACGGCTATTCAGGAAGATGTGCAGGGCATCGCCATAACCTCCTATCAGGGAGGGCATAACGAATTTTTTAAATACATCTACGACCTGCTTCGCGAAAAAGGCGCCGGACATATCCGGATTTTTGGCGGCGGCGGCGGAACGATCCTTCCCTCAGAGATCGAAGCGCTGCACCGTTACGGAATCAATCGCATTTATTCTCCCGACGACGGCCGGCAACTCGGCCTGCAGGGGATGATTAACGACCTGCTCCAGCAATGCGATTTTCCCATTGGCTACCCTCTGAACGGCGAATTCACCGCCTTAAAAAAGAACGACCCGCTGGCTGTCGCACGGTTGATCTCCGCATTTGAAAATTTTCCGGAACATACCCGGGAAATGTTTGCCCTGATCGAAACGGAAGCGGCGAAAGCGAAAGCGCCGGTGCTTGGAATAACCGGTACCGGCGGCGCAGGCAAATCAAGCCTGGTGGACGAACTGGTGCGCCGCTTCCTGCTGGATTTTCCCCAAAAAAGGATCGGCGTCATTTCCGTGGATCCTTCCAAACGAAAAACCGGCGGCGCCCTTCTGGGCGACCGCATCCGGATGAATGCCGTTTCTAACCCCCGCGTATTTATGCGTTCTATGGCTACACGGCAAGCCAACCTTGCCCTCAGCCAGCACGTGCGCGCCGCTGTGCTGACCCTCAAAGCGGCACGGTACGACCTGATCGTTCTGGAAACAAGCGGCATTGGGCAGTCTGATACAGAGATCGCCGATCATTCCGACGTGTCACTTTATGTGATGACGCCGGAATACGGCGCAGCTTCCCAACTGGAAAAGATCGATATGCTCGATTTTGCAGATGCCATCGCCATCAACAAGTTCGACCGCCGCGGCGCCCAGGATGCACTGCGCGATGTGCGGAAACAATTCCAGCGCAACCATCAGCGTTGGAGCGAATCCCCGGATCAAATGCCGGTTTTTGGAACGATTGCTTCCCAGTTCAATGACCCGGGGATGAACAGCCTTTACCGGCGGCTGATGGAATTGTTGTCGGAAAAATCAGAGACTCTGTTTTCCTCCAGCTTTATCCCGTCTGCGGAATTAAGCGAAAAGACCCATATCATTCCTCCCGGCCGTATTCGCTATTTGTCTGAAATAGCCGAAAACAATCGCAGATACGACCAGTGGGCTCACGCCCAGTCGGGCGTGGCGCGCCGCCTTTTCGCACTGGAACAGACCATGGAAATTATCCGGGAGCAATCCGCATCCGGCGCCGGCGATACAACCCTGACCGCTTTAGAGCATGCCAGGGAGGAAATAGCTCAGGGATTGGACGGGGCCTGCAAAAAACTGCTCGACAACTGGAAAGCCCTGAAGGAAGCCTATGCCCGGGATGAATTTACTTACAAGGTCAGGGGCAAAGCGATCAGCGTACCCACTTTTACGGTTTCCTTATCGCATACCCGGATCCCAAGGGTTGTTTTGCCCCGCTTTGAAGATTGGGGGGAAATTCTTCGCTGGTCGTTGCAGGAAAACATTCCCGGAGAATTTCCATATACGGCGGGCGTTTTCCCATTCAAACGCAAAGAAGAAGACCCAACCCGCATGTTTGCAGGAGAAGGAGGCCCGGAACGCACCAACCGCAGGTTTCACTATCTATCTGCGGGCATGCCGGCCAACCGGCTCTCCACCGCTTTTGACTCCGTAACCCTCTACGGAGAAGACCCGGATCACCGCCCGGATATTTATGGAAAAATCGGCAACTCCGGCGTCAGCGTGTGCTGCCTCGATGACGCGAAGAAACTCTACTCCGGCTTTGACCTATGCGATCCCCGAACCTCGGTTTCGATGACCATCAACGGACCCGCAGCAACGATAGCCGCTTATTTTATGAACGCGGCCATCGATCAGCAGTGCGAAAAGTACATTCGCGAACATGGGTTGGAGCCTCTGGTCGAGGAAAAGCTGAAGGCGCTTTATGACGACCGCGGGTTTGCCCGCCCGGCGTACCGGGGAGATATCCCTGAGGCAAACGACCGGCTCGGGTTGCTCCTTCTGGGCATTACCGGTGACCAGGTGCTGCCAGGAGACGTGTATGAATCCATTAAGGCGAAGGCATTGTCCGCCGTCAGAGGCACCGTGCAAGCAGATATCCTGAAAGAAGACCAGGCGCAGAATACCTGCATTTTTTCCACCGAGTTTTCGCTCCGCCTCATGGGCGACGTGCAGGAGTATTTCGTCCGGAATAACGTGCGAAACTTCTATTCCGTGTCTATTTCCGGTTACCACATCGCCGAAGCGGGCGCCAATCCCATAACCCAGCTCGCGTTTACCTTGGCTAATGGCTTTACTTTTGTGGAGTACTACTTGTCCAGGGGCATGCACATCGACGATTTTGCGCCAAATCTGTCGTTCTTTTTTTCCAACGGGGTCGACCCCGAGTATGCCGTCATCGGACGCGTAGCGCGCCGTATCTGGGCTAAAGCCATGAAACTTCGCTACGGGGGTAACGAACGGTCTCAAATGCTGAAATACCATATTCAGACTTCCGGCCGCTCCCTGCACGCTCAGGAGATCGACTTCAACGATATCCGGACGACCCTTCAGGCGCTTTACGCGATCTACGATAACTGCAACTCCCTGCATACCAATGCGTATGACGAAGCGATTACCACGCCCACCGAAGAAAGCGTGCGCCGCGCCGTGGCAATCCAGATGATCATCAACCACGAGCTGGGATTGGCAAAAAATGAAAACCCGCTTCAGGGGGCTTTTATCATTGAAGAACTGACCGACCTCGTGGAAGAAGTGGTATTGGCGGAGTTTGACCGCCTGACGGAGCGGGGCGGCGTACTCGGGGCGATGGAAACCATGTATCAGCGCTCCAGGATACAGGAGGAAAGCCTTTATTACGAAACCCTGAAGCACAGTGGAGCGTATCCGATCATTGGCGTAAATACCTTCCTGAGCAAAGAGGGGTCGCCGACCATCATCCCCCAGGAGGTCATCCGGGCAACTCAGGAGGAGAAAGAAGGGCAGATTGAGACGCTGGAAAACCTGCTCCGGGCTAAAGCGAGTGCAGCGCCAGATGCATTAAAGCATTTGCAGGAAGTAGCGGTGACCAACGGCAACCTTTTTTCCGGGCTCATGGAGGCGGCAAAACATTGCTCTCTTGGGCAGATCACGCATGCCTTATACGAGGTAGGAGGGCAATACCGCCGTAATATGTAATGGTTTCGGGCTGAATACCTGCTGGACATTCCTCCTCTGGCGAAACAACCCCTTTCCTCAACGCAAAGGAGGATGGTATAATATTTTCTCTCCGAATCCTCTGGATATGGCATTGGGGGTTATTTTTGCAGGTATATGACACAATTCCATCACAAATTATCTATACCATGGACAAAAGAACACTATCCGTCGTAGCCATCTTGCTTGCTCTGGCACTGATCATTGCCGGTTATTGGGGATGGCGTCAAAGCCAATTGAACCGCTCGCTTACGCTCGATCAGGAAGATATGCAGGAAGAGCTCGGCAGCGTCAATGCGCTCAAAGAAGAGTTGAAGTGGGAAGTGGATAGCCTCCAGAAAGCTTATCTGGCGCTGGCAGAAGAAAACGAAACCCTTCAGGGGTCGCTGGCCGACAACGAAAGCAGGCTCGCCCGAAAGGATGCAGAGCTGCGGGCTGCTCAGAAAAATGCCGCTGGACAGGCCAACAGCCTCAGGGCAGAAATTCAGAACCTCCTGGCAATCAAAAATGAGCTCGAATCCTCCATTAACCAGCTTCAAACGGAAAACGATTCGCTGAAAGTGCGTACCGGTGTACTGGAACGCGACCTCAATCTCGCCCAGGAAGAGAAAGCGGCATTGGCTAACCTCAACCAAACGATTCAGGGAGAACTCCGCCGGCTGACGCTTGCCAACTTCAAAGCCACCGCGTTCCAGGTAGAGGTCGAAGGCCGCCGCCCGGTTGCCACCTCCCGCTCCGGCAGGGCCCGGAGGGTCCTGGTAACGTTTGACCTTACCGGGGTACCCAGCGAATACCAGGGAATCCGGCCGCTGTATCTGGTGATCACCGACGACAAAGGAGTGCCGGTAACCGGATCGGATATCCAGGCCAAGTCCTCCGTAAATGGTCAGGTCATGGAACTCCTCGCTGTTAAAGAGAAAGACGTGAATATTACCGCAAATCAGCGGCTTTCCTTTACCCACGATCTGGAAGACAGGCTCAGATCTGGCTTTTACCGCGTATCAGTATATACAGATATCGGGTTGCTTGGCGCAGCCAGCTTCCGGCTCCAATAACCCGCCGTGGAAAAAACTGCATGGCAACGCTTATGAAAACAAGGTCCTTTTTGGTTCTTTTCCTGTTAGCTATCAGCTTGAGTTCCTGTGTGAGCAAAAAGGTTCTGCAGGAAACAACCACCCGCTATGAAGGCGAATTGGCGACCCTGCGCGACCAGGTGTACGCTGCCCAGAAAGAGATTGGCAGTCTGAACTTGCAACTCGCCGAGCGAAAAGGCGCCAATAGCGCGCTCACCGAAGTACAGGACAAGCTGCAATCCCGGATCGACGCCCTGGAGAAAGAACTTCAGATGAATAGTAATCAGGCCCGAAGCCAGGAGAAAAGCCTGAACTCCCTGATCGCTTCCAAAGACTCTCTGATCGCCGCTCAGCAAACGGCAATCGAAGCGGTCCGGGAAGCGATCAGGGAAAGCTCCCGGGAAATGGATGCTTTTGCCGGGGTATTGCGCGATTCTTTCCTTCGGCATCCCGCCGGACAGTGGGAGGTACAGGCGCGGGAAGGCCAGGTGGTGCTGGCCCTCGCGGAACCCTTGCTGTTTAAACCCGGGGTCGTTGCGAAGATAGAGCCACAGGGATTGGCTGCCCTCAAAACCCTGGCCGATGTGCTGGCTCGATATCCTTTTTTATTCGTGGAGGTGGTAGGGCACCACGACAACCAACCCTTGCCCAGGAAAGTCCTGGTAGATGTATGGGATTACACAACGCAACGAGCGAATACCGTGGTGCGGACGATGATCAGGGATATGGAGCTCAGCCCCGGCAGAGTACTTGCTGCAGGCAAAGGCCCCTTTGCGCCAATCCAATCCAATGAGACGACCGCCGGGCAGGCGGCTAACCGGCGGGTGGAAGTCGTCATTTTCCCTTCGGCCAACGCGCTTCCTAAAAACATTCTGGGACTACTGAGCCGGTAAACTGCGTTCCCCTGCAATATATTTAAAGGAAATTGCAGGGGAACCCCTTCTGTTCGGGTTGAAAACCCTAATTTTGCTCGCCGAAAAGAAGCGGGAACTAAAAGCCCTCCGTTTTCGTAATACGGTAGAAGAGCAAATGCACAAAACTATGATCAACATCACTTTCCCCGATGGCAACGTGCGGCAATACCCGTCTGGAACGACCGCCATGGAGATCGCCAAATCCATTAGCGAAGGCCTGGCACAAAAAGTGCTTTCTGCAAAAATCAATGGCGAAGTATGGGACGCTACCCGCCCTATCAACGCCGATGCTACCCTCCAATTGCTCACCTGGGACGACAGGGATGGGAAAGCGACCTTTTGGCATTCTTCCGCTCACCTGATGGCCGAAGCCCTGGAGGCGTTGTTCCCGGGCGTAAAATTCGGTACCGGACCGGCGATTGAAAGCGGCTTCTACTACGACGTAGACCCTGGAGGCCAGACGATCTCCCTCGACGACCTGCCCCGCATCGAAGAAAAAATGCTTGAGCTGGCCCGTCAGAAAAATGCCTACATCCGCCAGCCGATCAGCCGCCAGGACGCGTTGGCGTTCTTCCAGGAAAAAGGAGACGAATACAAACTGGAGCTTATCGAAAAACGCGGAGATGACGAGGAAATCACCTTATACCAGCAAGGGAATTTCGTCGACCTGTGCCGGGGACCGCACGTGCCCGATACCGGCTATATCAAAGCTATCAAGCTGACCAATGTGGCCGGCGCATACTGGCAGGGCGACGAAACCCGCCAGCAGCTAACCCGGATCTACGGCGTCAGCTTCCCCAAACAGAAGGATCTTCAGGAATACCTGACCATGCTGGAAGAAGCCAGGCGCCGCGATCACCGGAAACTGGGAACAGAACTGGAACTCTTCATGTTCTCCGAGCGGGTAGGCCCGGGATTGCCGATCTGGCTGCCTAAAGGCAACGCACTACGCGACCGCCTGATGAATTTCCTGCGGGTTGAACAGGAAAAACGGGGATATAAGCTGGTAACCACCCCACATATCGGACGCAAGGAGCTCTATATCACCTCCGGCCATTACGCCAAATACGGGAAAGACAGCTTTCAGCCTATCCATACCCCGAAAGATGGGGAAGAGTTCCTGCTCAAACCCATGAACTGCCCCCACCACTGCGAGATCTATGCCCACCGGCCCCACTCTTACCGCGATCTCCCGCTGCGTATCGCTGAGTTCGGGACGGTTTACCGCTACGAACAGAGCGGGGAACTGCACGGCTTGTCGCGCGTGCGCGGCTTTACCCAGGACGATGCCCACATTTTCTGTACCCCGGAGCAGGTTAAAGACGAATTCCTCAACGTGCTGGACCTGACCCGGACCGTGCTTCGGAAAATGGGCTTCAAAGAATTTACCGCTCAGATTTCTCTGCGCGACCCCAATAATCCTGAGAAGTATATCGGTTCTGATTCTAACTGGGCAGTCTCCGAGGCAGCCATTATCGAAGCCGCGGCTGAAGCCGGCCTCAAAACCGTAACCGAACTAGGCGAAGCGGCCTTCTACGGGCCCAAACTCGATTTTATGGTCCGCGACGCCATCGGCCGGTCCTGGCAGTTGGGCACCATCCAGGTCGACTACAACCTGCCCGAACGGTTCGAACTCGAATACATCGGCGCCGACAACAAGACCCACCGTCCGGTGATGATCCACCGCGCCCCGTTTGGGTCTATGGAGCGCTTCATCAGCATCCTGATCGAGAACACCGCAGGCAAGTTCCCACTGTGGCTCATGCCCGAACAGGTCGCCGTGCTGACCATCAGCGACCGGTTTGCAGGGTATGCCGAAAAGGTGCTTCAGGAACTCTCCGCCGCTGATATCCGGGGCTACGTCGACGACCGCGGCGAAACCATCGGCCGGAAAATCCGCGAAACGGAGCTTAAACACGTGCCCTTCATGCTCATCATCGGCGAGCAGGAAGAAAAAGAAGGCAAGGTGGCGGTGCGCCGCCAGGGCAAAGGCGACCAAGGCGCAATGTCTGTGGCAGAGTTCGCCGCGTTCTTCCAAAAACAGCTCGATGAGGAGGAAACTGCAGATTAAGTGAACCTGTGGTCGCGTGTACTGTTAATGTTTTTATAAATATGATCCGGTAGCCTTGCTTTATCGGGGCTATTGTTGTACTTTGACAGTGTTAAAGTCCGTTTTCTAAACAATATTGAATGAAGCAAACTTTACTAGCTTTTTTCTTTTTCGTTTCCATAATCCCACTAACTACAGGCCAATCGGGCGTCCGCCCCTCCTGGTTGACTCAAGCGGAGCCGGAAAAAGAAAAAACGCCGAAAATTGAAGTGTTTCCCAACCCTGCGACAACGCACATCAGCCTGACCGAGACGGAAGGCGTCGTGCGGGTGGCAGTGTACAATCTGGTAGGACGCCTCATGCGGGTGTACGATCAGATTGACGTGGACAAGCGCTACTACATCGGCGACCTGCCCCGGGGCATGTATCTGGTTCAGATCCTTGGCGACCGGAACAAGATCATCACTACCAAGCGGATTAACAAAGAATGACAACCCGCTGAATGTACCGAAAACCGAAAAAAAGAAAGAAGCCCCGGAGCGCATCGCCCCGGGGCTTCTTAGTTTAAGAACCTTATTTTCTTCAGGCCTACAGTTTTTTCTTCACGATCAGATCCGGCAGTTGCTTAACGGCGGCGAGTTCCTTGTAAGCGGTGCGCGCCTCGGTAGCGGGAGAGCCAAAGAGCACTTTCCCGTCTTCCACGTCTTTATTGACGCCCGACTGCGCCAGCACCATCACCTTGTTGCCGATTTTCAGGTTTTGGATAATGCCCACCTGCCCATACAGGACGACGTCGTCGCCAATGACGGTATTGCCGCCTACGCCGGTTTGAGCGGCAAAAAGGCAGCGCTTGCCAACGACCACGTCGTGGCCGATGTGGATATGGCAATCGAACTTCGTGCCTGCCCCGATAATGGTATCGGCGGAAACGCCCTTGTTGATGGTGCAGCAGGAACCGATCTCCACATCGTCTTCAATGACCACGCGGCCTCCCGAACGCCATTTGGTATACCCCTCAGGGGTGCGTTTGTAATAAAACGCTTCGGTACCGATAACGCTTCCGGAATGGATCACCACCCGGTCGCCAATGACCGTATGCTCCAGAATGGTCGTATTGGCGTGGATGCGGCAATCTTTGCCGATCACCACGTGCGGGCCGATCACCACATTGGGCTCGATGATCGTGCTGGGATCGATTTGTGCCGTGGGGTGGATGGCCTGAGTAAGCGGCTCGTAAGGCCGGAACTGTAGCACGACGCGGTTGTAGGCGTCAAAGGGTTTTTCGCACAGAAGTAAGGTTTTGCCTTCGGGCGCTTCCACCCGTTCGTTGAGGATGACGATCGAAGCGGCCGAGGTGAGCGACTTGTCAAAGTACTTCTTCACATCCACAAACGTAATATCGCCCGGCCGAACATTGTGGATCTCGTTGATGCCGGTAGCCAAAACATCCGCGTCGCCGATGACTTCGGCCTGGATCATGTCCGCGATCTCGCGAACAGGTATGGGGTGGGGGAAATTCATGCGCTTCTTGATTAAAGGTTACGGGGTTACGGGGTTGCGAGGTTGCGAGGTTGCGAGGTTGCGAGGTTGCGAAGTTACGGGGTTGCGAAGAAAAAGCTACGAGGTTGCGGAGTTTTTTTGGAGGATTTGTGAGGGGTACAATGGGAGGGCTTGTGTCCTGGATTATGGACAAAAAAGAACGGAACTTTGTAAAACATTAAACCCGATTTTCCTTATGGCAGCAGTTAAAACGTTTGAAGAATTGGCCATTTGGCAAATGGCCAGAGGTCTATCCAAGCAAATATATGACTTGAGTTTTCATGAATCTTTTTTCAAAGATTGGCCTTTAAGAGATCAAATACGAAAAGCCAGCGGCTCCATTATGGATAATATTGCAGAAGGATTTGAACGGGATGGCAACAGAGAATTTATCCAATTTTTGAGTATTTCAAAAGGATCATGCGGGGAAGTTCGATCCCAGCTATATCGAGCGCATGATTTGGGGTATTTAGATGCCGCCCAACTGGAAAATCTGAAAAACCATATTCGTCAGATCGAAGGCGGTATTACCCGTTTGATTCAAGCGCTAAAACAGACCCAGAGGCCAAAACGCAAATAAAAGAGGCTAAAAGAGTGGCGAAGTTACGAGGTCCTTTCTTCGTAACCTCGTAACTTCGTAACTTCGTAACTTTTCTCCTGATGCCTCCACATCTCCTGAAACGCCGGGCTCTGCGCCCGGAGTACGTCGAAAGTCCCTTCGGCGATGACCTGCCCCCGGTCCAGGAGGTAGATGTAGTCGAATTGCGGCAGGAGGTGCAGACGATGCAGGGCGGATACCACCACCTTATCCTGGAACTCCCGAAATAGGTTGTCGTAAATTTTCAGTTCGGTTTTTGGGTCGACGCTGCTGGTGGGCTCGTCGAGCAGCACGAGGTCGCTGTCGCGGGCAGCCAGGACGCCGCGTGCGAGGGCGAGGCGCTGCTTTTGGCCTCCGGACAGGTTGACGCCCTTTTCCTGGATATTCGACGCTAGTCCGGAAGGCAGTTGCTCGACCACCTGGCCGAAATGAGCGGCTTCGACCACCCGGCTCACTTCTTCTGCGCCGAAGGGAAGGCCCAGGGTGATGTTGTACTCGATGGTATTCTCGAAGATCTCCGGTTCCTGGGGAAATAGCGTGACGTGGCTGGAGATCAGGTCCAGGCGGTCGTGAACTTTTCCGTCTATCTCAACTTCTACTCCGGGCTGGGGTTCGTAAAGACCGCGCAGAAGGGCCAGCAGCGTGCTTTTACCGCTACCGCTCTCTCCGATGAAGGCGACGCGCTTGCCGCGCTCCAGGGTGATATCTACGCCCCGGAGGCCCTGTGGGCTGCCCTCCTGCCCGTCGTGGGCAAACGACAGGTTGCGCACCGCAATGCGGCGCCAATGGGGCGGCAGGCCTGCGGTTTCCTCGGGGCGGTGCTGCTGCGAATAGGCTTTCTGGATATCGCCGGCCGTCAGCACGTCGGCGTGGTGGCGAACGATCTCGGTATACTGCCAGGCGATGTCGTGAAATACGCTGGTAAACCGCTCCACGTAAAACACCATGGTTACCAGTCCGCCGATGAGGAACACTTCGCCGGGGCGCCAGTTCGTGGTGACGTACCCAATGATGATAATGGCATAAATCAGCGCAACGATGGAATCAACCACAAACCATTTCCACTCGTTGATCAGCACCTTGCGCCGGAACGGGGGAAATACGTCCATGACTTTTTTCAGCAGCCCTTCTTCCATGCGCCGTTCCAGGCGCAGCGTGATGACGGTGAGGATGTTGGACAGGCTGTCGAAAAGCGAAGCGGAAACGACATGCTCCCGCTCGTTGGTTTCTCCCTGCGCCTCCAGAAAGGGTTTGTCGAACCGCAGAATGACCAGCACCGCGATAACACCCAGGGCGACAGCTACCAGACCAAACTGGGGCGCGAAATACAACATGGCCAGAAATGAAAACCCGAATTTGGCCAGGGCATGGACGTACATGAACCCGTTCTCAAAAAACTCCTTCAACGCTTCATAGGCTTTACGAACCCGGTTGATGGTAGCCCCGCTGTGGTGGTCCTGATGCCAGCGTACCGGCAACTGGAGCGTTTGGTGGTACAGTTCCTGGAGGTAATTGCGGCTCAAGTCAAAAGCCAGGTGGCGCTCCCGCACGCGGGCTACCCCATGAAACGACCACTCGATAAAATGCAATCCCAAATAGGCGCCGGCATACATCCACACCGCGCGCAGGGCTTTCTGGCTATCGGTTTGCAGGGCGTTGATGAACAGGCCCCAAATGACGGGCCGGGCCGCATCGGCGAGGTTGGACAGGATGAACATGCCGTATACCTGAAGGTAACGGTCTTTGCGGTCGCGGGCGTATGTCCAGGCCAGGGCAAGCATGGAAATATAGGGGTTGCGCAGAAGAAGCTTTTTCATGCCGGGTTGGATTGCAGGTGATTTGTAGAGAACGCAATTTTTGGGAGGAAGGTTCCTTTTTTTGGGTGGCTAAGTGGTTAAGTGGTTAGGTGGTTAGGTGGTTAGGTGGTTAGGTGGCTCCCGGTTCCGGCCATTAGCGGTAACGGAGTAGCGAAGTAACGGAGTAGCGAAGTAGCGAGGTGGCGAAGTTAAGGATTGCGGAGATGGGAAGCTATTTCGAACTATAAGTTATCTCAAAACCCGTTCCAGGGTGTGGGCGGCCTCCCTTAACCCCAGACACTGGGGTCTGGACGGATCGCACTCCGAAGGAGGGGAACCGAGTGCGCAAGGGCAGGGGAAAAGCGCCAGATTAATGATTTCATTGTCTAAAACAGTGCTGCCCCCCCTCCTTTGGAGGGGGTTGGGGGGAGGCCCAACCGCGGATTAAGCAGCTATTCCAACGTCTTGAGATTACTTCTAGCCACCTAACCACCTAGCCACCCAGCCACCCAAAAAAATGACTTTCCATCCATTTTAAACCAAGCGAATAAGTAAAATTTAATTAAAAAAATTAATTAAAAATCAATTTGACATAATATAAAATCAAATTGCGTCAATTATGTAAATTTATTGGACAAAATATAGAAATATGGAAACCATGCAAATGACCCGTTCACAGGAGTTGATCCATTTGGAAGACCGCTATGGCGCACACAACTACCATCCGTTGCCGGTCGTATTGTCGCGAGGGAAGGGGGTATTTGTATGGGATGTAGAAGGAAAGCGGTATTACGATTTCCTTTCGGCCTATTCGGCGGTCAACCAGGGGCATTGCCATCCTCGGATCACAGAGGTGATGCTGCGCCAGGCCCAAACGCTGACCCTCACGTCGAGGGCGTTTTACAACGACCAACTGGGGCTTTACGAAGAATACATTACCCAGCTCTTCGGCTTCGACCGCTTGCTGCCGATGAACACCGGCGTGGAAGCGGTGGAAACCGCCATGAAGCTCAGCCGCCGCTGGGCGTATGAGGTCAAGGGCATCCCCGACGGGCAGGCCAAAATCGTGTTTTTCGGCCATAACTTCCACGGCCGGACGCTGTCGGTGATCTCCGCTTCGACCGACCCCGGCTCCCGCCGCGGCTTCGGCCCCTACATGCCGGGGCTGGTCGTCATTCCCTACAACGACCTGCCAGCCCTGGAAAACTTGCTGGAGACCGACCCGCACATCGCCGCGATCATGGTAGAGCCCATCCAGGGCGAAGCCGGCGTGGTGGTGCCCGACGACCACTTCCTGCCCGGGGTGCACGCCCTGTGCCGCAAGCACCGCGTGCTGTTTGTGGGCGACGAGATCCAGACCGGCATCGCCCGCACGGGGCGTATGCTGTGCCTCGACCACTACGGCCTCCGGCCCGACATTCTGATCCTGGGTAAAGCCCTCTCCGGCGGTACCATGCCTGTATCCGCAGTGCTGGCCGACGACGAGATCATGCTCACCCTCAAGCCCGGCGACCACGGCTCCACCTTCGGCGGCAACCCGCTGGCCAGCGCCGTGGCGCGCGAAGCCCTGCAGGTGACGCTCGACGAAGACCTCGCCGGCAACGCCGACCGCATGGGCCGCTTGTTCCGCAACGGTATGGAGGAGATCGCCCGCGAAAACCCGGTCGTCACCACCGTCCGGGGCAAAGGCCTCCTCAACGCCATCCTCATCGATACCGCCGAAGATTCGGAACTGGCCTGGAACCTCTGTCTGCGGTTTCGCGACAACGGCCTGCTGGCCAAACCTACCCACGGCAACAAGATCCGCCTCGCTCCCCCGCTCGTGATCACCGAAGAACAGGTGGGAGAGAGCCTGGAGATCATCCGGAAATCTTTACGGTAACAGGGTAGCGAAACCGCCACCCCGGCCCTTGCGTTTTCAGGTCCTTTTCCATACATTGAAAGCGCAAAGAGAGGCTATGAGGGAGCGCCAGCTTTCGCGTAGCCTTTTTTTGTATAAACTAAACCGAAACCGTATGTGGAGCCGTAGCCCGCTTTTCAAATCCCGTTTTAGTCTGCCGGGTCCTCCGGCGGGAAAGGGTCGTTTTTCCGGAATAATAAGGGTCATTTTTAAGCGGGCAGAAGAGAAGCCGGGCGTCAATCCTCTGGCGACGGCGCCTAGCCTGCGGCGCCGCTTTGCAACGCATTTGCTGGAAAAGGGAGTTAATCTGAGGTATATTCAAGCGTTGGCTGGGGCACGAGCGCAGCAAGACAACGGAGATCTATACCAAGATCACGAAAAAAGGCTGGGACAAGATCAAAAGCCTACTGGACGACTTAGAACTTGGAGGGGATGGGGCTATATTGAAGGGGCAAACCTGCGTTGTTTCGGGTTTACTTAGACGACAAAGCAAAGGCGAAATATTTCGGGTTTTACTTTGTTGAACTAAGTAGGGGTGAAACGAGGGAAATAGGAAAAAAACCGCACAGATAAGTGATATAGGCGCAATTGGAGTCAATAAAGCAAAGGCGAAATATTTCGGGTTTTACTTTGAGGGGGTTCGCTAATACAATAGTTAGCTGTAACCTAAACAAACCAAGAACCAATGGGAAAATATATGAAATTAATCTTACCAAAATATTTTACACTTGTAGGCTTGATATTTACTTTGTCTTCTTGTAATGGACAGGTCAAGCAAAAGAAAATTGAAGATAATATAACGACAGGAAAAATAGAAAACCCAAATGGGAATGTTTATTGCGGCTTTTTAGATAAAGACGACAATCTTTGGTTTGGAACTACCAACGATTGTGTTTATAAATTTGATGGTTCAAATTTTGTTCATTTTACCGAAAAAGACGGGTTTTCTAACAATAAAATATCTTGTATTTATCAAGTTGATAATGGCGATTTATGGTTTGGAACAGCAAACGGAATTTCCGTTTTTAATGGAACAAAGTTTACACATTTAAAAATTCCAGAATATAAAATCTCAACCGATTGGCTTAAAAAATCATATCCGATGGTCAATCCAAATGAAGTACAATCTATTGTTCAAGATAAAAATGGAATTTATTGGATAGGAACAAATGGAGCTGGAGCATATAGTTACGATGGCATATCATTCACGAACCACTTATCAGAAATTGGCAATATTATGCCTGATGGACTTTATCACAACGTTATTCAAAGCATTACAGAAGATAATAATGGAAACTTATGGTTCGCCTCAATGTCTCACGGTGGAGTTCACAAATTTGACGGCAAAACCTTTAATCAATATATGCCGAAAGATGGAATAAGTGACGACCAAGTAAGAACAAACATAGTTGATAGTAAGGGTAATATTTGGTTTGGATTTAATGGAAATAGAGAAAGTGGATTGACCTCCTTTGACGGAAATTCATTTCAAACTTTCACAGAAAAAGACGGACTATGCACCAAAAATATTAGAGCAATTTACGAAGATACAAAGGGAAACTTATGGGTTGGTGGACAGCAAGGTTTTTGTACCTATAACGGAAAAGAATTTACTCGATTTGTTGATAGTAAAGGCAAAACTTTCGAAGGAATTGTTTTTATAATTGGAGACAAAGAAGACAATATTTGGTTTGGTGGAACAAATGGATTTTGGAAATATGACGGAGAAGTAGTCACTGATATGACAAGAAGGAATTAATAAAAGGCTACAGCTAACATTGGTTTGGCAATATGGCGGCTCAAGTGCTTCTATGAAACATTTGTGCAAGTGAAAGCTCCCCCGAAAACTGGCACAAATAAAAGTATAAACAGGCCCCTTTAAAAGGCTTCTTGTTGACATATTGAAAAATGCCAGACCGTTTGGTTTGTCTGTCCTGTAGTGTGCAAAAAGCCATATATTACCTCGTCTTAATGCGATGAAATCCGGGATGTAATCCAAAAAGGTAGCAAAAGGCCCGGGAAAAGGCGCCGGTGGCTGGAATGCGGATTGCGTAAGTCCGGAATACCTGGCGTTTTTTGGAGTAAGCATAACCCCCCCCCCAAACCCAAACAACATGAAATTATCTACAGCCCTTATTCACCGGCACAACATCAAAGACCCCAGCGGGGCGGTTATGTCGCCGATCATTATGGCGACCACGTTTGAGCGAAACGAAGACCAGCTCACCATGCCGCAAGGCTACGTGTATTCCCGCTACGACAACCCCAATAAACACGCGTTGGAGCAGAAAATAGCCGAGATGGAAGGGGGGGCGGTTTGCATCAGTTTCGCGTCGGGGCTGGCGGCGGCGACGGCTGTTTTTCAAAGCCTGAAGTCGGGCGACCATATCGTGATGGCCGACGATACCTACTTCTCCATGCGCACTATTGTCCATACCCTGTATGCCGGGTTTGGATTGAGCTATACGCTGGCGGATTTTACCGATCCCGACGCCCTGCGCCAGGCGATCCGGCCCAATACCCGGCTGCTCTGGATGGAATCGCCTTCCAACCCGGCCATCAAAGTCACCGACCTGGAAGCCGTGGTCGCCATAGCCCGGCAGCACGATTGCATCACCGTGGCGGACAACACCTGGGCAACGCCCTTTTACACCAGGCCTTTGGACCTGGGCGTCGATATCGTGTTGCATTCCACCACCAAGTATTTTGGCGGGCACAGCGATATTTTGGGCGGCGCGCTGGTGTTCAAAGAAAACAACGAAAAAACGGAATTCATCAAAAACGTGCAGCGCTACGGCGGCGCCGTCCCTTCGCCGTTTGATTGCTGGTTGTTGTGCAGGAGCCTTACCACGTTCACGGCGCGCATGGCCATCCACTCGGCCAATGCGATGAAATTGGCCCGGTTTCTGGAGAAAGAACCCAAGATAGAGCGCGTGTTGTACCCCGGGCTCCCTTCGCACCCGCAACACGCCGTGGCGGCCAGGCAGATGAAAGGCGGCTTTGGCGGCATGTTGTCTATTTTGGTCAAAGGAGGCCGGGAAAACGCCTTGAGATTGTGCGGGCTCCTGAACTTATTCACCCACGCCACCAGTTTGGGCGGGGTAGAGAGTTTGATCGAACATCGAAAATCTACTGAGGGCCCTGATTCGGCAACGCCGGATCATTTATTGAGGATATCGGTGGGCATTGAGGATGTTTCGGATCTGATCAAGGATTTTAAACAAGCACTGAAGCGGTTGTAACAAAGGGCGGCAGGGCGCCTGTTTTATCAACGAAAAAAACTCAAACACGATGTTTATAAAGCTTTACGGTATCGCGCTTTCGGTATTTTTTGCCATCGACATGGTCTGGCTTGGTCTGGTAGCTAAAAATTTTTACCGGGAACAGATCGGCAAGCTCATGAAGCCGGACGTCAACTGGGGAGCGGCCATTATCTTTTACTTGATTTTTATCGCCGGCCTGGTGGTCTTTGTAATTGCTCCCGCCATGGAAAAAGGTTCCTGGAAGCACGCCCTGCTATTGGGCGTCTTGTTCGGATTGGTCTGCTACGCAACGTATGATCTGACCAATTTGGCACTGACAAAAGACTGGCCGCTGCTCGTAACGATAGTGGACTTGATCTGGGGGGCTGTACTGTCGGCATCGGTCTCCGTCGCCACGTATGTTATAGCAACGAAAATCGGGCTTTGAACGATACCGGCAACGAACTGGTTTGGGAGTCCCAAACCAGTTCATCGCCGGTATATTCGCTCCGCATTTTTTCAAATCTCCGAAAACCGAAAGGTGTCCGGTTTGTTGATCCAATTATGAAATACCTTGCCGCTCTCGGATTTTTCCTGTTTTTGCAGGCCGCGCCGCTCCTTGCACAGTCGCTGCAACTGACCGGCTTCAACCAGCAGCGCCTCGACCGCACGCGTTACAGCATGTACGTCCTCGGCGCTTGGGGCGTTGCCAACGTAGCCGGCGGCGCTTTGGGCATGGCGCAAACCAGGGGATCGCAGCGGGCTTTTCACCAGATGAATCTGGGCTGGGGCGTCATCAATGCAGGCCTTGCCGCTTCCGGTTTGTGGACGGCTACGCATATGGACCCCGCCGCTTTCGACTTGTACGAAACGGTCCGGCAGCACCACCGCATGCAGAAAATCCTGCTTTTCAATGCCGGGCTGGATATTGCGTACATGGCCGGTGGCGCCTGGATGCTGGAGCGCGCCAAAACCAGCGTGCAACACCAGGACCGGTTGCGGGGCTTCGGCAGGTCTATCCTCTTACAGGGCGCTTTCCTTTTCGCTTTTGACCTGGGCGCCGCCATGTACCTCGGCGGACTGGAAAAGCAACTTCCTCCGCTGTTTGAACATACTTCAATCCGCTTCGACGGGCAATCGCTGGGGCTAACGCTCCAATTTTGAGGTCGTGGCGGCAAGGATTCGCAAGGGTATGGGAAAGACAAAACAAATTACACTAAATGAACCCAAAAGAACCATCCGGATCAATGGACCAGGAATTGGTGGAAGAAGCAAAAAAAAGGAACTCATCTTCTCTCCTTCATGCCGGATTAATCGGATTTATGATTGGGATCGTCATTTACAGCGTGGCCAAAAACACCTGGGGTTTGCTTACGCTGATCCCTTTGTTTTTTATTTACAGGCTGTCAAAGAAACCCAAAGCAAACCAATCCCAGGAAAGATCATTGAAAGAACGCAATCCGAAATAAGCCATGGCGGAACTTTGTAAACACTGCAACACCGAAATAACCCTGAATTATTGTCCGGCTTGCGGGCGTCCGAAGTCGCTGAAGAAAATCGACGGCCGATATATCCTCCACGAAATCCGCAGCGCGCTGAGTGTGGAAAAAGGATTTTTGTATACCATACGAAAACTGGCGGTTGATCCGGGTAAAAGCATAAAGGACTTTTTACAGGAGGACCGGAACAGTTTGGTAAAGCCCATCGTCTTCCTGATCGTGTCTTCGCTGATCTATTCAATTTTGAGCAACGTTTTTCGATTCGAAGACCGGTATGTTCAATTTTCGGGCGGCAATGAGTCTGCGATTATCGCAATTTCTCAGTGGGTACAGAAAAATTACGGCTATGCCAATATTTTAATGGCATTCTTTATTGGGTTATGGCTAAAGTTGCTTTTTAGAAAACACCCATTCAATTTTTACGAAATTCTAATACTGCTTTGCTTTGTGATGGGCATGGGCATGTTGATTTATGCTGTATTTGGCGTCGCTCGAGGATTGACCCGGCTCGACACGATGCAGGCCGCCGTAGTGACCGGATTTATCTATACGACCTATGCCATTGGGCATTTTTTTGACCACCGAAATCCGATAAGTTATTTAAAAGCATTTGTAGCTTATGTGATTGGAATGATCTCTTTTTCGTTGACAGCCATAGGAATAGGGATCATCATAGATTGGATAATGAAGCAATAGCCTTTACCCCATCGCCTTTGTGGACTTGACGCCCCGCCCCGGCGCGTGCGTCTGGCTGCCGGGGTATTCGTCAGCCACCCAGGAGAGAAGCGGTGTCCCGTCCGCAAGGGCATGGGAAAGCCGCGCTTCGGTCAGTATAGTTGCCAAAAAGAAAAGGCCCAAACGCTTGCGCGTTCAGGCCTTTTCGCTCATTAAACCCTTTTTAACTCATTAGTTTTTCGCTTTGCTTTCAATGGCTGCCTGAGCGGCTGCCAAGCGAGCGATCGGAACGCGGAACGGGGAGCAACTGACGTAGTTCATCCCAATGCGGTGACAGAACTTGACGCTCTCGGGGTCGCCGCCGTGTTCTCCGCATATTCCAACTTCCAACTCGGGGCGGGTGCTGCGCCCGCGGTCGATGCCGATACGGATCAACTCCCCGACGCCTTCCTGGTCGATCGTCTGGAACGGATCGTCGTGAAGGAGCTTCTGATCCAGATAAATAGGCAGGAACCCGCCGATGTCGTCCCGGCTAAATCCGAAGCTCATCTGAGTGAGGTCGTTGGTGCCAAAGCTAAAGAACTCGGCGACCTCCGCCATGTGATTCGCTTTCAGAGCTGCGCGCGGGATCTCGATCATAGTGCCGTACATGAACGGAATCTCGTCAAGGCCAAAGTGGGCTTTTGCGCCTTCGTACACCTTATCGACAAGCGCTTTCTGGTGTCTCAACTCGTTGACGGTACAGGTTACGGGGATCATGATCTCGGGGAACGGCTTTTTGCCGTCGAGAATCAATTCAGCCGCCGCGCTGAGGATAGCGCGCACCTGCGTTACGGTGATCTCCGGATAGCTCACACCCAAGCGCACCCCGCGGTGGCCAAGCATCGGATTGTTTTCGTGGAGTTCCAAAACCCGGCGTTTGAGCACGCTCATCCGGATGCCCAGTTCCTTGGCCAGTTGTTGGAGTTTGTCCTTGTCGTGCGGAACGAACTCATGGAGCGGCGGGTCGAGGAGGCGGATGGTGACGGGGAAGCCGTCCATCACTTCCAACGTAGATTTAATGTCCTTTTTGACAAAAGTATAGAGTTCGTCCAGCGCATGGCGACGCTCATCTTCCGTTTTGCTCACGATCATTTTCCGGAGCCGGAAGAGCGGATCGTCGCTCCCTTCGCCATAGAACATGTGCTCGGTACGGAACAACCCAATCCCTTCTGCACCGAAAGCAATGGCCTGTTTGGCATCCTTCGGCGTATCGGCGTTGGCCCGAACGTGGAGGGTCTTGGTTTGATTCACCAATTCCATCAACTTGCTGTAGGATTGGTTCAGGTTCAGGTCAATACTGGTGAGTTTCATCTCGCCGTTATAAACCAAGCCTTTGGTCCCATTCAGGGTGATCCATTCGCCTTCGTGCACCACCGTTCCGTCTTTGGCGCGGAACGACTTGTGGTCGTCGGCAATGTGGATTTCGTTACAGCCAACGATACAGCATTTCCCCCAACCCCGGGCCACGAGTGCCGCGTGAGACGTCATGCCGCCTTTGGTGGTGAGGATGGCTTGAGATTTATGCATGCCGTCGACATCTTCCGGAGAAGTTTCTTCGCGCACGAGGATGACTTTTTCTCCTTTAGCCGCCCACTCTACGGCGTCGATGGAGGTAAATACCACCCGGCCTTTGGCGCCGCCAGGGCCTGCGGGCAAGCCCTTGGCAATCGGCGCATGGACCAGTTCTTCCTTGGGATCCACCATGGGGAGAAGCAGTTCCACTAATTGGGTGGGCGCCACGCGCATCAGCGCGGTATCGGAATCGATAAGCCCTTCTTCAAACATCTCGGCGGCCATCCGGACGGCAGCTACCCCGTTGCGTTTGCCTACCCGGCACTGGAGCATGTAGAGCTTGCCCTTTTCAATGGTGAACTCGATGTCCTGCATATCCTTGTAATGGCCTTCAAGGCGCTTCTGGTAGCCGTCAAGCTCTTGGTACAGAGAGGGCATGAGTTGCTCCAGAGAAGGCAAATGCCGGCTTTGATCGTTTTTAGAGTATTCATTGACCGGGGCGGGGGTGCGGATACCTGCCACCACGTCTTCGCCCTGCGCGTTGACGAGGAACTCACCGTAGAACTGGTTTTCGCCGGTGCCCGGGTTGCGGGTGAAGGCTACGCCTGTGGCGCTGTCGTCGCCCATGTTGCCAAACACCATGGCCTGAACGTTGACTGCCGTTCCCCACTCATCGGGAATTTTTTCAATACGGCGGTATTCGAAGGCGCGTTTGCCATTCCAGGAGGCAAAGACAGCGCTGACGCTACCCCAGAGCTGTTCCATCGGGTCTTCGGGGAAGGGTTGGCCGAGGTTGGTCTTGATGGTCTCTTTGAAATCCACGACCAGTTTTTTCAGCTCATCCACCGTCAGCTCGGTGTCGTTGGAGTATCCTCTCTGGTGCTTGACGTGCTCCAGCTTTTCATCCAGCACCTTGCGGATTCCTTTGCCGTTTTTGGGTTCAATGCCTCCGGCTTTCTCCATGACGACATCGGCGTACATCATGATCAAGCGGCGGTAGGCATCGTAAGCAAATCGAGGGTTATTTGTTTGGGCAATGAGGCCCTCTATGGTTTTTTCGGTCAGCCCGATATTCAGCACCGTTTCCATCATGCCGGGCATGGAACGGCGGGCGCCGGAGCGCACGGAGACGAGCAGCGGATCCTTTTCGTCCCCAAATTTTTTACCCACCAGTTGTTCAACCTCTTCCAGGGCTTGGTTCACCTGGGTTTTGAGTTCGTTGGGATAGGTTCGTCCATGGTCATAGTAATAGGTACATACGGCCGTAGTGATGGTAAACCCCGGAGGAACGGGGAGCAGCAGATTCGGGTGCCCGGCCATCTCGGCCAGATTCGCGCCCTTACCGCCCAAGAGGTTTTTCATCGATTCATTCCCGTCAGCTTTCCCTCCTCCGAAGGAGTAGACGAACTTGGTTGTTGGTGTTGGTATTCCCATGGCGAATAAAATTTTTCCCGAAGTTAGGCCGGGAAAAAATAGAGGAACATGCCATTTGTCAGTGAAAGAGAATGATCTGTGTCACCCTGAAAGCTTGAAAGGACCACCTGCATTCCTTGCGAAAAGTCAGTATATTTGTAAAAACTAAAAAAGTCATGCCAATGACCGTATCAGAGCGTAAACTGCATGCCATTGAGCTCATCACTAAGCTGGCGGACGATCGGATGCTAGCCTTGGTTGAAACGCTATTATCCGCTCATACAAACGCTTATTGGATACGCTTGCTTGCTCAGGCCGCCTCACTCGATAGTTCGATCCAATCGAATACCCTTACGGAGGAAGAAATCATGAAAGAAGTCAATGAGGTAAGGCAAGAGCGCAATGAGACCCGATAAGCTGGTACTCGATGTCAATATTTGGGTTAGCTGCATCCTTCAAATGCGTTTAAAGGACCTAACAGCGATCAAACTCCTCCATGAGTTGTCTTTTTTCATTTCCCCACTGTTGATAGCAGAACTTGAAGATGTGCTTAACCGCCCCAAAATAGCAAAATACCTTTCCCTTCCTGTCCGGGAATACATCGCTTTCATTCAAGACTTAACTACCCTCCTCCACCCTTCTTCTGTTGTCTTCGCTTCTCCTGATCCAAAAGACAACTACCTTTTTGATTTAGCTTTGACAGCCAATGCTTCACATCTGGTGACAGGCGACAAACCTTTACTCGCTTTGGTGGAAGTCGAAGGAATTCGCGTGATTTCTTTTAGGGAATTTAGGGAAATGTTTGAAATGTAGTGGTTGGATCTTTGTTTCGCCATAATTCACAAGATAATTTAAGGACGGCACGAGTCGGCTTTGAAAATCTCCACTCCGGGTCGCGTCATAATATCCCTACAGCGTCCCCCCCGTTGTATTTATCGAAAAAATTAGCCTTTTTGCTTGGCTGCCCCGCAATTTGCCCTATAAAAAACAATGAAACGAAGCACCATCCTCCTGCTTAGCGCAGCGCTCCTGCTCCTGACTACCAGCTGCATTCCCGGCGACGGCGCCGCCACCCCCGAACACCCCGCCAATTTCCTATGGGGAATCTGGCATGGGTGGGTAGCTCCCATTTCCCTGATCATCAGCCTGTTTAAAGACCACATTGGGATCTACGAGGTCCACAACACCGGGTTCTGGTACAATCTGGGCTATTACATGGCCATCGTCGGCGGCTTCGGCAGTCTCAGCCTCGCCCGAAAGCAAATCCGCAAAAAATAATATAGGGCGGTTATCTTTGCAGAACCTGATCAAAACCCGACTAATATGTTCTGCAGGAAGTATTCTGTTCTGGTATTCCTTTTGTTGACCGGCGCCGTTTGGGGGCAGGAATCGGTTTCCAACGGGGTGTTGACCCTGTCCATCAAAAAGTCTGCGGCCCCTTTGCGCCTGGATGGGCTCCTCGACGAACCTGCCTGGAAAGAAGCCCAATTAGCGGGTTCCTTTCACCAGGTTTTCCCCTTTGACACCGCCAAAGCCACCGTCCAGACAGAGGTTTGGACCACTTTTGACGACGCGTTTCTCTACATCGGCGCCAAAGTCTACGAACCCAGGGAAGAGTATATTATCTCCTCTCTGAAGCGTGATTTCGACGCGGGAGAAAGCGACGTGTTCATCGTCGTTCTGGACCCTTTTCAGGATAAGCTGAACGGGTTCTTTTTCGAGCTCTCGCCTTACAATGTCCAGGGGGAAGGGCTCATCGACAATGGGCAAAACGTGTCGCTGGACTGGGACAACAAATGGTACTCCCAGGTGAGCAATCATCAGGACCACTGGGAGCTCGAAATAGCTATACCCTTCAAAACGCTTCGGTACAAGGTTAAAGAAGGTCAAAATACCTGGCGGATCAATTTCCTTCGCCACGCACTGAAAAAAAACGAAGCTTCTGCCTGGTCCGGGGTCCCCCGGCAGTTCGATCCGGCCAACCTCGCCTTCACCGGCGAGCTGATCTGGGAAGACAACCCGCCCCAACCGGGAATGAACGTTTCGCTTATTCCCTATATTACGGCGCGGACAGAGCGCGATTTCGAGTTTAAGCTCCCTTCGGAGTCCTCCTTCAATGCAGGAGGAGATGCAAAAATTGCACTCACCCCCTCCCTCAACCTCGACCTCACTGTCAACCCCGATTTCTCCCAGGTGGAGGTGGACCGGCAGATTACCAACCTCAGCCGGTTTGAGCTTTTTTTCCCGGAAAGGCGGCAATTTTTTCTGGAAAATGAAGATTTATTTAGCCGGTTCGGCTTCCCGGACTCCCGGCCGTTTTTCAGCCGCCGAATCGGACTCGCCAACGGATTGGTGCGCAAAACCACTACCGACGGGCAGTTGGTCGAAGTCCGGCGCAACCTGAACGTGCCCATCCGGGCAGGCATGCGCCTTAGCGGAAAACTGAATCAAAACTGGCGGATCGGGTTGCTGAACATGCAAACAGGCAAACAAGAGGACATCGGCTTGAATCCGGCCAACTATACCGTTGGCGTCGTTCAGCGCACCGTCTTCGACCGGTCCGTCCTCAGCGGGGTCTTCGTCAATAAAGAAAATTTCCTGGAAGCAGCCGACGGAAGTTTCTCCCTCGATAAAAACGGCTACAACCGGGCGGCAGGACTGGAATTCAACTATTACTCCAAAGACAACAAGTGGGAGTCCGAAGCGTATTACCACCGGTCCTTTTCGGCCGGCCAAAACAACGACGCCCAATCTGCCGCCTGGTACGTTGGGTACAATACCCTGCGCTGGTTTGTCATGACGTCCAACCAATACGTCGGGGAAAACTTCCGAACAGATGTCGGGTTTGTGCCCAGGCGCGGGAATTATTCCTTTTTTAATATGATCCGGCATTCTTATTTCCCCAAAGATCCGGAGGTGGCCAAAAAGATCCAGTCCTTTGGATTCGGGCTGGAAACCGGGCTTACCTTCAATACCCAGCCTGCTTTCCGGCTTACCGACAGGACGCACGAACCCTTCTTTTTTATGAATTTTCCGGGTCAGCAAGAGCTTCAAGCCAGCATAAGACACGAATACGTTTACCTGTTTTTCCCTTTTGACCCCACCAACAGCGGCGGGGAGGAACTTGCCGAAGACACGGATTACGCCTACACAACGGTAGGCCTTAGCTACGAATCCGACAACCGCAAACGGTTTTTCTACGAGTTATCGGTGAATACGGGAAGCTATTTCAATGGGAATATCCTTCAAGGCGAGGCAGAACTCAACTACCGCTGGCAGCCTTTCGGTATCCTGGCCGTTCGGATGAATTACAATAAGCTGAAATTTCCTTCCCCATACAACAGTACCGATTTTTGGCTTATCGGCCCGCGCGCAGAACTGTCGCTTTCCAGAAGCGTCTTTTTCAGTACCTTCCTCCAGTATAACACCCAGGCGGATAACGTCAATGTCAACAGCCGCTTGCAATGGCGGTTCCGGCCAGCTTCCGATCTGTTTTTGGTGTACACCGACAACTACTTCAGCGATCAGTTTTTCTCCGCTCCCAATGTTAAGAATCGGGCCCTGGTCTTTAAAATGACGTATTGGCTCAACTTGTAAACCTCGGAGCGTATCCCTTTCGTTCGTCTTTTTGCCCCGATGATTTGTTTATATTCCAAAAACGCAACATGATGAAAACCCGAAATTGGACCATTCTTTTTCTGGCTGGCCTTTTCGCTGTACAAAGCAGCCATGCGGCGCCCGCGATAAAAGGCGGTTTACAGGGCGCCTGGGCCCGGCTTACTGCGACTACCGGCATGGAGGTTAAGCAGGTTTTGTTGTTCAGCGGCGAATATTTCTCCTGGACCGAGTACCAGGCCGCCAATGGCGCTTTTCTGAACACGCGGGGCGGAAGCTGGAAAATGACCGGCAGCCAGCTAGTCTTCACCTTTGAATTCCATTCCGCCGACTCCTCTCTGGTGGGGCAAACCGAGGCGTGGAGCTGGGCTTCGGAAGAAACCGGGCTTACCCTTAGCCCAATTGAAGCTGGCAAGCCAAGCCTTCCCGGTTGGAAACCGATCGACGCGGGTCAGAACACCGAGCTCACCGGGCCCTGGCTCATGGCAGGCAGAGTCCGCGATGGAGAAACCAGCCGGCGGGATACCAACGTGCCCAGAAAGACGATGAAACTCCTCACCGGTTCCCGCTTCCAATGGATCGCTTACAATACGGAAACGAAACAGTTCCTGGGAACCGGAGGCGGAGCCTATTCCGCAAAAGACGGAAAATATGTGGAGTCGCTGGAATTCTTCTCCCGCGACAATTCCCGGGTAGGCATGCGCCTTGAGTTTTCGTTCAGCCTTCCGGAAGGGGACTGGCATCACGAAGGAAAAAGTTCTGCCGGAGAACCTATGCACGAGATCTGGACCAGGAGGCTATAACGTCAAAGAACAGGCCTGTCAATGGGGCTGTCTTAAAAGACCGGTCATTGACACCGGCATAAAACTTTATTTTTTGGCGGCCAGGTGCAAGACCGGTCTTTTAAGACAGTCCCGTTAAAAAAAGGTTGCCCCGCATTGCGAGGCAACCCTTGAGACATTTTGGATTGTCATGGAAATGATGGGAAAAACTACCTGCAAGTTCCTTTATCGGGAAGTTGCAGGCAGATGGGGATGTTTTAACCCCGGCAAGCTTTGATAATTTCCTCCAGTTCTTCTTTGCTGTTCACCGTAACCACCGTGCCATCTTGCAGTTTTACTTTATGCGGGAAAGCGACATGCGGGAGTTCGCGGCTGAACGGATGTTCTCTCTTCCATTGGTGCATGATGCGGTCCAATTCCTGGGCGCTGTTGGCGACAACTACCGTTCCATTAGGTAATTTGACCGGAGCGGGAAACTGGAGGACGAAGCACTTGGGAGCAGGCTTACAATCCTGGATCAGGGCCTGAAGTTCTTCCTCGTTATTGACCGTTGCCGTAGAGCCGTCGCGAAGCATCACCTCATACGGAAACTTAATGGTTGGGCGGTCTTCTACGTCGGGGTTGTTGCTGCGCCATTCACGAACGGCTTTGAGGAACGCTTCGCGGTCGGCTACTTCGAGTTCGCTGCCGCCGGGGAACACCACCGTTACCGGGTATACGATGTGGAAGCAAGGAGGAAAGTGGGTGCGCTTTTCTTTGCAAGCGTGGATGAGTTCGCGCACATCCGCCAGGCTTTCCACCGTTACGGTCGTTCCGTCGGGAAGCTCCACGTCATATGGGAACATGATCACCGGGTGGCCTTCAGCATCGGGGTTGGCATCTCTCCAGGTCTGCAGCAGGTCTTTGAATTCTTCGCCGCTATTGGCAACAGCCGTCGTGCTGTCGGGGAATTTGATCGTTACCGGGAACACCAGGTCATAACATGCCTTCAGGTGCGGGCGGCGGTTGGGAAGACAATCCTCCAGGATGTCTTTCAAGTCCTCCAGGTTCTCGATGGTGGCCAAAGTGCCATCCTTCAACATCACTTCGTAAGGGAACGCGATTTTCGGGTGCTGTTTGGCTTTGGGGTTGGCTTGGCGCCAGGTTTTGATCACCTCGGCATACTCCGCTTTGTTGGCAACTTCTTTGGTGTTTCCGTTCGGGAATTCAACGATCACAGGGAATACCAGTTCAAAGCAGCGGTCGCCAGGGCCGCGCAGACCGCGGGTTTCGGGACCGCGTCCATTGAACAAGGTTTCATCGGTGGGGCCAAAATCCTCCACGAGGACTTCTTCTTCTTTTTCACAGGAAGTAAACACGAAAAGTGCGCTAAAGGCAGCAAGGATTCCAAATTTTAAGATACGGTTCAACATGATGGGAACAATTTTGGGTTTGTTAATTTTGTCGTTCATTGGGGTAAGTTCCCTTTTCGTATTTTGTACTCGCTTTGTTCTAAAAAAAATTGACTTTTTGACACCAAAATGTGCAAATAGCTCATGGACAACAACTTGTGGAGTGATTTAAAAACCGGAAATAAAGCTGCGCTGGAACGCATCTATGCGGACCATGCTTCTGCGCTGCTTAAGTACGGCCGAAAATTCTCCGCAGACAGCCAGCTTGTCGAAGACAGTCTCCAGGATCTGTTTATCGAATTATGGAAAAACCGGGAAGGCCTCGGGAACACAGACTCGATCCGAAAATACCTTTTTGTGGCCCTTCGCCGGAAAATCATACGCGCAGTATCCGGTTCCAGGCTGAGCAGTAAGGAACCAGAAGAACACCAGTTTACCGCCGTGTTTGATATTGAACAGGAAATCATCGGCGAGGAGACGCAAGCCGAACAACGCCTCCACCTCCAGGCAGCATTGGAAGGACTTACCAAAAGGCAGCAGGAGATTCTTTACTTGAAATATTATGCTGATCTCGACTATAATCAGATCGCCGAGATCATGGACCTAAACTACCAATCGGCCAGGAACCTGGCATTCCGGGCACTGGAAGCCCTCCGGGATGCAATGCTTGTGCTGATCATCGGTTTTTTATGGATGCTATGGGTGAAATTGTCCTGATTCTTTGAGTACAAAAGAACCGTTGATGCCTCTTGCTAATAGAATGCCTGTTTCTGCCCGGCGCAGCCCGGGCAACCAAAACGGAGAGTTATTGAAAAAAATTATTGCATGAAGAGGTTTCCCGTTCGATTGTATACGGCTGTCGCCTTGGCTGTTTTACTGGTTTCTTCCTGTTCGAAAGACGAAGTTACCGAGTTTTTTGTTCAGGCCGAGTTGCAACCCTATTTCGACAGCTTCGTGGAAGAAGCTTTGCTCAGAGGAAAATCCCTGGATATGACCAGGGTGAACGGGGTCATTGAAGATATTGATGGAACCCAGGTATTGGGCCGTTGCGAACAAGCGTCGGAATCGGGAAATTTCGTGACCATCGACGCCGCCTTCTGGAATAAAGCGACCCATTGGGAAAAAGAATACGTGATCTTTCACGAACTCGGCCATTGCGTGCTGGACAGGCGCCATCTCGAGGATCAGAACCCTGATGGAACCTGCGTCAGTATGATGCAAAGCGGCACTTCGGACTGCAGAATGATCTACAACGCGCAATCGAGAAGCAAATACCTGGACGAATTGTTTAAATAAACCAAACGAGGCCTGGCAATCAGGATACCCACGATGCGTATGGATGACAACTACGCCAATTTTTCGGCTCTGGACTTTGCCCAGGAGCCCTCCTTCATCCGCTGGGTGCGCGCAGGAGATGGCGAGGCTGCCGCTTTCTGGGAGCGATGGTTGTCAGACCATCCGGACCGGGCGGAGGCCGTCGCGCAAGCCCGCCGGATCGTTCTGGCCTTGCGGGTCCGGGAAGAAGAGCCTGCTCCCCAAACCCTCTCCAATATATGGAATGCCATCCAGGCCCAAACCGAAGAAGCGGCTATTAAACCGCTCAAAACTTCGCGCACGCCGCTCATCCGCCGGCTCCTCCCCTATGCCGCCGCCGCATCGGCCGCGCTGCTTATTTGGTTTTTCCTGGCCTACAACCCAACCAAGGTTATATACACAGAAAACGCCCAACAACTTGCCCTTGACCTGCCGGATGGTTCCAAAGTAAATGTGAATGCAGCTACCGAACTGACCTATCAGCCCAAAAACTGGAAGAAAGAACGCAGGGTACACCTTGAAGGTGAAGCCTTTTTCCAGGTAGAAAAGGGAGAGCCCTTTGTGGTGGAAACCCCCTTGGGCAAAGTACAGGTCCTTGGCACCAGCTTTAATGTGAAAGCCCGGGAAGGCTATTTTGAAGTCGATTGCTTCACCGGCAAGGTGCGGGTAACCAACCAAAATGGAAGTACGCAAGTCTTAAATCCAGGGCAGTCGACCCGCATCGATCTGGCTTCGGGAACGTTGACGCCTCCGGCTGCCTATGACCCCGGACTGACGGCCACCTGGAGGGAAGGTAAGTTTTATTTCCAGGATGCAACGCTGAAAGAGGTGTTTTTGGAAATCTCCCGCCAGTATAATGTAGAGATTAAGACTAACCCGGAAATTCTGAGAAGAAAAACGACCACCTTTTTTGAATTAGGCAATCTGGACAGCGCCTTGTACAAAGTTTGCTGGCCGATGCAATTAAACGCAGAGAGAAAAGGCAGCGTCGTGATCGTCGAATAAGAAATGCACATGTCTCGTAAATGGGGGTTTTTATTGCTGATGTGCCTTTTCCTGCAACCTATGTTGCATGGGCAGGGCAAGTATGTTCTGAATGAATCCTTCGACCAAAAACCGCTAAACGGGATTTTCCTGCTCCTCGAAAAAAAATTCCACGTCAAATTCGCCTATGACGAAGAGGTCGTTGCACCGGTCAAAATAACCCGGCAGGTTCAAGCCAAAAATCTTCAGGACGCCCTTGGGCAACTATTCGAAGGTACGGACCTTGTCTTTCAAATTCCCGCCCCCGGACAGGTATTGGTGCGTAAGGAATTTCCTGCTCCTCGGAATGAATCCTTTTTTATAGAAATCAGCGGACGCATAACGGATAGTTGGAGCGGCGCCCCCCTCCCCTATGCCCACGTCCTGTATTCTGATTCAGAAGGTGTTGCTGCCGACGAAACCGGCCGGTTCCATTGCCAGGTCCCCATCAAAGAAGGCGGCCAGGCAAATATCCAGGTTCAGTATATCGGGTATCAGTCCCGCAAATTTGCCCTGGACTCAAAAAGTTTGCCAAACGATCTGAATATCCGGCTCTCCCCAAAGGTGGAAAAACTTCCCGGGATCATTGTCAAAGAAAAAGCGCCTCTGATATCCCAACAATCGGGCAAAGACGGTTCTACCCTTCGGATTTCCCCTCTGGCGACTATGAGTTTTTTCGTCGGAGGAAAGGACATTTTCCGGGGCCTTCAGATGCTTCCCGGCATTAACGCCTCTGACGACCTCTCCGCCGACCTGAGCATCCGAAGCGGCAATGGCGACGAAAATCTCGTGTTGCTGGATGGGATGACGCTGTATAATGTCACCCACTTTTTTGGCATTTTCAGTATTGTCAATCCCAATATCGTCGATCAGGTTAAAATTTATAAAAATGCCTTTCCCGCAGAATACGGCGGCCGCACTTCAGCTATTATCGACATGCGCACGCAACCCATGCGTCAGGAAGGTTGGCAGGGGATTGCCGACCTGAACATTTTGACTTCCAACGCCGTCTTGGAGGCCCCTATTTCCAGGAACATGAGCCTGCTACTTGGCATACGGGCCACCAACCAGGATCTGGGCGAAAGCAGCCTGTTTAGCAAGGTCGATCCAAATACCGATGAGGTTTTTCTCAATCTTGGGCCAAACGCTACTTCGGCAAAAACCGTCAGTACCCAGCAACCAAACTTTCGCTTTTACGACGCCAACCTCAAATGGACCTGGCAGCCTTCTTCCAATACCCGCCTGCTGGCTAGTTACTTCCGGGGTAACGACCAGTTCGCCTACGATTTTGACCGAAAAATCTATCCTCCGTTTCGAAGAAACAATCTCTATTTCCAGGAAGAATATGTGGAAAAAGCACATTGGCAAAACGAAGGCGCCAGCGTATCCTGGAACCAGCAATGGAACCCTGTATTTTCATCCCAGCTGGTTTTGGCCCAATCCAAATATCAGAATGAAACCCAGATCGGAACGGAGTTCTCCAAAGTGCAGAACCAAATCGATTCCGTTAGGACCCAATTTGCCAATACTCACTTCAACCTGATCGAAGAAACAAATCTGCACGCAAAAAATACCTGGTCCTTTCCCTTGAGCCAAACCCTCGACCTTGGCTATCAAGGCGTTTTCAGCCACGTCAGGTTCAATGTGTTTGAAGATAGCCGAAGTCCGCTCAATGGCAACAAATGGGCGCCTCAGAACGCCCTCTATGCCCAGTACCAATCCGGCAAAACGCTGGGGCCGCTTTCTCTGAGTCTTGGACTTCGGCATACGGCGTTTGATGGCAAATCGTACTGGTCACCCCGGATTTATCTGGATCTGGAAGCCGAGAAATCACTCCACCTCAAAGGCTCTTTCGGCTTGTACCAGCAATATGTCCGCCAGCTTAACCACGAAGACCGTTTTGGCCGGAGCTTCCAATACTGGGTGCTGAGCGACGACCGTTTCCCTGTAGCCACCACCCAGAGCGCCATGCTGGGATTCGCGCATAAAAACCCATGGTTTGATCTGGATGTAGAATTCTATCTTAAAAACACTAGCGGCATCCTGGAACACGCCCTCCAGCGCACGGGGCTTCCTGCCATTGACGGGAAACCGGCGCCGTTCAAATACGTTCTTTTTAAAGGAGAGGGTAAAACCCAGGGAATTGACGTCCTTCTCCAAAAATCTACCTCAAAATACGCATGGTGGGCGGCTTACACGCTCAGCAAGTCCACCCAGTCATTTCCCCAGGTGTTTCGGGGACAGGCATTCCCTTCTCCCAACGACCGCCGCCATCAGCTCAAGCTTAACGGACAGTATTCTGCCGGAAAATTTGATCTGGGCGCCACCTATGTTTTCGCCAGCGGCAGGCCTTATACCGACTTTTCCGTACTCGGCAACCAGGAAAACGACCGGACGTTACTGGATCCGGAATCCCGCCTGGAATATCTCGAAGACTATCACCGGGTTGACCTGTATGGAAATTATTCTTTTTCTATTAAAAATTCGGAAGCTAAAGTTGGCATTCATCTGTACAATATCCTGGACCGGGAAAATGTCAAATACCGCCAGTTTATCTATTCTTTTCTTTCTCCTCCTGACAGCTCGTCGCCAAACAACAAGCTCCCTGTCAACACGGTCGCCGGCACGGAGCTTGAAATGCTGGGCTTTACGCCAAACATCAGTTTTCAGATCAAATTTTAGCCGCTGTTTATCTCCGGTGATTGATAATCCGGGAGTGCATATCGGCGCCTCCATATAGGACATCTATCACCCCGGATTGGAGCAGGAAGTCATGGGGAAACCCAATTTCCATAGGGCTAACCGCTTCCAACCGATGCATATCTTCTTCGGAGAGCTGGATAGTTGCCGCCCCGAGGCAATCCTCGATTTGCGCCGCTTTGGTTGCTCCAACAATCGGGATGACGAGCGGATTTTTTTGCATGGTCCAGCGGATAGCCACCTGAGCAGGCGAGGCGCCGATCTTTTCCGCTACAGCCATTACTTCGCGGGCAATGGTATTCGCCCGCTCTGCCCGGCGCTGGCTGGTTTCGGGTAGGCGGCCGGCTTCTCCTTTCAGGTATTTGCCTGTAAGGGCGCCGCCGGCGAGCGGCGCCCAGGGGGTAATTGCCAGCTCAAATGCCTTGGCCATTGGAAGCAGGTCGCGCTCCGGCGTGCGCTGAAGCAGGCTGAATTCGATTTGCAGAGCGACAAAACGCGTCCAACCCCGGAGTTCCGCCATCGTGTTGGCTTGGGAAACGACCCAGGCTGGCGTATCGGAAATACCGATATAGTGCACCTTACCCTGGCGCACCAGGTCGTCCAATCCGCGCATTACTTCTTCTACCGGAGTCAAGCCATCCCAGGCATGCACCCAAAGCAGATCGATGAAGTCTGTGTTTAGCCGCTTCAGGCTCCCTTCGACCGACCGCATCAGGTTTTTTCGATGGTTGCCGGCGAAGTTGGGGTCGCCGGTTCCATCCCTCAGCGTATACTTGGTAGCGAGAACGAAATGGTCTCTTTCCGTTGCGACGAATTCCCCGAGCCATTTTTCGGAGGTTCCCTCGGTGTAGCGATTTGCGGTGTCAATAAAATTACCGCCGGCATTGGCGTACGCATCGAAAACCGCTTTGGACCCTTCATAATCGGATCCCCAGTTCCATTCCTTTCCGAAGCCCATGGTACCCAGGCAGATTTCAGAAACGCGGAGGCCGCTCTTGCCAAGTAGCTTGTAGTTCATTTTTTATTACTTCTGGATTAAAGAATTAATATCGCCCTGGTTTCCAGAGACGAATTGAATCGGCATACGCTTTGTAGCGTTCAAAAAAACCAGGAATCAGCGTTCCTGCCAGACTTCCTGCTCCGTTCATCAATACGCACACTCCTATTTTATCTTTCCTGTTTATAGCCACCTCCCCTTTGTAGCTGTTGACATACCCACCGTGGTAAATGATCGTATCAGTTGGGGTTTGTAAGATTCGCCAGCCCAATCCATAGAAAGCCTCTTTGTCCCCCAGCCAGTCGCTGAAGAACCTGCGTTCGTTGTTGGTCTTAATGCGGGGGGCAAAAACCGTGTCGAGCGTAGATGGACGTATCAGGTCCGGACGGTTTCCCAGAAGGAGGAGAAGCCATTGGCTCATATCGGAGATGCTTGCATTGACCCCCCCGGCCGCCACGGCGTTATAGAATTTGGTAGATACTTCTGTGCGCATCCAGGCGCTATCCTGTCCATCATGGGGAAAAGCCTTATTGGGTTCTTTCTCCATCTGTTCGTAAGAAGCCGAAGCATCGTTCATTCCTGCCGGTTTAAAGAGACGTTCATCCAGGACACGGGTATAGCTTTTTCCTGTTTTTTCTCTGACGATCTCCTCGATTAGCGAGAATGCCGCATTTTGATAGCTAAACACCTCTCCTTCCTTGCCGACCAGCTTCACCTCTTTAAATCGTCCGGCAATGGTGGGTAAATCCTGCCCCGCTTCGACCAGATTGGTGTACGTATGATAAGGCAGCCCTGTACTATGGGAGAGCAGGTGCCGGACCTGAACGCGCCGGGTCTGGTCTGGAGAGCGAAGCTGAAAGTACGGTAAATACTGTTCCACTGGATCCGTTAACGAAAGCACGCTGTCCTGGACCAGCAACCCGGTCAGTACGCCTGCAAACCCTTTGGATAAGGATCCGATCCGGAATACCGTGTGAACGTCTACCGAATCTTTACTATGGATGGATTTCACTCCAAACCCCTGGAGAAAAACGACGCTGGAGTCCAAAACGATCGCCAGCGCCGCTCCAGGGAGTTGGATTCGGTGCAATTCTGATTCAAAAAAACCGACATAATCGTCGATAAACGCCTCCAGATGTGGATTGGCCGCCACGTTGGGGCGCTTCCCCGCAAAAAGCAAAGGCGCCTGCTCGCAGGCAGTCAGGAATAGAAGAAGAGCAAAGATAGCCCAACCTGTCTTTGGGATTCGGATCGTCATTCGGTGGTCGTGTTTACAGACATTCAACAGTAGTACTCACCCCCAAATACAGTGGTCTGCAAGAATTCGTCCTCCAAACCACTGTATTTTGAACCGGGTTATAAAAAATAGTCAATGCAAATTCGTTTTCAGAACCTGCGTTTTTTCTCTTCGGCATACTTACTTCCCGGGGCGTTTCCAGCGAACAGGGGGCGCCGGCTCTGGCTTCAGTTGAACACCCTGGGTTTTCATAAGTTTTAGCGCTTCCTCTACGGCGCGTTCCAATTGGGGGTCGCTCCCTTTCAGTACCTTGGCCGGGTCTTGGAGCACCTCTATATCCGGCGCCACGCCTTCTCCTTCAATGGCCCAATTGCCGTTTACGTCATAAAAACCGCCTCGAGGAGCAACCATGCGGCCCCCGTCGATAAACAACGGGGTATCTGCCGTGTGGACCAATCCTCCCCAAGTTTTGGTTCCGATGAGCGGGCCGATTTTCATTCGGCGGAATAAGTAGGGCAAAAGATCCCCTCCTGAACCGGCGCGTTCATTGACGATCATTACTTTGGGTCCCCAAATACCGGACATCGGCACGGTGAAGGGCCGGTGGTCTGCAGTCCGGCTGTTAAAATAGCCGTGCAACTGCCGGGCCATAACGTCCACCATATAGTCTGCCGCAGAGCCGCCGCCGTTGTTGCGCTCGTCGATGATCGCCCCCTTTTTGTCTTGTTGGGAAAAATAATACCGGTTAAAGTACGTGTACCCTCCCTGGCCCGTGTTGGGAACGTATACATACGCCAACTGGCCATTAGAAAGCTGGTCGACTTTCCGGCGGTTGGATTCCACCCAGTCGATGGAGCGCAAGCTCCCCTCACTGGCAACTGGAATGACGGTAACCAAGCGGGCGCCTTCCAGGCTTGGATTGCTGTTGACGCGGATCTTGGTCTGTTTGTCTGCAGCGCCTTCAAACAGGCTATAGGGATTGACCGGCGCCTTTAAGGGCTGGCCATTTACTTCCAGTAAATAATCGCCTTCCCGAACGTCCACTCCCGGCACGCCCAGAGGAGCGCGCAATTCCGGATTCCAGGTCTCCCCGGTGTAGATTTTTTTAATCCGGTAATAGCCATTCACCTCTTCCAGGTCAGCGCCTAAAAGCCCAACGGGTACCCGGTCGATATCCGGGAAATCACCTCCACTGGTGTAGGAATGCCCCACCGCGATTTCTCCGCCCAGGATATCTACTACGTAGTTCAAGTCGGTGCGATGGCGCACGTGGTTGATCCAGGGCCGGTACCAATCGTACACCTGACTCCAGGGCGCTCCATGGGCATTGTCTACGTAAAGAAAATCGCGCTGATACCGCCAACCCTCCCGAAAGATCTGCGCCCATTCTTCCTGAGGGTTGATCTTCATGCGAAGGTTCAAGGTTAGCCTGCCATCTCCGGGTTTGGGCATGCCGTCGGTTTTGACAATTCCCCAGCCGCCGCCGCCCTGGTAAAGGAACTGCTTGCGGTCTTCGGAAATAGAAGCCGACTGAACGTTGCTCAGATATACTTCCGCTTTGCGGTCCTTAAAATTATACCGGTGGATAGTTAGTCCAGGCTGGTTCGGAACGCTCTCTGCATAAAAAACATAGTCTTTAGGGCCCGGCATCAGCGCTACATACTGGCGAACGGGGATGTTCACCGGCAAAATACGTTGCTGAATCCCATCGGGATCAATTTTTACTACAACGGAGTCTTTTTTTGTATTGTCGCCCGACACGGGTTTCATTTCCTCTTCATCGCTTTTGGGCAGGAAAGGAGATTGCCCTGTTTTGGACAAAACTGCCAAATATAATCCACGGGTGACAGGCAAGTTGTATTTGCTCATATCCAACCAGGCGGAATTCAGGGCAAAATCCGTACTGGCCAGGAAGTACAGGTAGCGCCCATCGGCATCCCATACCGGATCGATTGCATCGGCAATCCCGTCTGTGACCTGAATTTTTTGCCCGGTAGCGATATTATAGGCAAAAATTGCTTTGAATTGGGAGTTCAGCAGTTTGCTATACGCTATCCATTTGCTGTCGGGCGACCAAACCGGGTTCATGGTGCGCACTACGTGAGCATAGGATTCGGCATCCACTTTTTTCAGGGCGCCGGATTGTACGTCGGCATACCACAACGTAAAATCGGTATCCGTAAAAGCGATGTACTTCCCATCGGGCGACCAATCCGGCCGATAGAAGAACGTGGGGTCGGGAATAGAGATTACTTTGGGCTTTTCCAATCCGTATTGGTCGCCGATCATAAGCTGGTATTCCCCGCTTGCGTCGGAGAACCAGGCAATCTTCTGGCCGTCGGGCGACCAAACTGGGTAACGGTCCGCCACTCCGCTCGACTGCGTCAGGTTGCGCCAATCGCCGTTTTCTTTCGGCACGGTAAAAATATCCCCCCGGTATTCAAACAGGGCTCTGGCGCCGGTTGGCGAAAGAGAAGCATTTGCAAGGCGACTAGCGGGAACATCCTCCCACCGGGGTTTGGCCCAACCAAAATCTCCGCGCACTTCGATTTTTAGTTGCTGGGCTTTATTCGTTTTGGGGTCGAGAAGATGGAGGTAGCCTCCTTGTTCGTATACGATCCGGTCGCCGCCAGCGTCCAGGCTCTTTACGTCAAAATCCTTGTGGAACGTGACCTGCTTGAGCTCCCTGGAACGAACATCAAACATCCAGATATTATTCGCGTAATCCCTTTCTGAAAGAAAGTACACCTTCCCATTGAACCAAACCGGGTCGGTATGGCGCTCGTTATCGGTACGCGGCGTTTGGATAAGGGAATGATCCTTCAGATCCATGATCCAGATGGGCTGAGCTTGACCTCCCCTGTAGTTTCTCCATTCAGGGTCCCAGAAGGTAATGGGCGTATAGGCTGCGTAACGACCATCTTCAGAAAGTTCTCCAAAGGATGCCTGGGGAATGGGCAATTTTTGGGGCAAGCCCCCATTGAGGCTAATCGTGTAGAAATGGTTAATCTGGGTGGGGACGCCTTCCCGTCCTGAGCGGAAAAGAACCGATTTCCCATCGGGCGACCACCCCTGAACGAGGTCCTCTCCGGGGTGCCAGGTCAACCGCCTGGGCTCTCCGCCTTCTGTCGGAACGACATATATATCGGTATTCCCCTGATACTGGCCTGAAAAAGCGATCATTTTCCCATCCGGAGAAAAATGGGGGGCGCTTTCGGTCCCTTCATCCGAGGTGAGCCTGCGGGCATCGCCGCCCTGACGGGCCACCATCCAGAGGTCATCTGCATAAACAAACGCGACGTATTGGTCGCTGACGGTAGGTTGACGGAGCAACTGCGTTCCCTGAGCAGTCAGAGAAAATGCCAGCCCGGCAACAAAAAAAGCAGGAAGAAGATAGCGAAATATCATATGAATCTGGTTTTATGTGGCGAGAAAAAAATCCAAATCCGCATCAGAGCTTCAGCCCGATCAAATTAAGCATCCGGCCGGTTTGCCCTTGTTCTTTACGGTACGAAAAAAATTGATCATTATTTAACACGGTGGAATACGGCGAAATTTCCACATGATCGGGATGCAGCCCCTGTGCCAGCAGCTGGGCCTGATTGGCTTTTTTCAGATCGATAAAAAATTTGCCCCGTTCCTCATCCCAGCGTTTATAGGGGCTTTGAAAATGGTCTGCCACATCGGCATCCACCTCATACGAGCATTCGTCGATACAGGTACCGATATAGGCCCAACAGTCGGCGGGGTTGGCGCCAAATGCCTCGTTCATCCGGGACAACGTATGGTGGACAATCCTTAAGGCAGTGCCCCTCCATCCGGCATGTATTGCCGCAACCGACTGCTTAACAGGATCGTAAATCAGAATCGGGGTACAATCCGCCACGGTGACGGTCAGGTAAATGCCCTTGCGATTCGTAATGAGCGCGTCGAATCCTTCCCACCTGCCGGGGCTTTCTACTTGTTTCACATCATAGCCATGCACCTGATACGCACTGGCTATTTGACCAGGAACAATCCCGAGGGCATGGAAGAACCGGTTGCGGTTTTCCCAAACGGCTTTTTCTTCGTCGTCCGTACTTAAACCAAGGTTCAAACTGGCATATGGCGCCTGGCTCACGCCCCCGTTCCGGGTGCTTTCGGCGGCAATGAGTTCTGGAAACTGCTGGAACGAACTGACCGTTCTGAAAAGATCCATGCGTGCGGCTGCTTTTTGGCAGATGAATATAGCCACTTTATCCAATCAGCCGGTGCAACCCCTGCTAAAAAATGCCAAAAAACAAGAGCTGCCTGTGAGGCATTTCCTGTTTCGAACCCATGTGTTGAACGGAAACGCCGCCCAAAGCAGCCTCTTGAAGGGGGTTAGGGAAAGGTTTACTCACTTGCCTTCCGGCAGATGGATGGTATCATGGACAAATCGGCGCGCTACACTTAAAGGCCTCAAACTGCCCCACCGTTTGCGCTGATGCCGTTCCATGCGCTTTATAATATTTTCCAGCGTATTTACGGCATCTACTATATGGGGGCCCTTGTTGAGCATGACGCATTCGGCTCGGGATGCCATGGCCGCATCGGTGATCTCGCTTCGGGTCGCCAATCCCTTTTTCGCCATACGGTCGAGCACCTGGGTGGCCCAGATGCCGGGCACATGCGCCGATTCGCAGATCCAGAGAATTTCTTCCTGTACTTCCGCATTGCGTTCAAACCCGACTTCAACCGCCAGATCGCCCCGGGCGATCATGATGCCTACCTTCGGGTTCCGCATAGCCGTCAGAAGCAGATGCGGCATATAATCGAAAGCTTCCTTGGTTTCGATCTTCAGCACAATTCCGATGTCGGGCCTGCCCAGTTCAATCAACGTGCTTTGCAGTTTTTCTACATCGCTCGGCCTTCGTACAAAGGAATACCCTACAATATCGGCATATTGGGCAATGAACGGGAGCGTAGCATAGTCGTTATGAGTAAGGGAAGAAAGGGTAAGCGGGGTTTCGGGAAGGTTGATTCCCTTTTCAGCCCCTAATCCGGTACCGCTAATGGCCGCCTGAAAAATTTCGATCAGGAAATAGTTTTCCGTCCGGAAAACGATCCGGCCTCCAATTTTGCCGTCGTCGAAGAAGATGGAGTGGCCAATTTCGACATCCCGAAAGATTTCAGGCAACGTAACCGGAACACTAAGAATAACGCGTTCGGGCAATTCCAACTCGAAGGGTTGGAGATCAGGAGAAATCACTGCCACCCAATCGCCTTTAAACAAACGAATACTGCCGTTGTGCTTAATCCGCTCCGTTTGGTCTTCGCGGAGCAGTATCGGTTTTTCCGCGCGGAGCTTGGGTCCCGATAAATCGATGTAGATCAGGCAGCGGCGCTGGGTTTCTTCTTCAGCTTTCCGGATATTGTCGATCATCGCTTTCCATTGCTCGGGCTGGTCATGGCTGGTGTTGATGCGAATAAGATCCATCCCGGCATTCATCAAGTCGACCAGAAGAGGAAAGTCGGTGGCAGCAAGAACAGGCATGGTGACCATCACCCGGGTCCGGTTATCTCCTTCTTTGGGAATACCAAAAAGAGCGTCTGTGTTTTTGAGCAGTTGTTCCCGGCTTTGGTAGTAATTGAATGGCGGCGAAAGCCGCCCCGCCGGATGGCTGATCGTTTCTCCTTTCAGCAGATACAGCAACCGGATGATGTTGTTGATGGTCATCAGCACATACCCTTCGGCATGCGCAATGGAGGAAACGCCAAGAGACGTCAGTTGTTCCTGCAACTGACGAAGGTCGAAAGCCCTCAGCGCCATGTAATGGATCAGGTTCCGGGCGCTTTGATAGTTTGCCGGATGTACCTGGGAAAGCAAATGGGCATTGGCCTGCTCTTCGTTTTCAACCGCATGAAGCAGCTCGTTCATCTGCTGGATCACTTCGTCTATTCTAATAGTCGTGCTATAAGGCGCTGAGGTTTTCATTAAGTCCAATTAGATGTTGGATTATTTTAAGGAGCAGAGTCGTTACATAAAGATCATCCGGTTGGCAAACGGACTTCTCGTATCGGCAACCACCGTCAGCAAATCCAAAGCGCTTACCAAACCAACCAACTCCTGCCTGTCTTTGACCAAAAGATGGTGAATTCCATATTGCAACATAACATTTGCTGCAGAAGCAACGCTCGCATTCGGGCTTACGCTGTGCAAAACGGTAGTCATCACGGAGGAAGCCTGCAAAGCGGCTTCTTTGACGTTCCGCAGATCGAGGTCGGTAACAATACCAACCGGTTGGGTGGTATCTCCTCCAAGAACAATAGGCACCGCTCCAATATGATACCTCGTCATCAGCCTGCGCAAATCGCCAACCGTACTTTCCGGGGATGCTGTTATCAAACCCTTCGACATGACCTCTCTTACTTGTTTCATTTTCTTGGTTTTAAATGGGTTGAGGGAGGCAATCCTAATGTGGGATAAAATAACCGGTTTGGGAAAGGCAGGTAAATGATGAATGTCATTATTTTGGAGAAAAATATTCATCGGGAGATTGGCGAACGGGCGCCAGAACCTACTGGCCAAGAAGCCAGGCGCTGGTTTCAGGCAGAGGGGCCTTTATGGTCACAAGCGCTCCCGTGTCGGGATCGCGAAAATGCAGTTCCTGGGCATGCAAGGCAATACCCGAAAACCCTGGCAAAGGCAATCCGCCATATAATTCGTCCCCTAAAATTGGGCATCCGACAGCAGAAAGCTGAGCCCTGATCTGATGAAACCTGCCGGAAAGCAGTTCAATCCGCCAAAGCCAGCCGCTTTCCCTGAACGTATCCACCTGGTAACGCAACAGCGCTTCCTGAGCGTGAGCCTCCGGGTAGGAAAGCGCGCTGGCCGTTTTCGCTTTCTGGTCTTTGACCAGCCAATGCCGGAGTACCCCTTGCTCCTGATCCGGTTTATGTTGCGTACGCGCCAGATAGATCTTTTGTACCTGCCCGTTACGGAATTGCTCCTGGATTTTGGTCAGCGCTCCTTTCTTTTTTGCCATCAGCACTACCCCACTGGTAGGCCGGTCCAACCGGTGTACGATCCAGATTCCTTTCTTACCCCCACCGTAGTGGAGGGCCAGATCTTCCAGGGTATCGCTGGCCCCGGGCTGGCACTCTACGCTGATCCCGCTCGGTTTGTCGACGGCAAACCAGGAAACCGTTTCGGCTAAAAGGATATCTTGGAGGCGCATAGACCAAAGATCTGAACTTTCTTTATCTAATACAGTTCTAAAAACAGGAGCTTTGAAAAAACCAGCTTTTATATCATATGAACGCCAACGAACAGGAAAACCAAAATCCAACCCCGCCAGAGCCGCCAAAAATTGCATGTGAAGTTCGCGAAAACGGCTCCCTTGTCATCCACGGCATGATTGAGGTAACGATGCCGGATGGGACCGTGATTTCTAAAGGTCCCCGCACGTCCTTTTGCCGGTGCGGCGCTTCGGCAAACAAGCCATTTTGCGACGGCGCCCACAAAACCATCGGTTTCCAGGGGTAGGGCAATACCTACTTATTGCCTGCCACATAGTCGTAAACCAGACGGGACGTATTGGCCATGATCTCAGTGGCAAGTTCGTCGGATTGCCATCCTTTGGACAAGATGACCAGCACGTACTTCCGCCCGTCGGGAAGCATCACGATGCCGGAGTCGTGGCGTACGCTGGTAATCCAGCCCGTTTTATGAGCTACTTTCACCTCTTTGGGCAAAAGGGCGGGGATGCCTTCGTTGAATTTTTGGTCCAGTAAAATGGAGGTCATTTCCTTGCACGCTTTTTTGCTGACGAGCTTTCCCCTGGCAATTTCATGAAACAAAAGCATCAGATCAAACGCCGTGGTGGTATTGTTCTTTCCCAGGCGGTAAGCCTTTCCGTCCTCAACTCCGCGAAGCACCTGAATATCCATTGCCCCGATCGAACGCATGGTTTGGGTGACATTCCGGGCATCTACCAGTTCAATGACGATATTAGTCGCCAAATTAGAGCTGTAAATTATCATGTCGTAAACCAGATCGTAAATGCTCGCCTTTTCCCCAATTCGCTGGTAAAGTTTTTCCTCCGAATCGACGCCCACCTCCAGGCTGAAAGAGCTGCCATCGACGATGCTTTTGAACTCATTTTTTATCAACAGGGAATCAGAGAGCTTAAACTTTCCTGTAGCTGCCTGGCGATAGACCTCGGCCATTACCGGCGTTTTCATCGTACTCGCCGCATGGAATACTTCTTTTTCGTTAATCAGCAATTGGTGCTCCGGCCGCCGAATCTCCTGAAAAGCCAGGGCAAAGACGCCCGGAGATCGCGCGAACTCCTTGCGCACGGCCCGGTCCAGATCATTAATCGCTGGCTGGGCGGAGGCTCCGGAAATAAGAAGCCAAAAGAAAAGGAGGAACCAAGGTCCCTTTGTTGAGATCGTTTGCATTTTCAAAAAATAAAATGATTCGGATTTATTCTCCACAAAGATAGCAACGAATCCAAACCCTGGAGGCTTCTTTTCGGGTTTGGGCGCGGAGGGCCGGTTCGGTGCATTCAGATTTTATTAACATATCCGGCAAAAACTAAAACCCTGCTCTCCGCGTTCTAATACCCGTGAATTCTTCAGAAAGCAGCCGTTTTTGCTGCTTTGAAATGCGCAGATCACTATGTCCACGCCCCGCTCCGTTGCTTTTTATACGCTGGGTTGTAAACTGAACTACTCGGAGACTTCGTCTATCTCCCGCTTGTTTGAGCAGGCGGGTTACCGGGAAGTTCCATTTGAGGAAGGAGCGGGCATTTACGTGATCAATACCTGTTCGGTCACGGATTTTGCCGACCGTAAATGCCGGAAAATCGTCCGGCAGGCTCTTCGCCAAACGCCTGAAGCCTTTGTAGTAGTGGTCGGTTGTTACGCGCAACTCAAACCTGAAGAAATCGCAGATATTCCGGGAGTCGACCTGGTTCTGGGTGCAGCCGAAAAATTCCGCATCCTGGATTACATAGATGGCTTGAGTAAAGCCCCGGGCAAAGGCCTGGTATTCGCCGGAGCAGTGAAGGAAGCCAAAACCTTCAGCGATGCTTTTTCGTTTGGCGACCGCACGCGGTCCTTCCTCAAAATTCAGGATGGCTGCGACTACAAATGTTCTTTCTGCACGATTCCCCAAGCCCGGGGTGAAAGCAGGAGCGACAGCGTAGAGCATGTGGTTGCCAACGCGCAAATGATCGCCGATTTGGGAGTCAAAGAAATTGTTCTGACTGGTGTTAACATTGGTGATTTTGGCAACGGTAGTGAAGTTATTGAGGGAACGCGCAAAAAGAAAGAAGCCCTCTTCATTGATCTCATCCGCGAGCTCGATCGCGTAAGCGAAATACCTCGGTTCCGTATCTCGTCTATTGAGCCCAACCTATGTACCGACGAGATCATTGATTTCGTCGCCTCCTCCACGCGGTTTGTGCCCCATTTCCACATGCCCCTTCAATCGGGAAGCAACAAGATCCTCAAGCTCATGCGGCGCAGGTATTTCCGGGAGCTATACGCCGATCGCGTAGCCCGTATCAAAGCCCAAATGCCCCACGCCTGTATAGGAGTCGATGTTATCGTTGGCTTCCCTGGGGAAACAGAAGCGGATTTCCTCGACACGTACCACTTTCTGGCAGATCTGGACATTTCCTATCTCCACGTGTTTACCTATTCAGAACGGGCGAATACCCCCGCCCCGGAAATGGAAGGAACGGTCTCCATGGATGAGCGGAGGCGGAGAAATGACATGTTAAGCATCCTGAGCGAGAAAAAACGCCGGTTATTCTACGAACAACATCTGGGGCAAACCCGTCCGGTCCTTTTTGAATCACATAAGGAAAAAGGACTGATTTCTGGATTTACCGACAATTATATAAAAATTGAAATGCCGTTTCAGGAGGGTCTGATCAATGCTATCCTGCCCGCTACATTGACTGAAATACGCCGGAGCGGTAACGTAGGCGTTTCGGTTGATTTTTTCGCTTCTCCCAGCCGGCCCACGAACTTTTTGAGCACTAAAACGTGTTAATAACTTGAATTTTGGTTGCAGAAATAAGGTTTTACAAGAGAGCGTCAGCGCGGATAATCAACCCCTGGCGCTTTTTTCATTAACCGCCTGCTCCAAAACGGTATAAATCTTCTGCGCCGCCGAATCCCAGGAGAATGTTGCTCTTTGCGCTCTTCCTCTAGCAATCAGCGATTCCCTAAGCCCCGGCTTTTTCCAGATTTCCACCATCGCATCCGCCATCTGGTCCACCTGCGCTGGGTCTGCCAGCAAAGCAGCGTCTCCCGCCACCTCCGGCATGGAAGCAACCGCTGAAGCAATCACCGGCACGTCGCAGTGCATCGCCTCCAGTATGGGCAAGCCAAATCCTTCGAACAAAGACAGGTAGGTAAGCGCCAATGCAGAAGCCGTAACTTTCTTGAGTTCTTCTTCAGGCAGGTATCCGAGAAAGCGAATGTCGTCCTGAAAAGCAGACTGCGTCCATGCATCGAAGATGGCCCCGGTTTTCCAGGCCATTCGCCCGCCTACCAGCAGCTTGACTTTGGCGCCGGTTTCTTCCCTGAACCGGGAATACGCTTCGATCAAGCGGGGAAGGTTCTTCCTTGGGTGCAAAGCGCCCAGATAAAAAAAATACGGATCGCCTCCTGCATACTGGTTTCGGACCTGTTGTTGCGCTGCAGCCTCCAGGGGTTCAAAACCCTCCCTGCACCCATTTGGCGCCACGGTGATCCGGGTCTCATCCAAAGGAAAATGGTTCAGGATATCGGACTTCACAAAATGAGAAATGGCAATGATCCGGTCGGATCGGACAAGGAATTTTTTGGTATACCGGGCCAGATAACGGCGCACCGGTTTCGGCAACTGCCCGGGGTAATGCAGGTAGGCAAGATCGTGCAAAACCATCACCGAAGGCGTCCCGAGCGTTCGGCTCATATAGCCGTCAGGGGAGAAAAAAACATCGGGCTTCAAGATTTTCAAAGCCGCCGGAACCGCCCATTCAAACCAAAGATACCATAAAACCGGATGCCTGGCAGGCGGGGGCACGAGCACTCCCCGCACATTGGGCCCAAAGAGAAACCGCTTGTCGAAAGGACGGTCAAAGAGAAAAATAAACTCATCCTCCGGGTGTTGTTCAACCAGTCTCTGGCAAACTTCATAGGTATACCAGCCGATACCCTCCAATTTTCCAGGTAACAGGAAGCGAGTATTTATAGCGATGCGCATAGGCAATATCGGCTTAATCGTCGAGGGATTCGGTTTCCATATCGGTCAGGCTGGGCGGTAAGGTCGTTTGGCGGGCAAAAGCGCACCATACACAATCCTCCTTTCCGCAGCCGGAATAAAAGTCCTGGTTCATGATCCGGGCATACGAATTTGCAATCCATTCCCGGATCAGTCGCGTATCTTCTGGTTCAAAAGTAATCCGCACGGACGGGAAGGCGCCTTTTTTATCCGGATGGACATAGGCAATTTCTCCCTCTGTTACTGTTCGGGAGGAACGGTCTAATTGCTCGAAAAGCAGTTTGTAGAAAACCAGTTGCCTCCAATATGTTCCGCCGTAAGGATGTTTTGCCGAAGGCCTGCTTACTCGGGCGGGGTCGTGCGATCCGGTTTTATAATCCACCAGGCGAACGGTCAATTTTTTGTGGTACTCGATCCGGTCTATAGTTCCTGTAATTGGGATGCCATCGAGTTCCACCTGGCGCACCGTATACTCTACGCTGACGTCTTTGTGCCAAGCATCCAGATGCTGCCTGTAATAAAGGCTTAAGAAGGCCTGCCCCTGTTCCATGTACCTGGAATACGGCCCCTCGCCAAGCATTCCTTTGTTTTTGCCAAGCGCTTGTTCGAAGAACAGCAGCAAGTCCTGCTCCGGAGGAAAATGCTTGGGCCTGGACGTAAGCATTCGCTCAAACAGACGCTGTAATGCCAAATGAAGAGCCGCTCCGTATATCCCCTCTGGCGAGGGCAGTTGCGGGACCGAAAGGATATGCTCAAAATAAAAACCCAAAGGGCACTGCAGAAATAGGTTTAAAGCCGTAATACTCATACGGAAACTGGCCAGGCGTTCTGCAACCCTTTCTGAGGGCGCCTTAGCCCAGGAAGGCGCTTCTGTCCAAATCAGCATGCGCTCCAGCGCTTGTTGCCGGATTCCTTGAGGCGTGTTTTTTACAACCAGCAAAGAAGGGGCATCCGCCAAAAGCTCATCAATGAACTGAACCCGCTGGCGTTCCTTGTTCTTGCCATCTTTTCTTGAATAGGAAAGATGTAAAAAGGTTCTTGCCCTGGTCATCGCTACATAAAACAGCCTTCTTCGAGCCTCCAGAGCATCCTCCTCTCCTGAAAAGGTTAGGGCCCCGGGAAGGGTAAACCCTGCGGGTAACCCGCGCTTGTTAGGCTCCCAGTTGTCGCTGGTACAATCGATAAGAAAGACCCGGTCAAATTCTAACCCTTTGGAAGCATAGGCGGTGAGCAATTGCACTCCCTCAGAGATTCCTTCTGTTCTTTGAAGGAGCAGGGGGATTCCGTTATCCTCCATGCGCTTAATCGTCCGGAATAGTTCGGCTGTGTTCATTCCGGGAGAGCGTTCCGTTTGCTCGCGTACGAAAGACAAAAAGCTGTACAAGATGTCCACTCCATCCCCTTTGTTTTCTCCTTCAAGAACAGCCTGGAGGATTCCGCTTTGGTTGAGAATAGATTCTACCAAATAAGGGAGCGGAAGGTTGACCTCGTCCGCATGAAAGCTATCCAATAGCGCCCCAATCAACCTCAACCGGTCTATGGTAGGTTCAGGCAGCCACGGGACGATTTCGGGGCGGTGTAATACCTGCCTCCAGGTGAGGAGCGATTCCCTTTCCGTCTGCTGAAGGAAAAAACTGATTTCTGCAAGGTCGTTTGGGGCCATCTTCCACAAAGGAAAATGGAGAATCCTGAACAGCAGCCCCCCTCCGGAATGAGGGAGTACGGCTTCCTGCCTAAGATAATCCAGGATATCCAAAAGTTGCCGCACTGCGGGCGCATGAAAAACGTTGATGTTCCTGCGGGTAAAAAAGGGGATGTTTTTTTTCTGCAGAAGCAACTGTACCTCCACCGCTTGTTTGTGCCGGGCATAGAGTACGGCGATTTCGGACGGTGGGGTTCCTGCCTCAATAGCTTGCTCAATCTGATATACCACATCGGCAATTTCGTGAATCCGGGCGGGGTATTCCGAAATGACCGGCAAATCGCGGCAGCGCATGTATTCCGGATGAGCGGCGAGAAGCCGTTTGGTCATCCCGGAGGATTTGAGGAATGAAACCATTCGCTGCTGGTTGCGTTGCACCAGTCCGGCCGCCGCATCCAGCACCGGCTGGGAGGAGCGGTAGTTTTCAGAAAGGACCACTACTTCCATAGAGAATTCGTAACGACGGTGCAAGTCCATCAGATGCTGCAACCGGGCGCCCTGAAATTCAAATATGGATTGGTCATCGTCGCCAACAACCAGGATATTGGGAACATCCCAGTACGCAATCAACTGCATCAGGATCTCGTTCTGCGCTCCATTGGTATCCTGGTATTCATCAACCAGAAAGTAAAGATATTTCTCCTGGTAATTTCGCAACAAAAACGGGTGTTGCTCGAAAGCGCGCAAGACCCAAAGGATCATATCGTCGTAGTCGTAGCGATTGACCTTGCTTTTTGACTGCTCATAGAGGGGATAAAGCGCCGCAGCAGCCTTAAGTTTTTGCATTTTCCAGCGGGCTTCCTCCAACTTGGCCTGTTTGGGGTCTCCTTTCCGGTTTGGCCCCTGATTGCGTTGATATTGAAACGCCGGATCCTCGGGCAACTGCTCCAGCCAGAGATCCGCACGCTCTTCAACCATAGCAGGCGTCCAGTCTTCCGTTTTCATTTTTTGGAAAAGGAGCGCCAAGTGTTTTTCATAAAAATACCGGTTGCTATTGGCCTGAAAAAGCGGATGGCCTGGTTTGAGCTGGTCGATCAAAGACCTAATCAGATCGATGCGCTCTAAATCGCTCATCGGTTCCAGGTTGTACCGGCCAAAATATTCCAGATTATCCTGAATTATTCCGTTACAAAAGCTGTGAAAAGTAGCGATATGAACCCGGTGGGCTGCAGGGCCGATGAACAGCAAGAGGCGTTCGCGCATGGCCAGCACCCCGGCGTCGGTAAAAGTTAGGCACAGGATATTTTCGGGAAGGGTATCGGTCTCCAGGAGGATGCGCCCTATCCGGGCCGCCAGGATCTGGGTTTTTCCGGTACCCGGCCCTGCGATTACCAGCATGGGCCCTTCAAAATGGTCTACCGCCCTGCGCTGGTCCGGATTGAGCCTGCCGAGTTGTTCAAGAAAAAAATCGTTGTATGCCTGCCGGTTGGCGCGTTTTTCGGTCATTAAATCAGGTTGCTGGCGGCGGCTGGGTAAAGACCCATTCAATCGGTGGAAGAAGCTTCTCTGGCGAGTTGCTCCATATCCCGGATGAGCAGCCGGCGCCGGTTGAAGGTCAGGATATTTTTGTTCCTCAGTTCATTGAGGATGGTAGTGACCGTTTGTCTGGAGGTAGCAGTAAGGTTGGCAATTTCCTGATGGGTCATAAAGCGAGGGACCAGCGTTTCAAAGCCCACTCTTTTGCCTTTGCGTTGACCAAGCTGAACAAGGAACTCCACTACCCTGGAGCGGGAGTCTTTAAAAACCAAGGACTCAAGGCGTTGTTCCATCTCCAGCATCCGGGATCCCATAATCCGGAGCAGGAACAACCCAAGCGCGCTGTGGTCGCGCATCAGGGATTTCATTTCCTCCAACGTAACCGCGCAAACGGTGGTTTCCTCCAGCGCGATAGCAAAATCCCGCCGCTTTTCTTCCCCTATCAGAGACGATTCTCCAAAAACCTCCCCTTTTCCAAGAATCGCTTTGGTAATCTCTTTTCCTGAGTCGCTGTAAGAACCAATTTTGACGCTTCCTTCTGTGAGAAAAAATACCTTATCAGCCATTTCCTCAGGCAAGAAAATGTATTCCCCCTTTTTGTAGACTTTGTGTATATGCCGGTCCATATCGCCCCTTCCGATTTTCTGGGGGCAAAAAATACCGGTAACGTCTAAATTCTCAAGATACCAGAACGACGATTTAGCCTCCATGAGGTTTCCTTTTTGTATCCTTTTAACCCAAAAAAACCTTTTTCGGTTGTTCCTTGTCCTGACTTGCCGTTAGTCCCCATCAAAACGCAGGCTAAACCGCTCAGCCATTTCCTTAACCAACGGGTTTTTTTCGTACAGTTTCAACAACTTCTCTTTGTTGGAAAGGGGTTTTACTACCGGCTGAGCCGGCCCCCCAGCCAGTTTAACGACCTGGATGGTCAACGCAAGGCGAGGGTTACCAAATTTTTCCCGGAGGTATTCCAGCAGCCCACGTTCTTCCCGAAGCGTATTTTCTATCAGGGCTGATGTCACCCTCGCTGCAAGCGTTTCTTCTTCAAGCCGCACTTCTGTATTCAGCAGCAAATTACGGACAGTTTCCTGAGGAATCCCCATTAGGTAAGTTGTCCACTCCTTCGCCAGATTTTCTTCGGTCAATTCCAGGTCTGCCTTTTTAACTGCGGAAGCAGCCTTCCCGTTATTTTCCTCGACATATACGTTCAACTGGTCCAGCCGCGGGGTGGCGGCGAGGTGCTTGGAATTCCCCCAGGATGAACGAGGGGTTTTCTCCGGCGGACCGGCGGGCGGAGCAACCTGTTGGGAAATTTCTGCCGCAGGAGCATCAAAAAGCGCCGCCTGGTTGGGTGCAACTTGTTCTCCCTCAGCTGCCGGAGCTACCTTTTCCAGTTCAGGCTTTTTTTTTTCTTCCTCCTGGCCGGCATTAAGGAGGTACCCTGTCTGAGCATCCATAACCCTGGAAATATGGGCTATTTTGATCAGGTAAAGCTCTACGTGAAGGCGCTTGTTGCGGGCTTGGCGCAGGTTGATGTCGCAATCGTTCACCAAGTTGAGGGCCGAAAGGATAAAGAAATGGGGCGTTTGGGCGGCCTGGACCATGTAGCGATCGCGTATTCCAGAACTTACTTCCAGCAAGACCAGGGTTTCCGGATCCCCGCACATCAGCAGATTGCGAAGATGCTCCGCAAATCCGTTAAGGAAAAGATCCGGCTCGAAGCCATTATTCAGAATGTCGCTAAAAAGCAATAGCATCTGGCTCAAATCCTCGATCAGGAGAGCATCAACCAGACGGAAATAATAATCATAATCCAGAACGTTCAGGTTGGCGATCACGTCCTGATAGGTGATCTTCTGCCCGGCAGCAGAAGAAACCATCCGGTCGAAGATCGAGAGGGCATCGCGAAGGGCCCCATCCGCTTTTTGGGCAATTACATGAAGGGCCTCCGGCTCTGCCTCCAGCCCTTCGTGCGTACAGATCCCTTCCAGATGAGCGGCTATTTGCGGCACCTGGATCCTCTTGAAGTCGAAAATCTGGCAGCGGGAAAGGATCGTTGGCAGGATTTTGTGTTTTTCCGTCGTTGCCAGAATAAAAATGGCATAGGAGGGAGGCTCTTCCAGGGTTTTAAGAAAGGCATTAAACGCTGCCTGAGACAACATATGGACCTCGTCAATGATAAACACCTTATACTTCCCTTGCTGAGGTTGAAACCGGACCTGGTCGATCAGGCTCCGGATATGCTCCACGCTGTTGTTAGAGGCAGCATCCAGCTCAATGATGTTAAAGGAAGCGCTTTCGTTAAAAGCTTTACAGGAAGCGCACGTATCACAGGCCTCGAAATCCGGTGTCGGGTTCATGCAGTTGAGCACCTTTGCCAGGATGCGGGCGCAAGTGGTTTTCCCAACCCCTCTCGGCCCGCAGAAAAGAAACGCATGGGCCAAGTGGTCATTGCGCAGAGCATTTTTCAGAGTACCTGTGATATGCTCCTGGCCAACCACATCGTCAAACCGGATGGGGCGGTACTTCCGTGCTGAAACGACAAAACTGCTCAAGGACTTTCGATTTATAGGCTCAAAGTTAAAAAATTAAGCGGGAGGCCGCAGGGAATATTCCGCCGACGGAAAACCGGATTGTGTATTTTTGCTTTTAATTATCGTTCGTTTCCGAAGAAAATTTTTTCAACTTTTTTTCGAAATACCCCTTCTATGCGAATAGCCCTTGCCCAGGTCAACATCCACGTAGGAAATTTTAGCGGCAATCTGGAAAAAATGGTGGCCTACACCGAGGAAGCCAAACGCCTTGGGGCTGACATCGTCTGCTTTCCCGAATTGAGCACCTGTGGATACCCCACCCGGGATTTTCTGGAATTTGACGATTTTATCCGGCAGGCCGATGCGTCGGTTCAACAACTGGCCAAAGCGGCCGTTGGCATTGCCATAATTGCCGGATCGCCTACCCGGAACCCCAGGATCGAGGGAAAGGACTTGTTCAACTCCGCCTATTTCATGGCAGATGGAGAAGTGAAGCAAATCCAGCACAAAGCCTTGCTTCCTACATACGACGTGTTTGACGAATACCGCTACTTCGAGCCCGCACGGGAGTTTCATATCATCGAACACCAGGGTAAGCGAATCGCGCTCACGATTTGTGAAGACATCTGGAATGTGGGCAACGAAAACCCCTTGTATACCATTTGCCCGATGGACGAACTCAGCAAAGAAAAGCCCGATTTCATGATCAATATCTCCGCTTCTCCTTTTGCCTACGATCACGGGGATGAACGCATCCACGTGATTCGGGCGAATGTGGAGCGGTATAAGGTTCCTATTTTTTACGTCAACCATGTGGGCGCGCAAACGGAACTGATTTTTGAGGGCGGGTCTGTCGTCATGTCGCCCGATGGAAACGTCTTTGACGAACTCCCCTACTTTGAAGAATGCCTACGGGTATACGACCTGGAAGAAGTGGCGAAAGGAGGCCGGCACGTGGCCCTTCCAAAGGAAAAATATGCGCTCATCCACGATGCGCTGATCCTGGGTTTGCAGGATTACTTTACCAAAGTGGGCCTTAAGAAGGCCATTCTGGGGCTTTCAGGCGGAATTGATTCAGCAGTAACCCTGGTGCTGGCGGCCCGGGCGTTTGGCGCCGGCAACGTCCGCGTATTGCTCATGCCGTCGCAGTTTTCCTCAGACCATTCCGTCAACGACGCTCGCCAACTGGCGGAGAACCTGGGTGTGCCATACGATATCGTACCTATCGAACCGGTGTACCAAGCTTATGAAGGACTTCTGGAACCGCATTTCCGCGGGCTCCCGTTCAATATCACCGAAGAGAACATTCAGGCCCGGATCAGAGGGATGCTCCTTATGGCGTTTTCCAATAAATTCGGCCATATCTTATTAAACACCAGCAACAAAAGTGAAATGGCCGTCGGATACGGCACCCTTTATGGCGATATGTGCGGCGGCCTTTGCGTCATCGGGGATGTATACAAAACCGAAGTGTACGATCTGGCGGCATTTATGAACAAAGACGGGGAAGTGATCCCCACCAGCATCCTGACCAAACCGCCTTCTGCAGAACTACGCCCTAACCAGAAAGACAGCGACAGCCTGCCGGAATATGCGATCCTTGACCAGGTGTTGTACCAATATATCGAACTCCAGCAAGGCCCCAAAGAGATCATCGCGCAAGGATACGATGAAGCCCTGGTGCGAAGAGTGCTTCGGCTCGTAAACATCAACGAATTCAAACGGCACCAGACAGCGCCTATCCTGAGGGTTTCGCGAAAGGCGTTTGGCATGGGGAGGCGCATGCCGATCGAAGGAAAATACCTCAGCTGAAGAATCAAAAAATTAATGGATTCTTACTGTAAAGAAACTGAGCGCCTTTACCTTGCGCCAAACAACCTGATTAACCCTTAGCGCTCATGAGAACGTTCTTTCTGATCAATCTGCTCCTTGGCCATGCCCTTCTTGGTTTGGGGCAGGGCAAAACAGTCAAATCCATCCAGGTTCCTGCGGTAAACGACTATTGCCGCATCGACTTGCAAGGCGCCAGCGTCATTCCCAGCGGCCGGCTCGTCACGCCGGCGGGAAAAGTGCTGCGTATCGCCCGCGGCGCCTTCGGGCTGGCGCTGTCTCCCGATCAACAAACCGCCCTGGTACTCCACAACACCGGGATCATTACCAAAGTCGGTCTGGGGCAGCAGCCGTTCAGCCTGCAGATCCCATCTGCCTCGGAAATCGTGGAGAATGCCATGCACTCCATCCGCGCCAATCCCAGCGCCTACCTGGGCGTAGTATTTGCTGCGGATAATGAAACCGCCTACCTCAGCGGAGGGGACGACGGCTCGGTGGTAGTATTTAATACCCGGGCCATGAAAAAGCAGGATTCGATCTCGCTGAACGGGACATTCAACGGAGTGAAATACGAAGATTCGTTCACCTCGGATATTGCCATCGACCGGGTGAACAATCAGCTCCTCGCTCTGGACCGGGCCAACTTCCGCCTGGTGCGAATCGATCTGAACACTCGCAGCATTCTCGCTTCCATTCCCGTCGGCCGGATTCCTTTCGGCATTTCCCTCAGCCCCAACGGCAGCAAAGCGCTCGTCGCCAACGTCGGACTTTTTGAATACCCTTTGATCCCAGGCGTGACGCCCACGAATAAGGACACGATGATGATGCAATTCCCCTTCTATGGCCTGCCTTCAAAGGAGGCCGAAGAGGGCATCACGCTCCCCGATGGCCGCTTCATTCCAGGGCTCGGTTCCGCGCTGGCAGAGGAGGCCATGAGCGTTTGGGCAGTGGATTTGAAAGCGAACAAAGTGACCGGGAAGTTCAAAACCGGCCATCAAATCGGGGAAAAGATCGAAGAGACGGAGATTGTCGGCGGAGCAAGTCCCAATTCCGTAGCCATGGGCAGCCGGTATGCCTATGTTTCCAACGCGACCAACGACCTGATCACCATCATCGACTGGAAGAAGAACAAAATGGTCGGCGAGATATTCCTTCACGCCGACCCCCGGATCGATAAATTTCGCGGGCTCATGCCGTTTGGCCTGACGCTTTCTCCCGACGAGAAGACGTTGTATGTAGCATGTTTGGGGTTCAATGCGGTAGCGGTAGTTGATGTAGTAAGTAAAAAAGTAAAAGGATATATTCCTACCGGCTGGGGAACCACCCGGGTTGTCCTGACCGGCAATGGCAAGCAATTGCTCATCCTAAGCGCCAGAGGCTACGGGGCGGGCCCTAATGGGGGCAAAGGGTTTGTAGCCCCTCCCCAAGGCACCTACATAGGAGACATCCAGCTCGGAACCTTCCAGATTGTGGACGTACCGGACGCCGCTACGCTTGCCCTGTATACCCGACAAGTACTGGAAAACACCTTCCGCGAAGTGCAGTTCTTTGATGACGGCAAGAATCCCTGTCCGCCGCTTCCGGGGCTGCGCAAAAGCCCGATCAAACATATCGTCTACATCACGAAAGAGAACAGGACGTACGACGAAGTGCTCGGGCAGATCGCAAGCGCAAAGGGGGACCCCACTCTGGCGCGCTTTGGAGAGAACGTATCGGTCGGGGACTTGAACCAGGTAGACATCATGCCCAACCACCTCAAACTGGCGCGAACCTGGGCATTTTCGGATAATTTCTACTGCGATTCCGACGCGTCCATTCATGGGCACCACTGGATGCTTGGCACAATGGCCAACGAATACGTTGAAGCCAACTACCATGCCCGCAGCGATTTCCGGCCGTTCTCGAAAGCCCCGGGGAGACGCATGCCGGCCACGATCGGCGGGATCGATCCGGAAGATTACAACGAAACCGGCGGATTGTGGGAACACATGGCCCGCAACGGCATTTCCTATTTTAGCTTTGGACAGAGCAACGAATTTGCCGGCAGCTTCGAAGAGTGGAACGATACCATTTTCGGGACTGCCCACCCTGTGCCCTGGCCCTTGCCTAAAGTACTTCTAGACCGTACCTGTATGGATTTTGCCGGGTACAATATGAATATCCCAGACCAGCTTCGCGTGGCCCAGTTTGAACGCGAATTTGAGCGCCGTTGGGGATCGGGTTCGGAACCATTCCCCCAGTTCATTTCCATGCAGCTGCCCAACGACCACGGCACTGGGCCCCGGCCCAGAGACGGCTACCCTTACCTGCACTCCTACATGGCCGATAACGACCTGGCACTGGGCAGAGTTCTGGAATACCTCAGCCATACCCCCTACTGGAAAGATATGCTGGTCATCGTCACCGAAGACGATCCCCAGGGGGGAGTGGACCATATCGACGCCCACCGCTCCATTCTGATGCTCGCCGGGCCCTACGTCAAGCGCGGGTATGTGTCGAACCGCCACGCTAATTTCGGTTCCATCCTGCGGCTGATTTACACCCTGCTCGGTTTACCGCCCGTCAATCAATACGATGCCACCGCCACCCTGCTGGACGACTATTTCACCGCCACGCCGGATTATACGCCGTACCAGGCGCTCCCGGTAGACCCAAGGGTGTTCGATGCCCAAAAGTCGCTGCAGATCTACGGCCGCGATTTCGATTGGAGAGCCGTTCCTCAAGGGGTAAAAATGGACGACCCGGAGGAACAACGCGTTGAACATTACTGGCAGCAGGGGAAAGGGAAAAAGAAATAGGCAAAAACCGCCCTCTCGCATTGGTAATAAAAAATCCATAGCCTGCTTTCATCTCTGCATAGAATTAAAACAACAGACCATCCAGTGTTGCGAACGCTGGATGGTCTGCCCCGGGCCTTACGCCCTTTGCCATATGCCTTAAGCCCCTCTTACGCCTTCCCTTTAAGCATCATATTCCAGTACATATAAGGGAGGCCGTATTTTTTGAGTACCCACATAGAGTAGAGCTCTTTGGAGGTGTCAAAAAACTTGGAAAGCAGGGGGTCGCTCATGCGCTTGTTTTCATACCCGAACTCAGCCAGGATCATCTTTCCGTAGCCGGTAACGAGCGGACAGGAAGAATACCCTGTATAGTCTTTGCTCAAGACCCCTTCATTGTGGATCATGTGCAGGAGGTTGTCCACCACGACGGGGGCCTGTTTGCGCACCGCGGCGCCCGTCTTTGCCGTGGGAAGCGCAGCTACATCGCCTAGCCCAAACACGTTCGCGTAGGTTTTGTGCTGCAGGGAGTTAATGTCTACTGCCATCCAGCCCTTATCGGGGCCATCCCGGTACGCGAGTTTGGAATACCTGACAAACTCAGGAGCAGCCTGAGGCGGCGCGAGATGGAGCAGATCAAAAGGCACCATAACTTCTGCCATCGTCTCGGTAACGCATGGGGTTTCCCCTACTGCCACCTCGGGGAAGTACTTTTCGCCTTCAATTACAATTTTATTATGGTGGAGCTTATCCGGCATATTTTGATTCGCGGTAATCGCATACGTAGCGACTTTACTGACCGGGTCGATTTTCATTAGCTTGTGGAAGAAGCGCAGGTTGATATTCTTCCGATCCACTACTTCCATCAAGGCATCTTTGAAGGGATCAACGCCAAAGATCACCGATCCCGGGGTGATGAACACGATATTGGTTTTGTCGCGAACCTTGGTCTTCCGGAAATATTCATCCGCCAGATACATGATTTTCTGGGGCGCCCCACCACACTTGATAGGGGTAGCGGGTTGGGTAAATATGGCAGTGCCGCCTTTGAACTCCTGAAGCAATTGCCAGGTATACAAAGGATCCGTGTAATTACTGCAAACGCCGTTCTTATTAATGGTTGCTTCCAGGCCTTCTACCAAGGTAAAATCGTATACCAGTCCCGGACATACTACCAGATAATCGTAAGAGATTTCTTCCCCTCCATTCAACACGAGTTTGCTATCGTCGGGTTGTACTTCCTTGACTGCATTCTGAATCCACTTAACTCCTTTAGGAATAAGCGGCGCCATGTCGCGTTCGGTCTCCTTAAAATTATAGGTCCCTGCTCCAACCAACGTCCAGGCCGGTTGGTAATAATGCTTCGCTGCCGGGTCGATAATGACCACATCCAGGCTTTTTTCTTTCAACATGAGTTGAGCGGCAACGGTGATCCCCGCAGTTCCGGCGCCGATAATGACAATTTGGTGGTGGGCACTCATTTGGTTGCTTGTTTTTCTTCAGGTGATGAACAAATTTTTAACGAAGAAACAAATGTTCATTTATTTGTACAAAATTCGATTGACAAAAATCACCAAAACGGGGTTTTTTCTTTTTTCAAATGAAAAAAAGCTGGAATAAAAACCGGATTTTATCTCAAACAAGCGCTTAATGCGGCAACCGGGACCGAAGTTTGCCGTATGTGTAGGTGCCGGTCATAGCAGCAAGCAGGAAAACGACGAATACCGTATAACCGCTTCCCATCAAAATAAACATCGGACCCGGGCAAACGCCGGCTAAAGCCCAACCGCACCCGAAAATGAAGCCTCCCAGAATATATCTGGGGTAGCTCCTGTCTTTGGGCGGAATAACGATCTCCTTGCCCTCGATGGAGCGCATGTGGGTTCGTTTGATCAACTGAACGGCAGGGACTCCCAGCGCAATCGCGGAAAAGATGATCCCATACATGTGGAACGACTGAAAATGGAACATTTCATAAATCCGGAACCAGGAAACGGCCTCCGCTTTGTAGAGGGTGATTCCGAAGATGATTCCTACGATTATATATTTGGATAAGCGCATCATGGCGGTTCGGGTTTTGAACTAAAAAATAAATGGAATAAGCAGGTAGGTTACGGCCAGACCACCCAAAAAGAAGCCGACCACAGCGACTAAAGAGCCGATTTGAAGAGAAGACATTCCGCTGATCGCATGCCCAGAGGTACACCCCCCGGCATACCGGGCGCCAAAGCCTACCAGAAATCCCCCAACAACGATAATCAGCAGGCCTCTCCAGGTGAACAATGCCTCCCAACTATAAAAATCGGGAACCAGCGGCGCATGCTCTTGAGATCCCAGCCGCTCGGCAAAATATGGAAGCTCATTCAGACTGCTCATGGCTTTTTCTGAAATATGCGCGTAAGGCTCCGGTCCGCCAAAATACTGGGCTGCCAGGTAGCCGCCAAAAACGGCGCCCAAGGCAACCATCAGGTTCCAGCCCTGGCTTTTCCAGTCGAATTTGAAGAAATCGTTCATATCCTCTGCCCCATCAGCCGCGCACATAATGCGCAGGTTGGCAGACATTCCAAATTCGCCGCCAAAAAACAGCAAAACGAACATGATCAAGGCGATCATTGGTCCTGCGACCCACCATGGCCACGGCTGGCTGACCAGGTCCCTTAATTGAAGCAAAAATTCAGGTACCATGACAAGGAATTTTAGGTTAACGGCAATGGAAAGTAAGGCAAAAGAAGCCCATTCAGGACAAAACAAACATATAAGTTCAATTTTACAAATGACTTTTCTCCATGATTTGGCGGACAAAACGCATTATTACGCCAAAAGAGAAACGCCGCTCTCCTTTTTCAACCCCAACCTGCTTCGGCCCTGTGCTGATGGATATTAATGCGAACGAGACCTTTCAAGGTTTGGTAAACCCTGAAAGGTCTCGTTCGCATTAATGTCTGGCAATGTTCGATTACCCTTACAAAAGCCCCAAAGGACGAAGGCAGAAAAAGGAGAAGGCCTTTGCAGGGGCCACAAAAGCGCTACGCCGGCTGCGTCAATTGATGAATGCGGGCCATTACCCGACGGACCAGATCAGGCATGGCAGCGCTCACTTCGGGGGAAAGCCCGATGTGCATTGGTTGAATTTGCGTGATCGAAACGACAAACAAATAAAATTCAGGGGCCCGGTCTAATAACATTAAAGCGCTCACCACGTCCTTTAGCCCGATATCGTGGGTACTCATGGCAGAGGGGAAATCGCTGGAAAAACGCGGTTTGATTTCGCGGATAGTGCCGGCGGGCAGGCCGTCCATCGTCGCATCGATAATCAGGACGTGGCGGTGGTTTTCGATTGCTTCCATTAGTTGGATTCCCGCCGTGCCGCCATCTAACACCTCAACACGTGGCGGAAGGTCGGCGCGGTTGGCGATTTCTTTTGCCGTATGCACGCCGACCCCCTCGTCGCCCAAGAGCAAATTGCCGATACCCAAAACCAGGATATCGGCATCAGTTTTTGCCGTACTATGATTCATTCTCTTTAAGCCCTGGTTTTGGCTTTTTCGCCCTCTGTATCTGTTTGCTGGTCTGCCTCAAACACTTCTTCCTCAATGAATTTCCATCCGCCACTAATAGAGGACAGCTCGCCGCGGCCTTCCACATAATCATGGTAAAAGACCAGATATACGTGAATAATCGTAAACACGATAAAGAACCACATCATAGCATGGTGCCAGTTCCGAACAGTAAATTCGCTGCCGCCAAATAAGGCGGGAACCCATCCAAAAAACTTCGGCAACCACCAGGTGCTCATGTCTGCAAAAAGTCCAAACCCGGTAAGCACCATAAAAGCAGAGGCGAGAAAAACAAGAAAATACATAAACCCTGCCAGGGCGTTGTGCCCAACGGATAGATGCTCGGTACGAGGCTTCAGCAAGATATCAATACGGAACACTTTCCAGATTTCCTTAAAATACCTGCGGTTCGTTGGAATAAAGTTCCTCCATTGCGCGTACTTGTTTCCTACAAACCCCCAGTAAATCCGGAAAATGAAATTAAAAATGAAAATATACGCCGCAGAGAGATGCAGGAAACGGATGATTCCGAAAAGATACCGGTTAGAAGCTTCCACGCTGGACATGAGCGCGGGAGGGTTACCGATCAGGTACCCTGTTACGCACAGCACAACGATAGCAAGAGCATTCAACCAGTGAAAGATCCGGACCGGTAGTTCCCATACAAACACACGGCGAAGTTTACGGCCTTTCATGATGTTTTGTTTTGATGCGTCAAAAAAGCAGTCCCGAAAGATCCTACTACCGAACAAAAGCCTATCCCAATGCCTGAACCCTGCTGAGATGCTGTCCTTCCTCGTCGTATAGGTGAACGGCGCAGGCCATGCAGGGGTCAAAGGAGTGGATCGTCCGCAAGATTTCAACCGGTTGTTCCGGATTGGCTACCGGGGTATCCATCAATGCCGCTTCGTACGCAGAGGATTTCCCTTCCGGGTCACGGGGGGAAGCGTTCCAGGTAGTCGGCACGACCAATTGATAGTTGTTGATCTTTTGGTCTTCGATAACGATCCAGTGCGCCAGCGCTCCTCGGGGCGCTTCGGTATGGCCAACTCCCTGAGCCTGGGCGGGCCAGGTCTTGGGGTCAAATTTTTCCGTTGCAGCCATCCGGTCGTCGCCGTTTTTGAGGTTGGTGATCAGCGTGTCGTAGAATTCGCGCGCCCACCCGGCGATCAAAACAGTTTCTAATCCTCTTGCCGCTGTGCGTCCGAGGGTGGAGAACAGCGCGGTCACCGGTACCTCAAGTTTGGCCAGCGTAGAATCAACTACCTCTTTGAAGTCCTCCCGGCCCCGAGCGTAACCTACCAGGACTCTGGCCAGCGGGCCAACTTCTACTGCATTTCCTTTCCAGCGCGGGGTTTTCAGGAAGCTGTACTTTTCCTCCACGTTAAGATGCTCGTACGGCGGTTTGGGTCCGGTGTAGTTCAATACGGTTTCTCCTTTCCATGGATGCAACCCCTTATCGTCGCCGTTGTCGTATTTATACCAGGACCGTTGAACAAACTCCTGAACTTCTTCATCCTTGCGCAGGTCGACATCGTAAACTTTGCTGATGTCTTTGTTCAAAATGACGCCTGACGGGAATTTGAAACTGGTTTCATCCCTGTAGCCATTGGAAGGCAGGTCGCCATAGGCCAGGTAGCTTCCCAGACCGCCGCCGATGGCGCCCCAATCTTTGTAGAAGGAGGCGATTGCGAGGAGATCGGGGATATACACTTGTTCGACAAACGTTTTGGCTTCGCGCAAGAGCTGATCTACATAAGCCAGGCGTTCCGCATTGATCCCACTGGCGTCGTCGAGGCCGATAGCGCAGGCCATGCCGCCAACGAGGAAGTTAGGGTGCGGGTTTTTGCCGCCGAAAATAGCATGGATACGGACGATTTCCTTCTGCCACTCCAGGGCCTCCAGGTAATGCGCCAAGCCGATCAAGTTCACTTCGGGGGGCAGCTTATAGGCAGGGTGCCCCCAATAGCCGTTGGCGAATATGCCCAACTGCCCGCTTTCCACGAAGCGGGTAATACGCTTTTGCAAATCGGAGAAGTACCCGGGAGAGCTCTTGGGCCAGTTGGAAATGCTTTGAGCAAGTTCCGATGTTTTTTTAGGATCTGCTTTTAACGCATTGACCACATCCACCCAGTCCATGGCGTGCAGGTGGTAGAAATGCACGACGTGGTCGTGCATGTATTGGGCGCAAAACATGATATTGCGCACCATTTCGGCATTCGGCGGAACGATAATGCCCAGCGCATCTTCGACAGAGCGAACGGAAGCGAGGGAGTGCACCGAAGTGCAAACCCCGCAAACCCGGCCTACAAAAGCCCAGGCATCCCTTGGGTCGCGGCCTTTGAGGATCTCCTCAATCAACCGCACCATTGTTCCTGCACTATACGCATCGGTTACTTTCCCGTTTTGGATTTCAGCTTCGATGCGAAGGTGACCTTCTATCCTGGTGATAGGGTCTATGACGATTCGATTAGCACTCATGGTTTTTCTTTTTGCGGTTGTAAGAGGATTAGGATTCGCTCAATGGGTTTTTAAGTTCTTGTTCAGCTTCTTTCCCCTCCTGTATGGCTCTTTTGATCAACCCCATTTTCTGGACGTTGGTCGCCAGGCCGTGGATAGCCACGCCAGCAACAGCGGCGCCTGCTGCAATCATGCCGATCTTATCGGCATTGGATTCAATTCCAAAGCCCGGGAAGCTGGCCATCTGGCGATAGATCGGCCCGTTATCCCAGTAATTTTCCTCGGTGCAGCCAAAGCAACCATGCCCCGATTGAATGGGATAACTCGTGCCGTTGTTCCACTTGATGACCCCGCAGGAGTTGTACGTCATCGGGCCTTTACACCCCACTTTGTAGAGACAATATCCTTTTTTGGAGTTTTCGTCGTCGAAGCTTTCCACAAAAAGCCCGGCATCGTAATAGGGGCGCCGGTAGCAGCTATCGTGAACGCGCTTGGAATAGAAGGCTTTCGGACGCCCTACCCGGTCGAGTTCCGGCAGCGTGCCAAACGTGATGATATGGATCAGGGTTCCGGCCATCACTTCTCCAATCGGAGGGCAGCCGGGCACTTTGATAATGGGTTTCCCGCGAACGAGCTTGTGGATCGGCGTTGCATGGGTTGGGTTGGGCTTTGCGGCCTGGACGCATCCGTTGCAGGCGCAACTTCCCCATCCAATGATCGCTTTAGCTCCCGCAGCAGCCTCCTTCAAAATGTCCCTGGAAGATTTGCCGCCAATGCAGCAAAATTCCCCATCGCCATAATCGGAAACGGACCCCTCGACGCACAAAACATATTCTCCATAATGGTCTTTCATAGTTTTCTGCATTACCGCTTCAGCAGCATGGCCGGAGGCAGCCATCAGGGTTTCCGTGTAATCCAGCGAGATCTTATCCAGTATGATATCCGCAACCATAGGGTGGGACGACCGGATAAACGACTCGCTGCAGCAGGTGCATTCCTGGAAGTGCAGCCAGATAACCGGGAGGCGCGGCGTGGTCATCAACGCCTTGGAAATTTGGGCTGCGCCGCTTGCTTCCAGGCCAAGATATGCTGCCATTACGGTGCAGAACTTCATGAAGTCCCGGCGGGAATAACCCCGTTCGCGAAGTTCTTCGTAATAGGTAGGCCTGGTTTTGGTTTCGGTAGGAGCTGTCATTGGATTTGCGTTTTGCTTCTAGGTGAGAAAAAGGCCTTACACGAAAAGGGCAAAAAAAATTGGCCCTATTGGGCAAAGCAAAAAATTTTTCGTATAATTCCAATTGATTTCCATCATTTTATTAAGTGATTTTTATCACCCAGAACAATTTCCCGACCAATTATTTTTGCTTGAATCAAAACCATCAAAACCATAGCACCATGCGAAAGATCCTGTTTTCCCTTATGCTGTTCCTGCCCGCCCTTGTACAGGCACACCCAGGCCATGGCACGTCGACCGGAAATGATTGGGTCCACTATCTAACCTCTCCCGGTCACCTGGCGCCTGCGGTTTTATCGGTCACGGCGATCGCTTTGGTTCTCATGTTGAGAAGAAGCCCCAAACCCGGCAGCCAGTCGTCTAAAACCGACCGTTAATGCACGAACTCTCGATTGTCCTGAGCATAGTCGACATCGCCGAACAGCAGGTAACCTTGAATAACGCCCAACGGGTCGAAGAAATCGAACTTGAAATAGGGCAATTGGCCGGTGTTGAATGGAGTGCACTGGATTTCGCATGGGAGGCTGCAACAAAAAACACCGTACTGGATAAAAGCTTCCGAAAGCTTACGGTCATTGAGGGAAAAGCCCGGTGCCTGGAGTGCGGGCAAGCATTTTCAGCGCCCACGCTGTACTCGGAATGTCCGGTATGCGGAAGCTTTTTTTCCGATCTCCTGAGCGGAAAAGAACTCAGGGTGAAGACGCTTACCCTTATTTAAAGCGCTAGCGGCCGGACTGTTTGTTTATCTTTAAATCAAAAATCCTGAACTTTATGTGCAGTACTTGTGGATGCGGCCAATCCGACGACGCCATTACGATCCAGTTGGTTGGCGAGGAAGAACACCTTCACCTCATCGACGGCAAAGTCCATTCCCATCACCATGGGCCCGAACATGGACATAGCCACGAACACGGAGATCATCACCATCACGGACATACGCATTCGCATAGCCACGAACACGGAGATCATCACCATCATGGGGAAAAAAAGGTGCTTCAACTCGAACTGGACATTTTACAGAAAAACCAGCTTCTGGCCGAACGAAACCGAGGGTATTTTGAAGCGAAAAATATCCTTGCCCTGAATCTGGTAAGCTCTCCAGGAGCAGGAAAAACCTCCCTTTTAGAAAGAACCCTCCGCGATCTCAAAGAAGAATTTCCTTTTTACGTGATCGAAGGCGACCAGCAAACGATGAACGACGCCAACCGGATCGCTGCAACAGGGGTTCCGGTGGTCCAGATCAACACAGGAAAAGGCTGCCACCTCGACTCCAGTATGGTCAGCCATGCCGTACGCAAGCTGGATCCTTCCACAAGTTCCATTCTGGCCATTGAAAATGTCGGCAATCTGGTTTGCCCAGCACTCTTCGATCTGGGCGAGAGCCGGAGGGTAGTCATCATCAGCGTTCCCGAGGGCGATGACAAGCCGGTTAAGTACCCCGACATGTTCTACTCTGCCCACTTGTGCATTATCAATAAGATCGACCTGCTGCCTTACGTGCAGTTTGATATCGACAAAGCCAAAAACTATGCCCGGCAGGTAAACCACCATCTGGAATTTATAGAACTTTCCGCCACCACCGGCCAGGGGATGGAACAATGGTATGGTTGGTTGCGCAATAATTGTATCTCTTAATAAGAAAAAACGCCCTATGTGCCTGGCTATTCCTGGAAAAATAACCGCTATCGAAAGCGCCCTTGACGATACCTTCCGCGTAGGCAGAGTTTCTTTCGGAGGAGTAACCAAAGAAGTTAACCTGGCAATGGTACCTGAAGCCAATATTGGAGACTACGTTATGGTCCATGTGGGCGTTGCCATCAGTGTAGTTGACGAAGCCGAAGCCCAACTTACCTTTACTTACCTTAAACAAGTGGGGGAATTGGACGAACTAAATGAATAGGGCACGTCTAAAAAGTTTGTTATTTCCCGCGGCTCCAAAAAAATAAAATAAAATTTTACAGCAGAGGGATTAAGAAAGGTCTTCTGAGACAGGCCCGCAAGAAGTCCTTTGATTTTTTTCCCGTATCTTGGCGGAAACCCGAAAAACCGGGCTATTTAACCCCAAAACCTTTTCGGATGCCGCCTCAACCGATATATTCTCGTCTGATCGATGCCCGATCCAATGGCCAAAAGCTGTTGGCCGTGCTGATTGATCCGGATCGTTTTCGCGTTAGATATTTGACCGAATTACTTGAGATAGCGCAAACCTGCGCCGTCGATTTCTTTTTTGTAGGCGGAAGCTTACTGGTACAGGACGAACTGGAGCACTGCGTGCAAACCATCCGGCAATATTCGACAACACCTGTAGTTTTATTCCCTGGAAATCCACTTCAGATCAACAAAACTGCTGATGCTATTTTGCTGCTCTCGCTTATTTCGGGCCGAAACCCGGAATTTTTGATCGGCCAACATGTCGTTGCAGCGCCCTACCTGAAAGCATCCAAACTGGAGATCATTCCGACCGGGTATGCGCTCATCGACGGAGGGAAGCCCACCACGGTATCCTATATCAGCAATACGGCGCCTATTCCTGCCGACAAGCCGGAAATCGCGGTTTGTACCGCTATGGCAGGGGAAATGCTCGGACTAAAAATGATCTATCTGGATTCTGGTAGCGGCGCCACGAACCCCGTTCCGGCATCAATCATCCGGGAGGTCAGCCATGCCGTAAACCTTCCTCTTGTAGTGGGAGGTGGGCTCCGAACCCCTGAGCAGGTTCGCCAGTCACTTCTCGCAGGAGCCGATTTGGCCGTGGTAGGCGGCGCTATTGAAAAAGATCCGAAGATACTTTCCGTTATTTCAGAAGCGGTAAAATCTTTTAACAGGTAAGGATGGAAAGGAACTTTTCACCTTTCTGTATCTGTTAATACACAAAGTAATCAAAAGGGACCGAAAAGTGATGGAAGGATTGGAAACAGGAATTGTAATGCGCTCCACAGGGAGCTGGTATCAGGTACGCACAGGAAACGGGAAAGTACTGGAATGCCGTATCGCAGGTAAGTTCAGACAAGAAGACAAAAACCTGACCAACCCGGTATCGGTTGGAGATGAAGTCGTCATTCAATCCGACCCGCAGGGGGACAATACGCTGATTCGAGAAATTCTCCCAAGGAGAAACTACGTTCTCCGTCAATCCCCCCGTCGGAAAAGGGATCTTCACCTACTGGCGAGCAATGTCGATCAAGCCATGCTGATCACCACCATCGTTTCGCCAAATTTAAAACCAGGGTTCATCGACCGGTTTCTGCTCATGACGGAGCCGTTTAATATACCGGCAATAATCGTTTTCAACAAAGCCGACGTCTATGACGACGATGCCTTTGATTTATATGCTTATATGGAAGAGGTGTACCAGCGCATCGGTTACCGGGTTCTGCTCACCTCAGCGATTAACGGAACCGGGACGGACGATCTCAAACAAATATTAAAAGGAAAAACCACTTTGGTAAGCGGGCAATCGGGGGTGGGGAAAACCAGCTTGATCAATGCCATAGAGCCTCAGCTCCAACTGAAGACACAAATGCTATCAGGTTACTCCGGAAAAGGCCAGCACACCACCACCTTTGCGGAAATGTTTCCCCTGAGTTTCGGGGGATACATCATCGACACCCCAGGCATAAAAACCCTGGGTTTTATCCACCTGGAACCCTTGGATGTCGCGCATAATTTTCGCGAATTTTTCAGGATTTCCGAGGATTGCCGGTTCGGAGGGCAATGCCTTCACCGCAATGAGCCGGGGTGTGCCGTCAAAGCAGCCCTCAATAAAGAGGAAATCAGCGAATTGCGGTACATCAACTATCTCCATATCCTGGAGGAAATCGACGCCCAGAACTACTGGGAAAGGCACAAGGAAGTTTGACGTGGCCGCCGAAAAATCTTATTCCGGCTCAAAGCCAAGTACAATATTAAAGTCTGCCAAGTTGCGCAACGTACGTGGACCAGGTTTATCGAAGCCGACCCCATAATCGAAGCCCAGAACGCCGAACATCGGAAGGAACACCCGAAGGCCTAACCCTGCCGACCGCTTGAAGTCGAATGGGTTAAAGTCCCGGAATGATTTCCATGCATTACCCCCCTGGGCAAAACCGAGAATATAGATTGTCGAACTAGGGTTCAAGGACAACGGATAACGCAACTCGACGGTGAACTTGTCAAACAGGGGCGTAGCTGCCGTCCCGCCGCTAGGATCCAAATTGCCTTCAATTTGATTGACTTCGTAGCCCCGAAGCGAGATAATATCTACCCCTGCAAAACCAAATTGTTGGTTGTTGATACCATCTCCACCCAATTGAAAGCGCTCAAAGGGAGACGTCCCGATATCTTTGTTATAGTAGCCCAGCATCCCAATTTTGGCAGCCGTTTTCAAAACCAGTTTCCCGGTTAGGGTAGCGTACCAATCCAGGTCGAAACGCCATTTATGGTATTCCAGAAAACGGAATTTTTCCTGCGTGGAGAGTTCCGTATAATCTTTGTCCGGGCTGAAAAACGAATACGGCGGCGTAGCCTGGAGCGACAAGGTGATATTGGAGCCCGATTTGGGGAAAATTGGATCGCTTACCGTGGAACGGGAGATGGTTTGACGGATACTGTAGTTATAATAGTTGCCAACTGAGACGATATCGCCATTGTCGGCCCGGAACAAACCCTGGCTCCAGTTATTGAGACCAAGCGTTTGGAGATTGACTGCGGTGCTGGAGATAAAGTTGTCATCCGGCCATTTCAGTCGGGTTCCCAGGCTTATGGATCCCTGGGTGATGTTCAGGCTTTGGTAGCTTGAGCTCCCTCTGAATCCATAGGCAAATTTGTTATAGAAGCCCGCTACAGAAAACGAGTTGGGTTTTCTCCCCCCCAGCCAGGGTTCGGTAAAGGACAAGTTATAGGACTGGTAAAAATCGCCATTGGTTTGGGCGCGGATAGAAACCCGCTGCCCATCCCCCATGGGTAATGGACGCCAGGCGCTTTTATTGGTAATATTCCGCAAGGAAAAATTATTGAATGCGACGCCAAGCGTGCCAATAACCCTCCGATAGCCTCCCCATCCTGCCGATAGTTCGAGCTGATCCGAAGGTTTCTCCTCCACATCGTACTCAATATCTACCGTTCCCCGTTCGGGGTTGACCGGGGTATTGATATTGAGGTTTTCCTGGTTGAAATACCCCAGGTTGATGATCTCCCGCTGGGAGCGTATAATATCCGACCGGCTGAATTTTTCGGCTGGAAGGGTTCGCAGTTCCCTCCGTATTACATGCTCGTGGGTACGGTCGTTCCCGCTGACTACAACTTTATCGATCGTGGCTTGAGGGCCTTCAAAAATCCGCAATTCGAGATCAATAGAATCCCCGGCAATAGCTACTTCTACAGGATCAACCTGAAAAAACAAGTACCCGTTGTCCATATACAAGGTACTGACGTCGCGTCCTTCCTGGCTAAACCGCAGGCGGGTCTCCAGGAGTTCCTGGTTGTAAATATCTCCTTTTTTGATTCCGAGCACCTGGTTTAGGGTAGCCGTATCGTAGATGGAATTACCTTTCCATGTCAGGTTTCGGAAATAGTATTGCTGGCCTTCTTCCACGTTGATCGCCATACGAAGAAACCCTTTATCGTCGCGCCAAATACTATCTCCAAGGATTCTCGCATCCCTGTAACCAATTGTGTTATAGTATTTTATGATTTCTACTTTGTCCTTCTCATAATCGTCCCGGATATACTTGGAAGAGGCGAGGAAGCGGCTTTTTTCTTTGGTCTTGTCCATTTTTCGGACCAGCTTTTTGTCTTTTACCGCAGCGTTGTCTACAATATCAATGTTTTTGATTTTGATTCGGTCCCCGGGGTCGACCATAAAGATCAGCTTTACCGCATTCACTCTGGAAGTATCAATTTCTTCGCGAACCGAAGCAGTTGCATCCAGGAACCCTTTATCAATAAAATGTTTTTCGATTGCTTTGCTGGCCGTCACCTTAAGGTTTTCGGTGACGATGCCCCCTTTGGCCAGGTATTGTTTGACCGCCTCGTTGAGGGATTCGTGCTGTCCTTTCTTGACCCCCTCATAGGTATAATTGGTCATTCGGGGTCTTTCCTGAACCATGATTTCCAGAAAAATCACATCGCCGATGGTTTTCTCCTTGACGATCCGGACATCGGTAAAAAGTTTCAGATTCCAGAGGGCCCGAACGGCTTTGGGAATCTCCGGTCCGGGGAGGCGTATGCTGGACCCTGTTTTCAATCCGGAAATACTGATGATTGCGTTGGCATCCGTATAGGTGGATCCTACGACCGTAACGCCGCCTATTTCATAATCTTTGGGGTTGGAATAATCCAGAACCTGTAAACTATCCACACGCTGGGCGATGAGCATTGAAGGCGCCAAGCAAACAATGGCACATGCGATCCAAAGCCTCCAGCCAAACTTCAAAGGCTGTTGTATATCCCTCATAATAAGGTAGTTTCTTCTTTTTTTCATAACGAACGCGAAAGTACGGGAATATTCAGACTGGAGGAAATGAATTTCGATCTTTCCCCTTTGGTCCGCGCCCCATGTCCTGTGATTCCGTTTCCCTGGCTGTCGAGTAAGAGAGAGATTCCTTTGCCTATGGGTTGTATGATAGCGGCCAAAGGAAGCGGAGAAAAGAATCCGGGAGTGTGATTTAATTAGACCAGTTGTTCGCTGATCTTACCGAACCGGCGTTCCCGGTGCTGAAAATCCAGAATAGCCTGATAAAAGTGTTCTTTCCTGAAATCCGGCCAAAAAACCGGGGAGAAGAAAAGTTCGGAATAGGCCAGTTGCCATAAAAGGAAATTACTAAGCCTCCGTTCCCCGCTCGTCCGGATCAACAACTCCGGGTCCGGAATGCCGTGAGTACTCAAATTGTCCTGGATCAGGCGTTCGTTGATGCTTTCCGGGTCTAGCCTTCCATCTAATACCTGAGCGGCAATATGCTGAGCAGCCTGCACCAAATCCCATTTCCCGCTGTAATTCAGGGCAAGGACGAGTGTCATTCGGGAGTTATTCCGGGTGTTTTGGATGCCTTCCATCAGGGCGTTAAAGGTGGCAGAAGGCAGGCGCTGTAAATCCCCGATCGCCTCCAGGCGGATATTGTTCTTATTCAGGGTAGCGATCTCTTTGGAAAGCGTTTCCACCAAAAGGCGCATCAAGGTATCGACCTCCCGCTTTGGGCGAGCCCAGTTTTCCGTGGAAAAGGCATACAGCGTAAGATATTTTATGCCGAGTTCTGCGGCGGATTCCGTCACTTCGCGAACAGCCCGCACGCCATGGCGGTGTCCAAAAACCCGGGGTTGATTATGTTGTTTTGCCCACCTTCCATTGCCATCCATAATGATAGCGATATGGTTGGGAAGTCTGTTGAGATCGATTTGCAATTTCAAATCCATTTGGCGCACTGTTCATTCCGGTTCGGCAGGGCATTTCCTGCTATTTTTTGCCACTCTTTTCCGGAAAATTGTCGTAAAAATACAAAAAACCGACGACTTTTAGATTTCTTAATAGGATAGCAGGGTGCAAAATAGGATTTACTTATTAAATTAGCCGTTCGAGTAATCCATCTTTAGCCCTTATTCAATGGGGTAATACCGCCCGGAATTTCGCAACTGCCGCGGAATGATTTCAATAGCTATGAAACGCCTTCCTGAACCATTGGGATTATCCTCCCTGATGAGGTAAAATGCCTTTGGAACGGCTTGTAATTCCAGTATTCATTGTATTGTAAATAGCCCCCAATTTTTTATGCAAGTCATTGTTTTAAGCTTTGTAACGGCATTTACCCTCACCTATTTTGCGGTTCCTCCGATTATTCAGATTGCTATTGCAAAAAACCTGGTTGACGAACCCGACGAAAGGCGGTCCCATTCCGTTCGGACCCCTTTGCTGGGGGGAATAGCCATTTTCGCGGGAAGCATTTTTGCCATCGTGCTATGGACTCCTTTCGCCCAATTTGGCAACTTGCAGTATATCCTTTGCGCGTTCATCATTTTATTGCTGATAGGCGCAAAAGACGATATTTCGCCCATCCCCGCCAAGAATAAGCTCATAGCCCAGTTTATTGCAGCCTCCATACTGGCGCTGAAATCCGATGTAATGCTTAGCAGTTTGTATGGACTGTTTGGAGTTTCCAGCGCGCTGCCCTTCTGGTTGAGTTATATGCTTTCTGTTTTTTTCATTCTTGTTCTTATTAACGCGTTCAATTTGGTTGACGGAATTAACGGCCTCGCAGGCGGGCTAGGTATTCTGATTTTGGGCACGTTGGGCTGCTGGTTTTTCCTTATTGGCCGTCTGGAGTTTGCCACGCTGGCATTTTCCTTTGCAGGAGCTATTGCTGCCTTTTTGCGCTATAATTTTACCCCGGCCAGGATCTTTATGGGAGACTCCGGATCGCTTCTGATCGGCGGAATCATCGCGATCCTGCTGATAAAATTTATGGATTTGAACTATGTGTTGCCTCCTGGAAATATTTACCGGTTTGCTAATGTTCCGGGCGTAGCGTTGGGGATTGCCATACTGCCTTTATTCGACACACTCAGGGTATTTGCCACGCGGATCATTCGCGGGCAGGCGCCGTTCAAGCCCGATCGCCGCCATATTCATCACCTGCTTATTGATTACGGGTTCTCCCATATGCAAGCCACCGGATTATTGGTTTTTGTCAATGCCGGTTTTATCGTTTTTGTTTTTACCTTTCACGATCTTATTCACATACACCTCCTGCTGGCTGTCCTTCTTGCGGCTGCCTCCGGAATGACGTACGCATTGCATAAGTCGGTGAACAGGAAAAAATCGATTGAACCAAATCCAATAACCTCGGCGTGATCGCTTTCTTTTATGTATTTATAGGTGGGGGCCTGGGCAGTATGGCACGTCTGGGAATAGCCAAAGTGATTCCGCACACGGCTCCGCTGTTTCCCTGGAGCACTTTTATTGCCAATATCCTGAGCTGTTTTATCCTGGGGGTACTTATCGGACTTAGATTAAGGGGTAATCTGTCCCAAAACGCCCAGTTTTTTCTGATAACGGGTTTCTGCGGCGGGTTCAGCACCTTTTCTACCTTTTCCCTGGAAAACCTTCAGCTAATTCAGGAAGGCCGGTTAGCTGCAGTTGCCTTCTATACCGGGCTCAGTATGTTGCTGGGACTGGCGGCGGTAGTCGGCGGCGTCCGTCTTGCCGGCTAGTATTTCCCGCCGGTTTAATTCGTCCATTCGCACAAGGATGGCGAGTGATACGAAGAAGAAAGATCCCATTTTGTCGGTCTCGATCATGTCATTAATGATCAAAAAGGCATAGATTACTACCAATGCCAATAAAAAGGCCATAACGGCTCGTTTCCTTCCTGGGTCGAGGGTGCGGTGGTAAACATCTTCCCCATGGGCCAACACCCAGAAGCTCAGCGCCAAAAAAAGGAAAAGCCCGGGCCAGCCTTGTTCGACCAACAGAAGCAGAAAATAGCTGTGTACCCCTGATTTCTCTTCGTTCCTGCTCACATATGTCCGGAAGCTGTTAACGGAATAGGATTGGTAAAAGTTGACAAAATTTCCGGGACCAAACCCGAAAACAGGTTCTGCCCGGCTCATCTGGGTCGCCGCCACCCACCGGTAAACGCGTTCCATGGTGGATATGTCTTCTCCTTTCGCGGTGGCTTCAATAAGAGAACCAAATTCGTTGTGCGTAATGGTCGTGTCGTAGTTTGGCGCATATTGAAGATACCGGCTACCTGCCAGCAAATACCCAACCAGAAGCGCCGCCCCCAGCAAGCCTCCAACCAATACAATCCGGACGAGCCGAAGCCGGAATATGAAATATGCCCCAAATGCCAGCGCCAAGGCTACATAGGCTGCTCTGGTATAGGTCAAATACACTGCCATTAGAAGCCAGCAAAAAACAACCGCCAAAACCCACCACTTTCTGCCAAAACGCTTGGTCCCGGAAATAAGATACCAAAGCAAAGGCATGAAAACCGCCAGGGTTCCCGCATAGTTTACATGGTTGCGCTGGAAAGGGTGCAATACTTTATGTACCTGCTCAAACGAAAACCCATAACCTGCATGGCGCGCCATGATCACCGCTACCGAAAAAACCAAAGGCCAGAAAATCCACCAAACCATGCGCGAAATGTCCTTTTCATCCCGGATCAGGTACATTGCCAGAAAATAGAATACAGCTACGTACCAGATTTTCGCCAGCATGAACTTTAAAGATACCACGAAAAGGTCTGAATGCAGGGTGGAAACCACAATCCAGAAGACATGCCCCAGCAACAACACCGTGACTGGATGCGCCAGGGGGGATCCTGGCAAATTCGGAAACCGCCATAAAAATAAGACAAGAGCTACCAGCATAAGCCCCACGATTAAGGGCTCTGTGGGAAGATCGGTCCCAAATCCGTTGGGCAAAACTACCTCAGTCGAAATGGGAATACATGCCATCAGCAAATAGAAGATTTTCTTCGGGTCAACCAGGGTCCAAAATACCAGGAGCACGAAAAGAGGGGCAAGCACCAGAAAATACCACTCTTTTACCGCTCCAACAGCAAAAATAGACAACAAAAATAAAGCCCATAGGCCGAACAGCCATTTCGGATCAGACCAAACTGTAAGCCGCGGCTTTATTTCCTCCATCGTTGGGATCTAACGCTCCTTAAAAATCAGACGCCAGTCGGTATTCCGGTAAGCATGGACCAGCAATATCGCCAGTACGGACATCAGAAAAGCTAACAACCCAGCAGTAATTACAAGAATGGACCGCTTAGGGCGGATTTTGACTACGGGCACTTCTGCGGATTCTACCAGGATAATGGCAGGAACAACGGCAGAGTAGGCTGCTTGAAGCAGTTTTGCACGTTCCAGATCCTCTCCAAGCTGGCCGTTTGCTGAAAAATACTGGTTTTCCAGAACGGCAAGCAACACCTGGCCTTCGTTTAAGGAGGACATCTTGTGGTTAATACTGTCCATTTCCTGTTGAAGGCCATTTACAAGCGCTTCGGTATAAGCCACCGAGTCTCTTGAAATACGGGGATTGGTCCGCATAGCCTCTAACCGTCCTTTTTGCCGGTAGAAGAGCGATTGAGTTTCCACCAACTGTTCGGTAAGGTCTTCTGACTGGGCCGCCGTGTTGAAGATCTGGAAACGCGCCCGGATCTTTGCCAGGCTATCCCCAAGTATTTTCACCTGAGCGGATTTATTGCGGATATTCGCTTCATACGACTCCAGGGTGGCTTTTTGCCCTGATTTGACCAATCCTTCTCCGATGCGATTGATCTGCTCCCTGGCGGCATTCGCAATAGCTGCCGCTAATTCCGGGGCGCGATCCTCTACCGATAGTTCCAATACGTTAAACTTGGTTTTTTTGACCTCATAAAGTTTTCTGAAGCGCATCCGGACACGGTAGGAAGCTTTGGGGTTTTCGGGATTAATGCGATAATGAACGAAAAGATCAAAGGAATCCACCAAATGGTCGATTAGTTCATTGGATTCTGCAATCGCCAGAATACGGTCTATATCATCGTCGGAGCCATAAAGATCCGCCCCCATGTTGCCCTTACCAAAGAAGATCTCCGGCCTGGCCAGGTTGGGGTTCGACGCCACAAAAACGGTTGTTGACCGGTAATAATTGGGGAGCAGCAAAGAAATTGCAGCCGTAACCACCGCAACGAGAAACGACAACCCAATAAGCGGTTTTCTCCATTGAAAAAGAATATTCAAAATTCCCAGCAAATTCTCTTTTGGCTCCATTGAATTGGAATTGTCGTGCAAAAGTAGAAAAATAGTTAAATGGGGAGTTTTCAAACCAGTTGGTCGCCCCGGGTATTTTCCCAAAAGAGGAAACGTATATGGTTTTCGCTGCCTGGGGCAACCTGAAATTGTCGTAAAATTCTCTACCGGTCTGCAAATAGCCGGTTTTGGGCCAGCCAGCCAGCCACTTCCCTGAAACGGATCACCTGAAGAATAAATACCCCTCCGAAACCAATGAGCAAGGCCAAGCCCATGACCGGCCAGCCCCATTCTGGGAAAAAGGCGTTATAAAGATGGGATGCCGCAATCCATGTAAGAATGGCCAGAGCAATAAAACGCCAGCCTGCTGCCCAGGAAATGGAGAAGCCTTCCCAGTAATGGCAAAGAACCAGCAGTCCGGCAAATACCAGAGACTGGGTAATAAAGGTTGCCAGCGCAGCCCCCCCTGCCTTGAATTGGGGAATCAGGATCAGGTTGAGGAGGACGTTAATAACCACGCCTAAGAAATAGAGCCAGTTAAGTTTTTTTTGCCGCCCGGCGGCAAGAAGCAACGTTCCGAAAATATATCCTCCGCTCATGGGGATAAAACTAAGCATTAACCAACCAAGAATAGCGCCCGATTGTCCGCCGGTGTTTACATATAACGCCTCCATAATGGGCGTCCTGAATGCGATAACCAATGGGCTTATGCACAGCACGCCGCTCCAGATCATACGGATGCCCAGATCGCTCAGATCCTTCAGTCCCCTTTTGTCTTTGTATAATTTGGAAAACATGGGCAGCAATAGCCCGGCAAACAGAACGCCAATCATATTAGCTGCATCCAGCAACCGGTAAGCCCCAGCATACCATCCCGCTTCCTCTTGTCCATTGGGCAGCATCCTGCCAATCATGACGGCATCCAACCGGGTGTATATCGTCATGAGGATAACCGTAAGAGCATACGGGTAACTGTTTTTTAACACGACCAGATTCAGATAGGGGTTCCAGCGAAGACGAATAACGGCGGCTTTTTTTTTCAGGAGCAAAAAAGCTACCGTTGCGGTAATAGACAGAGACGCCAATTGGCTAAAAATAAATACCGGAACCGGGGATTTTCCGTCGAGCCAGCCGGCCCAAAGAGGTATTCCCAACCCCAAAACCAGGATTAACCGATCCAATACCGACAGGATGCTATCGGTAAAATACCAGCCAAGGCCGGAAATATTGGACCGAAGGTAGCTAATGAACGAGACCAGGATTTGGATACCGGCAATCGGCGCCAACAGCCATGGATACCCCGCCATAGCGCCAAATCCCAAAACAGCTAAAAGGAACCCGCCGGCTAAAACAACTTTCGCGCCCAAAAGGTGTGGAAAGTACTTGCCAAGCAGATACGGATGTTGGGAAATGTGGCGGTTGTTGTAATATTGAATGCCGAGGTCATTCAATATTTGGAAGAGAAAGGTGAAATTAAAGAGTTCAAAATACAAACCATAGCCGGCCGTACCGGCGAGGTTTTGAACCCCTCTGTCGACCCCAAACAAATACAACGTCTTGATAACCAGATTAATGGTTATAAGAAAAATCAAATTGAGAACAAACGCTTTTTTCATTGGGGATGGCCGCCAAAATGCCGTTTATTCATAGCGCAGCGATTCGATGGGGTCTAAGCGGGCAGCCTTTAACGCGGGGTATAATCCGGAAACCAACCCAACCACTGTACATACTACCAAGGCAACGGTGATCCATAACCAGGGGAAACGAAACAGCCCCCCCATAAAATAGGTTACCAGGTTGCCGATCATTACCCCAAGGAGAATCCCAAGCAGCCCTCCCAGCAAAGAAATAACGACTGCTTCTGAAAGGAATTGCCAGAGGATATTCATTTGAGTGGCCCCAAGGGCTTTACTTATGCCCACTTCCCGCGTACGTTCCGTAACCGATACCAACATGATATTCATTAGCCCGATCGCTGCTCCCAGCAGGGTGATCAATCCTATCATGACTGCCGCTAACCGGAAGTAGACCGTATTTTCCTTGATGATGGAAACAAGACTGTCGCTTTTGGAAACTTCGAAATCATTGTCTTCATACGATTTCAACTTCCGGATGTTTCGGAGCAACCCCGTCGCCGCGGCAATGGCGTTATCGAGTTCCGTGGCGTCATTAACGGTAAACATCAGGTTGTAGTTGGTATTGGCGGTCCCATAGTAGCGCTTTCCCGTCTGGAGAGGAATCAGGATTCGCTTGTCCTCGTTTTGGTTCATGCTCGATCCTCTCTTTTTCAGCACTCCGATTACCCTTAGCCGCATATTGCCGGCAGAAATGACCTTGTCCAGGGCGTTTTCCGGTTTATTATTGAAAAGCTGATTGACGATGTCCTGCCCAATGAGGGTCACATACCCGCCGTTCATGACTTCCCTGGCGCTGAAGTTGCGCCCGTACTCGATATCAAACCCCCTTGCTTCCAGGTAGTTTTCGTCGATGGCCATAATCAGCACATTGGGATTGGTTTTCTCTTTTTCAAACCGCAACGCTGCGTTGCCGGTGCAGTTCAGGGAAATAGCGGTGCGCCCAGGAAACTGGAATTGTTCTTTGAAATCCATTACCATGCGGTAACTAAAAGGCTCTGCCTGTTTGGCGCGACGCCCCCCCCGATTGCTTCGTACCCCTTCTGAAAACCTTGGGTCAATATCAAAGGAATTCGCGCCCAGGTAAGAAAAATTATCGTTGAGGGAGTATATCGCGCTGTCAATTGCGGTCAGAATCCCAACTAATGCCATTATCCCGAAGGAGATGATCAATAGGGTCAAGATGGCTCTCAGGAGATTGCCCCGGATAGATCTCAATGCCAAACGCACATTTTCACTAAAGTCCATCATGGCTTGCAAAAATTGGTAATCAAAGCCTTAAAATAGGATATTCTACCTTGATCATCCAGCGATCATCGATCAATCCCCCGATAAATTAGACATACTGGAGGAAGCGTAATATGCCTCGATCAAAACCTCCAGTGCGGCGGAGTGTACCAGGCCGTTTGTAGCCAAAACCTCTTTACCGCTAATATCTCCTTCGACGCCCCGAAAATCGGAAATAGCGCCCCCTGCTTCCGTGACCATCAAAATGCCGGCGGCAACATCCCAAGGGTTCAGGGCATACTCGAAAAACAAGTCAAACCGGCCGCACGCAACATAGGCCAGGTCTACCGAAGCAGCTCCCCACCTGCGAATGCCCCGGGTCTGGCGCTGGAATTGGCCAACGGCTTCGAGATGGAACGGCAGGCGGTCAAAATTGGAATAGGGAAACCCTGTAGCGACTAAAGTCTGGTTTAACCCCCGCGCTTTGCTTACGCTGATCGGTTTCCCATTCAGAAAAGCCCCTCCTTCTTTTATCGCATAGAACATCTCCTGTCTGTTCACCTCGTAAACGATGCCGATAACTGGTTCTCCCCGATAGACAAGCGCCACGCTGACAGCGAAATTCGGCAATCCGAAAAGAAAATTGGTCGTGCCATCCAGAGGATCAATGATCCACTGCCACTCCGTAGAGCCAGACCCCGGCGCCGTCGTTCCCTCTTCCGTAAGGAACCCTGCTGCGGGAAAAAGGCCGTTCAAGCCATGGATAAGCATTTCCTCCGCTGTTTTGTCGACAAAACTGACCAGGCTGTTGAGAGATTTTTCCTCGATGGCTGATTCATCCACTTTTCCGAATTGTCCGGAAATGAAAACGCCTACTTCTTCGATCAACGGAAAACACTGGAAACAAAGGGAGACAAGGTCAACATCGTTTTTCATAAGCCTTATTCAATTTCTATGGGCGTATCCTCGTCCAGGTGATAAATGGAAGGCAAATTGCGTGCAATGCCGTCGTAATCCATGCCATACCCCACAACAAACCGGTTGGGGATGCTGAACCCAAGGAAATCAATTGGTATAGGAGCTTCCATGGCCTCCGGTTTGGACAATAGAGCGGCAACCTCGAGCGATGCCGGATGGTGGGCGCGCAGGTCCTGAAGCAAAGACGCCATCGTCCGGCCAGTATCAATAATATCTTCCACAACGATCACCGGACGCCCCCTTATTTCGGCATCCAGACCGAGTAGCGTCTGCACTTTTCCACTGGAACTCATTCCTTTATAGGATGAAAGTCTCAAAAATCCCACCTCACATTCCAGATCGCATGCTCTGACCAAATCCGATGTAAACATAAACGCGCCATTCAGAATCCCAAGAAAAAGGGGAATGTTTCCGCCGTGTTTCTCTGCAATTTCACGCCCCATGGCCCAAACGCGCGATTGGATCGTCTCCTCGTCGAGGAAAAGCCGGAATCTACGCCCATGAACCCAATATTCGCGGGTGGCCGGAGAGAAGTTTTTGCGTATCATGGCCTCAATTTGTTAAGCCGTAAAACCTTTACATGCCATATTTATCCAATAAGTACACCAGGCTTGCCATGGCGGCAACCCCTAATTCCAGCTCGCGTTTGTTGACGGATTCAAAGCGGTCGATATCCGTGTGATGCAGGTCGAAATACCGTTGGGTGTCGGGTTCAAATCCAATCATTAGTCCTTTTTGGCTCTTTAATCTGGAAATATCCGCCCCAGATCCTCCCTTTTTTATGGTAAGTCCGTAGGGTTCGAGCAGATCCGACCAGGCAAGGATTTTTTTAAATTTCCCTTCAAAGACCGTCTCTTCAGCTTCACAAGTAAATCCGCGCGGGGTAAACCCGCCCCTGTCGGATTCAATTCCGGCAACATGGCGTTCTCTCTTTTCGTCAGAAGCCTTTGCGTAAGCGGCTGCCCCGGCGCCTCCGTTCTCTTCATTCATGAACAGTACACAGCGAATGGTGCGTTTTGGGGTGTAATTCATTTGCCTCAGCAGCCATAACACATCCATTGCCTGCACGCAACCGGCGCCGTCGTCATGCGCTCCGGCCCCCACATCCCAGGAGTCGAGGTGCCCGCCAACCAGAATGATCTCATCAGGCCGCTCGCTTCCCTTGATTTCCCCAATAACGTTATGCGAAGGCTTGGGTGCCAACATTCGGCTCGTATTGCGCATAAAGACCCGCACCGGTCCCTCTTGCAACAACCGGTGTAACAGTTCCGAATCGTTGGTGCTCAAACCAAATGCGGGAATAGGATGTACTCCCGGTTCGTAATACATTCCCCCTGTATGCGGAATATCGTCCAGCCGGGTAGTCATGGAGCGCACTAATACGCCAATGGCGCCATACTTTGAAGCTCTTGAAGCACCGGCGCCTCGTTGATCCACCGCTCCTCCGTAGGCGTTAAATGTATTGATCTGGGTCGGGTCTAAAGGCCGGTTGAAAAAAACGATCTTTCCGGCAACGGAGGCCCCCAGCTTGTCAACTTCGTCCAAACTGCGCACTTCCACCACATCCCCGGTAATGCCCAAAGGCCCCGTACCCTGGGAATTACCCAAAGCGAGGACATGTAAGTCCTGCGTTCCGATTTTTGAAGAATTGACGATCCTGGCCTCTTCTTTCTCCCCCCTGTCCCAATGGGGAACCATGCAAGGCTGTAGCTCTACCCGGTCTAACCCTAGGGTGTCCAATACCTGGCGGGTGTATTCAACCGCTGCCGCTGCCTGCGGGGAACCGCTCAGCCTGGCGCCAATTCGATTGGCAAGGTATTCCAGCCAAACGTAACTCTGTCCTTGGGTGAGCGCAGCATCATATATTTTTCGGATGTATATCGCGTCTTCGTCTTTAACCTGGCCATTAGCAGGAGCAGGCAGCATTTGCCCAAGCACAAAAAGCAGCGTAAACATCGACGCCAAACGTGTTTTCTGAACCATATTTCCGGCTTTTTTAAGTCGCTAACACTTAGAAAAATTTCAAATAAAAAAACAAACGAAAATTTTGAAAACATGCAAAAAAAGAAACGAACCCCAAAGAGAAGCTTTTTGCGCCAAACAATAGTTTAAAAACTAAAATAACCCACCAAAAAAAAGGAGAACTTTCATGAAAAAATTAACAAATTTTTGCAAAAAGGCTATTTTTTTAATAAAATTTTAAAATAATAGTCGAAATTTTTTTTATTCTTGTAATTGTATTTTTTACAATAAGCATGTATCTTTGTAGCGGAACAAGAGTTAAAGAAAGATAAAATTTGGTTTTATTTGGTTAGGGCTGAGGTAGTGCTGTATGCGCTGCCTCTTTTTTTATTTGCCTCCTTCCTTTTCCTCAAAGGACACTGAAATGGAGAAAGCCCGGCCTCTTCCTATCCGCAGCCCCTGGACACCTTCAAGCGTATAGCCACTCCCTGCAACATAGGAAAGTTCCTGGGAGGATTCTGCAATAATACTTTTCAGCCGGTTTTTAATTCTGACTTCCTGCAGGGTGTTTTCCTCAAAAAAAAGGCGGATTTCTCTTGTCTTCAGGTGGCCATCCAGTGCTGTGTAGCGGATTTCCTTGCGGGCGCCGGGTCCTGTGATCGTATCCGGCCGGTACTTTTCCCTCCAGGAGAGCTTATTTATATCTGAAGAAACAAAAGAAGCCAATTCTTTACCGTAATCGACCGGCTTGCGTTTGGTATCGATTTTTTCCGATTCTCCATCAAACCGTACCGTTTTAGTCCCTGCCGGCTGAAGACGGTTCAGACGTTTGATTTCCTTTGAAAAATAGCCCTTGAGGTCAAAAAAAGAGGCCGTGTTGTTTTTGGGGGAAACGAGGGCCTTCCGATCCTCCTTTTTTTGGCATCCCGTTCCCAGTATTGCCAGGGATATCAAAATAGGGGCAATCGTTCTGATGCGTTTTTTCTCCATTATGCTTTTTTCTTTGGCATTAACCGGGCCAATCTGTCCGGGCAAATTGAGGTTCTAACCCGCCAGAACCGTTCCTGGAACGACCAGACACTCTCCATCCATTTCCAGCGGTATCGGAAGATGCATCCGGGAAAGGATCGTGGGTGCAATATCCGCCAGTTTCCCCGGATTGACCTTCATGCCTTTTGCCTCAGAACTCACGAAAATACAAGGGACGGGGTTTTTAGTATGAGCTGTATTGGGGGTTCCATCTTCGTTAATCATATAGTCCGAATTGCCGTGATCGGCGATGACCAACGCTTCATATCCAGAGCTAAGAGCCGTTTTCAAAAGGTCTTCAAGGCAACCATCTACCGTTTCTGCAGCGTTCATTGCCGCTTCAAAGACCCCTGTATGACCTACCATATCGGTATTGGCATAGTTAAGGCAGATAAAGTCGGGATGATTGGCTTTTATATCTTCTATAATAGCCGAGGTTATCTCCCTGGCGCTCATTTCCGGTTGCAGGTCATAAGTGGGCACCTTTGGAGAAGGAATCATGATGCGCCGTTCTCCCGGAAAAGCATCCTCTCTTCCTCCGGAAAAAAAGAAGGTAACGTGAGGGTATTTTTCTGTTTCTGCGATCCGAACCTGAGATTTTCCGGCTTTAGAGAGCGTTTCCCCGAGGGTATTACGCAGGTTGTCCGACTGAAAGATGACGCCAACATTCTCGTAGGTCTCATCATAGCTCGTCATAGTGACGTAATGAAGTTTCTTTTTAAACATGCCAAATTCGGGAAAATCGCGTTGAGTCAGCACAGTAGTAATCTGTCTTGGGCGATCGGTCCTGAAATTAAAGCAAATCACCGCATCCCCATCCTGAATCGTCGCCAGCGGTTGGCCTTGAGCATTTACGGTTGCGAGGGGGAGCAGGAATTCATCTGTTTCCCCTTTTGCATAGCGTTCCTTAATGGTTTGGGCAATATCTTTAGTGGGCTCGCCAATGCCGTTAACCAGCAGGTCGTAGGCTATTTTTATCCGTTCCCACCGTTTGTCCCGGTCCATAGCATAATAACGCCCTACTACCGATGCCAACTTGGCGTTGCGGTCTTTCAGGAAATCCAGGAGATCCTCCAGAAAGCCCAATCCGCTTTTGGGGTCGCAGTCGCGGCCATCAGTAAATGCGTGAATAAATACTTTTTCCAGTCCGCGGCGCTCCGCGATATCAACCAGGGTCTTGCAATGATCGATATGGGAATGCACCCCCCCATCGGAATACAAGCCAATGAGGTGAAGCGGCCGCCCCTGGTTTTTTGCATAATCGATCGCTTGAAGGAGCGTTTCATTCTGGTGCAGGGTTTTCTCGCGGATAGCTTTGTGAATCCTTGCCAGCTCCTGGTAAACGATTCGTCCGGCGCCAATATTCAGGTGACCTACCTCCGAATTGCCCATTTGCCCATCGGGCAAACCCACCTGTTCCCCATGCGTAACCAGGGTTGCGTGGGGATACTGTGCCATCAGGCGGTCAAAACAAGGGGTTTTCGCCTGTGCGATAGCGTCTGCTTTGGGAACCTTGCCCAGCCCCCATCCATCCAGAATGATCAAAATAAATCGAGCGGGATTCATGTGTTTATTTGTTATGGAGTAGAAAATCAACCTGGTACGTGCGGCCAAGTTACAACATTAGCGGATAATCTTTGGGCCATCAGGGTTAAGTAATTAACAAGAGGGAAAGCAATTTGGGTTAATGGTAGCGCGTTTAATATATAAGGAAAGCCCTAAAATTCATTTTGGGAAATCCAAGCCGCTAGAGAAGCTTGGTCTACTATCAGAAAACAAGAAATTTGGGGAAAGATTTTTTTTGTTACTTCAAGGCGGGCTTGCCGTCATAAACCAGGAAAAAACCCTTGATCATCCGGCCCTTTTCAAACAAGGGCCAAAAATTGAACAACATGAAACTTTTTTTGCTTGCAGTTTTGTTCGTCCCCTTGCTCAATGGCAGCAATATGGATGCCATTACTCGGGCAATCAGCACTGGGGACGTGAATACCCTTGGTCAGTACCTTGACCAAACGGTTGAAATTGCTATCCCCAATCAGGAGGATTTATATGAAAAAGCACAGGCGTCTGCCATACTGAAAGGGTTCTTCAGCCAAAACGTTCCGAAAGGATTCAGCCAGGTACACCAGGGTTCCTCCAAAGGAAACGATTCGATTTATTGTATTGGAAACCTTAGTACCAGCACGGGCATCTTCAGGGTGTATATCTACATGCACCTCCAAAACGGGAAATTGTCTATTCAGGAATTAAGATTTGACAAGGAATAAGGACGTTTAAGTCCGAAGAGCAACTATTATGAGGAAATAGATGGGCGGCAACTTTTACCAGTTGTTGCCCTGTTTTTTGCCCAGAACTCCCATTCCAAAGAGGGCAAAGTCAAACCTTACCGGATCCTGGGGGTCCAGTTGTTTTAGCCTATCGGTTAGTTCCAAAACAGTTTTCCAATCGGTTTGTTTGCGTTGGATCAATCCTAGATTTCGGGCAACGCGATCTACATGTACGTCCAGAGGGAGTAGCAATTGGTTTGGACGGATCTTCTTCCAGAGGCCGAAATCTACTCCTTTCGCATCCTGCCTCACCATCCACCGCAAGAACATATTCATTCGCTTGCAGGTACTCCCGCTTTCGGGGGTAGGCACATGTTTTCTGGTTCTGTGGGGCGCATCAGGAAGGGAGAAGAAGAAATGGTGAAAGCCTTGAATCGCAGGACCAATATGCTCATCTTGAGGCTGAATAAACTGGGCAAAAGCATCTTCCAGAGAAGAATACCTGGAATAAAAATCCTGAAAAAACTCAAGAAAATATAGGGTATCGACAGGCTGGAACGTTCGGTGCCTGAAAGCGAGAAAAGGTTCTCTGTCTTGTACCTGGTGGTTTCGAATAAAATCGTAGGGGGCGTTATCCATGAGGGCGAACAAGCGGGTAGCGCTATTAATGATGGTTTTGCGCTGGCCCCAAGACAGGATAGCTGTCCAGAATGCGGAAATCTCGATATCTTGAAGCAATTGGAAGCCATGAGGGATTCGGATTGGGTCATCCTCAATAAACTCCCTACGGTTGTGGAGCTCGGCGTTATACTCCAGAAGAGCGGAAAAGTCGGGGAGCATAGGGAAAAAAGGGTTGAGGGAGGGAAGAAAACAAGAAAGCCCCGGGGTAAAAAGATCCCCGGGGCTATTGCTTGATTAGTATTTAGTTGGCGGCGACCTACTCTCCCACCAAAAGGCAGTACCATCGGCGCTGAGGAGCTTAACTTCTCTGTTCGG